>Ga0315268_10006448_pt1 | contig 12477 bp, 26 predicted proteins | sample C1_top_MG_FD_204535 | JGI IMG/M metagenome (GOLD analysis project Ga0315268, IMG submission 204535) | Sediment microbial communities from Yellowstone Lake, YNP, Wyoming, USA - C1_top | ecosystem: Environmental > Aquatic > Freshwater > Lake > Sediment | place: USA: Wyoming | collected 2017-08-01 | reverse complement strand
CCTGATCGTGCAAGTCCTCGGCGAAGGCAGCGATCTCATCGGGCTGGATGATCTGATACCCGCTCCCGCCGACGGCCATGATCTTCTTCGTGTCGGTGATGCGGATGCTCTTGTAGTCCTCGATCACATTGCCGCTGGGATCGTGAATCGCTTCCTGGTAGTAGGTGAACGGCCAGACGCGCTTGGCGACTTCGGTCGTCATGGGGCCGTTGACGGGCTCGCCGAGACGGTGCCAGGGCACGCCGCCTTCCAGGTTGTAGACGAGAGCTTCCTTGCCGTCCTGATTCTTCTTCAGATTATGCGCGATAGCACACCTCCAGTTGTTTGCGCTTAGCCCATGAATTCTTACACGGGCGGCACCTATTCTTGTTTGGGCGTGATGTGTCGGGCGTTAGATCCTCGCCACATCGTCTGCACTTCATAGTGCGATGCGCGATCATGTTGGGAGCATCACCGCGTTTTAGGTTTTCTGCATGCGCCACAATCTCTAAGTGGTCCGGGTTCACGCAAGCGCGAAGTTTGCACAGATGGTCGATCTGAAGACCGCGTGGAATTTCGCATTTGAACAATTCGTAACTGACACGATGTGCCAGCTTGACGCCGTTGCCAACTCCGATTCTTCCGTAGCCTTCTGTGCCGATTGCCGCGCTCCAGATCCAGCAGCCGGTTGTAGGGCAGAAGATTACTTTGTTCATCAGCCGTTCGATGAGTGGCAGCCCCATGCTGCCTTGCGGTCGTCCCACGGTGTTCTCCTGTTAGTTGTTAGTGCGCAAGTCCGTTGCGCTCGGTCTGATCTTGAACATCAACGGTAATAAGGGAAAGCTGGGCTGGGGTCGCCCTAGCGGGATGGACGTCTTCAGGCACGGCTCCAATTTGAGCCTTCAGAGCAGCCACCTCGGATCTGGAATCCTGGAGTTCATCAGCCGTTTCCTTGAGTCGGCTGTAGATCAGACCCAAGTCCTCCTGGACCCGGTTGAACCGTTGCTGGGCAGTTATCTTTTCGGGGTCGAGTTCGGTCATGTTTTCCCTTTCGCATTGGTAGCAGCGGCGGCGACCCTTGCCCGCGAAGCCTCTGCCGAAGTGGGTTCTGTGGATAGGGCAGATCATGGACAAGATCAACAGGTGAAGATCATTGGGGGCGGCGGGGTGCAGCAACAGGTCGAGGTCGCAGGAGCATTTCCTCTCCCGCACTTCGGGCAGATCCACCCGACAGGTGCGCCCACTGGTTCCGGTTGTGGTGGGAAATGAATCGGCTTCTGTTTGGCAGGTTTCATTTTCGTTTCTCCCATTCGTCCGCTAAGAACGCGGCGTAGCTGGGGTCATCCCTCTGCGCTTTGCAGCGTTGAAGACATCACCTCAGCTTTTCGCCATGACCTATTCCGCCTCGGTGAAGTCGGTGTAGAGCTTCTGCCCGACCTTGAACTGATCCCACAGCGCCGGGTTGACGACGAACAGTGTCAGACTCCCGCTGGGGCTCCACTTGGCGAAGGTGTTGTCTTCGTCGTTGCCCGTTTCGTCGTATCCGCCTGTCTTGCACACCGGGCTCATACTCAGCGTTTCGCCGGACTTGATGGTTTTTGCTTCATCGCTGAAGTGCTGTTGCACTCCGTTGATGACGAACTTGGCTCTCATCTTGGTGGTCATGGTTTGCCCTTTCAAGGCATGATCTGCGCATCACGCGGAATGTCTCTCGTCTGCTCAATGAATTCGGCGATGGTCACTTCTTCACCGCTCTCTTCACGACGGGCAGCTTGGTCGCGACGCCGACAGTCATCGCGGTGCGGCGAGTGATGGGCTTCTCGATGCAGGACACTCCGAGCGTCTGCGCGACGATGAACTTGCTGCCGTCGTGCTTGCGTGCCATCTCGTCAGCGACCTTCCACGCATCTTCGAGCGTGTCGAACGTCTGCGAGACAGGCAGGTTGCTGCCGGGGCACCAGATGACGAAGCAGGAGACTTCGCCGCTCTCGTGCAGCAGTGCGTTGGTGTTGCGATTGCCGTTGCTCATGGGAGACCTCTTGGTTTTGAGTTGGTTGAGTTGCTCATTGGTGAGCGTTGCGTGTTCGTCGATGACGTGCGTGAACATCTTCATGGTGATCGGGCGCTTGCACTTCTCGTGAACTGCCTGGAAGTCGTGGTCGAACTGATTCTCGTACTCTTCGTCGAGACCCATGTCGTCGTCCCACCCGTCGCAGGTGTTGGTGATGTCCGATCGCGTGGCGTTCCATGCTTGACTGAAGAACGCTTTCGCACCGAACGTGGTCCTGTAGTGATGTGCCCCGTCCCGCATTCCGCTGCCGACACACTCGTCGTGCCAGAGCGCGTGCGATTCGAGCGACATGTAGCCATCGCCCTTGCGCACGGTGCGGTTGCAGTAGTAGCACGGCCCTGCGTGCTGGTTTACTTCTTTCATGTCGTCTCCTAGATGTGAACGCGGACTTCGCCGTCGCAATCGAGCGCGACGCACTCACCGCCGATCTGGATTTCGTTGGGGAGCGGGTAGAGGCGAACCTGCACGCCGCGCCCGCACTTCACGCACGAGCTATCCCATGCGCCTAGATGATTGGCGACCTGATGAAACGGATCGAGGTAGTGACCGCGTCGCTGCGCAGCAAGTCGTGCCTCTTTCTTCAGTCGCTGTGCCTTCTCGCTCACTTTCCCTCCGTGAAGATGTATTCGATTCCTGACCAGACGAAGAAGACGGCTGGCACGCCCTGGAACTTGCCTCGATAGTACGCGATGTGCCAATCCCCGGCCATCGTAAGTCCGTGCGCAGGCCATCGCTCGTAGCCTAAGCTGCGCTCGATGGGTGCCAGACTCGCTCGGTCAACCCACTTGAGGAAAGTTTCGCGAGTGATCTGGCGAGCGGTGTTCTTCATGTCGTTGATCGCATTGCCGTCGCCGCACTCGACGCAATTCACGAGATACTTGAAGCGGCTCAATCTTGCACCTCACCGACGATCTTCTCGGCACCCGCTTCCTTCGCCGCTTCGACCACTGTGTCGTAGCCGAGAAAGCCCCAGCAGGAATCGCTGTCGCTGCCGTCTTCGCCCTTGATGACGTAGCCGTAGCACTCGCCGTTGAGCCACTGCCCGAAGCCCTCGACTTCTGACTGCAGCCAGACCTCGGCGCGATCGCGCAGCACGTCCTCATCCTCGTCTTCGCCGAATTCCTCGCGCAGCGTTTCCCAGGAGACGTAGATGACGCCGAGTTGCCCGCTGTCCCACGGGCAGGAGAATGGTCGCGTGCTGAGCGAGACGCCGCCGTGCTCGTACATGTAGACGGGCAGCACGACGCCTGAGAAGCCTTCGCCGACGTGAGCTTGAACGTCAGGTGCGTCCATGCCAGATTCGTTGGGCACGTTCATGCGACGGTGAAACAGCGCCATGATGCCGATGTTGCTACACTCGCGGGGAGACTCGCAGTCACGGTCGTGATGGATGGTTGCGGTCTTCATTTCTTCTCCTTCAGTTCTGCGAAGTCATCAGCGGGGAAGAACCAGTTGTCCTTGACGATGTGCCCGACGCCTCGCACGAGCCCGTTCCAGCCAGCATCTTTGCTCACGCGCACGTTGCGCCCTCGCAGCTTGCTGAAGTCCTCGACGCCCGCGATCTCGAACACGCGGAAGATGTAGTGCCCCGCCACGGATTCCAGCTTGTGATGCGTGAACGACGACGGCAGGTAGAGCGCGAAGCCGCCGAAGCCCTGAGTGCAGCCATCGGCATAGTTGAGATACAGCCAGAGATCGAGAATGCCATGATCGTTGATCCCCAGTTGTGCAGAGTCGATGGTCGCGTTGACGATTTCTTGTTCCTTCATGTCAGTTCCCCACTTCTTCGGTGAGCCATGAGTGGTAGACATCGTGCAGATATTCCTTGATGTCGTTTCGATTGCGACCTGTGAGCTTCAGCGTCATGCCGAACATCAGCGACGGCTGCACCCACACTTCGTGCTCGGTCCACCCGTCGTAGTAGCCGCCGTCGTTCATGTGGTGAAACTGCGAGAAGAGCACGACCTTCTCGCTCGTGGACTTGCCGATCAGGATCTTCGTGCCAGCATCGATGCCGCTGCCGCTCGGTGCGTCGCGCATGATCAGGTTGATTGCTTCCTCGTGCTTGCCCGCCCACATGAAGTTGTCGGACTTCGTGCAGGTGTCGAGCGCGTGAATTAGTCGCGCCAGTTTCTCGTAGCGTTTCATTTCCGTGTCTCCTTCACGAGTGCATACCAGAGTTCCCATGCTTCACGGGCGAAGAGTTCAGAGTCGAAGCGTGCGAACCAGAACGGCGTGCCGATCTTGTCGAGGATCTTGAATCTCGCTTCGGTGTATTCGTCGCACTCGTAGACGACAAGCTGCGGGCGCAGTGCTCGCAGTTCCAGAATGCGGGCGTGATCTTCAGTCGCGTGTCTCATCTTCTTTCTCTCCTTTCTCTCCTTCAGGGCAGCCGAAGCAGTCAGAGCATCGACAGCAGTTTCCAGAATCGCAAAGCGGCTCGCCGCACATTTCGCATTTGTCGTCGCTCATCGCGTGCCTCTGTATTCATACAGCGTCGCGGTTGTTGACGACCAGAACCACGAATACTTTTTGGGGAACCTGATCGCGAGATTGAACAGCTTGTGCCAGCGGGCGTAAGTCATCGTGACGACCTCCACCAGCGGTAAAGCGGTTCGTCGTTCTGCACCCACTCTTCGCGTTCGTTGTCGTTGCGCTTCGGTGGCGGATTGGGAATCGTGCCGCGCCCACCACGACCGTCGTAGCGGAAGATCTGCGCGTTGATCTGCGCGTCGATGTCGGCGCGGTTCTGCTTGATGAATTCTCGAAGTCGCATCGCTCTACCCCTTGTGGGTGTGAATGTTTTTGTGGAAGCCGTCGCGTCGAAGTCGTTGAATCGCGTAGATGAGTTGCATCTCTGTGATCGTCACGCGCAGATGGCTGAGGCACCATCCGCGAATGAAGTTCCAGCCGACTGATGTGATGTTCGTCTTGGCGAGTTCGTCGAAGCACTTGTGCACCGCTTCAACGCGCTCGTGTGATGCGATGGGGTTTCTTCTGGTGATGGTTGGTTGGAACTGTGTCGATGGTGACGCAGCGCCGATCGATGAGCCAAAGCCCTTGCCCTTTTTTACTCCGCCCATCGCAGCACCGTCTCGTGCATCGGCACGCGCCATACGGCCACGTCTTCGATCTTGCTCTTCTCGCCCATGTAGATCGTCACGTACTGCCCGCCTCGCAGTGGATCGGAGAAGAAGGTGCGCGTGACGATCAACGGATCGGACGCGTCTAAATCGTGCGTGCTGTCCATCATCTCGATGCACAGGAAGTCGTTCGGCTCGCACTTCGCGAGCAAGTCCTGCAGGATTCCCACGGTCATGTCCTTGCTCATACGCTGCCGCCCTTTCGTTTCACTTTCGGGTCTCGTGACTGGAAGAGATCATGCGCGTCGTCCGTGTTCTCGGCACGCACGGTGGCGATGATCGTATCGTTGGCGCAGTGCTTGTAGCTGCGGCGCTTCGTGACACCGCCGTAGCGCCAGAGGTAGAACGTGTGCAGGTTCGGGCGCTCTTCTTCGGCGATGTCGCCGCACGCGATCCACACAAGTCGATGCAGGTTCTGCTCACGGTCGCGCAACTCGCCCTCGCTCCACGCGCCGTACTCTCGCAACTCGTAGCGCAAGACGCCCGAAGGAATCTTGTCGAGTTGGTTGCTCAGGCGCACTCGATTCTCGATGAGCCAGCGAACGTCCGCACCGCACGGTCCTGAGTGCGATGCAGACTTGGCGTCGGCCAGGGAAATGTTCAGCTCGATGCGCCCACTACCTGCGCTCCACCACATTAGAAGTCCACCTTTCCGAATGTCTTCTCGGCATTCTCAATGAGTCGGGCGCTCTCGCTCTCGTCCAGCTGCTTGAGCCGTCCGATCAGTTGTCGCCCGACTGAGTAGATGCCGTTGAGAGACGCGAGAGCTTTGTCCACTTCGCGGACTCCACTCTCGCATCCGGTTGCCTCTTCGTTGTGTCGCAACTCAAGCAGAGCGCGACGGACTCGGGTGAATGCTCCACTGAACATCAGCGACCCTCGAAGTATTCACTGAGGTAGTCGTTGACGATCATCTGCGCCTTGGCCTGGCCCATCTTCTTCCAGCGCACCTGCTTCCAGACCGCGTCGATCTGATCGCAGAGGTCATACCAGTCGGAGCCCTGCAGGTAGACGGTGCGGTCGTTGTAGCTGTTCGTGATCTCGCCGCCGTCCGTGCCGAGTTCCTTGCGCAGATCGTAGTCGATGCGCTTGCCGCCGAGATCGTAGCCGCGCTCGCGGATGTCCTCGCTCGCGAAATACTCGTCGATCTTCTCCTGCATGATGTCGCTGCCGCTCATCATATCTTCGTTGAAGTCCTCGATCGTGTTCGGCGCTTCAGCGATGACGCCCTCGGCCTCGTGGACGAACTGGCGCATCGTGTTCGCGCCCTGCGTGATGTCGTCGCGCTCGATGTCCTCGACCACGACTTCGGCGAGGTGGTGCTTGCCGTCGGCGCTCTCCATGCGGACGAGGTCGCCGAGTTCGGGCTGGCCGCTGACGAACGCGGTCGGCTTCTGCGAGTAGCGCGACGTGAGCATCGCGACGCGGGCGGGAGCGAGAATCTGCTTCAGAGTGTCAGGGAGCTTGGTCATGTTAGACCTCCTTGTTCCATTTCGTTTCGTTGACGCGCACCCACATCGAGACGACGGGACGCGCATAGCGTTCGGACTTGTTGATCGTGACGGCAACGCCGTCGGGCTTCACGCGCAGTTCGACCGAGAAGTCCTTCGCTTCTCGAAGCGACGTGCATGCTTTCGATTCGAGCACGCGGTCATTCCTGTCCCACTTGTAGACGTAATAGATGCTCATCGGTGCTCCACGCTGCTGTAGGTGCGCAGGATCTGGAACGGATTCTTGCTGCCCTGCTGCCACGCGGTCGCGCTGTAGTCGAAGAATTCCCCGTTCGCGCCATGCACGCGATACACGGGCGCAGCGTCCTGCCGCATGCCGTTCCAGTCGAGTCGCACGCCCTCGAAGCTGAACTCGGTGAAGCCCGCGATGATGCGGGCCTCGTCTTCGCCGAAGTACTTGCGCACGTTGCTGCGCTTCAACCACGCGAGCCCCTTCTGCGTCTGCTCGTCCGTGATGCGCCACGCAGGGCCGTCGCCGTACTGGTAGAGCGCGGTGGATTCCAGGAAGCAGATCTCGTCGTGCTGAGCGGGCGTCTTGCGCATATACATATGGCTGCGCAGGCGGCTCACGAGCGCGTTGATGAGTGAGTTGGTGATGGGCGTGCCTTCGTTGTAGCTGCTGACGCGAGCTTCCCAGGTTTTCAGGCTCATGCTTGTCTCCCGTTGTAGATGCGAGTGGTGAGAAGGCGGTGATTGAGAGTGAACTGCGCGGCGACTTTGGGCCACCGCGCTGCGAGACGTGCGAGCGCCCTCAAATTTCTGAGGGCGCGGATGGATGAAGTGAATTCGCGGCGTCGCATTAGGCGATCGTCACGGTGAGCGTGCGCCCGACGAGCGCCTCGCGGATTTCCTCGGCGGTGATCACGCCCGACTTCTGCGTGAGGTGATTCTCGACGTGCGCGGTGAAGTCCTTGCGGTAGATCTCGATGACCTCTTCCAGCGCGTTGATGTCCTGGTTGATGCCGGTGATCTTCTCGAGCACTCCCACAGACGGATCGCTGAGCACGCTGTTGATCGTGTCCGTGATGACGTCCACGGCACGATCGCAGCGCAGCGATTCGAGAACCGCGTCGGCCACCTGCTCGCTGACCTCGTTCTCGACGGCGCGGGTGAAGCTGCGGTAGTCGGTGAAGTCCAGGTCGTCCATCTCGGCCCTGACCGCGTCGCTGATCTGGCGCGAGAAGTCGAAGTCGTGCACCGCGCTCCTGATGTCGTCAGTGAAGTCCTGGCCTTCGACGATGTTGTTGACGATGCCACGGAAATCGTAGTCCTCGATCACGGCCTCGACGTGCTCGGAGAAGCGGCGGCACTCGGAGAAGTCCAGATCATCCAGGACAGACTGCATCGCTTCGGTGTAGTCGAAGTCCTCCAGCTTGCTGATGCGGCGCTTGAGTTCGAGCGCCGCGTTCTCGCTCTCGTCGATGCGCTTGAAGATGCGGCCGATCTTCGCGACGTGCTCGGCGATGTTGGGCAGATCAGCATCGGCCCACTGCGAGTCGAGATCCTCCACGCGACCCACGAGCTTCGCGATGGTCTTTTCGCGTTCCAGGTTCACCTTCGCGCTCGTCTCGGCGAGGTCGCGCACTTCGTCGAGGCGGCAGGTCAGGATGTCGAACTGCTTCTGCGTCTCTTCGTAGTCGCCCGCGAGCTTCGCGCCGAGAGCGCTGAGCAATTCGGGCGCGGTGAAGTCCTTGACCGTCGTCTCGCGCACTTGCGTGCCGATGATCGCTTCGTCGCCGTTGGGCATGACGAGAATGAGGTCGCCGCTCCAGTCGATCTGAAGTCCGGTCTGCTCGATGGTTTCGAGGTTGATGCTGAAGAGTTCGCGGTTCATGATGTGCTCCGGTGTTGGGTGTGAGAGTTGAGTGAGTGGGAGACTACTAGCAGAGTTCCAATTCCTTCCAGAGCTTCGACGTGGTCGTGCCCTTGGGAAGTCCTGTTCGGATTTTCTAGTCGTGTTTGCATGCGTCAGCATCGCGTTCGCAGTGTCGATCGCGTCTTCCTTGTCGTCGGTGAAGTAGTCGGACTTCGGATCGTTGTCGATGCGCACGCGGTACTCGCGCAAGTCCGACTCATACGTGATGCGGGCGACGTGCGCGTGACCCGCGTACTTCGACGGTGCGGCGGCTCATGACTTCACCGCTTCGCTGATCGTGGCGCAGTTCATGATGATGACGCGGGCAGCGCGGTGGAGATTCCAGTTGATGTTGCCCTCTTCGTCGTACGGGAGCGACTTGAGTTCCTCGGCGAGACGCTTGATCTCGTTTCGGATTTCGTGCGCACGCTTCTTCGCTTCAGCTTTCTTGGACATGAAGTCCTCCATGATGGACCTGCTCTGCTCATCAGTCACTCGACAGCAGGTCGGATTTGAGTGAGACAGGGCGAGGATCATAAGTCCCCGCCCTCAATGTTTCGCTGTAGTTCGTTCACGATGCGCGGTGATTGCTAGTCACTCTCCGCTTCATCCACGGGCCGAAGTCCTCAACGGCATTTCGGTCTCGCATCGTTTTGTTTCGCAGCGCATCGCAAGTCCGTGGCGGCATCAACTGAATTTCCAGTCTGTTCTCCACTGCAGTGAGTTCGCCCACGGTTGCTGCCGGGTCTCTTCTGCACTTGCTTCGTTCACGACTTTCGGGTGTTCGTTGTCGGTCCCGATCTCAATCGGATTTCTTCGTCTCGCGCCTGTGCTCTTGTGCTGTGCACTGCACTCTCACCGCTGCTGCGGATCGTCGCGGGTTGTTTTCTCCCGTCTCCCTACTTGTCGTGCTCTGCTTTGTCTGTGCGCATGACCCGCGCATCAGGTGCCCTTTCGAGGCAGGCCGCATCTTCGATCCACTGATGATCACGCGCTCGCCAGTCGCGGGTGGTCTTCTCGCCTCGTGTCGCTCGCGGTTCGTGTCGTGCCCAGTGCGTTCGTGGGTGACTCGTGCGCCGTGTCGCGGTCGGTTGGTTCTCATTCAGTGGTCGTGCGGTTCTCAATGATCTTTGAAGCTCGGAAGCTCGCCCCTAGAGGCTTCGCCTGCATACATTATCGCACTGCATTAAGTAAAACGAAAACTATTTTTAACTGCTTTAACCAGTAACCTAGGCATTTATAGTCACTTACCACTGGATATACTGCATTATCCACGGGCTTGACTCGGAAACGTCGATTTATCGTCACGGCAGACTCAATGATGACGCGGGTTCCCGAGGACTGCGGCAGACTCAATGGTGACGCGGGTGCCATATGAAACCCTCGCAGACTCAATGGTGGTGCACGTCTGTAAGCAGACGCAGTAACGGTGCGGATCTGTTGTAGACCCGCACCGTTACTGCGTCCTATGTCATCCCCGGAGACCTGTGCCGTTGCACGTTCCGCAGGGCTTCGTCACCAACTTCATTTGCGCTGTCATCTTGCGGGACTCCCGCGTGCCGTTGCACGCTTCGCACGGCACATGGCTCGCCCAATGCAGCGCCTCACGGTACGCATCGGACAGCGCGTCGAATTTCTCCCGCGTGCCGCCGTGGTCTGGATGCGCGTTCCACACAAGCATGCGGAAATTGTCTTTCACGTCGGCGACGCGAGCGCTCTCGTCCAGGCCGAGAGCTTCGAGCGCTTCTTCGTGCGGGAACATTTCTACTCCTTCCCGTGCGCGTCGATCTGCACGAGCAGCTCATTCAGCAGCGCGATGAGGTCGGGCTTGCCAGTGAGGATGTTGGCGGGTTCGATCAGCACGTCTTTCTTCTTGCAGCCGAATTCCTGGATGAAGATCTCGCGCATCTGGCGGCCTTCTGCGACGCTCGCGACGTAGCGCATGCACTTGCCAGGGAGAGTGACGGTCGTGCAGTTCATGGTTGCTCCTTGAATGGGCGCGAGTGCGCCACGGGGTTTACTTGGAGAAGCGGTAGAAGTAGATGATGACGGGCCAGACGGTGAGGCAGAGCATATCGAGACCGTAGGGTGCACGAGATACCCACTGATAGAGATGTCCCGCTTCGTCGTCTGCAGCAGCGAGTGCTGCGGCACCGATGACGTGCCATGCTGCGACGCCGATGAGGATCTTCAGCATGAGATTCATGACAGCTCCTTCTGATTCACGAATGCGGTGAGCACGAGAAGACATCCGAGCAGCATCAGCCAACCAGTGCCGAAGCCGTGTGGCTGTGCCGCCCAATGGTAGGCGTCTGGATGCCGGTGGATGTCAGCAAGCCGATTCAACCATGCAAAGTAGAACCAGGATGCCCAGCCCGCAAGATGCACGAGCACGCCAGTGGCGATGAGCGCTGAGAACTTGGTGATCCTCATGACATGCGCTCCACGCGGATCACGTCTGCGGCAGAGAAGCCCGACATGAAGACTGCATTCGCCGCGTCGCTCGCTTGCACGACACGCGCTTCGTGATGCGTGCCGTTGTTCAGGTAGGTGCGCTTCACGATGATGAGAAATTCAGTCATGACTTCTCCCGCAGCATGAGTTCAAGACGAGCGAGCGCATTCCATGCGAGATGCCCCGCGTGAGTGATGCCAGAGTCTTGATCGAGCGGCCCTTCGGTGATCTCTTTCAGGTAGTGCCGCTGCATCGCGTCCGTGTAGCGGTTGAAGCCGTCGTCTACGTGCAGCCAACCGTGGTCGGTGTACTTGTTCGCGCCGAACGTGCCGACGCGGATCACTTCAGTGAGCGCACGAGCGAAGTCGCCCATGACGAGCGCGGCCTTCAGCTTGCCCGCGTCGAGCTTCGCGCCCAGCGCGTGCTGATCGATGCCGTTGGGATCTGATTCGCCCTTGAAGTGTTCGGCGTTCTTAAATTTGTCTGCTGCGCGATCCTTGAGCAACTGCGTGGCAGTGTAGGGCTCGAATACTTCGTCTTCATCGAGCGGGCCGTCTGGATCATCGACGGTGAGCAGGACTTCGCCGTTCTTAGCGGGCGGGGCGGGCGCGAACTTCAGGCTCTCGAAGCACGCTTCGCAAACCGTCTTCGTGTCGATGCACCACGCATCTACGGTTGCGGCTTTGCAGCGAGAGCAGATCCACTTCGCAGTCATCGTGCGCCTCCAATCTTGTAGCGTGCATCGAGATGATGCACAGCGGTTTCGAGCTTGGCCTTCGTCCACTTCTCCACGTTGCGGATCATGTAGTAGCGGTCTGTGCCTTTGATCGTCTTCACGGTCTTGCCGTCGCGGTAATACTGCACGCCTGCACGACGCAGTTCACGGCCAAGCCCATTCGCGGTGACTTGCGTGCGCTGCGTCGGGTCGTAGATGTTCAGCAGTTCATTGTTGCTGAAGAGGTCGCCGTCGATCTTCACGTTGCCGGTGCGCAGCGTGCCATCGGGGTCTGCGATGAGCTTCGCGACCCACGAGCCGACATCGGACTTCACGTCAGCGGTCATCAGTTCCTTCGCCAGCGTCTTGCGTGCGCGTGCATTCGGATTGAAGTCGCTGAGGTCCACGCGCATCAGGTAGTGAAACACGGCAGCAGCGGTCGTGCCGTCCTTCATGCGCTTGTCGAGCATCATGTAGAACGCGTCATCAAGAGGCGGCACTTTCACTTCATGGATGAAGAAGCGCCGGTCGTCGTCTTCGAGAAAAATTGCGTCAAGCTGGTTGGACGTGAGCAGGAAATTCAGGCAGTCAGGAACGGAGAAGCTCGGCACGAACTTGATATTGATGCGGACTTCTTTCTGCGTGATCATCGACTTGAACGCGTCAGCGACGTGCCGCTTGTCGGTGCCGGTGATGTCGTCAACCATGACGAACTGCTTGTTCTCGCACCACTCGGTGAACGTGCCTTC
>Ga0315268_10006447_pt1 | contig 12477 bp, 11 predicted proteins | sample C1_top_MG_FD_204535 | JGI IMG/M metagenome (GOLD analysis project Ga0315268, IMG submission 204535) | Sediment microbial communities from Yellowstone Lake, YNP, Wyoming, USA - C1_top | ecosystem: Environmental > Aquatic > Freshwater > Lake > Sediment | place: USA: Wyoming | collected 2017-08-01 | reverse complement strand
CTACTTCTTCGAGGGTGTGGTCTTTATCAACTCCTATACCAAATCTCATTCTTATAACCTTCTCTTCCCTTGGAGTTAATGTGTGCAGAACCATCAGCATCTGCTCGGTAACATTATTTCTTTCAGTATCAGAGTATGGGGAAGGACTATCTTTATCACTAATGAAATCCTCGAGTTTTGAATTTTCATCTCCTATTGGAGTTTGAAGAGCTATGGGGTCTTGTATTGCCTTGAATACTCCTTCGACTTTTCCTGTTGAAACTTCCAATTTTTTGGCAATTTCTTCTTTGCTCGGTTCTCTTCCAAGCTGGTGTGTTAATTCTCTGGATGCTTTAGTAACCTTGTTATAAAATTCCATCATATGTACAGGAACTCTGATAGTCTTTGTCTGATCAATTAATGCCCTTGTTATTCCCTGTCTTATCCACCATGTTGCATAGGTGCTGAATTTGAATCCCATTTTATAGTCGAACTTATCTATAGCCCTCATAAGACCGATATTACCTTCCTGAATAAGGTCAAGCAAGGAAAGACCTCTTCCAATATAATTCTTAGCAGCATTCACTACCAATCTCAGATTTCGAGTTATTAACTCATTCTTTGCTTCACTGACAAGGATTCTTGCTTTGGTTATTCTATCCCACTTAGCTTTCAATTCATCAATCTTTATCCCAACCTCTGATGCAACTTGCTTATATTCATTCCGAACTTCTTTTACAATGGTATTAAGTTGTATAGGATTGATATTCTGGTTCTTTTTTTTATTTATTAACTTTTTTAAATTTTTTAAAGTACCATATCTTACAATCTTTCTATCTGCCATGGCTATTTTTAGCATAAGATTGTCAAGTACTTTCAAGCTCATTTCAAGAGCTTCCTTTGTTTTTTCTTCCTCTGCATTGTCCAAGTCCTCTACGTCTTTGCCATGTAAACTCGCTTCGAGTTTCTTGTATAAAGGCAGTGTTGCAACAACTCTTTTAATTATCTCTTTTCCCTCTTCCAATCTTTTCGCAAGCTCTACTTCTTCATCCCTTGTAAGTATTGTAATATTCCCCATCGAATGGAAATATGTTTGAACAATGTCCTCACTTTCATCATATTCCTCTTCATCCTCTGAAGCTAAGACTACTTTTGGGGCAGTGTCAGTCTCCTGTTCATCTACAACTTCAATGCCCACATCTTGTAAAAGATCCATAAAGTCTGATAGTTCTGCAGGCGAAACAAACTCTGAAGGAAAGGCATCGTTTATCTCATCATAAGTAAGCGTTCCACTCTTCTTACCTAAATCTATGAGCTCATCAACAATATCCCATTCTCTCAAAGAAATCTCCTTAAAATAAATCTATAAGAGTTATCTTTCCATAAGATAATCATCCTGCCACCACTCTATAGACAATGTCATGCTCGCTTGCGTGTTTCTTTACCTTGATACCTGTACAATCAGCTCTCATGGGATGATTATTCCCCCAGTATCCCTAAATATCTCAGGCTCTTTTTTTGAAAGGATTCCGTAAAGCTCATCCTCTGATGCGGCTTTCTTTACTGTTGACATAACTTCGTCATCTTTAAGAAGCCTCAATAGTTTTGACTCGATTCTTAAGAAGCGCCTTTCGCTTCTTGGGAAGATAAAAAACAGGGTATTTACATTCTCTTTGTCCAGTGCACCGTATGGTATCGGCTTTTTAAGGTAGCAGAGTGAAATGTAAGAAAGTGCCATAAATGTTCTAAAAGACCTCGGATGGGGAATAGCGATCCCATGCCCGACTGAAGTGGAACATAATTTTTCTCTTTCCATTATAGTAGTAAAAAGATTCTTTGTATCCATGTGGGGAATGCGTGTCTGAATAAGTTCTAATGAGCGTAGTATTGCAGTTTCTTCCGTGGCACCGGATACATTGTAGTAAATACCTCCCCTCTGAAGAAATTCCGAAATGGAGATATGTTCTTCATCCTCCTTGGAGGAATCTCTAACAAAAGTATTGTATGAAAATGCCCTTGTATCCTCTATCCATGAAATGAGCTCCTGTACGTCAAATCTCCACTGGCCTCCTACCCTGAAACATGGTATTGTCTCGTTTTTTATCATCCGATAAATTGTCTTCTCGGAGACATTCATCATTTCGGCAACGTCTTTTACGCTAAATTTCATACTGTCTTCTATTGTCCTATCTTGAGTAATTCTTTCGTCGGTTATTATCTTTGTTTAATACCGATGAAAAAATGATCCAATAAATTGCTTATTTTTCACCGGTTTATCAGCCCTCTTTTTTTCGGTTTCTGCAGACTTTTCAGCCTTAGTGTTTTTTCAACCTCTACCTTTTCTAATGCCTGCGTAATCTGATTCTTTATTCCTGTTGCCTGATCTTTTATGGTATTTGCCTTATTCTGCGCCTCAATGTAATCCTCTTTTTCGATCAGGCTCGACACCTCTTCTATGGAATCCTCAAGACCCTTTACATCTGTTTTGAACGTCTCGATGTTCGCTGCCGTGCCTTTGCTTTTTGGTACCTTGATAAGAAGATCTTTGGCCTCATCTATAGCGACTTTTGCAGCATTCTGTGCTTCAAAAGCGTTTTGTTTGGCCTGTTCCTTCTTTGTAGCTAATCCCGATTTAAGTGTTTCAGCATCTGATTTTACTTTTGCAAGCATTTCCTTTGCCTTAGAGTAGTTCTTAAGGAGTTTACTATCCTGAGATTTGAGCTCTTTCATCGCTGTAGTTAGATCATCATTTAGTTTTTTGGTTTCTTCAGGTGCATATTTCCCACCTTCAGCCACTACTGCATCAACTGCAGATTTTGTAGCATTAATTTCTTCCGCTGGTTGTTTCCCACAACCGGCAAGAAATGTCATTACAATAATTCCTAACACAACATGACAGAAAAATGATTTCTTCATTTCTTCCTCCTATTGAATCTTAATTTTTTTCTAGTGCTTAATTGCATAAATAAACGATATTGTTTGTCATTCCAGACTTGATCTGGAATCCAGGTTCCTTACTGGATTCCCGCTTACGACCTGCGGGAATGACGGCCTCAATATTTATGCAATTAAGCACTAGCACATTCCAAAAAATTCAACAAAAAAAGAATTTCAACCTTCATACTGCAATCCAAGATAAGTCATTATTGTTGGATATTGTAGATAACGCTTCTTTCTAATGAACCCACCTCCTTCATTCATAAAATCTAAAGAAATGCCTTCTGAATAAGATAAAAATAATCATTATTGTCCTATCTTGTCTAATTTTGTCACATGATGTATTATATACAATATCAGTTTTTTGTCAAATAAAGAAAAATGCTGGTTAAAAAATAAAATGCCAACCGCTCAACAAAGGAATGCTTTTAGGTTGGAAAAAATGCATTTCGAGAGGAAGGCACTTATTGATATTTTAAGTCTGAAGCCTGAACGAATAAAAATCAGAGAGGAAGAAGTCCTACAGGGTCTTCTATTTTAACCGGACAGTAATGATCATATACATAAAATTGTTAAAACAAAGCATGTAATGAAAGGATTGAACGTGGAAAGTAAAGATTGCCACGGGGTAAAGGTAAAGATAAGGTACTTGGGGATGGATCTTTTTAAAAAGATAGATATCTGCGATGATAAAGGCAATATAATTTACTACTTAGAAAAAGACATTTTACCGATGCAATCTTCGTAAGATTTTAAAATTCTAAGAAGAGAATATTTTAGTGGAGAAAAAAAGCCGACGCGTGTTTACAAAGGTTGGAGGAATAGTTTCATAGAGTTTTGCCGTAACGTAGCGAAATTCAAAAAGATGCCTACGCAAAAAGAGCTTAATGCTCTGGCAAAACAATTATTATTAAGAATTATTATTTAACAATTTGCCATTTCTTCCTTTTTTTTCATAGAGTAAACAGTTATGCATTCAGTTGCAGTCGCGATTTTCATCGTTTCATATGTCGGCATTGCTATCGGAACTATTCCAGGTCTTGCCATTGACAGAACGGGTATCGCGCTTCTTGGCGCTATAGCCATGATTGCATCGGGGGTGCTTACTACCAGAGAAGCGATTAACTCTATAGACTTTTCAACCATACTGCTCCTCTATTCGCTCATGGTTATTTCCTCACAGTTTACACTTGGTGGTTTCTATACTCACATTGCCTTAAAGATAATGCGTATAATGAATAATCCGAAGCGGTTTCTCTTCACACTTATGGCAGCGAGCGCGTTTCTTTCTGCCATACTGACAAACGACGTTATCTGCCTTGCATTCACGCCGGTACTTGCCGTCTCTCTTCTGAGAGCCGGATATAATCCCGTTCCTTTCCTCATTGGTCTTGCTGTTTCGAGCAATATAGGTTCAGCAGCGACAATTATTGGAAACCCTCAGAACATGCTAATTGGACAGATAGGACAGCTGGACTTTGGACATTTTTTTATCTGGTGCCTTCCTCCATCAATCTTGTCCCTTTTTGGCGCTTTTCTAATTATTACGTTAATGTACCATAAAAAATTCCATGGAGAACCGCCTCCAGACGTCCTGCCAGAGGATATATGGCCGCAGTTCAACAGGCATCAGAGTACCAAAGGAATCATAGCAGGATTCGTGCTCATTGCCCTTTTCTTCACAGGCATACCACGGGAGATTAGCGCCATTCTTATTGCCGGAATTCTCCTTTGCAGCAGGAGCATGACCACAAGAATGATTCTCGGCCTCGTTGACTGGCATCTCATTACTCTGTTCTGTGCTCTCTTCATCATCATACAGGGAATTCATTCCGCAGATATATTCACGTCACTTATGAACATCATGAATGACTTCGGGATTACTGTACATGAACCGTATACCCTCACTGGAATATCGTTCATACTTAGCAATTTAGTCAGTAATGTTCCAGCTACAATGCTTCTTACACGGTTCCTTGAACAGTCTAACCATCTGCAGTGGTATGTCCTGGCACTCTCAAGCACTTTTGCAGGCAATCTCATAATCATCGGTAGTATAGCCAACCTTATTACGTTTGAACAGGCAAAACAGTATGGTATAAAAATCGGTTTTGTAGAACACGCCCGGGTTGGTATCCCTATTACGATCTACTCCCTCATAGTCACTTTTTTATGGATCCGTTTTGCTGGTTTTGGATAAATGAATACGTGTAGAAGTAAGCGCTCACATCCAAATCCCGACGGTGTTTAGTACTGTGAGTAGGTGATATCAGAACTCTCATCAGTAAAAAGGCTTTTTGTGGCTGAAGTGCACATTCATCGATGACGTTGGAGGACATTTATTAGATGAGGAAGTCAATATGGAGTATGACATCCCTCCCCCGCCGATCCTTCCCCCCTCTGGACACCCTCCTTCCAGGCTCCCCCTCCAGTAAGGAACTCCCAAAGGGGGGAAGAACCTCAAGGGGGAGGATGCTGCTCGTGTCCGTCCCTCCACGGCCTCACTTAACTCATGTTACTACTCGCAATTTTATATATTTTGTTTTGCTCATAGACATGAGTAAAGTTCGGTCATAATCTATCGTATCCCATCCTCTCCCGCACATTGTCTCCGCTCGACTCCAACAAAGTGCATCCCTCTCCTTCCCCGGAAGGAAAGGGGAAAAACATCAATAAGGAGGCTGGCAATGGCTTTTCATAATCTGTTCACTGATCTTGCTGGGGTGGCAAGTTCGCGCCAGCTTATCAAAAGCCATCGCCAGGTTATTCCGCTATCGCTCAATCACCCCGCCCACCACACAACATAATACTGCGCTTTCGCACAGAATTATGTTGTTCCCGTCCGCCCCTCCAGGGACTCCCTAACAAAAAAAGACCTTTTTCTACCGGTTAGGTTTATCGGTAGTTTAAAGGGCAAGTTAAAGAACGTAGCTTATTTTGCTATAAAAATGCTTGCAACTAACTGATTTATAATACTTTTACGGTAGCGTTAACAAAAAAAATGGTACGCTACCATTTTTCCCCATTGATTTTATGCGCACAATTTGTTTAACTATACTAACATTTTGTTTTATTGAGGTGAATATGGCAAAGACTAAATCAATCGGGGTAAGAATCGAGAATGATCTTTTCTCAAAAGCAATGAGGGCCGTTGCCCCTTGGGGGTTAAACCTCAGCAGGCTGGTAGAGAAATTACTCCTCTTTTTCATCCGATACCCGGAGGAGATCATTGAATTTGAAAACAGAGACCCATTAAATGAAGAATTCGTAAAACTGTACAAGCAGCCGGACTGGTCCCTGAGACTCATTCAAGAAAAGGGCATTCTTACAAAGGGACAGTTGTACTGGCTTGCAGAATTACTGCAGCAGGCATGGCATAAAGCCGGGTCTGCCACTGCAGCCTGGGTTTTACAGGTAGTGATCGCACTTCAGATACTGGTAACAAAATACGATCTGAAACCTGAAACAATGAATTACCTGGAGTCCTCATTTCCGGAAGAAGGCCAGAATCTTGCCGAGAAAATAAAAAAATCGCTCTCTTTTCTCCAAAGCAGTCACAGGGTAGAATCCCATTATGCCGATGCAGTGGCAAAATGCTTTCTCCTTCTTATTAGAGAGGGAGGGCTTGATATAGCTGCCGATGTTTTATCTGATATCAATAAACTCTTCATGCCATGGTCTATTTGGGTTGCGAAAAGGGCACTTCAAAAAGAACCTTTTCTGAAGGAAATTGACACATCACCCTTACTCAATAAGAAGGCTTTTCCTGAAAAGAGTGCCGTGATCAAAAAGATTCGGGTCCTGGTTGAAGTCTACTTTTCAGATGAAGGCATCGGACCCTTTCATGCAGGGCAACAACCTTTCAGCTGCGGATTTACTATTTCAGACGGCAAACGCACAAAGGTCACTTTCGCCTGTATTTCGCAGACTTTCTATGAACTCATTGAGGCTGTCGCTCAACTCGGCGAAAACAAGGAAATTGCAAGATTCGGCTCCTGGGAAATTATGAGGAATAGCAAGGAGGATTACTATTCCGTCAGAAAAGATGGCGTACTGGTTTTTCTCGAAAAAAAGGAGATGGAGGAATTTATCGAATCGGTAAGAGAGCTCTACAAACGTGAAGATGTGCAACAGGATCTGCTGAAAGAATACGTGGAGGTTTACGGTGCCGTATAAGAATCATAAACATCAAAGCATCTACCTCGATGAAAAGCTTGATAAGCGCATAACCGACGCTGCCGTATCAGAAAAGAAAAGCAAGAACAAGATGATAAATGAACTGATACGTATAGGACTTTCCAAGAGGGACGAGGAAATGATGGGGCTGGAAGCAATAGCGAAGTCAATCAAAGCCGATCTCCAATTACAACGCGATGAACTGAGGAAGCAATCTAATCGCATTGCAACACTGCTCTTAAAGGTCGGCATGCACACAATAGCAGGCCGCTTTCAGACTACTCATACTCATGCCAAAATAACCGATAGCGAAACAGCAAGAAAGGTTTTTGATCAAGGGTGGAAATACGCGATAGGAAAAATAAAAGAGAAAACGGATATTGAGGATGATAGTAAAGAGTAGTTTCTCCAAAGGCACAGGAAAAGGCACTGGATCCCTCAACTACATCAGTCGGGAAGGGGCTTTTGGATGTGGGCATGCTCCCGTCTATGATAGAGAAGGAAATATTATACCCCGAGATGATTTCAAGGAATTGAAACAAGAAATAAAAGAGGCAGAGATGGAACGGAGGCTGATTTTTTCTCCGGAAGAACCTGATCTGTCAAAGGAAGAAATCGGAATTATGGTTAGAGATGTAATCGAGAGATACCAGGTAGAAGAAGACAAAAGCTTCGACTATGTTTATGCGCTGCACAACCACAATTCCAGAACCCACGTTCATGTTCTGGCTTGGGGAGATAAAGAAGATTTGAGCATGGATAAGGACGACCTGGCATCAATAAGAGAAAGAGCGCTTGATCTTGAGATCGAGCAGGAACAGGTTCTTGAGCTTGCAATAGGGACAGAGGAAGTCTTGGAGAAAGATAATTCCGCTGAGCTTGAGATCAATTCTGAAATCCCACTGGAGGACCACGCCTGAGAAGTTTCGAAGAACTGGCAACAAGATTAAAATTCCTGAAAAAACACGCTCAGATAATTCTTATCTGGTTTCTTGTCCTTACTGCCATAGCCTTTATAGGTCTTACCTGGGCAGGCATAGGATCGGACAATGGTTTACAACCGTATAATGTATTTTCAGCGAGGAGATTCTATGTATACCGCGCTGTCATGAAACAATATCCCCCAAGTGTTTTCATTAAAGACTCATTCCATAAGGCATTTACCGGCGTCCGGGAAAACCCGGAGGAAGAGCTTTTAAAAGATCAATGGATTGCTATAGTAAAACATAAGGCTGTTTTTGATCTGTTGTTCTCATCTGCTCTTTCTGCTTTTTTCATGGGGTCGGTTTTAACAATCCTCTTCAAAAAGGACATTTCCCGGAAAGATGAAAAGTTCCTAAGAGGAGCATCATTAGTATCGCCTCAGAGAATAAATTCAGTTATCAAGAATTATCGAATTATATTCGGGAAGGAAAAAGTCAGATTCCCGAAATCTTTCGAGAATATGGGGATGTTTCTTTTCGGCTCTCCGGGGTCCGGTAAATCAACATTCCTGAAGCATCTTATTCCGCAAATCACCGGCGATCCTGCTGTGATTTATGACAGAAAGCCTGAATTTTACCCCCTCTTCTATGAGCGCGGAAAGGACCTTTTGCTTGATCCCAAGGATGAAAGAACAATCAAATGGAATATCTTCAAAGAGATTGAGGAAAAGGAAGATATAGACAATATAGTCAGTTCAATGATTCCTCTCCCTGCAGATCCCAAGGCTGCGTTCTGGTACCAGGCGGCACGGGATATATTCCATGCGATTTTCACTCTTCTATGGGAAAACGGCAAGGCATCGAATAAGGCGCTTATAGACTTCCTTTATGTGAACGGGTGCAACAGAGAAAAGCTCTATACCATCCTTAAGCACGATCCACGGGTTGAAGGGTACATAGCGAAAGATAATAATACCGCCAACTCCATAATGTCGGTTGTCTCACAGTTTTCCAATGCCCTTGTGCAAAGGCATTTTTACCATGACGGAGATTTTTCGATAAGGGAATTTATCAGGAATGGTTCCGGCAGACTTTTCATAGTCAACAGAAACGCAACCGAGGAAGCATTTAAGACATACTACACCCTTTTTCTTGACCTTGCATTCAGAGAGTTCCTGAACAGACAGATCAACAGGAATTTCAGGTTCTGGTTCATCATTGATGAATTCCCCTCTTTGATGAAACTTGAGACGCTTCAGCGGTTATTAGCCGAAGGACGGGACAGGGGAAGCTGTCCCGTCATCGGAGCGCAGGACTTTGAACAGGTCAAAAAAACCTATGGCCCTGATGCCTATTCGATTTTCAATCAGACGAACACAAAAGTAATATTCAGAATCAGTGAACCAAACACAACAGAATACCTTAGCCGGGCATTTGGCGAACAGGAGATTATACAACAGGTAAAAACACTATCAGCAGGCGCAAGAAGCATCAGAGACGGATATAATTTCAGCGAACAACAGAAAATAAGCAGAATCATACTCCCGTCAGAAATAAAGGGAATGGAAGCATTCAAGGGGTATGTCTCCATAGGGGAATATCCGGTTACGCAGATTTCCCTGGATATCTTTAACCAGCCCAACAGAAATTCGATGATACCGAGAAACATTCCGGAGATTGCCATTGATAAAAAGCAAATGCAAGACACAGGAGAGGATCTGGATGAATTACTCAAGTAATACTGATAAGAGCATAATGAAGCTCAGAATTGATCATAATGTCATCGAGATAGACATTGATCTCAGCAGGCCGAGACTTATCCCGATAAAGGGAAAGGACAATAAGGGCAGGGAGATTATCTGGCATCTTAAAGTAACAGAAAAAGGCAGATTAGTTTTACTTTAAAAAAATACCCGTAAGTTAGCGATTAACCGGAAGCAAAGCTCAGGGTTAAAGTAGCGAAGCCAGGGTAGAGAATTGAGGCAATGCCTCGCTCTATCCTGGCTTTTTTATTTCGGACAATAATGAAATATACCATATATATTAACCAGCTGGCATATCACAGAATGGGTCTTTGCGGAAAGCTCGACATAACCGACATGGCCATTCTGGATTATATTCATGGATGGTGTGCAGCACCCAGGGCTGACCGGACCGTTGCCGACCATGAAGAGTACACTCGGATCAACTACATCCATCTGATCGAAGAGATGCCTATACTCGGCATCAGGAAAAAAGACACCGTATCCGCCCGGATGAACAGACTTCGCGTAGAAGGTCTCATCAAGACCTTCCGGGCGAAAGACAACACTCTGTATGTGAGGCTGACCAGAAAATGCTATGACCTTTTCTTTTCTGATTACAATGGGCACCCTGACGACAATAAGCGCCATACCTGTCCCAAAAACTGGGACAGGCTATCCGAAAAAACAGGACAGGCCCTGTCCCAAAAATCAGGACAGCAACAAACATATAACTATAACAATCCTCAAATTACAACAACAGGGCCTGTTGTTGTTTATGAAATAGAGATAAAAAAAGTCAGAGACATCCTGTCCGCTATGCATATCCCCTATGAAGGCATAACCGACAGGTTGATATCTGACTTGATTACTGCAAAAGGGTTTCCTCATGTATACGAGACTGCCAGGAAGATAACAAAGCAGTATCAGCCTGGATCTCAGCCTGTTTCTAATCCTGCCGGTCATTTCAAATTCCTTGTCATGAAGGGAATGGAGGCCCCTAAAGGGTACACTTCGAAGGAGGAAGAAGACAGGAAGAAATGTGAGAAGGCAAAACGCGAAAAGAAAAAATGCAAGGATACGAACCGTACTCAGGATGATGGTCCCAGCCTTGAGGAAGTACGTAATTTTGTAAACCAACTGCGTCTAAGCGGGACAAAGGACACACAACAAAAGGGAAGCAATAGCCCGGCAAGGGGGGAACTTGAATAAATCTACTCTCCCCCAAGAAAACGCCACTCGAAAACTTCTTACTGCCGAGCAGGTTGCAGAAATCATCTGCTGCTCACCGAAGACAATTTATAGCTGGGCTGAACTCGGACATATACCATCCATAAAAATCGGAGTGGGACGGAAAGCCCTTCTTCGCTTTGACTCAGACGAAGTTCACGCCTGGCTTCAGTTCTGGAAAGAGGAAACCGCAAAAAGGTATAATTTGGGTGCTGGAACTGTTGCCGGTGCCCGGAAAGGAGGACAGTAAACAAAATGGGCATCTATAAAAAAGGCAACGTCTACTGGATGATAAAGCAATACAACGGCAAAAAAGTTGAACGCACACTTGACACAGGTATCAAGAGAGTTGCAGAAGAGAGATACTCGAAAATTGTGTCAGAGATTATCGGCGGGAGCTACTTTCAAAAACCAAAGGAGTTCACTATTTCGTATCTGATGGAGAAATACGCGGAAGATCGAGCAACGACCAAGGCGAGCAATACTCTTGCACGAGACAGGAGCTTGCGTGAGCATATCACTAACTATTTCGGCTCATATCTTCTCGCCGAGGTGACATCTGAGATGGTTTCAGATTACCGCCGAAAGAGGTATGCCGAGAAGAAAACCGTAGCCACGGTCAACCGGGAACTCGCATTCCTTCGGAACGCCTACAATATCGCCATCAGACATTACAAATGGTGTTACGTTAATCCCGTATCCTCTGTCAAGTTTGACAGGGAGAGGAACCAGCGGGACCGCTGGCTGACATCAGAACAGGAAACAAATCTCTTTTCCCATCTTAAGGGAAGGCTCGTCGATATTGTCAGGCTTGTTCTCAACACAGGACTTCGACAAGATGAGGCGCTCAGTCTCATACGTTCCAATGTGGACCTCTTCAGGAAGACAATTACTGTCAAGGGCAAAGGCGATAAGGTCAGGACGATCCCACTGAATGCTGTTGCTCTAGACATCCTTAAGACAAGGATGAAGACACACCACATTCATAGTGAGCTTGTGTTCCCGAGCGCAACCGGGACAAAAATCATGAGGCAACGCCTCGTAAGGGCATTCTCCAAAGCGGCGAAAGACTCCGGTCTTCAGGATTTCCACTTCCACGACCTGCGGCACACGTTCGCCACCAGGCTCGCACAGGCTGGCGTGGATCTTTACAAGATCGCGAAACTTCTTGGGCATAACGATATATCAACAACCCAGCGGTATGCACATCATTGTCCGGAAAGTTTACGGAGCAGCGTGGATATCCTGACAGAGTACTACAATTTTACTACAGTGAGGTCAAATGCCGAAGGGGAACAAGTTCATGTCTCAGCGTAACTCTTTGTTTTTAAAGGGGAAAGATGGTACCCCCTGCAGGAATTGAACCTGCGACACCAGGTTCAGGAATCCTTTCAATATCGAGCAGCTTCATTAATCCTTCTTCGTATTTCAATTCCCGCATATCCTCAAGACTCCTGCCCCCACCCTGTAACATCAAAACCAGCGTATCT
>Ga0315268_10006446_pt1 | contig 12477 bp, 13 predicted proteins | sample C1_top_MG_FD_204535 | JGI IMG/M metagenome (GOLD analysis project Ga0315268, IMG submission 204535) | Sediment microbial communities from Yellowstone Lake, YNP, Wyoming, USA - C1_top | ecosystem: Environmental > Aquatic > Freshwater > Lake > Sediment | place: USA: Wyoming | collected 2017-08-01 | reverse complement strand
CGGTCCATGGGAAGCATTTTTTGAGATGATTAAGTATTTCAATAAGATCGGATGGTTTTAATATCAGGCTGTTTGCATCCTGAATAAATATCGATTTCATTCCGCAGGCCATCCATTGATATGCGGCATTGAAGGCCTGTCTTTCTTCAGGCTTTATTTTCAAGCTGCCTGTATCTATCTCAATCCGGCCTTTCCGGTTCGATTCATCCGCAAGTTTCAGCAATGCTGTGATATGTTTATGAACAGTATCAATATCTTTTATAACATGTTCCACAGGCCGGATAGAAAACCGGGATCTCTTATAGACGGGACAGAAGGCGCAGCGGTTCCATGGGCAATTTCTTGTCACCCGGATTAAAAGGCTGTATGCTTCGCTTGGAGGCCGGATCGGACCTTGCTCGAAGCCTTTATATTCGGAATGTGTATCGTTTTTTGATTTCACTCTCAAATTCCCGTAAAAAAATGATTGCTTTGAGGGAAAACTATAAGTCTTTATGCTTTTATAATCAAGGCTCTTAAAATAAAAACCCTCTTTATTTTTAAAGAGATGTTTGATAGCTTGATATAATCAGGCCAGGGGCATAGAGGCATGAGTCGTAAGTCGAAATTCGATGTCCGATATTCGAAGTTCGATATTCGGCTTTACTTGATGATCTGCTGAAAGAATAAATGGGTAAATTTATTAAAATATCATTGGTGCTTCTTGCGGTACTTATCATAACGGTATCGTTTATTATATTTGATGTAATGAATTATGCAGGCGAGCCGGCAGGCAGAGAGGATGTTACAAAGTTTGTGGTTATTGAGAGAGGCCAGTCCTTTAATACAACACTTGACAGTCTGGAGAAAGCGGGGGTTATTAAAAATCCTTTAAAATTCAAGCTGTTTGCCCGCATAAAAGGATATGATAAAAAAATACATGCTGGAGAATATGCCTTTTCATCCGTGATGCCCCCCGCATTGATACTTGATACGATGTTACGAGGAAAGGTCTATCTTCACAGGATTACCGTTCCGGAAGGATACAACATGCAGCAGGTTGCTTCCGTCATATCGGAGGCAGGTTTCGGAACAGTCGAAAACTTTATGCAAATTGCCACAGATCCGTCATTTTTGCAAGGGAAGGGGATTCATGCCGGGACTCTTGAAGGTTATCTCTACCCGGATACCTATTATTTCCCGAAAGATGAATCCTGCGAAATTATCATTTCGGTCATGGTTGAAAAATTTCAGTCCGTATTTACTCCCGAATGGGAAAAAAGGGCCAATGAACTAGGATTTTCAATTCATGAGATAATTACCCTTGCTTCAATAATTGAAAAAGAGACAGCATCGCAGGATGAGCGCCGGGTAATTTCATCGGTGTTTCATAACAGGTTGAAAAAGGGCATGCGCCTTGAAACTGATCCCACAGTAATATACGGAATAAAAAATTTTAACGGCAATATAACCCGTAAAAATCTTTTAGAGATAACTCCTTATAATACATACAAAATAAAAGGCCTTCCGCCTGGCCCAATTGCCGGTCCGGGTTATGAATCAATAAAAGCCGCCCTATATCCTGCTGAAACCGACTATCTTTTTTTCGTTTCAAAGAATGACGGTTCCCACTTCTTTTCAGCGGATTTTAAAGAACACAACCGAGCGGTTCAGAAATACCAGGTTAAAAAATAAGGATGCCTTCCAAAAGAGTTAGTTATCCTGTGAGGGTTCCATGATTCGAGTGAAAAATCTGAATAAAACAAACACCTGAACCCCCGAATTCTCGAATCCTGGCCCCCTTTTTTATCATGAACTTAAATCTTATATTTGACAGGATGTTATAAAGTTTGATATAAAATGGGAGTATAAAAGTCTTATATTGTGAAACAGACAGGGATTGCGCTTGTAACGTATCGGTATTCCGAGTAATTAGCTAATGAGAATTAGCGACGGTCAGGGCAATCTCTTTAGTTTTTACGAGGCCGTTAAACTTTGCATAAAAAGAGATAAAAATAATGGGTAATTTTACAAGACCTGATCCTGACAATCAGTACGCATTTCCTATTGCAAAACCGGGTTTTTACTTTATAATTGCGGCGGCTTTTGCAACAGCGATTTTTGCCATGGTCGGCGCTGCTTCAATTGCGCTTACCGGTCTTGCAGTCACTTTTTTTATCTGCTGGTTTTTCAGGGATCCGGACAGGGTTGTGCCGATGTATGAAGGAGCTGTTGTTTCACCGGCGGACGGAAGGGTGATTATTGTTGTGCCTGTGGATGAAAGCCCTTTTGTTGTGGGAAACTGCATAAAGATAAGCATTTTCATGTCCGTGTTTAATGTCCACGTAAACCGCATTCCCTACGAAGGAAAGGTGAAAGGGATACGTTATTTTCCGGGCAAATTTTTTTCCGCAAATCTTGATAAAGCATCGAAAGAAAATGAGCATAATGCGGTTTTAATTGAAACGGATAAAGGGAAAGTCGTTTGCATGGTACAGATAGCCGGCCTTATTGCGAGGCGGATAATATGCAGGCTGAAGGAAGGAGATTTTGTGAGAAGGGGTGAACGATTCGGCATGATCTGTTTCGGATCACGCCTTGACGTTTATCTCCCTGCCGATGCTAAAATTTCCGTTACGGTCGGAAACAGGGTTAAAGCAGGTTCAAGTATTCTGGGTTATATTTAATGAAAAAACAGAAGAGATTCGAAAAGTATAAGATTAATAAAGGGATATATATTTTGCCTAATATATTCACGACCCTTAACCTCTTCTGCGGGTTTTATGCTATTATATCAGCGATCGAAGAAAAATATTCTGCCGCCGCCGTTTCTGTTATGATTGCAATTGTGTTTGACATACTGGATGGAAAGATTGCCAGAGCCACAAAGACCACAAGCAGATTCGGCGTTGAATATGACTCCCTTGCGGATCTTGTTTCTTTTGGAGTTGCGCCAGGATTAATGATGTATCTCTGGGCTCTTAAGCCTTACGGAAGATTCGGGTGGCTTGCCGCCTTCCTGTTCATGGCCTGCGGCGCTCTCAGGCTGGCCCGTTTCAATACACAGGCCGGCTCGGTAAGCAGCGATTACTTTGTTGGTCTCCCCATACCTGCCGGAGCCGGTATGAACGCCGCTACACTGCTGTTATTCGGCAGATTTGATATAGGCGGAGAGGCTAACCCGGTTGTGATACTTGTAATGCTTTATGTCCTCTCTTTTTTGATGGTAAGCCCGATGAAGTATAACAGTTTCAAGAAGCCTGAATTTTTCCGGCGCATAAATTTCCATATGCTGGTTACGGCGCTTCTTGTGTTGATTTTTATTGCAGCACAGCCGTCAATAGCCCTTTTTTCCCTTGGCCTTGCATATGTAATTTCAGGACCGCTGACAACCCTGCGATATTACAGAAGCATGAAAAATAAAAAACCTGAAATCCGCGAGACTGATGAGCGCAGTTCGAACACGGTATAATCACTCATAAAACTATATAAATCACTACCAGAGGATTCAAGGGTTCCAGGATTCAAGGGTTCAAGTGAAATGGGACTGGGGCTGGGTATTATGCTATGTTTTTACTGTTTGTCTGTAGGCTTAGGATCTAGATTATCGACTATTTTCGAGGTTATCAAATATAATGACGAAGGAATATAAAATTGCCGTGATACCCGGCGACGGCACCGGGCCTGAAGTTGTTGCCGAAGGGATTAAAGCGCTTGATGCAGTTTCGGGCAGATTCGGTTTCCGGCTTGCCTATGAGAATTACAACCTGGGCGGAGAGCATTATAAAAAAACAGGCGATCTTCTGAATGACACAGTTCTTGAGTCATTGTCATGTTCGGATGCAATCTATCTCGGCGCAATCGGACATCCGGAAGTCAAGCCCGGAATTCTCGAAAAAGGAATACTCTTAAAGTTAAGATTTCATTTTGATCAATATATCAATCTGAGACCTGTTAGGCTGTACGACGGCGTTGAAACGCCGCTGAAAAATAAGGGGCCGGAGCACATAAACTTTACGGTTATTCGTGAAAACACGGAGGGCCTCTATACCGGAGCCGGCGGGTTTCTTAAAAAAGGCACACCTGATGAGGTTGCGATTCAAGAGTCGATTAACACACGTAAAGGTGTGGAAAGATGTATCCGGTATGCCTTTGAATACTGCCGGAAAAGAAACAGGGAGAAAAAACTGACCCTGTGCGGTAAAACAAACGTGCTTACATACGCTTTTGATCTCTGGGAACGCACCTTCCGGGACGTTGCGAAGGAGTATCCCGATATCAAAACCGATTACGCTAATGTCGATGCCATCTGCATGTGGATGGTCAAGAACCCGGAATGGTTTGACGTAATCGTTACAGACAACATGTTCGGTGATATCATTTCCGATCTTGCCGCCATGATACAGGGCGGCATGGGTATAGCGGCAGGTGGAAATATAAACCCTTCGGGCATTTCGATGTTTGAGCCGATCGGAGGTTCCGCGCCGAAATATACCGGCAAGCAGGTGATAAACCCGATTGCCGCAATTCTGGCTGCGCAGGTCATGCTTGAGACAATCGGAGAAGAAAAGGCCGCTCTTCTGATAGAGAATGCAGTGAAAAAAGTTCTCCGCGATGATTTGAAAGATGTTGCTGCCGGTAAAATGGGTTATACTACAAGTGAAGTCGGAGATCTTGTGAAGAAATATATAGTTGACAGTGAATTGTGAATGGTGACAAAAAGGATTCGAAGGGTCAAGGGGCAAAGGCACAAAGGCGAGAGGCGAGAGGCGTAATGCGTAAGTTGGATCACGGACTACTATTCACGGGTCTTAACACTTAATATTTTTTTATAACCAGAGAACAGATTCAAAGGAAGAAGAGAAATGTCAAAAAGAAAATTTAATGTAGCGGTAGCAGGGGCGACGGGGGCTGTAGGGAACCAGATGATAGAATGCCTTGAAGAGAGGAATTTTCCCGTCAAATCCATTAAATTTTTGGCCTCAAGCCGTTCGGCCGGGCGGACGCTTCAGTTCAGAGGCGACTCTGTTCCCGTGGAAGAGATGACCAGAAAGTCATTCAAAGGGATGGATATTGCTTTGTTTTCGGCCGGCGGTGGTACGAGTCTTGAGTTTTCGCCGGTTGCAGCAAAGGCCGGATGCGTGGTTATTGACAATTCAAGTGCGTGGCGTATGGATCCTGATGTCCCTCTTGTGGTTCCGGAGGTTAATCCCCATGCAGTGGCCGATTATAAAAAGAAAGGCATTATTGCAAACCCGAACTGTTCTACAATTCAAATGGTTGTCGCTTTGAATCCTATCCACAGGAAGTGCGGAATAAAGAGGATTGTAGTTTCGACATATCAGGCGGTTTCAGGTACTGGGAAGAAGGCTATTCATGAGCTTTATGACCAGACAAGAGCCATGATAAATTTTCTTGATTATAAGAAGAATGTCTATCCTCACAGAATAGCATTCAATTGTCTTCCGCATATAGACGTTTTTCTTGATAACGGCTATACCAAGGAAGAGATGAAGATGGTAAATGAGACAAGAAAGATAATGGAAGATAACAGTATCGGGGTAACAGCTACAACAGTGAGGGTACCGGTTTTTTTCAGCCATTGCGAGTCCGTGAATATCGAGACTGAAAAATATATTTCGGCCGATAAAGTCAGGGCATTGCTTAAAAAAGCTCCGGGTGTCAAGGTGGTCGATGATGTCGGTAACAAGATTTATCCCCTTCCCATTGATGCTGCCGGGCAGGACCTGACTCTGGTTGGCCGCATACGACAGGACGAATCAATTCCAAACGGAATTAACATGTGGATTGTTGCGGATAATATCCGTAAGGGAGCAGCCACAAATGCAGTTCAGATAGCGGAAATTCTGGCAGAGAAATATTTGTAGAAAAAAAGTGCCAAAGGGGCAGAGGCACAGAGTGAAAGAAAGCAAATCGTGGATCGAAAAAAATTGCCACGAAGGCGCAAAGACACAAAAAAATAGACTTAGTGACTTCGCGTCTTTGTGGCTAAATAAATAACGAATCACGAACAACGAACGACGAACATCGAAGTATCAGGAGAGTGTAAAGTTGGAGCGAATTCCCATTACAAAAGAAGGTTATGAAACTCTTAAAAAAGAGCTTGAATATTTAAAGAAAGTTGAAAGGCCTGCGAATATCAAATCAATTGAGGAAGCCAGGGCTCACGGCGATCTTTCTGAAAATGCCGAATTTGCGGCTGCCAAAGACCGCCAGGCATATCTGCAATGCCGCATTGGCGAACTCATGTATAAACTGGGTAATGCCGATGTAATTGATCCGGATTCACTGGCAAAAGACCGGGCGGTATTCGGGTGCAAGGTAGTTCTTGAAAATATTGACGCTGGTGAAAGTATAGAATATCAGCTCGTGGGGCCTGATGAGTCGGATATTGAAAAAGGACGAATATCCGTTTCTTCGCCTCTTGGGAGAGCCATTTTAGGAAAAAAATCAGGTGAAGAGATAGTATTGGACGCGCCTGGCGGGAAAAGGTATTATGAGTTAGTTGAAATATTGTAATTTAATCAAGTCGATATGACGTGACGGAGGTAATATTGTGGCAAGAATAACAATCGAAGATTGTATGAAGAGGGTGAAGAACCGTTTTTTGCTTGTTAACATGGTTGCAAAAAGGGTGCGACAGATCCGCGAGGGCTCGGAATATCTTGTGAGTGCACCGAAGAACGAAGATATTGTTATAGCTTTAAGGGAAATTGCCGCCGGAAAGGTTAAGCTGCAGGAACAAAAGCCAAAGGAATAGTAAACAACATTTACGAAATCATCAAAAGTAAAACGTACAGGGCGCTGAACAGGGCTGTTGGAAAAGCTATACACCGGTATGAGATGATATCCGACGGGGAGCGGATCGTTGTAGGGCTGTCGGGCGGAAAAGACAGCTTGACGCTTTTGTGGCTTCTTGCGGAACGACTGGTTCGTGTCCCGGTTGAATACGAGCTGTTTCCGGTTTACATTGACCCCGGATTTGAGGGCGGGTTCTCGGAGGAGATTGAAGCTTATTGCAGAAATTCCGGATTTCCTTTAAGAATTGAGCATACTGATTATGGAATTCTGAGCCACAGCTCAATTAACCGTGAGAATCCCTGTTTTTTATGCTCAAGATTGCGCAGAAAAAGACTTTTTAAAATCGCCGAAGAACTTGGATGTACAAAGCTCGCTCTAGGCCATAACCAGGATGATATTATCGAGACCCTGTTCTTGAACATGTGCTGCGCCGGACAAATAAGCACCATGTCTCCCCGCCAGTCCTTTTTTGATAACAGGCTGTATATTATAAGACCGCTTGCCTTTGCGGGTGAGGATATCATAAGGCGTTTTGCAGCAGAAAACGGATTCCCGGATTTTGCAAACCCCTGCCCGTCCGCAAAAGTTTCTAAAAGGCATGAGATTAAGGTTCTCTTAAAGCAGCTTTACATGAGCAATAAAAATGTAAGAGGAAATATATTCAGAGCCTTAAGCCATGTGAAGATGGAGTATATGTTAAAATAACAGTCTGCCGGATACCGTCGGGAGAATTAAAGAGTGGAAATGAAAGACATTCAGAACCAGCGGGATTACAGAAAAATACCGATCGACAAGGTCGGTATAAAAGATATTCATTATCCGATTACGGTTCTTGACCGGCGCAACAGCGTTCAGAATACTGTCGCAATGATCAATATGTACGTTGATCTGCCCCATAAATACAAGGGGACACATATGAGCCGTTTCATTGAACTGCTTCACCTTTTCCGCCCTGAAGTGTCGTTGAAAAACATAGCGGCGATTTTAAACCGGATGAAGGATCATCTGAATGCTGAGTCGGCCCATATCGAAGTGACCTTCCCTTATTTTATAGAGAAAAAAGCTCCTGTAAGCAATGCTCCGGGACTTATGGATTATACATGCAGGATTATCGGTTCAAATGATCCGTCCGGTAAAACCGATATTATATCGGAGGTTATTGTCCCTATTTCATCCGTGTGCCCATGCTCAAAAGAAATAAGCGAAAAAGGAGCACATAATCAGCGGGGGGAAGTCAGGCTTTCGACCAGGTTTAAAAAATTCATATGGATGGAAGATATGATAGAGCTTGTGGAGAACTCTGCTTCCTGCGATGTCTATTCGGTTTTAAAGAGGGTTGATGAGAAATGGGTGACAGAAAAGGCATTTTCAAATCCTAAGTTTGTTGAAGATATTGTGCGCGATATAGCCGAGAAGCTTAAAAAAGACGACAATATCACATGGTTTTCGGTAAGCGCCGAGAATTTCGAGTCCATCCACAACCACAACGCCTACGCGCATATCACCAGTTCGTGATTCCTCGTTTGTAACCGGTGATTTAACTGAAACAGCGAGCTATTCCCCGCCGAAGGTCACGCCAGCGGCACGTCCGCCAATCTTTATGGCGGATATGACGGGCGGACTTGCGATGGGGAGCTTCAATAGTGAATTCAGCCGCCTATCAAACCGCATAATTTTTTTGATATTTTTTCTGCGGAATTTCCGTTTGAATTGGTCATTATTACAAATTTGTATAACCTTCCATCCCTGTCTTTGATATATCCTGCCCTTGTACTGACTCCTGTCAGTGTCCCTGTCTTGAAATACTCGGATCCGTTATGTTTCATTAAAATCCTATAAGGCTCAAATTCGGCAAGTATTTTCAAAAAGCTTCTGGCAGGAATCATGTTCTCCCTTGAAATGCCCGATCCTTCGGAAATGTACAGGTCGTTGATTTTGAGGATATCCCTTGCGTAATCATTTATTGCCGATACGCCTTTTTCAAGAGTTCCGGGAGGGCCGTTTATTTTGGCCCCGACTGCAAGAAGGAGTTGGTTTGCAATGAAGTTGTTTGAGTGAAAGAGGAGTCTTGATACTATTTCGTCCAATAAAACCGGTGAGTCATATTTTAATATGAGACTGTCGGTTTTGGTATTGACGGTGCCGGTTCTTATCTTTCCCCGCCTTGTTATTCCTTCTTTTTCAAGAAAATAGGAGATGAGATGTCCGGCATAAAGAGCAATTTCGTTCTGGTCGGATGTTAGCAGTATCCTTCCCTTCCTCGCGGAGGATTTGGTTATCTTCTTTATTGCAAAGGGTAAAAGCGGTGTCTGGCGCTCGGCGCTTATGAATTTTCCTTTTGAAACGCTGAAACTGACCGTATTGAAATTAACGCAAAGGGCTCCGTTCGGCGAATCGTAAGGTTCGAGGGATCGTGTTACCCCGGGTATTGCGGTCGGATTTTTAAAATATGTGTCGTCTACTATCACATCATTAATATATTTAAGCTTCATGCCGAGGTTTTTTGCTATCTCAATAATATATTCTGATGTCAGGAGAGGATCTCCATGGCCCTTTATTTTAAGATTTGAATCCTTGTCTATGTAAAAATCAGTGGAAAATCTGTAACCTGGACCGAGATGGTGGATAGCTGCAAGAGAGGTTAAGAGTTTCAGCGTGGATGCCGGAATAAGTTTTTTATCGGCATTTTTTTCTATGAATATTGCACCATCCGGATCCGATACTATAATGGCATCGTTGGCACCGATATATTCCAGAATATCAGATATCTTTGTTTCAGCGTAAAGGTTTTGAGAGGCTGAAAACAAACAAAAAAAAGAAAATATAAAGCGGATCAAAATCAATCTCGGCTTTGCTGTCATAAGATTATCTGCTCTCAACTATGAATGTTACCGGCCCGTCGTTTATCAGTTCAACATCCATCATTGCGCGGAACCGCCCTGTTTTGACCCGGATTCCCCTGCTGCCGGCTTTTTCGACAAATTGTTCATAAAGTTCATTAGCCTTATCCGGTTCGGCTGCATCCATAAATGAAGGTCTCCTTCCTTTGCGGCAGTCGCCGAGAAGAGTGAACTGGGATACGACAAGCATATCTCCGCGCGCTTCAAGAAGCGACCTGTTCATTTTACCGTGTTCATCTTCAAATATTCTCAGGTTTAATATCTTATCGGCAAGATAGTCGACATCTTTTGTCGTGTCATCTTTTGCAACGCCGAGAAAGACAAGAATGCCGGCGCCGATTTTTCCTATGATATCGCCTCCGACAGTAACCGAGCTTTCTTTTACCCTTTGCACAACTGCCCGCATGATGATATATTCCTTAAAGTCAGCATATTTCGACTTATTACGAAACCGTCATACTTGATTATTTGTCAATTTGAAAGTAATTTATTTCGACTCGACGGCTTAGTAAAAAGTCATTCTGCTGTGTTGCGCGTCATCTTTCGTCATTGCAGCGTACCTATTAGTACGCTTCATTCCTCAAGATTCGCGCGCCTTGCATGATGAGCTTTTTACTTTGCCGTCTGAATTTTGACTTGTTACGAGTTTATCATATTTAATGGCTTCGTAAAAAGTCCTTCCGTCCGCCGCGGCGGATTGTGTTTCAATTCCTTTATCCCGATAAACGGGATAAGTTTACGAAATTATTTTCTGCAGCTCTTTTCAGTACCCCCTTGAGGGGTAGAAAATCGCAGGAAATAATTTCTAACTTACTAACGGGAAAATATCAAATGGGAATAAGGGATGGATACATTTAATATTCAATATCGCTTCACAATGTCTGACGGATCAAGAGAACTCTTTGATCTTAATATTGATGCCCGTACATTAAATATGATTGTTGATATTCCGGACAATCCGCCTTTCTGGACGAAAATCGATTATTATCAATGCCCCAGATGTCCTTTTACGAAAAACGAAAAATCATTATGTCCTTTATCTGTCAACCTTGTCGAGGTTGTTAAGCGTTTCGGACGCATTATATCTTTCGAAAAACTTCATGTGGATGTCTTAACAAGCGAAAGGCTTTATTCCAAAGATACGACTGCACATGAAGGTTTAAGTTCCATGATGGGGTTGATAATAGCCTGCAGCGAATGTCCGTTTACGGATTTTTTCAAGCCGATGGCGCGTTTTCATCTTCCTTTTGCCGGTTATGAAGAAACGATATTCAGGGCAATATCAACTTATTTATTGAGTTTGTATTTTAAGAACAGTAAAAATGGACTTTATGATTACGAAATGACAGGACTTTCGGAAATTTACCAAAGCATAGAGGAGTTGAATCTGGCGGTCAGCAAGCGTCTGCGCGCCGCGAGCCAGAAAGACTCGACTGTTAATGCACTTATACATCTTGATGTATTTGCAAAATTTATGACATTCCCGGTTGAATATAACCTGGAAAAGATCGGTTATTTGTTTGATCCCTTTTTACAAAATCGTAAACAGAGGCAACAAGCATAGCTGCAAAATAAAAGAGGTGCGTATCTTTTTTCGCTTATTGGAAACAACACGAATAAAGTATATGAAGCGCTTATAGCCGAAAATTTAAGATATACCTTTCAAAGACCTCTGGGTGAAGGTGTTCCGAGAAAGTAATACGGTGTCGTTATTTTTCTTATATATCGGGAAGTGTAAAGGAGAATATGTCATGAAAAGATCGAAATTAATTGCATTTAGCGCTTTTTTGATTTTTACGGGGATGATTTTATTCGGATGTGCCGCCGGAACAACGAAGATAAATATATCCCGTGAACCGCTTATGAAAATTGATAACAAGAAAGAAGGAAATCTGCTTGTCAAAAGATTTACGGACAAGAGACCTGAAGTCAGGTTTATCGGCAACAAGCGAAACGGGTATGGAATGGTTCTCGGACATATCGGCCTCCGGGACGGTATTGTCCTTGAAGATCTGCTCACTCAGTATTTTACGGAAGCCCTGAGAGAGGCCGGGTATAATGCCGTTACAGAAACACAGAATCAGCAATCGCCACAAGCGAACATAAAATATGATGCGGTTATAGACGGTCAGATTATTGAATTCTGGATGGATCTCTATATGGCGGTATGGCACAAGGTGGGAGTGGTTATCAGGGTTCTTGATCCCGACAGCAATCAAATAGTGTGGGAAAATCTCGTAGAAGGCGCTGAGAAGAGGGTCCTCTGGGCAGGGGCAACCGGCGAGTATGAAAGGGTAATAAGGCAGGCTATAACAAAAGCGCTCAACAAGGCTGCGGAGGAATTTGCTTCCGACAAGTTCCATGAGGCGGTAAAGAGATAATTTTTTCAGCTCCCTTAAGCCGTTTTGTAGATAATCATCCGACTATTAAAATACTTGCTTTGAGTTTTCTCCTGCTGATTGGCATGGCTCTTGTCGGCGAGGGCTTCGATATGCATATACCGAAGGGTTATATATATTTTGCCATGGCTTTTTCAGTGTTTGTCGAAATGCTGAATTTAAGGATACACAGAAGACAGCAAACATAACCAAAGGGATAGAGGATTCAGGGGTTCAAGTGAAAAATTCAAGATTTATTTTAATCTAAAGATAATTTGTATCTGAAGCCATCGGCTTTGGCCGATTGTCAATTTTGTTGATTGAGAGTTACTCCGGTGTCTGTTACGGCTAAATTTAAAAAGATTATTGAATCTTCTGTCTCATTGTTGCGTAAGGCC
>Ga0315268_10006445_pt1 | contig 12479 bp, 16 predicted proteins | sample C1_top_MG_FD_204535 | JGI IMG/M metagenome (GOLD analysis project Ga0315268, IMG submission 204535) | Sediment microbial communities from Yellowstone Lake, YNP, Wyoming, USA - C1_top | ecosystem: Environmental > Aquatic > Freshwater > Lake > Sediment | place: USA: Wyoming | collected 2017-08-01 | reverse complement strand
ATCCTGTTGATGGTGTCCATGGTCCTGATGTCGAGGGACGACAGGAACCTCGAGAACGAGGACTGGTCTGGCGTTCGTTCGTCGAAGCCGCACTTCCTCGCCCAGAAGTGGTCCTTGGCGAGGAAGTGGGCGTCTCGGCGTCGCCGGTAAGATTGGGAGGATTCTTGAATTTTAGCTTGGATTCTAGCAGTTTTCCGAGGTCTCGGATTTTCGGTTGAAAACGGTCACTTATGGTCTTTTGTGTGAGATTCAGGTGTGGGCATTCCGGGTCAGTCCGAAGATCTGCTGAATTTTTCAATTTTAGCTTGGATTCTACGAGTTATTCCGAGATCTCGGATTTCTCCGTCGAAACGCTTCCTTATGGTAGATTCATCGAGATCCGCGGAAGTACAGAATGCCTTGAAGAAGTTGTACCGGTACAACTTACGGCTTGCGTGCGTCCGCGAGCCGCACTCGGAAGTAGAACTTTCCAATCACGATCTCGCGCAGGGCAAGGCGCCGTCTCGCCGGAAAAAAGGTTGGCCCCCGGGGCCGAGACCTCTCATCACGAGATATCGCAACCCTCGCAACCGTCGCCGGAAGGGGGGTGCCTCACGTGAGGCAGACCTCTCCAACCACCAGGTCGCTAAGAAGGTTCGCAGCGCTGCTCAGAAGAACAAAAAATCCAGGATAAGGCGAAGCGCCGAGACCTCGGGCTGCCGTCCGTTCGCCGGTATATTCGAGCCCCACCTTCCTCGTGACCGCATCTGCAATGCCAGATTATCCCAACCATTGCTTTGTAATCCTTTCCCATCTCGTTCCCACACTCTGGGCAGAGTTTCGGTTCGTTCACTCCCCCATCACGGACCTTAGTCTTCTCAGCCTTGCGAAGCAATTTGCAGAGTTCTCTGATGGTCTTGGGCAACCATCTGAAGCGCGTATGAGAATCGGCTAAGAATGCCTATGAGAAATGAATGAGAGCGTTATGAGAAGTATGAAAGGGTCATTGATGGTCGGAATTCCCTTGCCTATGAACGCGCTCCGATGCCCATTGAAAACAATGATGCATATGACTATGAAGCAATGAATAAGACAAACAATGATAGATATGACTATGAAGCAATGAATAAGACAAAGACTCAAGACGGCACGGTCTTTTTCATAGTCATATTTTCATTGCCTCAGATATGATACTCATATTTTTGTCATATTTTTCATAAGGCTTCCTCATAGCAGTCATATTTTTCATAACGCTTCCTCATAGCGGAAGGCCTCACAGCACCTGCTTTTACACGAGATCTTATGCTTTTAACAAAGGTTATAAGTAGCATACCCGTGAATATCCGTGTAGGGAGAGAAGGATGCGCGCTGTCGAGTACGAACTCAAATGGAAGGGCAAGCAGATGGTGTTTGCCGAGAGAAAGCGCCAGATGACCGATAGACAGGCGAGGGCGACGCTTGCAGGTTATCTCGAGTGGTTGGAGAGCAATTACCCGGAGGATTACGAAGGTCTGGTGACCGAGGCCGAGCTTGGCGCTTGGATGGTCAAGGCCGAGAACCTTCTCTGAGGATGGGGCACATGCCGGAAAACCAAGGTAAGCAACGGCCCCCCGGAGATCCAGCACGGACTCGAGAGGATGCTAGATTGGAGCGCGTCGCCGGAGGCCGGTCATCATGACCAGTGACCGTCAACGAAAGCCAGGGCCGAGTGACCCTCGCACAGAGAAGTTCCTCGCAAATCTTGTCGGCAAATCCCGGGTGAGCATCTGGACATACCGGTGTGCAATCAACAAATTCCTCCGATACTGCGGGAAACGGGAGCCGAGCGTCGAGCTCGCCCAGAAATGGCTTGCCATGCTCGAGCGCAATGAGAAGCTGAGTCAGAACAGCATTCACTTCTACGGTGTCGTCATCAAGATGTACCTGCGGAGGACAGGCAAGGACGTCGAGAAGCTCGACCAGATATCGCTGCCGAAGCTAGAGCCTCCTCGCAGGGAGCATATAGCTGCTGAGGATTGGGAAACATTCCTTGGCGCGATTGATGATGAGGACGACTATGTGGTATTCGATCTTCTGCTATCAACGGGCATGACGGTCGGTGGGCTTCTGACATTGAAGCTGAAAGACATCAAATGGAGAGAAAGGCTGCTTCTTGTCAATGGAACACACGATATCCCTGTTACCGAGAAGTGTTTGGAAGAGCTTCAGCATTACATAAAGAAGTACGAGATCAGGCGCGGGCAATTCATTTTCAACAGGTACAATGCCAAGTTGATAGGGGAGAAACTCCGATTGTACGCGGTCAAGGCAGGCCTGAAGAACGCGAAGAAGCTGACCCCGCACTGTCTCCGGCACTCGTTCGCGATCCGCTTCATACAGCAATCCAGGCGCCCCTCCGCGCTCGAGGACCTGCGAAGGTTCCTCGGCCATCACACGATCGCGGCGACGCAAAGGTATCTCCATTATTCCGCCAAAGAATCGCAGGAAGCCTACGAGGAAGTGTTCGCGCCTAACAGGCATGAGAAGAAGCGATAATCCCCTGATAGAAGCGCGACGAATCCTTTCTCACAGGCCAGACGCTTGCTAATGCGTAGCATCTTGAACGATTGCCCTTGCTCCGGCCATTTTTCTTACATGGAACTTTGTGTACTACACATAAATTGAGCGACCTTTAACACATATTATAAGTATGAGCGAGAAGCACAGTCTGGTCTGACTGGCTATGTTCAAAACGATAATCTGGATAGTATCTGGACATTCGATTTCAGCTAGAGCTAGTTAGGAGAAAAACTATGGAATCAGCAATACCAGATAGTGAATCAGTGGTCATCAACCACAGAGAAGCCTATCAGCGCAATGCGCTGGAAGTCAAGCAAGTGAGCATGAGAATGAGAGCCAGCTTGGCTCACCGGAATCCCCTCAGCATCGAGTGGAACTTGCTGGATGAGCAGAATGCCAGGCTGAACAAAGCTACTGGCCTAGTGTTCGGCCTAGTACGCTACCGATTGGTCAGGGATGATGCTGGCTATTGGTCGCTATTCGTGAATCGTGATGGTTCGGAGTACCGAGTCATCGACGCGATGATTCGCAAGGCGATCAAGTACGGCGAAGTCGTCGATAGCGTGATAGAGAAAGAGAAGCTCGGCAGAGGCCAACGCAAGGCCGTAGAGCGCATCCGAAGGTTGGTCGAGTGGATGATTCAGGATGCCTGGGATTTGCGCCAGGTCGCAAGCGCACACACGCTCAGAGGGCTTCTAGCCCTCAACGGTCTGGTGCAGAAGAAGCGGGCAATCCATGAGCATCTGAAAGCCGTCGGATGCGTAGCTCTTAAGCACAAGCGAATGAAGGTCTGGCTCGAAGCCCCGACTTGGCCTGTCCCGAAGGGAATCCCGCCAGTCCCGAACCCGCCGGAGCAGGACTGGAAGGCACTCGTTGATTCATGGCACGGCACGGCTGCTGCCTGGGCTGGCCGAGCATTCTGTCCAAAGTGCCATACCGTCAATGCCACACGGCCATTCTGCATCGAGTGCGGTACGCTGGTCAAGCTGGCACACACGCCCATCCGGCAATCAGACTTGAGCTATCTGGACTGAGCCAGTCCACCAAACCCCTTCCCCCTCTTTTGATTTCAAGCACTAATGAGCCTATGCTAGTTGAGAGAATGGTAAGCTCATCCAGAGAATTTGAAGCAATCAAGCGAAGAGAGATTGCTGATAATCTGATGGCTCAGGGCGTTGGTCGCAGACGAGCTAGGAGAGAAGCACAGAAAGCGATTTGCGCCGAGAGAGCCAGCCAGTGATTTCAGGCACTGTTCGACAGCATTCCATTGGCACGCATGGCGAATGAGCCTAGTGCCAGCCGATGTCCGACATACCGTGATAGCCTCCCGATGCTACTGGATTCGTAGCTCAATCGGAGAAGGCGGGGAGTCGGGGAATCCCTCGGCCTAGATCCAAAGCAGGAGGTATGCTAGATGCTCGAACCTCGATACAAGAATGAGGGCTATCAATTGCCAGTCCAGGCATGGTATCCAGAGGTCAATGACGATTTCAGCGAGGGCGATTGCTTCATAGACTTCGAGAGTCTCGAAGATGCGGAGCGATTCGCAAACGGCCTGCTGGCCGATGTGAAGAAGCTGAAGCTCGAAGTGCCATCCTGATTTCAGGCACTAATCCAGCATCTCCCATCGGAGGTAGCTATGGATATTCGACAACTCCAAGAGGTCAGTCTCGAATTGCTCGACCCCGAAGTGCTGGACACGGAGCTTGGCGCAATGGTCGTGCATACCTGTCCAGAATGCGGGAACGCATTGAGTAAGGTCGAGTGTTCGGCATCCTGTCCATACTTCAGCGATTGTGAGGACAGGGAGGTTCACAAGTCTGGCGAGATATTCTGGTGTCCTCTCTACCAAATCGTTGAGCGCAAATGGGCAGAGCATCAAGAGGTCGGACTGGCCGAAGTCGAGGCTTGAGGATCGCCAAAAACGGGCGAGGTCGCTAGAGGCAACGCTGGAATGGAGAACGACCAGCGACCCCGCCTTTACACATTCTGATTCCAGGCACTATTCGCCCTTCATCCATTGGAGGTCTAAGATGAGAAGCATCCTCTCAGGAAATCTGACTGTGGGTACTATCTCCATCCCTGTGCGCATCTATGGTGCATCCCAGGACTCGAAGGTCGGGTTCTACCAGGTGCATAAAGAGGACAAGGGCAGAGTACGCTACCTGAAGGTCTGTTCCGTGTGCCAGAAACCTCTACTTGAAGAGGACATCTGCTCAGGCTATGAAGTGGCCGGACAGATGCTAACCTTCACCGATGAGGAACTGAAAGCCCTTAAGCCAACGACAAACAAGTCCATCCAGCTTGTCGGATTCGTGGACAGAAGCGAGATTCCCGACATACTGCTGGACAAGCCATTCTTTGTTGGTACAGAGAACCCAAAGAAGGGCGGAGTAGCCGAACCGTTCCAGCTACTTCATCGGGCGTTGATGAAGTCTGGCAAGGTCGGTATCGTCAGATGGGTGAGCCGTTCTTCGGAGAGCATCGGATTCTTGACGCCCTATCGCAAGGGATTCCTGCTCAAGCGGATTCTGTACGCCAACGAGGTCAGGTCTGCGGATGAGGTCGAGGTACTCGAATCCGCGATTCCAGAATCGCTGGTTGAGAAGGGCTTGAAGCTGGTGGAGAAGCTGACGGTCAAATTCGACCATGACAGCTTCCACGAATCGTACTCGGAATCCATCAGGAAGATCATAGAGGCCAGGGCGATGGGCGAGGAGATACCGATAGAGACAATCGCGCCCAAGACAGAAGCGTCCTCGCTAGAGGCTCAACTCGACGCGCTCGTCAGCTAGATCAAGCCCAACGAAATCCTTTGCGGGGAGTGCCATTTGAGGCACTATCCCACACCTTTTATTGAGGTAACAGGATGCTCGTTAAGAGAGACGGCATCATCCGACAGACGGCCTCCCTTGATGAAACATTTGAGGAATACCACAGGCGAGTAGCCCTGCCGTTGATGGACTGGCTGAAGGATGAAGTGGTCAGGGCAGAGCATGAATGGTATCGCGAGGTATACCAACTGGCTCTGCGTGATTCGAGAGAGAGTGTCGAAGCTCATGCCTGAAATGCCCTATGAGCCGATGCTGTGCGAGCCAAGCGATGCTCGGATACTGGATGCCATCAAATCCGATAGATGGATTTGTCAGCCAAAGCTGGATGGCGAGAGAATCATCGCTCAACGCAAGCTCGGCCAAATCTATCTCTGGACAAGACGGCGCAAGAATGTAGCCAAGAAGTTTCCAGAGATAGTCGAGGCACTCAAGCATCTTCCCCAGGTCGATTGGATACTGGACGGGGAGCTGCTGGCGGAAGGCGGGTTCGCCAGCATACTTAGGCGCAACACGGATGACGCTCTCAAGATTGCCATATTGTCAAAGAAGATGCCAGCAACCTATCATGTGTTCGACATTCTCCAGATTGCCGAGATGGTCATGGTCAGGAACCTGGTGCTTGAGGAACGCCAGGCCATCCTTCTCACATTCTCGGACTGGAACAAGCCGAGGCTCAAGCTGGTGGAATCATATCCGGCAACTGAGGCTCGGAATTTGTTCGACAAGATCACCGCGCAGGAAGGGGAAGGCGTGGTTCTCAAGTGCCTCGATTCGATGTATGAGCCTGGCTTGCGCTCCCGAAACTGGCTCAAAGTCAAGAAGCTCAAGGTCGTTGATGTTCAGGTCGTGGGCGCAACCAAGTCGGATGCTGGTCTGCCCTTCGCCAGTCTCATACTCCTGAAGGACGGCGAATACTTCGGGAAGGTAGGGACGGGGTTCTCGGATTCAGACAGGTCTGAGATTCTTGAGTTGCTTAAAACGCATTCCGATGGCTCTAGAGGCATATCCTTGCCCAGGCCGGTGGAGAACGAGACTCTCATCAGATGCGCTCCTATCGACGCGGAAATCACGCTCCAAGAGGAAATCAATGGTAGCCCCCGATTTCCAGTATGGCATAGATTCAGGACAGAGGCAGAGTAACAACTGCAATACCAATTGCAGTATTTAAAGAACGGATTGCTGGCTCGGCGCATCTGCAATACTGCAACGGAAACACACACACTCGAAAAACAATACCCCCCTCCCCCATTTCAGGCACTATTCCGTACCGTCTGATTGAGGTAAGCATGAAGCTCATCATCGCCCTGCTCAACGATTTGGAGCATCTGCTGGATTGCATATTCCAGAAGCCGAAGGCAGAGGAAGAGGCGCGGAGATTCCGACTTCAGCCATGGGCAACAGGCGAGACTAAGCAGAAGAAGCCCAAGCGGAAGAAGTGATTTCGAGCACTATTCCGCATCGTAAGGATGATTACGACAGCCTACAACATCGTGGGTACTGAGAGGTTCGACCAGACGGGCGCGACCACCATGCAAGAGGTTCACATCTATCACATCGGGTTCAGGGAGAATCCTCTGATTCCAAGCACTTTTTCCGGCATTTCTGATTGAGGGATACATTTGCCCAAGAAACAGAAGTCCCCCATCAAAGGCTTGAGGTCTTACCTGTACGACTCGTTCATGCAGGTCAAGAATCCGAAAGACCCACAGCACTTCGAAATCGGGGATGAGGTCATCGACGGTCTGGACACGCCTCAGCGTTATGTGTTCGCAGACCTAGTGAACGGCGTGGCTCGAAGGTTCGAGATAGTCGAGCCAAACTGTGTCCGAAGATCAAAGGCCGAATTCAAGGCGGAGACTGGCGACTGGAGTAAGCTCCAGAGGGATGAGTTCGTCAAAGTCCTGAACCACATCTATGAGCAAATCAGGGAAGAACCGGATAAGCTCTATCGGCTTCCCCATTTTCAGGAATACGAGTCCTGGCTCAATGCCGAAGATATCGTACTCAAGATTGAGGAAGCAGACGACAAGTACGCCAACGAAACCGCAGGTGTGGCGTTGGCGGATGCTCCTGTGGTTCAGCTCACAGAGTCCGAGCAGGAATTGCTGAAAGACCCGATGATGCTTGACAAGCTGGTATCCTTTGGCGAATCGCTGGTCAGGGACACGGCTGATGTTTGGAGAGCGTTGTTCTTAGCATCGGCCTCAGCGTATGCTCCCCCCATCCTAGCCAACGGGTCTGAAAAGAGGGCGCAAATCCATATTTTCCTGCTCGGTGATCCATCGACAGCGAAGTCCAGCCTGCTCAAGGATTTCTCGAAGCTCAGCCCTAAATGCAAGATTGCCAACGACATCACCTTTGCGGGATTCGTTGGGACTGTCCAGAGAGGAGTGCCTGTAAAGGGGGAAGCTGCGGAGTGCGACAGAGGCATCCTGGGCATAGACGAGTTCGAGAAATTCTATGGCAGCCACTATCGCAAGATAGACGGGTCGCTGAGGTCGGTCATGGAAGATTCACACATCAGGCGCAAGATGGCCTTCGGGACCGTGGATGATGATACTCGAACCGTCATCCTCGCGTGTGCCAATCCGAGGAACGATGTTTTCTCGGACGCTCCATTGGCTGACCAGATACCAATTCCGATTGGCCTCTTGTCTAGGTTCGACTATTTCCGACCTCTCGCGTACAGCCAATTCAAAATCGCTCAGATAGGGCAATTCATGGCTTCCATCTGGTTCAAGCCCAAGCAATCGGCTGACGGAATCCTGAATCACGAGAAGGTCTATCGGATTCTCGTGGAGCTTCGCAAGGAGTTCGAGAAGGCGAAGGTCGCCAGGGTTCAAGTACCAGACGACTTGGTTCGGAAGGTCGAGAAGCAATGGGAGTCCAGGCTTGAGAAGTGGAATGTCCACGAGTCCAAAGGCATACCATTGCTGAGTAACAGGGATTTGGCATCGCTCTATCGCTTCCTCAATGCGAGTGCCGTGCTGCATATCTGTCAGAGGCAGATAACCGACGGCGCGATTATGGCCACGGAAGCGGATATCGACATCGCCGTGCTGATGCTCGACCAGCTAGTGCTGTGGAGAAAGGAATACCTCAACCCCGACGGCAAGAGGGCGAGGATTGCCGAGTGCAACACTGAGAGGGTTCAGAGGATCATCGACAGGCACAAGCTCCCGCAGATGGACACGACAGGAATCGTTCACTCGTTGCAGTCGGCATATGACATTTCCGAGCGCACAGGCTACTATTGGCTGGCCGATTACAGACGGGCAACAGGCCAGGAGGCGACATGCGACACGGATACATCGACCAATTGAACGCGCTCTATCGGAAGATACTCCGAAGGCTAGCAATCTCGGTTGAGCATCTGGATGAAGCCAATACGACTGTCTGCAAGGCAATCGCGGAGCTTCAGGACATCATCAAGAGCGCGGAGAAGAAACACTAACCAGGGCAGGGGTCGAACTCGTTTCTTGGCATCCTTCCTCATACCGACCCCGCCCATCATTTCAAGCACTATTCGATCCTCGATTATTGGAGTGATAAGATGCCCACAGTATGGGTCGCCGTCTTGGTGTACAGAGGACTGGTCGAGGAAGTTGCCATCTTCGACTCAAGGAAGAAAGGCATGGAATGGCTTGATGAAAAGACGAATGGCGAGTGGACAGAATCTGATAGCGACTATCACGGAGCTGTCGTCGAATCAGATATCCCGTCGGGGTCTTTGGTCTAAACCATTTCAGGCACTTTTCCACTTTCTCTGATTGGGATAATATGACCCAAGCATTGGAAACAATCCAGAGCCAGGAAGTGCAGGTATCCCCCGCCCTAGAAATAGTTGTCAAAGGCCGATTCGGGAGCTTCGATTGAGAACATGGCAACATGGGCGGGGTCAACGACTCCTATCTTGATGCCGTTCTCATCGGCTCGGATGCAGACCTCATCCGAAATCGCGCTGATTACTTTCAGCATCGATTTCAGCGCATCGCCTTTGCTTCGAGGTCTGGGGGAAGAATGTTGAAGTCGGACTGGACATCCCGAAAGTCCTCAAGGCGATGTCCAGATGCGGTCTGCATTCCAACTTCAAGTTCAAGGACGGGAAGATCATCGTGTCCGGCGACAGCAAGAGATTCACGCTGTCAGCCATAGATACGACGGGAATGTCCGTGCCGAAGATACCGGAGCTGAAATTGCTGAGCCAGTTCACAATCTCGACTTCCGAGCTGAAGGAGATAGTGAACGACGCGGTATGGTTCACCGACCATATCAGGTTCGAGGTTCGAGGCATGAAGCTGTACGCCTCTGCCACCAGCGATATGGACAGCTACGAGCATCCTCTGTCTGAAGCCATAGGAGAGGATGCCAAGTCGCTCTTCCCCCTGGACTATGTGCAGAAGCTCGCCAAGAGCCTCAGCGACTACTCGAAGCTGACCGTGAACATCGGGAATGACTATCCCATGAAGGTAGTCTGGAACAGCGACAGCTTCGATTACGAGGGCAAGCTCAAGAAGAAGGGCATATCGTACACCTTCCTTCTCGCGCCCCGCATAGAGAGCGAGGACGAGTCGGAGAGGTCAACGCCGGAACCAGAGCCACAGGAAGCGGAGGACGAGGACTTTCAGGAGTCCGAAATCGAGGAAGCATAAGGGTCAAGCAATTGCCTGACAGCCAGATGACGCATCTGAGATTTCAATTCTCCCCATTGCGCCAACTGCGAGTCCTAGTTCAGGATGCCCTGTCGAGGCTGAGATCATCTGGGAAAGCTCGGGTCACCGCGAGATTCCGTCCGCAAAGCCGTCAAAGAGGGATGCCGACTCTTCTTGGGTTCATGAACCCGGTGAGTCCAATGCAGCTGATGTGGAGAAGATATCCACGGAGCCACGATGGAGGTCCTGGCGACCATGCCGAGGACCTTGCGAGGCATCGAAGTCAACGACGAGACACTCGCTGTGGACGAGATCGTCAAGGTCGGACCGATTGCGAACTACCTAGGGACGCCCTCACTGCGCATGTACCGGAAGGAGCACTACGTGCCCGAACTCCTTGAGATGCTCGGGCATGTGGAGTGTGCCCCAGTGAACCCTGTTTAGATCGCCGTCGCTGAGGATTTGGAAGCGGACGCCCCGCTTAATGCCAAAGGCCATTCATGCTCACCTGACCAGTTTCTTCGCCACATCAACTGCGCCAGATGCGTCGCCACTGTAGCCGTCAGCGCCAATCTCTCTTGCGTAGGTGTCTGTAACCGGTGCCCCGCCTACAAGGACCTTAACGGCCTTGCTCTTCTTCTTGAGTGGGGTTATGATCTCTGCCATCCTTGGCATGGTCGTCGTCATGAGTGCGGACATGGCCAAGATCTGCGGCTTCGTCTCGTCGGCCTTCTTCAGGAAGTCCGCAGCCTGGACGTTGACTCCAAGGTCAATGACCTCGAATCCGTTCGCGGACAGCATTGTCGCAACGAGGTTCTTGCCGATCGCGTGGATGTCGTCCTGGACAGTTCCGATGAGGACCTTGCCAGCACTCGCCCTGTGCTTTCCCTTGAGAACAGCAGGCTCGAGCACGGCCAATGCAGCCTTCATCGCTTCGGCGCCCATGACTAGCTCGGGTAGGTAGATTTCTCCCTTTCCGAACTTTTCACCGACAGTCTTGATGCCTTCCGCCAATCCCTTCTCGATGGCGACGAGCGGGTCAACGCCGTCCTTCAGTGATTGCTTTGCTAGGTCGGCAATTGTCTCCATCTCGTAGTTTATCACAGCGTTCTTCAGTCGTGTTACTGCATCTTCCATTGGTTTTACCTCCAATAGTTTTCCTTCGGGATTTCGCCCCTCTGGGTCTGTTTCGGAATCGAAAGTCGTCCATCCGAAGGATTGACGCTTTGTCCTGCTTCAGATTGAACTGGCATATGCGCCTTCCTAATTAAGGTTTCGTTCATTCGAAACTGTGTTGAATAACTCATCCCGTGAACGAGAGCCATCGTAAGCGGTACGAGCGTGTGCTCGTGCCCGGTCCACGGTCCGATCATCTTGGACATAGACCCCATCGATCCTGGAGAAGATGGCAGTCCGTACCTCTTCGACATCTGCACCCCGCCCGCATTGATGAGAGCAGTCTCTGGCCTCCCGCCGCCTCCGTAACCTCCCGTACCTGAACCCGATCGTGCTGGGAACGGCTGTGATCGTGGGAGCACGGAACGTTGCCAGTCACGGGTGGGGTTACGATAATGGATGGACTCTTTGTCGAAGTGACTCCCACGGTGCATCCCAGGGGCGGAAGGAATATGGTGGGTCGACTTCAAGCTGCCGGATCTTACCGCGGAAGTAATGCTAAGGGATAGCAAATAAATTCGTAGAGCTTTTACGTCCAGTCATTCATCCCCCTCCGGATGGGATTTGGAGTGCTGTTCGTGAGGCAACTGACCCAGGACGAGGTCGACACCTTCAGAAGGGTGTCGAAGTGTGCAATCGATGGACGACTGGCTCTGAGATACCAGGCGATCTGGTTCTCCCACCTCGGGAAGAGCGTCCAGGAGATCGCGGAACTCCTGGACGTCTCCGTGGAATCGGTCAGGAACTGGATACACATATTCGAGGAGGACGGGTTCGAAGGGCTCGCCGATGACTGGCGGTCCGGGAGGCCTCCGAAGGCGAACGAGGCTTACATCGAGAGGCTCCTCGACATGGTCCACATATCATCATTGAGGGCGGAGCACGGGGAGCAGGGGCCGCTCCCCTCCGGATGGCAGCCAGAGCGATCGTGCTCGAATCGGCCACGCAGGAGCTCGTGAAGAAGCACGGGTTCAAACGAAAGAAGGCAACGACAGTCGCCACCCACATGCTCAGGAGGTACAGCGAGTGGTAAACCGCGGAAGTAATGTTAGATGCGCCTCAGAGGTAGGACAGCTGTTCCTTCACCTCAAGCCCCTTCTCTGGCAGGCGCGCGACGTACTTCTCCGCCGGGATCATCTCGGGGGCGAACAGGCCCTTCCCACTGACCTCACCAGCTATGATCATGTCCGCTCCGATGGCCCCGCCCGTGCCCACAAGATAGCCAGTCGCGTTGCTCTTGTACAGCTCGTAGGCCTTCTCGTGCGACAGTGCCGTCCAG
>Ga0315268_10006444_pt1 | contig 12480 bp, 10 predicted proteins | sample C1_top_MG_FD_204535 | JGI IMG/M metagenome (GOLD analysis project Ga0315268, IMG submission 204535) | Sediment microbial communities from Yellowstone Lake, YNP, Wyoming, USA - C1_top | ecosystem: Environmental > Aquatic > Freshwater > Lake > Sediment | place: USA: Wyoming | collected 2017-08-01 | reverse complement strand
AACAAGAATTGCACGACGATGTAGAGATTGAAAAAAGCAACATTATTATGGTAGGTCAAACCGGAACCGGAAAAACTTTGGTTGCCAAAACCATTGCTAGAATGCTGGACGTTCCCTTGGCAATTGTTGATGCAACAGTTTTGACAGAAGCCGGTTACGTAGGAGAAGATGTCGAAAGTATTTTGACTCGTTTACTACAAGCCGCAGATTATGATTTGGCCAAAGCCGAAAGAGGAATTGTTTTTATTGACGAAATTGATAAGATTGCTCGAAAAAGCGACAATCCATCCATTACTCGTGATGTTTCTGGCGAAGGAGTTCAACAAGCTTTATTGAAATTGTTGGAAGGAACTGTGGTAAATGTTCCGCCAAAAGGAGAAGAAAACATCCAGACCAAAAATTTGTTGAGGTTAATACCCAAAACATTTTGTTTATTGCCGGTGGCGCTTTCGACGGAGTAGAAAAAATCATTTCGAAACGATTGAATCGTCAAGCCGTTGGTTACAGCACTTCCAGAAATGTTGATAATATTGACAAAGACAATTTGTTGCAATATATTATCCCAAAAGACATTAAAGATTTTGGATTAATTCCTGAAATCATTGGGCGTTTGCCTGTGTTGACTCATATGGATCCTTTGGATAGAGAAACTTTGAGAGCGATTTTGACCGAACCTAAAAATGCCTTAATTAAACAATACCAAAAGTTGTTTTTGATGGATGAAGTGGAATTTAGCATCACGGATGAAGCATTGGATTTCATTGTCGAAAAAGCATTGGAATACAAGCTCGGAGCTCGTGGATTGCGTTCTTTATGCGAAGCCATCCTAACCGATGCAATGTATGAATTACCAAGTTCTGATGATAAAATATTAGAAATCGACGTGGATTATGCAAAAGAAACGCTGAATAGAAATTTATTGAAACGATTAGAAATCGCTTCGTAAATTGTTTTTCACATAAATTAATAAATCCGTTCTAATTGTAGACTGAACGGATTTTTTTATGAGATATATTTTGAGAAATATAATTTTAATAATCAAACGCATTATTAGTGATTATAATTTTGTTTGGCATTAAACTTGTGGTATTTTTAATCAAAATTAACAAGACAACTCTAATGAATAAATTCATAATTTATTGCTTTTTACTGGCTTTTGTCGCCCAAAGTTTTTCCCAAAACAGCAGCAACCAAGATAAAATAAAAACTAACTTAGAAGAATATTTTCATTTCGAGAGAGAAAATATTCACGTACAATTCAACAAAACACTTTATATTTCAAATGAAAACATCGCTTTTAAAGGTTATGTTTTTAACAAACAAAGCAACTTACCAAACTTGAATACGACCAATGTTCAATTAGTGGTTTATGATGCGCAAGGGCAAGTCATTCAAAAACAATTATTGCACGCATCGTTGGGAACTTTTGAAGGAATTGTGGTTTTGGATGAAAAAATCGCTTCTGGCAAATACCATTTTCATTTTTATACCAATTGGATGAATAATTTTATGGAAGACGAATCCTTTGTTCAAACCATAGAAGTAATTAACCAAAACGAACCCTATAATTTAAAAACAAATCAACCCAATTTCAACAATGTTTCCATCACTTTCAATCCGGAAAGTGGCGTATTTATTAAGGGAATTAAAAATACTATCGGAATCCAAATCAAAGATTGCAACGAGTTGGGAATACAAATTATGGAAGGATTTGTGGTGGATTCGAAAGGAACAACCATAGCCACATTCTTTACCAACAAAATGGGTTACGGAAAATTTGAATTAACTCCAGATTCAAAAGAAACGTACTCGGTAAAAATTGCCACAGACAAATTAAATACCCAAAAGCAATTGCCACAAACAACAAATTCAGGCATTGCCATAACGTATAATAATAATTTACCTAACAATGTTTTGGAGGTTTCCGTAAAAACAAATTCGGCTGGAATCAATTTATACCAGAATAAAAATTACACTTTGCTCATCCATCAAAACGGGAAAAACATTCAAAAAGAATTTAATTTCAACGACAAAAATCCGACTCAAATTCTAACTTTCGATAAAAATGATTTGTCAAATGGAGTGAACAGCATTCGAATAATTGATGAAAATTTAAATGAAATAGGTGAAAGATTACTTTATTTGAACAAGCTACCAAAAGAAATTCCATTATTAGAAACCCAACTAACTACGAATGACAGCATTGAATTACTAGGAAAACTAAGTTCAAAAGTGGCTAATTTAAGCATAAGTATTTTGCCAATAAATAGTGCTTGTAACGACCAGAATAACTCCATTTTAGGCACATTTTACCTCAACTCATATTTAGAAAAACCAGAACAAAACAACTATACTTTCTATGACCGTCAAAATGTTACCAGAGCTTCTGATATGGAATTATTGATGCTTAATCAAGAAAAAAGCAAATACCATTGGAACAACATTATGACAAATAAGCCAAAGGAGTCCTATAAATTTACAAAAGGAATTACCATAAATGGAACTATTGTGAAGACTCTAAATCCAAAAACAAAATACAAAGTCGCTCTGGTTTCTTTGAAAAATAATCTCTATGAAGAAGCAACTGTAGATAAAAACAACAAGTTTAGTTTTGATAATTTTTTTGCAAAAGATTCTACATCCTATCAACTGGAATTAATGAATGACGGCAATATGCCTATAGAAACAAAAATGGTCACAAATGTTCTGTTTAACAATGAACCATTTTTAAAAAAATTGAGTTTTGAAACAATAAATTGCCTGCCAATAAAAGATTTGAAAAACACTTTCGCATTTTCAAACGCTGATTTAGAAAAAAAGAGAATTGCATTAAACGAAATAGTCGTTCAGAATAATTATAAAAAACCAATTCTTAATCATCAGAATGAATCTACTAATGTATTGGCAAAAGCCTATAAAATTGGAGAAACTGACTTTGGTTCTGTTCTTGATTTCATTGGTAAAAACGGATATGCCACCGGAGTAAATGAAGAATATCTAGTTTATATTATTGACACACGAACACTTCATTCTGTAAATAACAGCACCGTTTCTCCTTCGGTATTTATAGATGATTTTCAAATAACAGATTTTAATGTTTTGTACGGACTGGATTTAAGAGATGTTGACGAAATTTATATTGACAAAACAGGAACTTCAAATTCATCTTTTGGAGGGCTGGGAACCGTAAAAATTTATTTGAAAAAAGGAGCAAATAGAGGATTTTTTACAAAAAAACATACTACCCTAATTGTAAAATCTGGTTTTGCAAAAACCAAAACATACAAAAGCACAAATTTTCCATTTTCGAAAGAATTTGATGTTTTTGGTACAATGCAATGGTCGCCAAATGTATTTCTTGATGCAGACCAAATTTTTGAAGTAAAGTTTCCAAAAGTAAATCAAAATGAGATTCAGGTTTTGATAGAAGGATTTACAATCGACGGACAACTTATTTCTGAAACAAAAAAACTCACCGTGGCAAAAAAGATGTAACAATTGCCAATTAAACACACATTAGTTTGCAGGTTTAAAATAAGGGTTTAATCATGAAAAAACTCCATTCACAATTTGTAAATGGAGTTTTTTCATGATTTGAATAAAATATTAATGGACTCTTTTTTTGAATAATTTCCATAAAACCGGAAGAGTAGTCACAAGAACAATTCCTATTACAATATACTCTATATGGCTTTTTAAATCAATATTGAATTTTTCTAAAAATAAAGCAGATAAATAATGTCCTGCAAAAATCAAACTGAAAGACCAAAGTACGGAACCAACTATATTATTGAACAAAAACTTCTTTTTATCCATTCCAGCAATTCCGGCAACTATAGGTGCAAAAGTTCTGAAAATGGGTAAAAACCGCGCAAAAACAATTGCTTTTCCACCATATTTTTCGAAAAAATCTCTGGATTGTAAAAGGTATTTTTCTTTAAACCAAAAAGTATCTTCTTTATTATAAAGATAAGTGCCTCCTTTAACTCCAAACCAATAACCAACCATATTCCCAAAAACACCTGCTAAAGAAACTAATGAAGACAATAAAACTACATTGATAAAATCGTTACCCATTGATATTTGCCGAGTCAATAACTCACTATAAATCCCAGCTAAAAATAACAAACTGTCTCCCGGCAGAAAAAATCCTGCAAACAATCCTGTTTCAGCAAAAATTATAAAAAGAATAACTAGCAATCCCATTTTTATTCCGCCAAACTCCATTAGAATATAAAATTCGGGATTTATTAGTTGTGTCCAATCGAAATTACTCATAAAAATATTTTAAAATTTTTTTGGTTGTGAAAGTAATTATAATTTGGAGAAACTGCACTATAAAGGCAATGGATTTCCGTTTTTTTAATAAATATTTAATACAAAATGGGTTCTTGCGGTTTCTTTCTAAAGATTAAACTCTTGCCCCATTAAAGGAATAGTACAATCAAACCTGTACTTTTCATTGATTTTAATACCAAGTTCATCTAAAGCCTCATTTTCTCCGTGAACAAGAAATACTTTTGTCGGAATGTTTTCCAATTCTGAAAGCCAGTTGAGTAAATCTTTTTGATCTCCGTGAGCTGAAAGTGCTTCTATTTCGAGAATAGAAGCTTTTACGTCGTAATATTTTCCGTAAATTTTAATTTCTTTGGCACCTTCCAATAATTTTCTGCCCCGTGTTCCTTCGGCTTGATAGCCAATGATGATTACGGTAGTTTCAGGTAAGCCAATATACCGTTCTAAATAGCTCAAAACCCTTCCGCCAGTAATCATTCCGCTGGCTGCAATCACCACTTTGGGGTTTTTATTATAAATAGTTTCAATAGTTTCCTGATAATCAGAAATCATCGTAAACATTTGGCACATTGCGATACAGTCTTGTTCGGGTAATTTGTGCCATTTTCTATTATTTTCAAAAATGTCCAGCACTTTAATTCCCATAGGAGTGTCAATTATATAAGGAATATTGGGAATTTTGCCTTCTATTTTGAGTTGCCAAAGCAAATACATTACGGTTTGAGCGCGCTCCACGGCAAAACTTGGAATAATAATAGTTCCACCTTTTTGAACCGTATTGTTGATGTACATTTCTAGTTCGGCCTTAGCATCAATATTGGGATGAAGGCGATTTCCATAGGTGCTTTCCAAGAAAACATAGTCGGCTTTTTTGGGTTTTGTTGGTGGATACATCAATACATCATTGTCACGACCTATGTCGCCTGAAAAAACTAAGGTTTTATTTTCCAAAGTCAATTCGATGCTGCAAGCGCCAATAATATGTCCTGCATTCGTAAAAACAGCGGTAATTTCTGCATCCAAAGGGATTTCCTCATTTGGATTAACTACTCTAAAAAGCGGAAAAACCGCTTCGGCTTGTTTTACGGTATAAAGAGGTTCAGCAATTTCGTGCCTTGAATAATGTCCTTTATTAGCCATTTCTGCTTCTTCTTCCTGGATTTTGGCACTGTCCAAAAGAATCAATTTGGCTACATCTTTTGTGGGACTCGAGCAATAAATTTTGCCTTTGAATCCTTGATTTACCAATCTTGGCAACCAACCACAATGATCTAAATGACCGTGTGTAAGTAATACAAAATCTATAGTCGAAGGTAAAATAGGCAAAGGTTGCCAATTGAGTTCTCTCAAAGGTTTGATGCCTTGAAACTGTCCGCAATCTATCAAAATCCTTAAGCCATTACTTTCAATTAATGTTTTTGAACCTGTTACTGTTCCTGCTCCGCCAATGAATTTAATTTTCATAATCATCTTATTTAAAATCCAAAAAAATTCGTAGTTCTAAATATATTCACACAATTCTGATGCTTCTTTCAATACGTTTTTTATTCGATTTGAACTCAAACCAATTCTTTCCAAACAATCCGAATTGTTTATTATTTCTTTTACCAAAATCACGTCAAGGACTAGCAGTCTGTCTTTTTCAGCCAATGACAAAGATGTCAAACAGGTTATAGGATAAAGATAATTGTCGTCATTTTTGGTTTTTATATTATTGTTTTCGGGATAATTCCAACTTAACAAACTCAATCCCGAACATTTCGCAAAGGCAATTGCATCCGATGTAAACCGATTATTCGTAGCAATCCAACATTTTGAAATAGAATCTTTTTCAGAAAAAATAGCATGTCGCCTGTCTTTCAAATCATTGAATCGCGACAGAATATACATTGGTACTTTTACGTCAGAATTAGCATCTTTTCCAAGATGGAATTTGCACTCAATCATCGAAATGACTTGGTCTTTTTTAATCAAAACATCTATTTCATGAGATACGCATTTGCCTTGTAAAATCAAATTTGTTTGGGTTATATAATGCTCAGCAGCGAAAAGACGTGCAATATATTTTTCGAAGAAAAAACCGGCAGGACCTAATAATCTGATGGCTTCTTTTAAATTATATCGGGCAGCATGCGAATGAGATGCTTTTTTCAGCAAACTATAAGCCATCTTGTAGATTTGCTTGGTCGAAATTCCTTCGTAGATTTCCTTTTTAATAGTTTGCAAAATAGTTTCAACTACTGACTGGCTTGCTCCTGATTTCAAGAGCGATTGTTTTAGTTTTATTGGGTTAAAATCAACAATATCGCCAGAATGTTTTACAATTTTCATCTGTTATAAATTTAACAATTGATAAAACGATTTAGGCTACTAAAGGTACGATAAAAAGGGGAAAGTATTTTTATTTTCGACACAAAAATGCAAAAGAATTAGAATTATATTTTTGAATTATTTAAAACAAACAGGAATAATTTCTCCTTTGGCTAAACAATATTTTTCCACTAATTCCGGACTGATTTTATTGGTGTAATCTTCTTCGACAACTGTAAAGCCAATGCTTCTCAATTTATCAAAATAATCGCGACCATAAATACGAACATGATCGTATTGACCAAAGATTTCGGCACGTTCTTTTTGGTCTGTGATGGAATCATCGGCAAAAGTGGTTTCTCTTTTCAAGTCCTGAGGAATTTGTAGAATTGCCATTCCTCCTTTTTTCAAAACTCGAAATAATTCCTGCATGGCTTTGGTGTCATCTGGAATGTGTTCCAATACGTGATTGCAAAAAATAATATCATAAGAATTGTCCTCAAAAGGCAAATTGCAAATATCAGCTTTCACATCGGCAAGGGGCGAAAACAAATCAGTTGTGGTGTAATTAATGTTTTTCTGGTTTCGGAACAATTTATAAAATGCTTGTTCGGGTGCAAAATGAAGGACTTTCTTTCTTGCTGCAGAAGTAAAAAAATCAGTTTCGTTTTTTAAATATAACCATAATAAACGATGTCTTTCGAGCGAAAGCGTACTTGGCGAAAGCGCATTGTTTCTCTGTTTTCCGTAGCCATAAGGCAAAAACATACGGAAACTTTTCCCATCAATTGGATCCGTGAATGTATTTCCTTTCAAAGCCAAAGCAAGAACGGGACGTGCAGCATAACTCAGTCTAATTAATATTGGACGAGGAATGGTATTGAGAATTAGTTTGAACACAGATTTCATTTAATTTTGAAACGCCCCTTAAATTTATCGTTATCAATCACTTGGTATTTAGAAAAAAAATGTTTGTACTCTTTTTCAAGTTTTCTTCCAGTAGTTGTAATGGCCAACGTTCTTGTTGGGGAGGAATTGTTTCTGTCATAAACAACATAAATTTGAAATATTTCATTTGGAAAACAAAGCTTTTCCTTAAATCCGTTTTCAAAAACATAATTATAAAGGGATATAATGCTTTCTGTTGCCTTCAATCTAAAATCTATATCTTTTATTTTTCCTCTTTTGAACTCAACAAAAATGATTTTTCCATTTTCAAAATAAACAGTATCGGAAGTTTTTATTTCTTTGTTAAGTTCGTCAAAGTCAAAACTCTCTTTGTCTGAATTTATCAATGAAACGTTATTAGCTTTATCCCAAGAAATATCCTTTAAATTTTTCTTTAAAACATTTTTCTCAAAAAATGCTTCTATCTCACTAATCCTAATCATTGATGTCTTGAATTTTATAAAACGCATCAGATATTGAACTCAAAATAGGAGTTATGTCTTTAGTTACATCAATTATTTTAGATGTTAACCCGTTTTTATTTTTTTCGGCTAAATAAAAATTTGTTAGAGTTTCAAAATTATATTTTTTGCTATACGATTCTAAAGCCTCTATAAAATAAGGACTATGTGAAGTCAACAGCATTGGAATTGCAAATTCTTTTGATAATCTCACCAGAATCTCAGCATACTTTACTTGCCAAGTTGGATGTAAATGGACTTCTGGCTCGTCAATGATTAATAAAGAATTTAAGTTCAATATGCCTTTCTGTAAAAGCAACTGTAATACACCAAAACTTTTTATTCCTGTTGCTACATTATTTAAATCAAATTCAACCTTGTTCTTTTTAAAGACTAATTCATTTTTTGAATTAAACCCAAATTCACCATTTATTACATCTGATATGATTGAATTCAGTTTTTCAATGTCATCTTTTGTATCTGAAAAAATATCCTGCTCTTTTTTCGGTTGAAAAATTTTATTATTTAAATATCTATTTTTATCACGAAGAATATTATCGAACGACAAAAAATTCCTATCGTGTAATTTTATAGGTGATTCTATAAAAAAAACATCATTATAATATATATTTGAGGTAGTGTCAAAACCCTCAAAAACAGTGTGTTCATCAAATGATATTTTTTTTTCCTTTACACCATCAATTTTTACAAACGAGGCTCCTTTTTTGAATTTATTTTTAACCTGTTTTCCAAATTCATTCTCGAAAAAAGATTCTAATTCATAATGTAGAACTTCATTTGAATCAATAGTAATTGAAGCTCGATTTATAATATCATTTACAAATGTTTCAATTTGAATTTTAATAGATTCGTTAGAGAAATTTGAATACAACTCTTTAATACTTTTAAGTTCTGATAAAAGTTTTTCAGTGTTTTCTGTATTGTCAGCATTTGTCCGGTATCCATATCTTTCGAATAAGGAATGCTCGTTATCTAAAAAAGCGGATACAAATTTTTCTTGAATTTTTTTATCTTCTCCGCTTGTCGTTTTAGCTCTCAATATGAGATTCCTAATATCTCTTATGCGATTTCTAATAAATTCATTTTTAGAAGAATTAAAAGATTTTTCGTCTATATTAAAGCTCCTAATTAAAGAATATAAAACTTTTCCAACGGTACTTTTTCCTGAATCATTTTGACCTGCTATCAAGGTAATTCCCTCAATGTTGATATCAGCCTCTTCAATAATTCCAATATTTTGAAGTTTTAATCTCATTGTATTTTTTTGTAAATATAGTTAATTTTTTTTGACGTTATAAGTGAAATTCGTGATTTAAAGAACAAAAGGAATTTTTCTAAACTCGTCTTCCTCATTGCTCACAATTCCCAATGCCTGATAAACATAAGCAAAAGTCGAAAGCAATTCTGGTTTTCCGTCAATTAGTGCCACGTCGTGTTCAAAATGAGCACTTGGTTTTCCGTCAGCAGTCAGGATTGTCCAGCCGTCTTTAAGTTGTTTTATATTTTTGGTTCCCAAATTAATCATAGGTTCAATGGCAACAACCATTCCTTCTACAAAAAGTTTTCCACGACCACGTTTTCCGTAGTTGGGCATTTCTGGATCTTCGTGCATTTTTTGCCCTAGACCGTGTCCTACAAGTTCCCGAACTACTCCATATCCGTGACTTTCTGTATATTTTTGAATAGCATTACCCACATCTTCCACACGGTTTCCGGCTTTAAATTCACGGATTCCAACGTATAGAGATTCTTTGGTTACCTGTAATAATTTTTTGGTTTCTGGAGCTACTTCGCCAATTTCGAAAGAATAGGCGTGATCACCGTGATATCCGTTTTTATAAGCGCCACAATCTACCGAAATTACATCGCCGCTTTTTAATGGAATATTGTTCGGAATTCCGTGCACAACCTGAGCATTTGGACTCATACAAAGCGTGTTTGGGAAGCCATACAATCCAAGAAAACTTGGAACAGCTCCGTGATCCCGAATGAATTCTTCGGCTAATTTGTCTAAATATAAAGTGGTGACTCCTTCTTTTATTTCGGAAGCAATCATTCCTAATGTTTTTGAAACAATCAAGGCACTTTCGCGCATCAATTCTATTTCTTCCCGGGTTTTTTGGATAATCATAATGCTTTTTTTCTGACCGCAAAAATACAATTAAAAACTGATTATTTAAAAATTTGATTATGTATGAGTTTTATCATACTTTTTTTAGTCAATAGCATGTAACTTTATAAAAAATTATTTGTTATGAGTAAATATGTAACTGCCGAAGAAGCTGTAAAAGTGGTAAAATCAGGTGATAGAGTTTATCTTCAGGCTGCTGCTGCTGCGCCTACAATATTGGCAAACGCATTGACAGAAAGAGCTTCTGAATTAAGAAACGTAGAAATTTGTCATTTGCATATTGAAGGAGAAGCGCGTTATGCGAATCCGGAATTAGCAGAAAGCTTTCACGTGAATTCTTTTTTTATTGGTCCGAATATAAGACATACTTTGGTAGCAGGAAATGGTTCTTATACGCCTGTTTTTTTAAGTGAATTGCCGTCTCTGTTTAGAAAAAAAGTTTTGCCTTTGGATGTAGCTTTTATTCATGTTTCGACACCTGATAGCCACGGATATTGTTCGCTTGGAGTTTCAGTAGAAGCTACATTAGCAGCAATAGAAAGTGCAAAAACAGTAATCGCACAGGTTAATCCACATATGCCAAGAACTTTTGGAGACGGATTCCTTCATATTTCTGAAATTGATTATCTAGTGGAAGTTGATTCGCCAATATACACCCACGAAATGGGAAATTCTTCTCCATTGGAAGATAAAATAGGGAATTACATTGCTTCATTAATTGAAGATGAAAGTACTTTGCAAATGGGAATTGGTTCTATTCCAAATGCTGCTTTATCCAAATTGTCCAATCATAAAAACCTGGGATTGCACACTGAAATGTTTTCGGATGGCGTGATCGATTTAATAGAAAGCAACGTGATTAATGGCAATTTTAAAGGGGTTTCCAGAGGTAGAGCATTGGCCACTTTTTTAATTGGTTCTCAAAGATTATATGATTTTGTAAATGACAATCCTTTTGTTGAAATGAGAGAGTCGTCGTATGTAAATGATACGGCCAGAATTCGGAAAAACCCTAAAATGGTGGCAATTAATTCAGCAATAGAAGTTGATGTTACGGGTCAGGTTTGTGCGGATTCTATTGGCGCCAGAATGTATTCAGGTGTTGGTGGTCAAATGGATTTTATCCGTGGAGCTTCATTAAGTGATGGGGGAAAAGCCATTATTGCGCTGCCATCTGTGACTAAAAATGGTGATAGTAGAATTGTTCCTTATTTAAAACAAGGAGCAGGAGTTGTTACCACGCGTTCCCATATTCAATACATAATTACCGAAAACGGGATTGCCGATTTGTACGGAAAAACACTGCGACAACGCGCAACGGAATTGGTTAAAATAGCCCATCCAAATCATCAGGAATATATTGAGAGGGAATATTATAATTTGATAAATTGTAACTAAAAAAAAGTCCTGCAAATTTGCAGGACTTTTTTATAAACTCAGTATTTCTATTATAGAAGTGAATGTCTGGTCATAACTGCGGGTTTTTCAATTCCCATCAATTCTAAAATGGTTGGAGCTATATCGCCCAAAACTCCATCGTGAATTTCCTTTAATTCAGGGTCAACTAAAATTATTGGAACTGGGTTTGTAGTATGTGCCGTATTTGGAGTTCCGTCAGGATTGATCATCGTTTCGCAATTTCCGTGATCGGCAATTATTAATGTGGTGTAATTATTCGCCAAAGCTGCTGTAATCACTTTTTCGACACATTTATCAACGGCTTCACAAGCTTTTATTGCTGCACTCATAACTCCTGTATGTCCTACCATATCGCCATTGGCAAAATTAAGACAAACAAAATCGACTTCACCTTTATTCAATTCTGGAACCAAGGCATCTGCTAGTTCAAAAGCACTCATTTCGGGTTTCAAATCATAAGTAGCTACTTTAGGAGAGTTTTTCAGGATTCGAGATTCGCCTTCAAAAGGCAATTCTCTTCCGCCCGAAAAGAAGAATGTCACATGAGGATATTTCTCAGTTTCGGCAATTCTAATTTGTTTTTTGTTTGCCTTTTCCAAGACTTCGCCTAGAGTTTCAGTAACGTTGTCTTTGTTGTAAACAACTTTTACATTCTCATAAGTTTCGTCATAATTGGTCAGCGTAACATAATACAAATTCAATTTGTGCATATTTTGCTCATGGAAATCTTGTTGTGATAAAACTTCAGTAAGTTCGCGACCTCTATCCGTTCTGAAATTAAAGAAAATAACGACATCATTTTCTTTAATTGTAGCCAATGGTTTGTCATTTTCATCAACCATTACAATTGGGTTAATGAATTCGTCGGTCACGTCATTCTTGTAACTTTCTTCG
>Ga0315268_10006442_pt1 | contig 12482 bp, 8 predicted proteins | sample C1_top_MG_FD_204535 | JGI IMG/M metagenome (GOLD analysis project Ga0315268, IMG submission 204535) | Sediment microbial communities from Yellowstone Lake, YNP, Wyoming, USA - C1_top | ecosystem: Environmental > Aquatic > Freshwater > Lake > Sediment | place: USA: Wyoming | collected 2017-08-01 | reverse complement strand
GCCGAGCAATGGCACGCTCACCGCCTCGGCGACCAGCGTCGTTAGCATCGACCTCGCCTGGTCCGGATTCGGCGACAGTGGCAGCGGTCTGGCCACCAGCAACACCTATCGGCTGGTCGCTCTGGCAGGGGCGATCCTGCCGCTCGCCAACTGCAGCAACGGCGCGCTGATCTATCTGGGCAGCGGCGCCAGCTTCGTGCACGGCAATCGCAACCCCAACACGCGCTATGGCTATCGGCTGTGCGCCTACGACGCGGCAGGCAACCTGTCGACCGGAGCAACCGCCACGGCCACCACGCCAGCCGGCAATTCGTCGCCAGGCAACGGCGACCCCAACGCGCCAGCGCCGTTGATCTTGAATCCGATGGATGGCGCCGTGGTCAGTGGCGACTTCTTGGTCCAGGCACAGGTCTACGATCCCCAGCTTCTCGTCGACATTGCAGCGGTCGAACTCTGGATCGACGGCTTGGTCTACGGGACCATGATCGTCAACCCGAAGTACGCTCTGGGCAACGCGGCCGCAGTGTACGAGCTTGTCGTCAGTGGCCTGAGCGAGGGTAGCCACGAGCTGACGGTGCGCGCCATCGACAGCACGTTGCCGGTCGCCCTGGCCTCGGGTTCGGTCCCGGCGTCGATCGCGCTGCGCGCTGCAGCGGTCGGCGATGGCAATCTGCTGGTGCGCGACAATGCGCCACAGCTCTGCATCGACTGCCACGTCGGCCATGGCCATGGCAGCCAGTACAGCGGCGGCAAGTACGGCGCCTGGGTGGTCGGTTGCCGCGACTGCCACACGCCGCACAAGACGCACAACATCGCGCTCATCAAGGAGCAGATCAAAGCGCCAAACTTCGGTGGCGGTGGCGGGAGCTACAGCGTCAAGTTCTGGAACAAGAACGGCCTGGGCAGCGCCGGCAGCTGGTCCTTTGTCAATCCGGACCCGGCCACCAATGGGTACGGTCCGTGTCAGGTCTGCCACACCCGCACCGCCTACTACCCGCGCGCCGACGACAAGCCGGCCCATTTCACGACGTCGTGCCTGGACTGCCACGACCACGCAAACGGGTTCAAATAGGGTGGATCGCACAGCAACGATCCACTACATTGCGCAACCTTGACCACCGGACCTGGGGGGACGATCGATGATGAAACTGGCACCGCGTGTCTCTGTCTGCGCTGCGCTCGTCGCTGGCGCGCTGATCTCTGACTGCCCCGGCAACGACTCGAGCTCGCAATCGCAGTCGGCCGGGAGCAGACCTGCCATGCTCCCCACGGCGCGGCCAACGCCGTCACCAGGGCAGGGGCCCAACCTGGTGTCGCTGGACCCGGCCAATTTTGCCAGCAATCTGCCCGCTGGCGAGCGCGAGCTGACCGCGACCTTCGACCGGCCGATGAATTCCGCCACCTGGTCGTGGATCCAGGAGAGCCCGGGCACGGCGCCGCAGGTGATCGTCGAGCCGTCGTTCGCGGCCGATGGCCGCAAGGCGACGGTCAAGGTGAAGCTCGAGGCTGCCCACAATTACGTGGTGTGGCTCAACGACCTCGAGAAGGCGGGATTTCAGGACACCAGCGGCCATCCGCTGCCGCCGCTGCGCTGGGTCTTCTCGACCGTGGGCGCGCCTGGCTCAAGCGCGGCCGCCGCGTCTCAGCCCGGGGCGCAGGACGCGCTGGTGCTGCCGCGGGTGGTATCGACGTCGCCACAAAACGGCGCCATCGACGTCGATCCTAAGCTCGACAAGCTGACGGTGATGTTCGACCGGCCCATGGATCGCGAGGGCTGGTCGTGGGTCAAGGAGACGGACGCCAACTTCCCCGAGACCGCAGGCGAGCCGAGCTTCGATGCGCAGCGCAAGACCAACACGCTGCCGGTCAGGCTGAAGCCGGCCACCACCTACACGGTGTGGTGCAACAGCGACCAGTTCAAGATGTTCACCGACGACCAGGGGCGGCCGGCCGTGCCGTTCCGCTGGACGTTCACGACCAGAAAGTAGCGCTCGTCTCGGCCGCTCGGCTGGTGATCTACTCGACCGCATGATGCTGCCCACTGTCCTGTTGTCGATCGCTGGCAGCGCGGCGAGCTGGACGACGCCGGCTTTGCCGCGCTCTGGTCCCGCAACTGGACCGTGGATCAGCGCTACTACCAGCCGCTGCTCGACGAGATCAGGGCGCACGCGCTGCCGCTGCGCGGGCTCAACTTGCCACGCAGCCTGATCAAGAAGGTGACCGCCCAGGGGCTCGACGCGCTGACCAAGCAGGAGCGCGCGGCGCTGCCCGCGGTCGGTCCGATCGACCCCTATCAGCGGCAACTGTTGAGCGCGGTGTTTGCCGGCCACAGCAAGGGCTCGCGCAGCGTCGATCGCTTTGTCGACGTGCAGAACCTTTGGGACGAGTCCATGGCCGCTCAGGCCGCAGCCTTTTTGCAGAGCCCGGCCGGCAAGGACAAGCAACTGATCATCGTGGCCGGCGGCTATCACGTGGCGCGCGGTCTGGGTGTTCCGCGCAAGCTGTTCAACCGGCTACCGCTGAGCTACCTGATCTGCGAGCCCGAGCTGGTCGACCCCGAGGCGATGCCCGAGGATGCCAAGATGGAGGTCGAGACACCCGTCGTGCCGCTGCCGGCGGCGGATGTCTACTGGTACACGCGCTACGAGCGGTTGCCAACCAGGCCGCTGCTCGGGGTGATTGTTCGCAACGGTGAGCAGGGCGTGCGGGTCGAGTCGGTCGCCGTCGGCGGAGCAGCAGCGACGGCTGGCATTCAGGTCGACGACGTCATCGTAGCGGTCGACCGCAAGACCGTGCTGACGCCGGCCGAGTTGTCCAGTGCGATCAGTGGCCACGCAGCAGGCGACAAGCTGCGCATCGAGATCCGGCGCGGCGCGAAGCGGGTCGAGGTGATTGCGGAGCTGCGCACGGACTGACATATGCCCTGGGTGATATGACCCGTGGATGGGTGATATCGCTGATCGCGCTGGTGCGACCCGATGACCCGACTCGGCGGGAGCGCCCATCGGCCCCGTCTCGATCCAAATAATAATGGATAGTTGGGTACCGAAGGCCGGGATCCGGCGAGCCCTGGCCTGGTTTGGCCAGAAAGGAGCGCTTATTGCATAAACGCGCCCACTCTATTTTTTTGGGCGCATGCAAAATCGCGCCGTCGGCGCGCGCGCAGATAGGGTTGGAGGGGGTCCATGGCCAGCACCACGCGACCTGGCACCAGGCGTCAACCGAGACTGCTCCGGCGACCACGACAGTTCGGAGTCGTGGCTTTTCTCTTCGCAGTGAGCGCGGCCGCTTGCTCCACGGAGTTGGTACCTCCCGTGACCGAGATCGTGGCCCCGGCGGCAGTCGGCCGGTTCGTGACCCCGACCAACGCTGGTCCCGAGCACCCGGTCCGGCTGGCGATCGGCGACGACGGTACGGTCTTCGCGTCCGACCCACGCATCAACACGGTCATCGGCTATCGCGATGGTCGCAAGGTGGTCGAGCTGATCGACCTCGACGGCCCGCTCGGACTCGCCGTCAAGGGCAACCTGCTCTTCGTCGGCAACAGCGGCCGTCACGACGTCGAGGTCTACGATCTCGCGTCGCAATCCTACGTCGGTGTGCTCGGCGCTGGCGTCGCCGAGTTCAGCCTGCCCAACGCGATCGCGGTGGCGCCCGACGGTGCGGTGTACGTCGTCGACAGCCGCGAAGATCTGGTCAAGGTCTACGCCCCTGACCGCACGCGCAGCGCCACTCTCGGCGGTACCGGCGCGGGCAACGGCCAGCTTCGGTATCCGATCGCGGTCGCGGTCGATGCGCGGCGCGTGGTGGTCGGAGAACGGGCCAACCACCGCGTGCAGCTGTTCGATCGCAAGGGCCAGTGGCTGCGCACGCTGGGCGGCAGGCCCGACCTCAGCGCGGCTGCCCTCGCCGACATGCGGGGTAAGTTCACCAGCGTCGCGGGCGTCGCGCTCAAGGGCGATGACATCTACGTGCTCGACGCGGCCCACGGCCACGTGCAGCGCCTCGACAGCGCGGGTACCAGCACGGGCTTCTTTGGCCAGATGGGCGATTGCCGGGCTTGCTCCGGGCTCGCCCTCGACGTCGCAATCAAGCCCGACGGCACGCTGCTGCTGAGCGATCCCGACCACCGGCGCTGGGTCACCCCGGACGAGGTGATGCCATGAGCGCGCGCCTCACCGGTTGTGCCCTGCTGCTCGCCGCAGCTTTCCTCGGCGGTCAGGCCAATGCAATCACGCAGCCCCCGCACGCTGCGGCGGACGGGATCGAGTGCGTGGCCTGCCACATCCCGTACGGTGCGGCGGCCAAGACGACCGGCACGGTCAGCACGGGGACCACTGTCCTCAAGCTGGTCGACTTGAACAAGAGCTGGACCGACGACCAGTGGGCAGGTGGCGTGGTCGTCGTCGTGCCGACCAGCGGCGCGGCCAGCGAATACAGCATGGTGGTGAGCAACGACCAGACGTCGGTCACGTTGAGTTCCCCGTTGCGGACGCTGCCTGCTGTCGACGATTCGTACGAATTGACCCGCGTGACCTACGACGACATTGAGACCAAGTGCCGCACCTGCCACGACGGGACGCCGTCGATGCCAGACGTGAGGATGCATGTGGTCAACGGCGGCGCCACGGTCATCGGCTGCGGCAAGTGCCACGAACCGCACAACGTCGAGGCCAACACGGGCGTGGGCAACGGTCTGCTCCGTCTGCAGATACGCTGGCCGACCGCGACGCAGCCCCTGCACTACGACGCCAGCGAGGGCGCCGGCCGCCTGGTCAACCTCAACCCGCCTTACAACGGTATCTGCCAGATCTGTCACACCGGTGGCCACTACCCCAACAACGCGCCGCCGGCGGACCATCATCGGACCGAACTTTGCACCGCCTGCCACCAGCACCAGGACCGCTTCGTGCACGGTGCTGGCGGCACGGGCTGCGCAAGCTGCCACGGTCACGACGCCGACTACGTCGGCCCCGGGAGCCCTGCCGCGGGCACTTTCCAGAGCCACTCCACGCACACCGAGAGCGACAGTGACGACGTCAAGGGGCCCAACGTCGGTTGCGGCACCTGTCACAACATTAACGCCTTTCCGGAGCCCGTGAGCGGCGGGACGTGGGCGGCCAGCACGGTCTGCAACACTTGCCACAGCCCGGGCGGCGACTACGACGGCGTCACCGGCAGCAGCAACGACGGTGTGGCATCGCCCGGCGCCAAGGCGTTGTGGGACGACGGCGCCTACACCGACACCAGTGGCACGGCGCTGCGGTCCGAGGCGGGGCGGTGGTGCGCGAGTTGTCATGACAACGACTTGACCACGCCGTCGATGAATGGCCCGGCCGCGGCGCCCAATGTGACCGGCGACGAGCAGGCCGCCAACAACTGGAACAACGTCGGGTTTGGTTTCTACAAGACCGGCCATGGCGTCGCGTCCAGCGCGACCCTGCCGTGGACCGCGCAGGACGGCAGCCCGTATCAGCGCCGCGGCGCCGGCGCCACTTGCCTTTACTGCCACGACCCGACGCTGCCGCACCTGGACGGCAAGGCTCGTACCTATGCCGACGTGGCCACTCCGCACACACCGTTGGGGTACCAGGCGAGCTATCGCCTGAAGAGCGTGGGTGGCAGCGTGCCGCTGGTCATTCCGCGGCCAGCGTCGACACCCGACGTCAAGGCGAGCGACTTTGCGATGTGCCTCAACGGCTCGTGCCATGCGTCTTCGGCACCGTTCGACGACGGCAACGACTTTCAAACCAACTTCCGCGATGGCACGAACAACCGCCACAACTTTCATCTTGGACAGTCGTACCTCAATTTGTTCCGCTCGGACTGGAGGGTTGGTAGTCCAGGCGACAGCCGTGCCACCTGCGTCCAGTGCCACAACGTCCACGGCACCGAGCAACCCTCGATGATCCCCTCTGCCTACAACTCCACGGCCCGGTCCGGCCTGCCCCGCTCCCTCTCATTTGCCTATGGCCAGGGCGGCGGCGCGGACCCCGCTCTCACGTTGCCTGGGAGCACGACGGGCGCGTACTACGTCGACGAGCTTCGCGTCACCAACCCGACCTCGGTCTGCTCTTACTACTGCCACGGCACTGGTTCAGGCTGGACTGAATATGCGCGCAACCCGTTCCCGCCAACAATCCGCAGCGCCTTCGGCGCGATCGGCAGTGACAAGGTCACCGTCTTCTTCTCGGACGGCGTCTTTGGCTCGGCGCCGCCCAGCGCGGATGCGCTGACGCTCGGCTCCTTCACGTTGTACGACGCTGGCGGACTCACCATCAGCGGGGTCGATCATGTGGCTGGCAACAACTTCGCGGTCGTGACCCTGAGCGGTAACCTGATCGCGTTTGGCGCCTCGATCGGCGCTGCCACGTCGACGTCGATCTACGACAGCCTCGGCAATGCCGCAGATCCAACGGCAACCGTCTTATTCGGCACCGACGCGGGTGCGCCGGTGCTCACCTCATACACGCCCGACGAGTACACGGTGGCTCGCCGTGCGACCACGGAGAGCGATATCAACGGCGCTCCTGCTCCGCTGCTGCTGCAATTCTCGATCTCAGATTCCGAGACCGGCGTGAGCCTGTCGACCCTGTCAGTGCACATCGTGGGGGAGACTGGCAGTTATGATGAGACCTATGCCTACCCGAGTTCGCAACTCTCGGTGGCCGGCGACCTGTGGGGGTACACGGTCACCGTGACGCCCGCGCTCGCGCTACCCGCCAACAAATTGATGACCGTGACCGTCGATGTCGATGACCTCTCGGGCAACGCGATGACCGGCCCGAACAACGCGTGGAGTTTTACCACCGAGAACAGCGTGCTCAGGCAGCTGCTCCTGGTGACCGAGCCCCACACGACGACCGGAACGTGGACGTTGAACGGCAGTTCCTGGCCTGCGGCGCTGGCGAGCGACGACGCGTTGTACGTCGCGGCTGCAAGTGGCGCCGGAACCGCGTTCGAGGTCAACCTGCAGAGCGGAACTCCATTCGTCGGCGACCTGAACAGCATCCGGGTGACGTCGAAAGTATACCAGTCGGCGGCAAGCGCCATCAACTTCACGCTTGCAGTCAAGGACGGTGCGTCGACGATCGCGACGCAGACGATGACCCCGAGCCCGGCGTTCGGCCCAGGCCAGACGAAGACCATCCAGACGGCGTGGATCCCGGTCAGCGGCATCAACGCTGCAGGGGTCGCGACCATGACGGCTACCTGGCTGCGCAGCGGCACCGGCGCCATCAATCGGGTCAACTGGTTCTACGTCGAGATCGAATCCAACTAAGGCGATCGCCGCCCACCGTCCTGCAGGTCACCTCAAGTGCATCTCAATCCCCGACCCTGAGCCCGTGCTTCTTGATGCGGTAGCGCAGCGTATCGCGGGTGATGCCGAGCAGCTGGGCGGCGCGGGTCTGGTTGCCGCTGGTGGCGTCGAGCGCCTGCACCAGCAGGCCGCGTTCGACGTTTTCCATCGAGACCCCGCCCTGGCGCAGATCGATGGTGACGCCGCTGGCGGGCGCTGGCCGCTCCTGTTCGGCGGTCAGGTCGGCCGGCAGATCGGCGGGCGTGATCTCGCTGTGGTTCTCCAGGATCATGGCGCGCTCGATCACATTGCGCAGTTCGCGCACGTTGCCCGGCCAGGCATAGCGACCGAGGATCTCCATCGCCTCGGGCGTCACCTGCCGCACGTTGCGCCTGAACTCGCGGTTGAAGTGGTCGACAAAGGTCTGGCACAGCGCGGGCAGGTCCTCGGGTCGGCTGCGCAGCGGGGCCAGCCGTACGTTGAGCACGGCCAGCCGGTAGTACAGGTCGCGCCTGAATCGCCCCTCCTTGACCTCGTCAGCCAGCTCGCGGTTGGTGGCGGCCACCACCCGCACGTCGACCGACACGTCCTTGACGCCACCGACCCGCTTGAACACCCGGTCCTCGAGCGCGCGCAGCAGCTTGGCCTGGCTGGGTAGCGGCAGATCGCCCACCTCGTCGAGGAAGATGGTGCCCTCGTGCGCGGTCTCGAACAGGCCGTGCTTGGTGGTCTTGGCGTCGGTGAAGGCCCCCTTCTCGTAACCAAATAGCTCGGCCTCGATCAGGGTCTCGCTCAGCGCGGTGCAGGTGATCTCCATCAACGGCTTGTCGCGGCGGCGGCTGGCGTAGTGCAGCACCTTGGCCACCAGTCCCTTGCCGGTGCCGCTCTCGCCCTGGATCAGCACGGTGCTGGCGTCGCTGCTTGCTATCTTTTGCACCAGCTGCCGCACCTCTGACATCGCCGCGCTGCTCCCGGCCAGGTGCTCGACGCTGAAGCGCTGCCCCTCGCGGCCGCGCAGCACGTCGACTTCTTGCTTGAGCTGCAGCTTCTCGATCAGTCTGGCGACGACGACCTTGACGTCGTCACCGCTGAACGGCTTGCGCAAAAAGTCCGACGCGCCCAGCCGCATCGCCTCGACCGCGCTGTCCAGGTTGCCGTGGGCCGAGACCATGACCACGGCCACTGTCGGGTGACGCTCGCGCAGCTCGCGCAGCACGGCCAGGCCATCGCGACCTGGCATGCGGATGTCGAGCAGCGCGATGTCGGGCGGATCGGCCAGCGCGCGCTGTATGGCCTCGTCGCCGTCGCACGCCTCGACCACCTCGTGGCCATCGGCGACCAGCAGCTCGCGCAGCGACCAGCGAATGAGCTTCTCGTCGTCGGCGACCAGGATGCGAACCGATCGGCTCATGCCTGTGCTCCCCTCTCGAGTTCGACGCGGACCGGGTCGGGCCTGCCGGCGCCGATCGCGTCAACCGGTGACCCGCTGGAGTTGAGCTCGATGGTGACGGTGGTGCCGTGGCCGACCTCGCTGCCGATTGCGAGTGCGCCACCGTGCCGCGTCACGATGTCGCGCGAAATGGCCAGCCCGAGGCCAGTGCCGCGCGCCTTGGTGGTGAAAAAGGGTTCCATCACGCGCCCGAGGTCGGCCGCCGCAATACCGACGCCGGTGTCGACGAACGCGATGCGGACGCAGTCCGTGCGCTTGGGGCAGGGGCACGAGCTGACGCGCAGGGTGCCGCCGTCGGGCATGGCCTGCACGGCGTTGAGTGCGATGTTCAAGAAGACCTGCTGCATCTGGCGCGCGTCGCAGCGCACCGGCGGCAGGTCGTCGGCCAGCTGCTCGACGATCTCGACCGGTGCGCGCCTCGCCTGCTGGCGCAGCAGACCGAGCACGGCGCGCAGCGCGGCGTTGAGATCGGTGCGATCGAGCGTCGGCGAGCTGGGCGCGGCAAAGGTGAGCAGGTCGTTGGCGGTGTTGCCCAGGCGGCGCAGGGTGTCCAGCATCTCGTCGAGGATGTCGCGGCGGTCGGCCAGGGCCTGGTCGCGCTGCAAGACCTCGAGCGCGCCCTGCAGGCCGGCGATCGGGTTCCGGATCTCGTGGGCCATGGTGGCTGCCAGTTGCCCGACCGTGGCCAGCCGCTCGGCCGCCTCCATCCGGCGGGCGTAAAACTGCTGCAGCTCGCGCTGGGCAGCGTCGAGCTTGCCGACCATGGTGTTGAACTGCTGCGCCATCTCGGCGAACTCGCGCGGTCCCGTGACGTCGATGCGCGCGTCCAGGTTGCCCTGCTCGACGCGGCGCATGCCGTCGACCAGTTTTTGGGCCGGCTGCACCAGTACCTTGCGCAGCAAGACGCCGAGCAAGGAAAACGCGAGCAGAAAAGTCGAGAACATCACCACGCCGAAAAGCTCGCGTTTCTTGGTGGCGGCCTGGACCAGGTCGGTGGCGTCGAACTCGACCTCGATGGCGCCGCTCTCGAGTGGACTGACGTGACAGGTCTGACAGCGGTAGCCCTTGGTGATCGGTTGCAGCACGGTGACGCTGGCCCGATCACCGGGCTCGCGGCGGGTGGTCACCTGCGGCGTGGAGCCCGAAAAATGCTGCGGCATGACGACGTCCGCCTGGTGGCCGATCTCCTCGGGCCGGCTCGAGTGGCTGATGGTACCCGACGGCGTGATCACGCGCATGCTGCGCACCCGGTCGTGGGCGAGGTACTTGAGCACGTCGTCGATCGACTTTGGCGTGCGATCGGACATCGAGACCATCATGCCGTCGATCGAGTGATTGACCAGCACGGCGTAGCGGGCCAGCACCTCGTCGCGCATGCGGCTGGGCTCGAGCGCGAGCGACATGCCGACGGCGAGTGCGCCCAGCAAGACGGCCGAGGCGATCAAAAAGAGCAAGACGCGCCGAGTGATGGTCATCCGTCGCCAGGCCGGGTGATTTGACCCAACATAGCGAGCCATCGATTCCTCGCAATTCGCCGGAACAAAGATCCGACAACACGATGCTGCGACCGGCCACGGATCAGATCGCGAGCACCGGGTTTCTGGAACCTGGCCACTGGGTGAAAAGGCGCAGGCTGGGTGGGGCATTCGCCACAGTTCTATGGCCTGCGGTCGTGAGGCACACCATCAGTTCGACAAAAAATGGCGAAAGTTCGACCCCAAGTGGTTTCTCGGACTAGCACTGGCCTGGCTCGGATCGTGCTTAAACGGCGGCTCGGAGGGGTTCAGTTGACCATCAGGCGGCGTTTGGGTGCTGCCACCTAACCGAGGAATGAAGGAACAAGGGGTCTTGACGATGAAGAAGCTTTTGATGGTGATGGTGGCACTGCTGATCGGCAATTTGGCGATGGCGCAGTCCGCCGTTGTCGCCGGGACGAAACACAACCTCGGCACAAACGGCTCTGGTGCAGTCCATCAAACGACCGGAACCAACGAGGTTTGCGTGTTCTGCCATACGCCGCACAATGCAGCTCCTTTCGCGGCACCGCTGTGGAATCACACGCCCACTTCCGCCACTTATACTATGTATAGCAGTCCGACCATGGACATGACAGTTCCGGGGGGACAGCCGAGTGGCGTGTCGGCAGCCTGCTTGTCGTGCCACGACGGCACCGTGGCCCTCGATAACTTCGTCAATGCGCCAAACAACCTCACCACGCCGACAGTTTGGACGAGCGGCGGCGGATTCATGCCCGTAGGGAGCAATGGCCTACTCGGCATCGACCTCTCCAACGACCATCCAATTTCTATCACCTACGATAATTCAGCTGCCGGGGACACCGCGTTCAATCCGGCTGCCGCGGTGGAGGCAGCAAACGTTCCGCTCTTTGGCACTATCGCGGCGCCGTCGGCCCACACCCAGGTCGAGTGTGGCAGCTGCCATAACGTGCACAACGACTCCATCCAGCCGTTCCTCCGCATCAGCAACGCAAACAGCGCGCTTTGCCTGGCCTGCCACATCAAGTAGTTTTGCCGGACGCAGGTGCCAGTGCTATCTAGGCCGGGAGAGGCGACTCTCCCGGCTTTTTTTTCGGATGGACACAACCATGGCACAGTCAAGCAGTCGCGCCATGGCGCCGTTCCTGGTGCTCGTGGCTTGCAGCTTTTCGGGCGCGCTCGCTGCCGCGGAGCCCACGCCAGCAGCGCGCATCGGCAGCGTCACCATCAGCCTGGCTGACTTTGTGGCGCAGCGGGATGCGACCCTGCGCCAGACCAGCTACCACAAGCAATCGAGCCCCGAGCGCCGCGCCGAGGTCGGCAGCCAGCTGCTGCAGCAGATGATCGACGAGCAACTGCTGCTGCAAGCGACTGCCAGGCGCAAGGTCAAGCTCGATCCGGCCCGGCTGCAGGCGCTGGTCGACGAGCAGGCCAACAACCTGGGCGGCAAGAAGCGCTTCGAGGCCATGCTCGCCAGCCGCAAGATGACGGAGCAGCAATTCGCTCAACTCTTCGAGAAGCAGGCGCTGATCGAGACCCTGCTGGCGCAGTTGACTGCCATGGACCCGGCCAAGGCCAAGCAGGAGGCGCGCGCTTACTACGACGCCAACCAGGCGCGCTACGTGATGGCCGCGTCGAGCCGCCTGCGTTTCGCGCAGGCCAAGGTCGATCCCGGCAACATCACCCAATCGCGACAGCAGACCGCGGCGCGCGCGCCTGCAATTGCCGAGGCCATGGCCAGCGGCGCCAGCATCGACGAGCTGACGAAAAAATTTCCAGGCGATGAATTCAAGGACCTGGGCTGGGTGCACCAGGGCTCGCTCGATCCATCGTTTGCCGAAGCCGAGCAAGACACGCCGGTCGGCCAGGTGTCGCGGCCGATACCCAACACCTTTGGCGTGGCACTGCTACAGGTGCTCGAGCGACGGCAACCCCAGCAACTGACCTACGAGACGGTCGAAGCGGCCGTGATCGCCGAGCGCGCTGCCGAGCGCCGCAAGCTGGCGCGGGAGCAACTGCTGGCCGAGATGCGGCAGAGTATCAAGGTCGAGGTTCTGGTCGACCCCAAGACCGTGCCGTGACACGATTGACCGATGCCGCCGCCCATGACGACGAGCTGTCGACGATCGGGTGGTGCTGCGCGCGCTTTTTTTTTGATCGGCGCATTCGGCCTGATCGGATCGAGCGCGCACGGCGCCACGCTGTTGACCGGCGGCCGCGGCACCCCCGAAGTCCC
>Ga0315268_10006441_pt1 | contig 12484 bp, 9 predicted proteins | sample C1_top_MG_FD_204535 | JGI IMG/M metagenome (GOLD analysis project Ga0315268, IMG submission 204535) | Sediment microbial communities from Yellowstone Lake, YNP, Wyoming, USA - C1_top | ecosystem: Environmental > Aquatic > Freshwater > Lake > Sediment | place: USA: Wyoming | collected 2017-08-01 | reverse complement strand
ACCCGCGGCTGGCCTCCTTCGCCGCGCTGATTGGCATCGTCTGGGACGCGGTCAACGACCCGCTGATCGGCATTCTCACCGACCGGATGCGCAGCCGCTGGGGCCGCCGCCGCCCGTTCCTGCTGTTCGGCGCGCTGCCCTTTGTTCTGGTCTTTGCATTGATGTGGTGGAAGCCGCCCTTCACCAGCCAGGCAGCGCTGGCTGTCTATTATTCATTCGTATACGCTCTGTATGATACGGTGGCAACCTTTGCCTACATGCCTTATTTCGCCCTAACGCCCGAATTGACCTCCGATTACGATGAACGCACAGAACTGACCACCACACGGATGTTCTTCTCCATCCTGGGCAGCCTGATGGCCTTCACCGTGCCGCTCCTGATCGTGGATGGATTCAACCCGTCTCACGCCGGGCGGGTTTTTCTGATGGGAAGCATCTTTGGAGTCATCTCGGCCATTCCCTTATGGCTGGTCTTTTTCGGCACACACGAACGTAAAGAGTTTATGAATCAGGAACAGCCCGGCGTGCGGCAGGCGATCAAAGCGGCGTGGAAGAACCGCCCCTTTATCTTTGGCCTGGTCATTTTCTTGTTCACCTGGGTGACGATCAGCCTCATTCAATTGATACTGCTTTACTATATCAAATACGTCGTGCGGCGAGAAGCACAAAGCGATCTGATCATGGCAACCATCTTTGTGGTCGCTATGTTGGCCTTGCCGCTCTGGGAAGGGATCTCGCGCCGCTTGAACAAACGCCTGGCATACATGGCTGGGATCGCCTTTCTGATGGTGGTCTTGCTCTTTCTTGCTTCCCTTAGCCCGGCGACCGGCCTGACGCTGCTCCTGGTCTTGTGCGTGCTGGCAGGGATCGGCGTAGCAGCGGCGCATGTTCTGCCCTGGTCCATCATCCCGGACGCGATCGAATACGGCGAATGGCAGACCGGTGAACGCCACGAGGGCATGTTCTACAGCCTGATCACGCTGGCACAAAAAATAGCTGTTTCCGTCGCACTGCCTCTTGCCTTGCTCGTCTTGAATTATTCTGGTTATATCCCTAACAGCCTTACCCAGCCGACAACAGCAGTGACCGGCATCCGTATGGTCGCCGGTCCCATCCCGGCCGTCTTGCTGGGAATGGGGATCCTATTTGCTGCACTCTACCCACTGGGGCGTGAAAACTATAGCGAGATCGCCCGCAACCTGGAAGCTCGACGCAAATCCAGAACCTCCGAATCCAAGTGAGGATTTTCATGGTTCAAGTGCAGCCTGTCCGAACACGTCGTGACAAGCACTTGTTCCTCACCTTTCCCTGGCACATCTATAAAAATGACCCGCTGTGGGTGCCGCCCATTTTGTCTGATCGCGAAAAAGCCATTGACCCAAAGCGCGGGTTGTTCTTCAAGAACGGCTATGCCGAGTTTTTTATCGCCTGGAAAGACGGGCGACCCGCCGGGACGATCTGCTGCGCTGAGGACACTGCCGAGACGCGCGACCGAGGTCATGGCGAGTGCATCGAAGATTATGCTGTGGCCGAGGCTCTCTTCCGAAAGGCCGAGGACTGGGCCCGCGCTCATCATCTGTCTGCCATCTACGGCCCTTACAACCTCGACCGAGAAGACTCGCGCGGCATCCTGGTCGAAGGGCGGGACCGACCCGCTCCCATCCTGTGCGGACATAATCCCGCCTATTACGTGGATTTCTGCGAACGCTTTGGAATGCAAAAGCGCGAGGCCGATAATCTGGCGTATGCCATCGGCATTGATCTGAACGCTCCGCCCTTCCAACGCCTGGCACGGCTGGCCGAACGAGTTCGCCAGAGGAGAAACATTACGATTCGCAGCGCGAACATGAAGGACCTAGACGGCGAGATTGACCGCATCTGGGAATTGGAGAACCATGCCCTCTCGCACCTGGCTAATTTTGTCCCCTACCTGCGCGAGTCCATCGAAAGTCTGGTCATGCCGCTCAAAGACCTGGCGGATCCTGATCTGATCCTATTTGCGGAAATGGACGGCAAGACGGTCGGCTGGTTTCCAGGCATTCCGAATTTCAACGAAATCCTGATCCATCTCAACGGACTGCGCTATCCGTGGGACTACCTGCAGGCAGCGTGGTACTGGAACAAAAAGCCAGAGTGCATCGCGATCAAGAGTGTAGTCGTTCCACCCGAATACTGGGATACCGGCGTAGCCGTTCTGCTTTTCGACGAGATGGCGAAACGCGCCTCGGCCAAAGGCTACGAGTGGGCCGATCTTTCCATGACGGGCGAAGACAACCCAGACACTTGGGACCTTGCCCACCATATGGGCGCCAAGGTCTACAAACGCTATCGTTTCTATCGCAAGGCGGTCTAATCCCAATGGTTCCATCCATGCTTCACAACCTTGCCCGGCAGAGCGCCGGTATGTTGTTCTTCATTGATGACCACGACGCCGTTCACGATCACCCAGTCAATTCCCTTTGGGTAGCGGTGCGGATAATTTTCGAAAGGATAGGTGTGAGGATAGAGATTCGTCGCCCGGTCATGGATGCGATTCAGGTCAAACACGACGACGTCGGCCCACGCGCCGGGCCGCAGCACCCCGCGACCCATCAGCCCGAAGCGTTGCGCGGGAAAGGATGTCATCTTGCGAACTGCCTCTTGAAGCGTCAATACCGGTTCGTCTCGCACGTAACGCTCCAGCACTCCGGGAAACTCGCCATAGCTACAAGGAGAGTAGGGCGGTGGATCATTCAGGAAACCATACGGGGCCAGCGCCTCACCGTCGGAACAGATCATCACGGCGGGATGCCGGAGCAAGAGCCGTATGTTTGCTTCGTCAATGTAATCAAAGATGGCTTCTGCGTCGTGACCGTTTTCGATGATCAAGTCAAAATAGACGTCGAACGGATCGCGGCCTCGCTCGCGGGCCAGCGCCTCGATGGTCTTGCCAATCGCAGCCTCGCTCTTGGGCGCGTGCAGGATGGTGATCCGTTGCCACTGGCCGTGCTTCAGCAGGCCAGCCGGACCAAAGCCAGGCCGCTGGTCAAGGATAATGTCTTCCCGAATGCGACGGCGAGCATCCGGGTCTCGCAACAGGGCTGCGATCTCGGCAGCGTCGCAATCTTGAAGGTGCTGCGGCAGAGCGCCCGTCAACGCTGGCGCCAAATCGGTATGCACGTCGTTGTCTACCGTCACGTCCTGGCCTTGCGCTCGCGCCTCGTCAACCAAACGCAGGTTCGCGGTGGCATCGCAAGGTGCGCCAAACTTGGGCGCATTGTGGGAAATCTGCACCGGCACGCCCGCCTCTCGCCCGATGCGAATCGCCTCAGCGACGGCGTCGAGGATCGTTTCTCGCTCGCCTCGGATGTGAGTAGCATACAGCCCATGATAGCGAGCAGCCACCTGGCACAGAGCGATGATCTCTTTAGTGCTGGCAAAGCAGCCCGGCGGATAAACCAGGCCGGTCGAAAGTCCATACGCGCCAGCCTCCATCGCCTCGGATAGCAGCTCTTGCATACGCTCCAACTCTGATGGCGTGGGAGCACGGTCGCCCAGCCCTATGACGGCCATACGCAGTGCCGCATGTCCCGCCAGCGAAGCCAGGTTGATCGCGATACCGCCGCTTTGCAAGTGTGACAAGTACTTGCCAAAGCTCTGCCACTCCCAGGTGACCTCGGGTTGATCGGAGATGCGTCCCCAATACTGGCGCATGTCACCGAGGTGCGCTTTATCAATCGGCGCTGGAGACAAGCCACAGTTGCCGATGACGTGCGTCGTGACGCCCTGTCGGACGGCGCTCTCCGCGCGGCGGTTTACCAGGATGGACAAGTCCGAGTGCGTGTGAACGTCAATAAAGCCAGGCGCGACAAAACGTCCATCCACGTCAATGACCTGCCGGCCGTGTAAAGCACCCGGCGGACCGATCTCAGCAATGCGTCCCTGACGGATGGCAAGGTCGCCCCAGAACCAGGGATTGCCACATCCATCCAGGATTCTGCCATGAGCCAATACAAGGTCAAAAAAGTCAAGTTCAGAATGAGTCATGATTACTTTGTCGCGAGGGCAAAGGCGCGCACATAGTGCTCGTCAGTGCGCTGTGTGGGTGGAAATTTCTGGCGCAGACGATAGTTGCGCTGCAACTTGCGACCTGTTGACGCTGACCACTGCTCCTCGTAGCGGCTTAGGAATGTGGCTGACGTATCGTCGGAGGCAATGGCTTCAACAGCCACTTGCGCGGCCAGCTTGCCCGCCGTCATGGCATTGATGATGCCGCCTCCAGTGAGAGGTTCAACCTGGCGAGCAGCGTCGCCCACCAGCATCAGCCCATCGGTTACGATGCGAGAGGGTGACTGAGCAACGGGAACATTCCCTACTATCAGGGTGACCGGATACCCTCGTGCCAGAATCGGCTGACTTGTGATGAAACGGTTCAGATAGTCCAGCACGGTTCCCGCAAGCGAGTTAGCTGCTCCTGCTTGCTTCCAATCAGCTTGTATACCCAGCCCGACATTCGCCTTGCCTTCGCCTTTGGGAAAGACCCAGGCGTACCCACCTGGCGCTATTTCGTGGCTGATTGTATAGCAGGTGCACGTCGGATCAATGTAGACTCCGGCCAACAGATACTGAGCGCAGACCAGCGTATCTTCCAGCGGAAGCTGCACATTCAGGTTCGCCCACCGTCCCACTTGCGATTCGACGCCATCAGCCGCGATGACGACCTTGGCGTGCACCAGCACCTCGCCAGTGCCTGTAAAAAAGTCGCCGCGCCCGATTCTGACGCCACACACACAACCATCTTCTATCACCAGGCCTGTCACAGCCGTCTTGACTCGCACTTGAGCGCCCGCCTGAACCGCTCGCTCGGCCAGGGCGCGGTCAAAGACGCGCCGTTCCAAAACGTACCCTCGACCGCCGGAGGCGCGCATCGTTCGTTGCGCCCCATCCGCAACACACGTGATTTCGGCCTGGCTGACCTCAGCCGAAATCCAGCGTGGATCTGGCTCGATAAAAGATGTCAACTGAGCATGTCCGACCCCTTCGGCGCAGCGCACAGGTGAGCCGATCTCCTGGCGCTTTTCCAGTAACAAAACCGATAGCCCGGCTTGGGCAGCCACTTGGGCTGCCATCGAACCGCCTGGCCCTGCCCCGACTACCACGAGGTCGTACTCACACTGCACCTCGCGATGGCCCTGTTGCATGGTGTGTTCAGCGCCTTGTGGCTGCAACGCGCCCACCGGACAGGCAAGCACACAGTTTCCACAGTCAATGCAATCGGCATTGACCATCAGCCGCGTCTCGGCCAGCACAAGTGCATCCGCCGGGCAAACGCTCACGCATCCCCCACAGTATGAACAGCGATAGGTATCAACGATGACCATCTGGCCTCTCCTTGTCCCGAGAAAATTAGTCGGGACTGTGCATAGATTATACCCCACCTTGCGCCCGAACAGACCAGCGTACCTGCCCAGCTTTTGCGATTCCCCGTTTGCAATTTTGGTGATAAACTGTAAGCACGGCGTTATGGGCGACTCTCAGCTTGAGCGCATAAACTTTCCCCAAGGAGTTTGCTGTGTCCAAAGTGGCCATAGTGACCGATAGCGCGGCCAGCATCCCCGAGGCAATCATCCAGTCACTCAATATCCACTGGGTTCCTTACTACATTCATCGGGGCGAAGAGGTCCTGAGAGATTTGGTGACCATTCAGCGAGACGCTTTCTACACATGGCTGCTTACTGCTGATGAACTTCCCAAGACGGCCAGCCCGGGTCCTGGTGATTATGTGTCCATGTATGAGAGTTTAGTCAAGGAAGAAGATGTGCACGAGATCGTCAGCATTCACATGACCTCTAAAGGAAGCGGAGCTTACCAGGCTGCTGTGGCCGCAAGATCCGTGATCCAAGAACTGGTTCCGGATTTGCGCGTGGAGGTGATTGACACTCTGAATGTGTCAATGTGTCAAGGCTGGATGGTCATCGAGGCTGCCAGGGCGGCGCTGAGGGGGAAATCGCTTTCTGACATTGTCGGGCTTGTCGAAGGAATGCTTCCTATTGCTCGGATGATTCAAACGGCAGACACGCTCAAGTATCTTTATATGGGAGGCCGGATCGGAAGGGCCAAGCATCTGATCGGGTCGCTTTTGAACATCAAGCCACTGATTGGCATGGAAGACGGCGAGATTGTGGCCCTGGGCCAGGTTCGCAATCGCAACAGGGCTTACCAGACGATGGCAGATTTGGTCGAGGCTGCCGTAGGAAGGATGGGCAAGATCAAGATTGCCTACGTGCACGCTGCGGCGCAGGAGGAAGCAGAGAAAATCAAACAGCTAATTGAGCCGCGCCTGACTTGCGTTGAATCTCTCATTGCAGAGTTGTCTCCGGCGCTGGGGGTTCACACGGGTCCAGGGACAGCCGGCATTTGCTATTTTCCAGTTCTCGAAGCAGGCGGATAATTCGCCTGGCATCATGGATTTCTTCACCGGCCACGCCGTTCCCTTCTTGTGTTACGAGGTTTGGCTCGGCGCTTGATCCGGTCGCTGACCCAGCACCACGGAAATGGTCTGCTGATGGCCTCCAGCCCGCAGCACCGTCAACTGCACTGTCTGTCCTGGCGATGTATTCTCTTCCAGATACATCATCAAGTCATCCATTTTGGTGATGAGATGACCGTCAATGGCGGTAATCAAGTCTCCGCCACTCTGCAAGTATATCGGCGAGCGAAAGCTGCCGATGCCCAACAGTATAGTCGTGTCTTGACTGCCTGCCCGCAAGCCGGCCCGCTCCGCCGGGCTGCCTGTCACTAGGCTCTGCACATAAGCGCCTTTCGCATTCGCCGGAAAGCCGAGCGCTTGCGCCCATGCCAGAGTATAGTTTTCGCCTTCGATGCCCAGGTAAGGATGAGCGTAGTGCCCAGCCTGGATCAAGGCAGGCACGATGCGCTGTACAATATCAATCGGGATAGCAAAGCCCACACCGCTGCTGCCGCCGCTTTGGGTTTGAATCTGGTCGTTGACGCCGACGACCTGTCCGCGCTCGTTAAGCAAAGGGCCACCCGAGTTGCCCGGATTGATCGCCGCATCGGTCTGAATCGCCTCTGGGATGCTAAAGCCGGTGACGCCCGGGATGCTGCGTCCGAGCGCGCTGACGATGCCCTGCGTCATCGTTCCTGCAAAGCCGAACGGATTGCCAATGGCAATCACCCGCTCACCCACCTTGAGTTGCTGGACATCTCCCACTTCGACGGGAACCAGCGTGACCAATTGCCGGTTGACTTTGATCACGGCAATATCGCCGTTGGGATCAGTTCCGACCAATTGCGCATCCAGCGTGGCGCCATCGGCAAAGGTCACCTGCAACTTGTCAGCGCCCTCTACGACATGATCGTTGGTCACAATATCACCTTGCGAGTCCCACACAAACCCGGAACCTTCGCCCTGCGGCACATCTTGAGACAAGCGTCTGCTCCTTCCCAGAGTGGAGATTTGAACGACGGATGGGTTTACCTTTTGGTAGACCGCTTCAAAGATCTGATTCTCAGGGTCGGCCCCAGGTTGGACATTGATGGTGATGTTGGACGCCGTGGTTGGCACCGGTGTGGGTAAAGTTGCGGCGGGAGGTTGTTGTGTTGATGCGGCCTGCTGCGCTACTTGAACCGCAGATGGTTGTGTGGATGATGTTTGCTGCGCTGCCTGAACCACTGCCGGCGCTGTGCCCTGCGTGACAGATCGAATCTGCGCATCAAGAACTTGAGGCAAGTTCCCAGCCAAGACTGTACAACCCGCCAATACAAGGACGCTGACAACTAGCCAAGCCACTAGAGCCTTCGGACGGTACATCTCATTTGCTCCACTTTCGGCAATTCCTTCCAGTTACCTGATGATACCACTGCCGATTCGCCCCGTAATTAACTCCCTGTTAGCGTTTTGTTAGAGCCTTTTTAGTATCTTGTAAAAGACTTCACTTTCCTTTAGCTGAAAAAGTCACCATCGGCGCTGAAGACTTGCCATTAACTGTGATTCTCTTTCGTTCTGTTTCGCGCATCTATGCCTTGTTAACCAGTTGATAATCCGTTTCTAACGTCGCTTTAAGCCAACATATAGGGAGAGGTGGTAGAATGTCAACAGCAGGTCTCTCATTTGCCAAGGATGACATGCCGCGAACGACTCCAATAGTCAAAGATTATGAGAGGGACTTTTCCTTAAGAACAGCCGCTCCAATCCGAATGGAACTCGCTGTTCCTCATGGAGGGGATGCGTTTTGCGACGTTGTGGCAACAGTGCAGGAAGTGATTTATGACATTTATCTGGCCCGCGATGCTTTTGTTTCTGGTGTTGGTCCCGTTGTTCGTCGTACTGTACATTATGCTGCAGCGGCGGCGGCAGCAGTTTGCCGCGCGTTACGGCCGTCTTGGATTTGTCCAAGGAGCCATGGGGAGTGGGCCTGGCATGCAGCGCCACATTCCTCCGGCACTCTTTTTGGCCGGCCTCACAACCCTGATGGTGGCACTGGCGCGCCCACAAACTGTCGTGAGCCTGCCGAAAGAAGAAGGTACGGTCATCCTTGCGTTTGACGATTCCGGCAGCATGGCGGCCGACGATTTGAAGCCGACCCGAATGGAAGCGGCCAAAACCGCGGCACGGGACTTTGTGCAGCGCCAGCCGCTCAGCGTGCAGATTGGCGTCGTCGCTTTCAGCGATAGCGGCTTTACCGTGCAGGTGCCGACGAACGACCAGGCTGCCATCCTCGCCGCGATCAACCGCCTGACGCCCCAGCGCGGCACATCGCTCGCAAATGGCATTCTCGCTTCGCTCAACACAATTGCCGTGGGCGCCGGGCAGGCCTCACACCTCTACAGCAACCTTACCCCGGCGCCCACCCTCACGCCGACGCCCGTGCCGCAAGGGATGTACACATCTGCCGTCATTGTCCTGCTCACCGACGGCGAAAACAACGAGTCTCCGGACCCACTCGCCGCAGCGCAAACCGCCGCAGACCGCGGCGTGCGCATTTACACGGTCGGCATCGGCAGCACGGCGGGGACGACCCTGCACGTCAACGGCTTTGCCGTTCACACTCAGCTCGATGAGGCGACGCTGCAAAAAATCTCGCAGCTTACCGGCGGTGCCTATTACAACGCCGAGAACGAACAAGACCTGCGCACGATTTACGACAAACTCGACACCCAGTTGGTAATCAAACCGGAAAAGACCGAGGTCACTTCTCTTTTTGCAGGCGCCAGTATCCTCGTCTTACTAATCGGCGGTGTATTTTCGCTCTTATGGTTCAGCCATTTGCCGTGATCTTATTGGGAAATTCGCAAGGATGGATTGGAGGCAGGCGATGGACTTGCTTTGGCCGGGATCCCTTTTTCTGCTGGGATTAATTCCTCTACTGATCGCGGCGTATATCTGGATGTTGCGACGGCGGCGGCGTTTTGCAGTACGCTACTCCAGCCTGGCTTTGGTGCGCGAGGCGCTTCCTCGCCAATCACGTCTGCGGCGACATCTCCCGTTTGCCCTGTTCCTTCTGGCAATAGCCAGCCTGGTGATCGCACTAGGGCGCCCGGTTGACATTGTGAGTGTGCCTACCGACCAGACTACCATCATCCTCACAATTGATGTCTCGGGGAGTATGCGCTCGACCGATATTCAGCCCAGCCGCCTGGAGGCGGCCGAGGCGGCCGCGTTGTCGTTCATTCAACGCCAAAAATCCCAAACACAGATCGGCATCGTCGCGTTCTCGAATATCGCAGAATTGATCCAGCCGCCCACGACTGATCAGGAAGCGCTGCAAATCGCGGTCGAAAGCCTGACCGTAGGGCGTAGGACGGCGATTGGCAGCGGCATTCTTAAATCGCTGGACGCAATTGCTCAGGTGGATAAGAATGTTGCGCCGAGTGTGACCGATACGTCATCCGGACCCGAGCCTACGCCTGTGCCGCATGGAGCTTATATGCCGGACATTATTGTCTTACTTACCGATGGGGTGAGTAATGCCGGGCCTTTGCCTTTGGATGCCGCACAGCAAGCCGCCGACCGTGGAGTACGAGTTTACACGATCGGATATGGGACGGCGAACGGGTCAATTCCGTTCGGCGGCCGCCAATCCCGCGGCGGTGGCCTGTTTGGGGGTGGCGGCCTGTTTGGAGGTGGCAGTCAGCAATTTGGGGGAGGCCGGCAGTTTGGGGGCGGGTTCCGCACGGGGATTGATGAGACGACACTGAAGCAAATTGCGGCGATGACCGGTGGAACCTATTACTCGGCTACAAGCGCGGGCGAGCTTGAGAATGTTTTCCGAAATCTCCCTACGTACTTGATTACCAAGCACGAGATCACCGAAATCAGCGTAGCCTTTGCGGCCATCGGCATGCTCCTGGCCGCGACTGCCATTGTCCTCTCGCTAATCTGGCATCCACTGCCCTGAGGGCGCTTCATCCGGCGCTGCCACAGTTGGTATGTGATAATTCTTGCTGGCGCTCTCCATTTCCCCTGCCCGACTCAATACTTTGTACCGCGAGTGAGGCAGCGGCATCCACCGTCGGCAGAAATGGCAAGCCGCGCCGAGGTGTAGCTAACCTCTGCGGCATACGAATGGCCACAACTAGCCGCCGACATGCAGGCGATTGCCGACGCCTTGAGAATGGGCAAATTCATCGCGGGCGTTGCTTCGAGGGGGCACGCCACGTCTGTTTGCGCCGCACTGGAAAAGCCAAAGGCCACATAGTTATCTTGCCCAGCGGCGTGCGCTTGACGCAGGGTGCCTTTGGTGCTATAGTCCTGCCCGTCCTCGCCCATCACGCCGCCCTGCGCGGAAGACCGGCGAGGTTTGCTTTTAGCTCGTGCCCCACGAGCCGTGCAGCCAGGACACCTATCGGGTTCGGCCAATACATCTGGGAGGAGGAAGCGATAAAACGCATCATTCGATTCCGCCCGGCGCAGTGCTCGTGGTCGGTTCGGCGCAGTCGGGCTGCCAGATTGCCGAAGAGCTGTATCAAAGTGGCCGCACCGTTTACTTGTGTGTGGGGAGCGCGGTCAGAGCGCCGCGCCGCTATCGCGGCAGGGACATCTGGGAATGGCTAAACCTTGTCGGCTTTCTGGATCGGACGCCGCATATGCTACCCTCACCGAAAGCCAGGGTCTTGCGCGCGCCGCAACTTTCGGGCGCGCGCAGCGGCCACTCGATCAACCTGCACCAATTCGCTCGCGACGGCGTCGTGCTGTTGGGTCGCATTCAGAGCGTGCAAGATGGCATGATCCTGCTTGCGCCAGACCTGATGGAAAATCTCGCGCGAGCAGACAAGTCCGAGGTGGACCAGGTCAAAATGATTGATGGCTTTATCGAAAAAAGCGGCATCGCCGCTCCCCAGGAGAGCCTGCCCGTGTTGCGTGTCGGCTATAATTCAAGGTGATACGCGAGTTGAATCTGCGCGAGGCTGGCATCACCTCGATCATCTGGGCGACGGGCTATGGTTTTGATTTCGGCCTGGTCAGGCTGCCTGTCCGCGATGCCGACGGATTTCCGGTTCAACAACGCAGTGCAACCAACTATGGCGGGCCGTATTTCATCGGGATGCCGTAGCTCGTCCAGTTCAAGTCGGGCTTGCTCATCGGCGTTGGCGAAGATGCCGAATACATTGCCGCACACATCGCGGCGCGGTGAATGGCCTCATAACGCAGCCAGACACATCCGTGGGAACGAGGGAGGAGGATCTGCCGATAAGTCCAAAAACTTTGCCTATCCATCATTGTATGTGTGCGTGGCGGTACACTTCGTATCGAATCGCCCCATATTTACCGGGAAGGAGGATTTCTGTGCAAAGCCAAGTGTTAACCAAGACGCGGCTGTGGCAACAGAGCCTGCGTTTGAGTGCAGTGATAACAATGGTGCTTGTACTGACAGGAGCACCGGTTTCAACGCGTGCGTCAGTTTCAACTCTTGCATCGGGCAGCTTAGCTTCCGATGGCCCTGGAGCACTGGCGCATTTTGATCTTGCGCGCAAAGACTGCCTCGGCACCGCTCGCAACACAAGCTCGAAAGTTTGGTTCACCGTTGCGAACGGCGTCCTCAGCGACGTCTACTATCCCACATTAGACAACACGAACGTCGAAACATTGCAGTACATCGTCACCGATGGCAACACCTTTACCGATTTGCAGGCGCGTGATATGACTTACGCCGTCCAGGCTCTCGATCCCCGCGCGTTGGATTGCCGGATCACCGCCACTGCCAAGAGCAGCAAGTATCGCATCATCACCGACTATCTCACCGATCCCGCTCGCAACTCGGTGGTCATGCGTGTACACTTTATTCCGCTCGTGGGCGAACTGACCAACTACCACCTCTACGTGCGCTACGATCCAAGCATCAACGGGAATGGGGGCGGCGGTCCCGGTAACGGCGGAGGCGACACAGGCAGCGTGGATACTTCCACCGGACATGCGGCGCCTATTGCCTTCGACACGAACACGACGAGCCAGGCCTTTAACCGAGACTATGCCGTGCCGGTC
>Ga0315268_10006440_pt1 | contig 12485 bp, 13 predicted proteins | sample C1_top_MG_FD_204535 | JGI IMG/M metagenome (GOLD analysis project Ga0315268, IMG submission 204535) | Sediment microbial communities from Yellowstone Lake, YNP, Wyoming, USA - C1_top | ecosystem: Environmental > Aquatic > Freshwater > Lake > Sediment | place: USA: Wyoming | collected 2017-08-01 | reverse complement strand
AGAACTGCCCGTGATGATTGGCAAAAGCAACTCCATCAGCGGACTGAAATCCGCGCTGGACCAGCCGGAATTTGCCGCGCCCATCGGCCTGGTAAAATTCGGCTCGTTCAAAGCGCGCAAACGTGAAGGCCGCCCGTCGTTGGGGCAGAACCTCAAAAGCGTGTTCGCGAAAATCCTGCAACGAGACTGAAAGTGCATTTGTCATGAATGACGAAACTCAAAATCCGGCGGCCACGCCTGCGCCTGCGCCTGCTCCGGCTAGGACGGTTACCGTGAAAATCTTTGGCGTCGGTACGGCGGGAGTTCACATGACCGAGCAGATGGTCAAGGGCGATTTCAGCGGCGCTGCGTTCGTGGCCGTGAACACGGAAGCCGCGGCCTTGGCCGCCGCGACCACGCCAGACACAATCTTTCTTGAAACAAAATTGCTGCGCGGCCTGGGCACCGGCGGCGATCCCGAGCGCGGTCGCGCGGCGGCGGAGGAACATTTGCAAAAACTCAAGGACGCGTGTGCCGGCGTGGACGTGGTGTTTATTGTCGCCGGCCTGGGCGGCGGCGCGGGCACCGGCATCAGTCCGGTGCTGGCGCGCGCGGCGAAGAAGGCGGGCGCCTTGACGCTGGCGTTCGTCACGCTACCCTTTGATTGTGAAGGCAACCGCCGTCAACGGCAGGCGCGGGAAGGACTCGAACAACTCAAGGCCGCCGCCGATGGCGTAATCTGCCTGCCGTGCCAGAAGGTGTTCAAGCTCATTGGCGAGAACACCAGCGTGGTGGACACGTTCGCGGCCACTTCGCAATGGTTGATTGAAGGGGCGCGCGGCGTGTGGCGGCTGCTGGCGCACACGGGGTTGATTCAAATTCACTTTGCCGATCTGGTCGGGCTGTTGCGCGACCGCCACGGGGAAAGTTGCTTCGCCGCCGTCGAGGCGGCGGGCACGACGCGCTCGCGCGACGTGGTGGAGAAATTACTCGCCCACCCGATGCTCGACGGCGGTGCGGCGCTGACCGAAGCCGACGCGGCGCTGGTGAGTTTGATGGGCGGGCCGGATTTGACGATGGCTGAAATCAACCGGGTGATGGAACAAATCAGCCAGCAATGCGGCCAGGCCCAAATCATCATGGGCGCGGCGGTGGACGAGGCGTTCCGCGAGCGGCTGTCCGTGACCATTATTGCCACCCGACACGGTGCCCGGGCGGCCACCAAATCCAACCCGGGCAGGTCAGACACCCGCACACCGGCGGACGACGAGACGCCGGACTTCGAATCGGAACTCCTGCACCACACCACGGCGCAGCGTCCGCCTTCGCGGCTGGTGCCGCCGGCGCCGGCGCTGACGACCGAGCAACGCGAAGACATCCTCGCCAGGCATGGCGGCAACGCGGCGCGCCAGCGCAAGAAAGCGCCGCGCATGAAGCAAACGCAATTGCCGCTGGAAATCGTCACCAAAGGCCGCTTTGATCGGACCGAGCCGACGGTGCACAAGGGCGAAGACCTGGACCTGCCGACCTACGTGCGGCGGGGCGTGGCGCTGAATTGAGTCATCGAGGATTGCGAGTGTCGGCGTATTGCCGGAACATCTCCGAACAACCTTTGGGCGGCCTGCGGACGGAAAAACACGGTCCAATGCGGGCTGCAACGGACTGTTTCCGGCCGGAAACAGTCCGTTGCAAACTGCAATGAGACACTTCCGGGAAAATCCAGGACGTTGCAGACTGCAATGAGACACGGTGGGGAAAACCCGGTCCGTTGCAGACTGCAACGGGACACTGCCGGGAAAATCCAGGACGTTGCAAACAGCAATGAGACAGTGCGGCAAAAACGCCGTCCATTGCAGACTGCATTGAAGCTGGTTTTTGGAGACAACCATTGTTCGATCAACGTTTTAAGCAAAGTTGGCACGATCCTGCGTGAATGAGGGAGTGGCGGGGTCAGCCGGAGTATTGACAAAATTTCAGCGCGGGAGTAGAACGCTCCATGCCCCGCGCGTTGCGCATCGAATCCGCCCGGCGCAAAACGGTTGTAGAATGTGGCGACCAAAAACGAATCAAATAGTCAACGTGAACTCGAACTGGTATAAATACTCCGGACTAACCCCTTTAGGGACTCATCCCGCAGTGGGCCGTGAAGTGCAAATGCTATTGTGACAAGCTCGGGAGTCCGTAGAGGTAGCGAGGAAAGTTTGTAATGCGCATTAAACAGCAATGAAAACCCGATATTTAATAATGAGCATTCTCACTTCCTGCTTGTTTTCCTTGGGCGTTGGTTGTCGGAGTTCAAGCGAAGAACAACAAGCGCTTCTTGGGAAGTGGGAATGCACGGACCTGAGCAAGATTGAACACGTATCTCAATTTGCGAAGTTAGTTCTCGATTTTCGGTCGGACAGGAATGTCGTGAGCTACATGGTTGACCGTAAAGGAAGCGAAATCCAAAGAGAGGTCGAACCCTACCACATTCACCGCGACACTCTCCAGATTGGGGAGGGGCGCACGAGCTATCGGTTCATTGCCAAAAGCAACGCCCTCTCGCTGACGGTCGTCAAGTCAATGGCTGGCGATGACATCGGAAAGACTTTGGAGTTTCGTCGAAACGAATAATTGAACCCGCCCGGTGTCCCGCACTATCGGTGACTAGGAATTTGGCGCGCCTCTCAGGCCGGAGCGAAGTAGGTCGGCCACCCGCGCCTGCCGCGCAGCCTTGGCGTTGCGCCTTCGCTGCGGAGTGCGGATTAGTTGGTGAGAGGATGCGGAATGAGCAGAGTGAAATTATGAAGACAAAACAGATATTGATGTTGACGTTTTTGTTGCTCGGCGTATCGCTGGGGCGTGAGGCACAGGCATTTTACAATCCGTCCACTGGCAGGTGGCTCAACCGCGATCCACTCGGCCAAATTGGCGGACTCAACTTGTATGGGTATGTCGGAAATGCCCCGGTAGATTCATTCGACCCATTCGGACTTTGCGAAGGCAACGGCTGCGGTGGGATGTTGGCGGCTGCCATTCCTGGATTTGATTTCAAAAATCCGCTGCCAGGCGTCCACAAGAACTTTTGCAGTTGGCTGGAAGGAAAGATTCGTGGCTACCTGACCTCGAAGGAGGACATTCGAGCGTGGGACAGGTTCGTCAGTGGCACTGTGAATGACATCGAACTCACCGATTCCGAAATGGCCTCCATGCTTGGCGCCGCCGCCGCTTTCCAAGCGGCGCTTCAGAAGCAGGCTGAAGATTGTAAGTCGAATCCTTTCGGCTGGAACAACCGGACGACACAAGTCGGTGCTTCAGTGGGCGCACCTTGGTCAGCCTCAATCGGTGGGGTTTCGATAAAGCTGACTACAACCTGCGCTTGCCGGGTTCTGACTTGGGAAGCCTGCATTTTCGACAAATACGACTTCGACCCGGAATGGTTCTCAACGCATCGGAGTAGAGAAGCCGAGGTGAAAACGATTTTGGTCTGGGCCGCGCAGAACGGCGCGCAGTGCGGTTGGAAGGAGTTTTACCACAAAGGATGCAAAGATGGCTTTATCGCGAACTAGAACAGCGATGGTCGTTTACTGGTTGGGCGTCGCTCTGCCGGTCTTGATGGAGGTGGCATTGAGACTGGCTGAGAGAGCGGGCGCGAAACCTTCAATTGGAGTGGCTTGGATTGCCCTTGTGAGTTTCGCTGTGTCCGTTCTCGGAGTGGTCATTGCCCGGGCAACAATCAAGAGAACGATGGCGCTGCTTGCTTTCGCTGTTGTCATCATTCCAATTGAGTATTTGACTCTGGGAGTGTTTTTCCTGACACGCAGTGGGCTGTCTGGAACGCAGTAGTCCATCGCCCGGTGTCCCGCACAAACGGTAGGAATCTAGCGGCGTTCAGGCTGCGCCGGAGAATTTCGGGGCTGCCGCACAGCTCTGGCGCTGCCAGGTGCGAATTGGATGGTGAGAGGATGCGGAATGAGCAGAGTGAAATTATGAAGACGAAACAGATGTTGATGTTGACGTTGCTGTTGCTCGGGGTTTCGCTGGGGCGTGAGGCGCAGGCGTTCTACAATCCGTCCACCGGCCGGTGGCTCAGCCGCGATCCCATTGGGGAGCGGGGAGGATTAAATCTCTATGGGATGGTTCAGAACAATCCGATAGATCGAGTGGACGCGCTTGGCTTAACGTATGGGACAATTTCAAAATCCAAAAAAACATTCGATTCATTCCAAAACACCTTTCACCGCGGACTCCATGTCCGATTTAGCTGGGCTCCTCCACGAGATCACAAGTGTTGTAAATGTAGTAAAGCTGTCTGGGTGCAGGATAGGAGTTGGATCAGAAATGCGGGCGTCTTCGGTATTTATAGCCAGCCTTGGGGAAGAGATTGGGATGAAACAAACTACATGGATCCGCAGCAACAGTCCGAGCTTTGGACATGTGGTGGTGTAATGAAGGACATGCAAATGTGGGATGATCCCGAGGTGGGTGGCATAGCAGGGATCAGTTTCATTGAGTATACGTTCCGAGCGGATAGCAGGGTCAAATGCCTCGAAGGAGAAGACAAAGGCAAAATTTATGGCGGGGTTTACTGGGGCTTCGATGTTGGTACCCTCGGAGCATACGAATGGATATCCAAAGTGGGTCCGTTAATTTGGTGATGGAACCCGTGCAATGAAATCCGTGAGCGCTTCTTTGTGTCGAATAGTGGTGCTGGTATCGGTGCTTCTCGGAATCTTAGGGCTGTTTGAATTAAATTCGTTGGCGCACTTTGGGTATCGCCTAAGTTACGAAGAGGGGCTTGCTTTCTCGAGTAAACATCTACTGGTCATCGCAGCTTTTTTCGGCGGGGCTTTTTGTGGCGGTTTTGGACTGAGACTCTGCCAAAAAGGCAGAGAGAGTGCATTTATGAAACTTGCAGCAACAGGGTCGGTTGGCCTGTCACTGGTGGGACTCGCAATTTTGTGCATCAGCCCAGGCAATCTCGGTGTTCATTCGATCCGATCCGCAATGAACGAGTGCATCAACAATCTTCGTGCGATTGACAAAGCTAAGGAAGAATGGGCCTTACATAATACTGCTACTAATGGCACGAAAGTCAGTTGGGAGCAAATCACCGACAGTTTTCTTAAAGGGTTTCCAGTTTGTCCAGAAGGGGGAAAATACGAGCTTGGAAGGGTCGGTGAGCCAGTCACCTGTTCGAATCCGAATCACCGAATTCCATCGCAGTAGGTGAACGGTGAACGGGTCAGTCCGGAGTATTGACACAAAATCGTCGGGCGGGTAGGTGGTGGTCATGCCTTGTGCGTCGTGCTTTCGCTGCGGAGTGCGGATTGGTTGGTGAGAGGATGCGGAATGAGCAGAGTGAAATTATGAAGACGAAACAGATATTGATGTTGACGTTGCTGTTGCTCGGCGTCTCGCTGGGGCGTGAGGCGCAGGCGTTCTACAATCCCACCACCGGTCGCTGGCTCAGCCGCGATCCCATCGGAGAATTTGGACACCAGACTTTGTCGGGAAATCGTCACTGGCGTGTCCGGGATGGAAACCTCTACTGCTTTGTTGGAAACAAGCCGCTCACGAAGTTCGACCTGCTAGGGCTGACTGAGAAAGATGTCCAGACCATAATCAACACGTTCCTCAGTACTCTGAAAACCATGTGTGGGGACGGGCGCTGTTGCCCAGACATAGGCGCGAGGCAAAACGTGCAAGCTTGCGTGCCGTGGTCAAAGCGCGAGGGTTGCACGGCGCAGGCGGTCGATCTCTACGGTGCGATGTATCCGCTGACGCAAGGCGGATTGGATGACAAGTGGTATCCAGACACTGTGCAAGACACCATTATCCCGTGTGCCTTTTACCACAACTACGTGACGATGACGCCGCTAACGCCTCAGCCAGAAGGTGCTGACGGCTACATCGTGGATAAGATCACCGTGGACACCTGGAAAGGCTGCTACACCATCACCCGTCGGAAAATGATTTTCATCGAACCGAACCCGCAGCAAAGTTTTTGGCTCTGGAACGACGAAACGAAGTGTTTCAAGTGTAAGGACCTTAAAGGCGGCACTGCGAAGTAAATGAAGAGCCTCGCGTGTATGGGACGTTCAATCTTCAAGTGGCTCGCGATTAGCAATGTCGTTCTCGCGCTTGCGCTGACTGCCGTTGGTGTTTCGCTCAAGAAGACAGTTGTGCGGGTAAATGAGAACACGATGACGGCATTGACTGGCACGAATGACCAGCACACGGATTTTGTTCGTCACATGCTCGGCTTCGTCACGAGCGAGTCTTCAAAGACAACGAACGTGGCGTTCTTTGCGGCTGTTTGGCTGGCAGTCAATGCCGTTGTTTCGTGGCGATGTTCGGGCCGACAGCATCGGGCTGGTGAAACAGAGCCGACCACCCCGCCCAAATAATCCAACGCCGGTGTCCCGCACAAACGGTGAATAGGAATTTAGCGCCGCTCAGGCCGCGCCCGGGGAGTTAGTCGGCCACTCCCGATAAACGACATCGGGACAGGTCGTCGCCTGCCGCACAGCCTTGGAGGCTGCGCAGGGTGGAACGGAAGGTGGGGCAAAATTGAATTGAGATGCGCCGCGGAAACAGGAAGGAAGCTATGAAGGGCAAATTGCATTGGTGGATGGGATTGGGCTGCGTGCTGATATTGGTCCTGCAAGGCTGTTCGCAGAGCGCCTCACAAGGCACGGGGAAAAGGCCAGACACGCTGGCTTCGCTCTTGACCATGCCGACCAACGAACTTGCGCCGGTGGACATTGCCAGCGTGAATCTGCTCTGCGCACAGGGGTTGCCGGGATGCGAGCAGGTGGACGTGACCACCTCTTTGGCAATGCTGGATGAGTGGGCGGCCAGGGTGAAATCAGAGACCGAACGGCACAACTACCGCTGGGAACGCAATCCCGGCGAATTTGAACATTCCAAGGGGTTCTTCAAAATGCTGATACTGGGCGTGGTGTTGGCTGAGGATTTCAAAGTGCATTATCGCAAAGATCGTCAGGTGGGCCCGGATGCGGCCTCCATGAACGACGGATTCTTTGGCGATGCCCGCGATGTGTTCTTGCTGGGGCTGTTGAGTGGGGAGCGTCAGGGCACGTGCAGTTCCATGCCGGTGTTGTATGTCGCGGTGGGGCGGCGCCTGGGGTATGCCACGATGGAGGGCATTGGTGGAGAGCAGACAGGTTTAGATTTGGCTGCGTTTATGGCAGCAGGTCGCTCTTGGATTCGTAGTTGGGGCAAGGAATGCTGCACAGGCAAGTAGAACCAGGAGCGAACTATGCGATCCGAATATCTATTCTTTTCTAGCTTGGTTGCCTTCACTTGCGGGTGGGCGGTTGTTGCGTTCCTTTACTTCGTCAAAGTAATTCCGGTGGTCAAAAGGAAACGAGGCTGGAGGACAGTCTTTGAAGCAGGCTTGCAGCTTAATTTCGCAGGACACATTCGCGAGTATGGCGTGCTGGCCAAACAAGAGAACAACAGGGGCATGTTAAAAACGTTCTACCTACTCAACATTTTGATTGTTCTGTCTGTGTTAGCATTCCTAGTGGGCGTCCTCTCCACAGTAGGCCTCTGAATTTTGGCGTTGTCCCCCCGCTGTCACCACCCAGTCAGTATGACGGCAACCGTATCAGCGAGGCAAACGACGCATATTTGGAAGACAATACCAAAGCAGCTTCTTGGAGTTCGCGGGCTTTGCAACGCAGCAGGTGCTCCTTCTCATATATTCATCCGAACGCTTCAACAATTTGTGCCCTGCCTCGATTTGCTGGATAGCGTCGGTATAGCGTCCAGATAAACGACACACTGTTCCGCGTTGCACACACGGCAATAGTCTTTCCGGGCCGCACTTTGTTTGTTCATGGCCGCGCCAAGTGGTGCTTTTCGCTTTTCTTTCTTCGTAAAACCACCCGCCATGGGCACAGGCATCATTTGCTGGCACGCGCTTTGCGTTGCTTACCGCCCGTGCGCCGTTCGCGCATGTCTCATCGCTGTAAAAGTCGTATCGCAGTTAACCATTAACATGAAAGGTTCATAGTTATGAATAATGCAATACCCAGGTCGCGGAGCGATCTGTTTACGTTGGGCGAGAAGGCTGCCGATGGCCTGAACGCACATGAATCCAGCATCGGGATCATGCACAACACCGAGGTGGTGACGCGGTCGGAGCTGGCCACGGCGCGCACGGCCAACAATCTGTTCCAGGCGGCCAAGGCCGCCCGATTGTCCACCACCGAAGCGCAGGACGCAGCGGATGCCAACGGGGTGAAGTTCATCACGGCGGCGCGCGACGTCCTCAAGACGAAGCTCGGCGCGAGTTATTCGCAGGCGTGGGCCGAGGCGGGGTTCACGAGCAATTCGCTGGCGGTGCCCCGCACCATCGGCAAGCGCATGGAACTGCTCAAGAGTCTGGAGCTATACTTCACGGCGCACCCCGCGCACGAAGTGGCGGCGTTGAACGTGGCGCACGGCCAGGCGGCAACGCTGCACGAGGCGCTCTCGACGGCGGTGAGTGCGGCCAACGCGGGCCGTGGCGACCAACGCGGCAGGCGCGAAGCCTCGGACGCGGCTGAGGAGGCCTTGCGCAGCCGGTTGCGCGGGTTGGTTGGCGAGTTGACGCAGTTGATCGGTGATACGGACGAGCGCTGGCTGGACTTTGGTTTCCGGGTGCCGGGTGACGAGTCCATGCCGGACGTGCCGGCGGACCTCACGGTGACGGGCGGCGCGCCGGGTCATCTGGTGGCCCGTTGGCCGGATGTGCCGCGCGCGGAGCGTTATCGCGTCTATAAACAGGTCGTGGGCGCGGACAATGACTTTGTCCTGGCTACCACGGTCTCGGACAGCGATGCGGACTTGAATACGTTCACGTCGGGCATACAGGTCCGCGTGAAGGTGACGGCAGTCAACGCCCGTGGCGAAAGCCAGCCGAGCGAAGCCGTGGAGCATCAAGTGCCGTAATCAGAAATCATCACAAGCAAAGCCCGGCGCGCAGTCGCGTGCCGGGCTTTTTGTTTGGTCACGTATCACGTGCGCTGAATTGGCCCGCAGTCGCCGTTTACTCCGTCGGCGAATCCGGCGTGGTGACACTGCGGATTCTTATTTCGCGCACGGCGGCACTCGTCATCCACGACGCGATGCCGAGTGGTTTGGAAAGTTCAATGTCGCCGAAGCGTTGCGAGATTTTCCGGCCGGTGCTCGTCAGGTTCACGACCTTCTTCTGCTCGATCCAGGCCTCGATCTTTTGCTCGGTTACGCGCAGCCGGACGCGATACCAGCGGCCCGTGGCGAAATCTATGAACTGTGTGGTTTCGTTTTCCGAGGCATCCATGCCGTCAACATTGGACAGCCCGACGACTGACCCGCCCCAACCGCCGATGATCAAACTGCAAAACGCATCGCGCACCGGGAAGGTCAGCCCGCAAAAGAAATCCGAGCCGCCCACGCGCATGGCTTCGAGCGTAATTTCGTAATTCACCTTGGGCGCGTCATTGGTGTAGTTGATGCCGGTGAATGGATCGCCCGCGCCGAGGGCGATCAGCCCCTGGCGGACCTCGACCTTGCCACCGCCGTCAAACTTGGTCACGCGCCAGCCGCGCAGTGATTCGCCGTCGAACAGCGGCTTCCAGTCTTCGCCGCTGACTGGCGCGGGTGGTTGGGCGGCTGCCTGGGCGAGGATGCCCGGCTCGTCCAGCTTGGGCGCGGGCGGCCCGCTGATCGCTTCACGCTGGGGAGTAACGCTTGAGGGTTTGAAGCGCTCCGAGACGCAACCGGAACAACAAACGACCGCCAAGGCCGCGAAGGCAATAAGATTTTTGTTCATTGCGGCGTCCAGTTTAGCCGGATTCGCCTAGGAATGCACGAATCGAAAACCGCTGCATTGGTTTATCCGATAATCCGCAGATAAACGCAGATTGTTTTCTGGAAATCAGAAGGTTGCATCGCAAAACGGTGTTCTCCTTGCCTGCCGCGACGGGCGCGAGCACGGCGGGCAGGTGAAGCAACGAACAAATCTTTTTCTTCCAAAACTTCTTCCATCTGCGGAATCTGTGTAATCTGCGGATGAATCCAACTGCTGAATTTAGGATCAACATGACGACCAACCAAAACCTGCCGGAATTCCTGACCGTTCAACCGGATGGCGTATCGCTGGCCATCAAGCTCCAACCGCGCGCGTCGGCGAACGAAATCGGGAAGCCGCTCGGAAATGAGTTGCGGATCAAAGTCACCGCGCCGCCAGTGGACGCCGCGGCGAACGAGGCTTTGCTGCGATTGCTGGCAGAAACTTTGGATTGCCCGCGCCGGGCGGTGGTATTGCTGCGCGGCCAAACCTCGCGGCATAAAATCGTGAAGCTGCATGGTCTTTCTCCGGACGAAGTATTGGCGAAGTTGCGATCGGCCTGAACACAGGCGCGGGGGCGCGACCTGATTTGGCGTTTGCCTTCCGGTCAAAATAATGCCGCCGCTGCTCGTGGCCGGACAACCCGAACTGCGCCGCTACAAATGCGTTTATGTGAGGGCCGATGCCGAGATCGGATTGTTCAGCGATGAGATCCCTGTGAACTGCGCGCCGTAAGATTGAACCTTGAAGCACACTCAAAGCGGCCTTTGGAAACGAAGGCCGCGATTTTGCTCGGGAGACTCGCCCAACGCTACTTCTTCAACCTATAAAACCGATTCCCAGTCGGCGGGCTGATCGTGACGCTCTTAGTCGTGCCGTTGTCGTTCACGGTCAGAGTCCAGTTCGACCAGCCAGCGGGATTCAAACTCGAATTCTCTTGCAGCGTGAAGCTGGAAACCGACGGCCAAGAGACGATCACGCTGCCCGCCGACTGCGCGACGCTCAACGTCGGATGCGGAACACTCGTTGTGCTGAGCGGATCGGAACTGAACGCGCTTTCTTCCCCGTTGCTGAATCCGTCGCCATCGGCGTCGAGATTTGGATCCAGGACCAACTGCCCGTAGGTGAGCGTGCCCCCGGTGTGGTTGAAGTGGCCGGTGGCGTTGGTGACAACGAGAACGTCCACGACGAGGATGCCGCTGGTGAGCGTGACTGAACCCTTGTACACGCCGAGAACGGCGTTGTGGGCGGCATTGGTAACAAACATCGAGCCGCCCGCCACTAGCACGTTGCAATCCGCCGAGCCGGACAGGTTGCCCACCTGCACATCGCCAGTCACCGCAAACGTTCCTCCGGCAACGGTCAGCGAGCCTGGCCCGCCGCCCAGCTTCACCCCGCCAGTCAGAACGCTGCCCCCCGTTTGCGTGAACTGCCCGTTCCCATACTGCCCGAGCAGCATTGTGGGACTGGAAATCAGGTTGCCACTGACCACAGAAACGATGCCGATGGAGCCGCCGAGAGCCGCGCCCAGGGCCAGTTGATCGGAAACATTCAACGTGCCGCCGCTCAGGGTCAGCGTGCCCGTGCGACCCGGGCCGTCGCCCAGCCACATATCCCCAATGATGGCGGAGCCGCCACTCATGGCAATGACCCCGTCGGCGTTGTAACCGACGCGAAACAAGGGCAGCGGCGAGGTGATCTGCGCGCTGCTCCCGGCGATGGAAAGCAATCCATCAACGATGTCGAGGCCGGACTCCACCTGCAGGGCGGAATCGGTGACCGCGAGCACGCCGTTCGACGCAATGTTGAAGACGTTCAGAATGTGGAAGGGAACAACGGTGCCCGCGCTGGCGAGCGCCAGCGTGTTGGCCGCGCCTCCGGGTGCGCCGAGCGTGAGATTGCTCACCGTCATTGAACTGGAGAAGCTGCCCGACGTGGTGGCGTCAATTGTCACCGTCTTGGTCCCGGCGTTGGTGACATAAATGAACTCGGCCGACGTGGGCGCGGACTGCGACCACTTGCTCGCGTCCTCCCATTTGCCGTCCAGACTGCTGAGCCAGGAGTTGGCCCCAGCGCCGAGACTTGAAACCCGCATCTCGCAAGCGAAATTCATAGCAATCAAATTTGTTTCTAGCCCCCAACCCGCGTTGTTATGCCAATAATCAGGGAAACTCAAGCCGACCACCGGTGGAGAATACAGATCCACACCAACGGAGTCAGTAGCGGCCATGCCTTGGAACTGAACACTCCAAGTTATGTCGGAGGATGATATCAAGAGTCCCCCGTCTGGGAAATCTGATCCCACAGTGAAGACAATCGTGGACCGGGCTGTGGGGGGAAAGCCACCGAACCAGCCGCTGTCGAAAAAAACCGTGCCTGGGCTCTTATAGCCGTTGAAAAGATTCCCGTCATTCTTGTAAAAGCGCACCCGCGCTTCCACGAGCCCGCTGAAAGAGAGGTTGCCAGGGCTGGCGGTGTTCGTGCCCCAATACTCGAATGAGAAATTGGTGAGATAGCTTGCTGGACCCACCAAAATGATCTCGTTACCGACTTCGATCATCCCGGGATTAAACCTGGATTTCAAATCGTAGACACTGTTGTCGTAAGTGAAGTCGGCATCCCCCACTGCGGCGCCCCGACCGCCCGGGCCAACCTCCTCCGAGTCGGCAGAAGTATAGTT
>Ga0315268_10006439_pt1 | contig 12487 bp, 12 predicted proteins | sample C1_top_MG_FD_204535 | JGI IMG/M metagenome (GOLD analysis project Ga0315268, IMG submission 204535) | Sediment microbial communities from Yellowstone Lake, YNP, Wyoming, USA - C1_top | ecosystem: Environmental > Aquatic > Freshwater > Lake > Sediment | place: USA: Wyoming | collected 2017-08-01 | reverse complement strand
ATGACAAAAACAGCTATCTATTACCGCGTCTCAACTGAAGGTCAGGAACAAGAAGGCACTAGCTTACAAACCCAAATTGAAGCCTACCTGAAGTAACGCCATACACCCGAAGACGCATTCTAGTTAGCGGATATGACAAAATCGCCTTCCAGATTATAGAACACTCGTGCTATTATATTCCCTATGACGGAACACAGGAAACGTGGCGGGCAGCCCGCCTGCCCTGAGCGCAGTCGAAGGGGCAACCAGAACGCCCGCAAGCATGGTCTCTATTCCCGCATCCTATCGCCGCGTGAGGAAGAAGTTCTCAAAGCAGCGAACAGCCTTGACGTGCACGCCATCGAGTAATCCTCAAGTATCTGCTGGCCGTCGAGAGTTCGCGCCAGAACGATGCTATGAGAAATAACTCGCTTGTTAAAAAAACGGGGCGTCTAAGAGGGGCGCAGGCCCCTCTTAAAAATTAAACTCCCCCTTCTCCAGGGATGGAGAAGGGGGTAAGGGGGATGAGGCGCGATTTAAACCGGAGAGAACCCGAGGGGTTGAATGCCTTCGTTCCGAATTCAGGCACAAAAAGTTAAAACCAATGCCGAAAACCAGCGATTTTTCGCCAGCAGTCGTGCCTGTGAAAGCAAACGAAATGAGAATGTCGAGTAACCAATCAAGCCAAAGCGCAAAACAAAAGAGCCGTATCAGCGATACGGCTCCGTGCGTGAGTTTTCACAATCTAAAGCTAGACTCGTCTCAGTCGTTTTTCTAAAAAATATTTCTCCTTGAAACAAATACGAATCGGCGCACTACCACTGGACGAACATGGGCATTATCACGTGTAGATAGTTGTCCGAACCCACCGGCTTGAAGACGCCCGGGCTGGAGGGCGTGGTCATCTCGATAGCCACCTGCTGCTCCTTGAGCACGCTCAGCACGTCCATAAGGTACTTGCCGTTGAAGGCTATCTTGGACTCGGCGCCCTGCACCACCGTATCAATCTCGCCCACATCGTCGCCGATTTCCTCTGAGCGGGCTGAAATGGAGAGCTTGCCTGGCGTGACGTCACTTGCGCCCGGCGTGATGATAAGGCGTACGATGCCGCTGCCGTCGCGGGCGAAGATGGCCGCCGTCTTGGTGGCGCGCAGGAACTGTGCCACATCCACCACGGCGCGCGTATTGAAACTCTGCGGTATAAGCTGGCTGTACTGCGGGAAGTTTCCCTGCACCAGCTGGGAGACCATTTCTATATCCTTGAAGCGGAACAGAATCTGGCTCTTATTGGCGTTGACCTTGATTTCCATCGCTTCTTCCTGGTCGCCAGCCAGGCGGTTGAGTTCAGCCAGGGTGCGTGACGGTATGATGGCCACCGATTTTTCGGTGACGGCTGTAGTCAGAGGCAGCTTATAGACCGCCAGCCGGAAGCCGTCGGCGGCGGCCAGGGTAAGCGTTTTGCCCTCGAACTCAGCGTTGACACCGGTGAGCACCGGGCGCGATTCATCGGCGGCGGCGGCAAAAACCACCTGGCTGATAGCCTGGCGCAGAGCGGCTATCTCAACCTTGGTAACAATGCCGTCGTCAACCTTGGGAATGGGCGGAAAGTCCTTAGCATCCACACCGCTGATACGCGCCTCGAAACGAGCGCACTTCAGTTCCAGCGTCTTGCCCTTGGGCGTAAGCTTCGCGTCGATTTTATCGTTGGGCAGAGTGGCCACGAACTCGGTGAGCAGCTTGGCCGGCACGGTGATAGCCCCTTCTTCATCTATTTTAGCGCCTATCCAGCAACTGACAGCCATCTCCAGATTGGTGGCTACCAGCTTGAGGCGTCCCTGGTCGCTGGCCAGCAGCACGTTATTGGTTATGGGCAGAGTGGTGCGCGTAGCCGCAGCCCGTCCTACCAGACTGAGCCCACGGTTAAGATTTTCTTGCAAACAGGATAATTTCATAATCCACCCCCGATTTCCAGCAGTGGTCTAGTATATACCCAATTACCCGATAGACTCAAGAGGCAATCATATATCTTTATTAGATTCGACTATCTGAAATTCGTGAGTATAGTTCGCGCTCTCATCGCCGCCCGCCCACGGTGGCTGATGCGGTTTTTGATGTCGGACGGCAGTTCAGCCATAGTCTTATCATAGCGTGGCAGATAAAAGACGGGGTCGTAGCCAAAGCCGTTCATGCCCTTTGGTTCAAATGCGATGATACCTTGGCAGCTGCCTGAGCATACCTTGACTTCGCCGTCTGTAGTGGCAATCGCCATGACGCAGCGGAAGCGGGCAGTACGCTTCTCCCATGGGACATCCTTTAGTTTTGAGAGCAAAAAAGCTACTCGCTGGCTGTCGGAGGCACGGGGGCCGGCATAACGCGACGAAAGGACTCCAGGTGCACCACCGAGAGCGGCCACCTCAAGGCCGGAATCGTCGGCTAAGGTCAGGAGATGACTGGCAACGGCAAATTCCCGTGCCTTAAGGCTGGCATTAGCCTCGTAGGTTCTGCCGTATTCCTTAACACCAAGTTTTAGGCTGATGTCAGCCGGGCTGACCAGTTCGTAGGGGACATCGCGCAGAAGGATGCGTAGTTCCTCCAGCTTGCCGGCATTGTTGGTCGCCAGCAGGAGTTTAGCCAAGGCCTAGCCCTCTATTGGCTTAAAGCGGTCCTGGAGCTTGTGCATTACCTGCGGCATGGTGGTGTATTCCATCTCTTCGAGAGGCAGGCGGTGTGGCTCGAAGGGGCCGTGGGCGCGCATGAGGTCGGCGGCGTCATTGGCTTTCTGGCGGGCATTGTCGAAAGACTTGTCGGCGAACATGTCGCGCGGCCCTACCAGCTTGCCATCCGCCAGCTGGAAACCCAGCGAAATCACACGCGGTGGGCCATCGAAACGGGTGGGGGTGCTGTCGGGCACCGAAACAGGCATCAGCGGGCCGTGGTGGGAGCCACGCATCCAGCCTTCAACTAGGAAAGGCTGGGTAAACGGCTCCAGCACTTCACCCACCGCCGGAAAGATTCCCTGCGTGCGGACGATACACACCGGGTCGTCTTTGCCCACGTAGCGCCCGGCGATGAGTGATAGCTTCTGTGTGGAAGAAACTGCCCCGATATCGCCGCTGTCGCGGTGATAGACCGCCTTGACGATGTACCGCCCGGGAGCGCCGATAAACACCAGCATGTCGTATATCTCGTCAGGGGCATTAAAAACGATTTTCTTGCCTTGCATGACATCATGCACTTCGAAGGCATAGCCGTGATGCATATTCTCGGCAATCACTAGGCCGATGGTGTTGAAGGGATCGGCAAACATCTTATAGAGCGGCAGGTTCCAGGCGCCCGAAGATGTCTTATCCGCCATGAAAATAAGCACCGCTTCGGATGGCCGTTCGGTGATTTCCATTTCGGCCAGGCCCGGCCCCATGCCACGCACATTGCCGGAGAAGGCATTCGATAGCAGGTCCTGCCCGGCACCATAAAGCTTGAGTTTGCGGGCCACCTCGGTGCAGCCGACAAAGGTCTTCCAAGCTAACTCATGTATGGCCTTGTTGTCCACGCCCAACGTGTGGGTCATAACCAGCTGGGCATCGTCGCCGCACTTGGTGACGTGAAAGTCCACCAGGAGGCCCTCCTCCCTAGCTTTGCTCAAGCATTCAAAAGCATGTGCTAATACATCCGGATGGGATTCGGAATGGCCCACGTAACCGCCGACATCAGCCTTGATAACACTTAATGTTATCTTCATTACATTCTCCTTTAGTCTAATGATAACTTAGTAATCAATACCTCTTCGCGCCTTGATACCCCGGTTGAACGGGTGCTTGACCAGGCGCATTTCCGTAACCGTGTCAGCCATCTCAAGCAGCCGGGGATTAGCCTGACGACCGGTGAGGATAAGGTCAACGGCACGAGGTTTATCGTTTATCAGTCTGGTGACATCTTCCAACTGAATCAACCCGCTCTCGACAGCGCCGTTTACCTCGTCCAGGACCACTAGGTCGTAGTTACCGCTGAGTACCGCCTGTCTGCCGGCCGCTAGTGCTTTGAGCGCCTGCTCGCGCGCTTCCGGGTTGTTTTCGCCTTTCTTGACCCAGCCCTTCTGGCCGAAACTGGCTACGGTGATGCCCGGGAAACCAGTCAGAGCCTGCGCCTCGCCGTGCGGAAACATACTGCCCTTCATGAAGAAAACGATGAAAACCCGCAGCCCGTGGCCAGCGGCTCTTACCGCCGTGCCTATGGCAGCCGTGGTCTTACCCCGGCCATCGCCTGTAAATATGGTTACCAGACCCTGTCCCGGCAGTTCGGAGTTGTTCTCAGCGCAGGACATGTTATCCTTCAGCTATGCTCCATTTCAAGTAGTACCTTCGGGGCTGTTACAGTTTAACAATCGCGCTCATTCGTGTCAAGGAAACCCGGCAGTACAAGATTATTAAATCCTTCTCGATTGGCATTGCGGATATTGGCGGTAGTAGTATAATTATAAACTGCCGGGACGCTATGGAGGTTAAAATCATGGCCAAGACGTGGAAACCGACGGTAGCCGGGATTCTAAGTATTATCGCGGGAGCGGTAGCCATATTTACGGGTGCAGGTTCTTTAGCCCGAGCAGAATTCGTCAACAGGGTCTTATTTCACTGGCGCTGGGAGGTAGTCGGCATTCTGGCGCTCGTAGTGGGGATAATAGCCGTTACCGGCGGCATTTTCGCCCTTATGAGAAAGGCTTGGGGGCTGGCCCTCGCCGGGGCCATTTGCGCGCTTTTCCCACCCCATGTAGCTATTCTGGGCATACTGGCTATAATTTTTGTGGCGCTATCCCGGGACGAGTTTAAGTACAGCGCCGCTCCAAGCAATAACACTACCACGACTTAAAAGCGCACACAAACGAGACTGTCGCTTCACATAGAGGAGGCTACCGTGTTTGAAAAAATACTCGTCCCGCTGGATGGCTCCAATAACGCCGAGATAGTTCTGCCTTACCTTGAGTTGATAGCCGACAGATTCAGAGCAGAGATAACGCTGGCCACTGTCGCCGAACCCGGCGCTGCCGACAAAAGCCATTTCTATCTGGCCTATCTTGAGCGTATCGCAGAACAACTACAAGATACTCTTAAACACAGGGGAGTAGCCAAAACTAAAGTATCCGTCAAGGTACTGACCGGTCGTCCTGCCGATGAAATCATCAAATACTCCGCCCAGATAAAGAGCAACCTGATCGTTATGGCAGGACATGGTGCTTCAGGTGGTACCCCGGTGCTCCTGGGAAGTATTGCCACCAAGATTCTTTCGGGCGCCAACACGCCGGTGTTGCTGATTAGAGCCGCAGCAGGTAAGATTACCGGGCGCACCGCACTTCTGAAACGCATCATGGTACCACTTGACGGCTCAAAAATGGGGGAGAACTCCCTCAAAATCGTGGAGCCACTGGCCAGTCAGCTTGGCGCGGAGATAGTCCTGTTTCAGGCTGTAGAACCGGTGCGCTACATCCCCGGATTTGAGACCATGGTGCCCAATGTAGTCCTCCCTAGCGACGACGAAGTCAAACACGCAGCTGTTGAATATCTCAGGAGTGTGGAACAGGCATTCAGGCAGAAAGGCATCAAAACCTCGGTAGCAGTGGTGGCCGATGCGCCAGCAGAAGCCATTATCGACTATGCCGAGGCAAACGATATCAGCATTATTGCCATGACGACGCATGGCCTTTCCGGTATCAAGCGCTGGGTATTCGGCAGCACTACAGAAAAGGTGCTGCAGGCTGGCAGCAAGCCTCTCTTGATTATACCGCCAGCCAAGACATGAACGTCAACGCAGCATTGATAATAAATCACCCTTTAGTCTAGAATTATCAACTATGAGAATTGTACGTTTCACTGCCGATGGCCGCCCACGTTACGGCATCCTTCAGGATCAGAGCATCCAACTCATTAACACCAGCCTTTTCCGGGGCATAAAACCTCTCGGAGAGTCCCTTAAACTTACGGAAGTAAGACTGTTAGCGCCATGCCAGCCATCCAAGATAGTAGCCATCGGTATCAATTACCACAGCCATGCTACTGAATTCAAACATGATTTGCCCGAATCGCCGCTTATGTTTATCAAACCATCGACAGCCGTTATCGGCCCGGAAGAGAATATCGTTTACCCTCCCCTGTCTAGGCATGTGGACTATGAAGGAGAGCTGGGGATAGTGATACGCAAGCAGGCTCACCAGGTAAAGGTTGAACACGCGATGGAATATGTGCTCGGTTATACCTGTTTTAACGATGTCACCGCCCGCGACCTGCAGAAAAAAGACGGTCAATGGACGCGTGCTAAGGGTTTCGATACCTTTGCCGCTATCGGGCCATGGATTGAGACTGAACTCGATGCATCGAGCCTCAACCTGGAGACCCGCCTCAACGGAAAAATCAAGCAGAAAGGCTCGACCGCCGACCTTATCTTCTCTGTAGCCCAACTGGTCAGTTCTGTCTCGCAGGTCATGACGTTGCTGCCGGGAGATGTTATCGCCAGCGGCACGCCCAGTGGCGTCGGGCCAATGCAGCCGGGCGACATTGTCGAGATCGAGATTCAGGGCATCGGTATATTAAGAAATCACGTAGTTGCACCGTCTGGCATCACCGGGCGACAGGGTTAAAATACCCCCGTACGTCGGTACGAGTGAGGTATATAATGGCAAGCACTCCGATGGCCGTGCCTACCGGGAAATAAAAAAGACTGAAAGCGGCATTTACCAGGCTCATGACACGTCCCCACTCCTTGCTCCGAAGCAGCCCGATACCACCCAGCAGAGAGACTACTAATATTGCCACAAAGATGAGCATGATGACGCTCAGTCCGAAAACGAGCCCCACCAGTGCCGGCCCGTAAGCCTGTCCTATTATCGGAGGGAAAGCTAAAACGGAGATGGCACAGATGCCGATAAGCGCCACAAGTGCCACCAAAAAGTCCCAGATAGCCACCAGTACGAGTAATTCCGGTTTTTGCATCAATACCTCCGCCAGGGGTCGTGAGTATTCTAGGAACAGGGCAATCGAATGTCAATAGAGCCAGGCTTGTTTGATTTAGACCAAACGGCTTGGGATATCCGTTGCTTTTTGCAAACTTTATGCTATAATATACCCCCAATTGAGAAAACGCCTCTCAGACAGGCATGGACAGGATACAGATTAAATATGCTGAAAAAAGGTGATGTAGTCTCGGTTAGCTATCGCCGGGGGTATGACAAGCAGGGAAACCCCATCATGGAGACGTACGACAGGTGCATCGTAGAGGAAATTAACGGCAGCCATCTCAAGGTGAGCTACCGTGTCATCGGCAAAACCGATAACGGCAAAGACCAAGTGGAAATTCACACCATGAGCTTCAACGTCAACGCACCCGACTTTGTCAGCGTCACTCCCAAGAAGAACAGCTCCCCTTAGCCCTCTTTAACCTTCTTCTGTAGTTCATAGAGCTTGGTAAGTGCTTCTAGAGGCGACAGCGTGTCAATATCCAGTTTTTCAAGTTCGCGCATGGCCTCTGGTTTCTGAGCGAAAAATGACAGCTGAGGAGTGGCCGTTTGCCGCTCTTTCCCCTTCGTCGGTGATTTGACAGTCTGATGCTGAGCTTCTAGTTCTGTTAGAACCTCGTTGGCCCTCTTTATAACGGGGCGCGGCAGACCTGCCAGTTTGGCCACATGGATGCCATAGCTCTTGTCCACACCACCGGGGACAATCTTATGCAGAAAAACGACATCCCCCTTTTCTTCGGCTACCGCCACATTGAAATTCCCCACCCCGGGCAGGTAGTCGGCCATAGCCACCAGTTCATGATAATGAGTGGCAAAAAGTGTTTTAGCCCCCAGCCCCGGATGATTGTGGATGTATTCCAGTACCGCCCGTGCGATAGCCATGCCGTCATAGGTGCTGGTGCCGCGGCCAATTTCATCCAGGATAAGCAGCGAACGCGCTGTTGCATTATTCAGGATGCTGGCCGTTTCCACCATCTCCACCATGAAGGTAGATTTGCCGGCTGCTAGGTCTTCACGTGCACCGATGCGGGTGAAGATGCGGTCCACCAGGCCAACAACAGCCTTCTCCGCAGGTACAAAGCTGCCCATCTGGGCCATAAGAACAACAAGGGCTATCTGCTTGAGATAGGTAGACTTGCCAGCCATATTGGGCCCGGTGAGAATGATAATGCGGGCATCTTCGCCCGAAAGATGAACATCATTAGCTACAAACTGTCCACTGGGTAGCGAACGCTCCACCACCGGGTGGCGCCCGCCGCGGATATCTATAATGCTGCCTTCATTCAGTTCGGGACGGTTATAGCCATAGCGCAATGCAGCTTCAGCCAGACTGGTAAACACATCCAGCTCCGCCAGTACTCCGGCCAATGCCAGCATACTTTCGCTCGCTAGCGCTATCTGCTGGCATACCTGCTGGAATAGACCTGTCTCTAACTCGGCCGTGCGCTCTCGGGCATTTAGGATTAACGACTCATATTCCTTGAGTTCGGATGTAAAGAAACGCTCACCGTTTGCTAGCGTCTGCTTGCGGATATAGTACGGCGGCACCTGCGCCAGATTGGCCTGGGAGACTTCAATATAGTAACCGAAAACGTTGTTGAAGCCAATCTTGAGCGACTTGATGCCGCTCTTTTCTTTCTCCTGGCGTTCCAGGTTGGCCAGGTACTGGCGGGCATCTTGTGCTGCGGAGCGCAGGTTATCCAGTTCGGTAGAGAAGCCGCGTTTGATGACGCCGCCCTCCCCTAGTGCAGTCGATGGTTGTTCCTCGATGGCCTGTGAGATAAGCCCTACCAGTTCATCCTGCGTTTTAAGGCCAGCCTTGAGCCACGCGTGCTCTCCGCCAAGCACTTTTGCCAGTTGAGGTATAGCCTCCAGGCTGTGTTTCAGCGTTACAAGCTCACGCGGAATAGCTGTGCCGCTCCTGATGCGGTTTACCAGACGCTCCAGGTCGGTGACATCAGCCAGCAGGGCTATCACCTCGCGCCGCGCCAGAGCCTCCTGATGAAACCAGGCGATGGCCTCCTGCCGCCTCGAGAGTTCGACTAGATCCAGCAGCGGTTGGCTCAGCCATCTGCGTAGCAGCCGCCCGCCCATAGCCGTTTTAGTAAGGTCCAACACCGAAAGCAGCGAGCCTTCTTCAGTCCCGGAAGCCAGCCCCCTGAAGAGCTCCAGGTTATCTTGAGCCGTGCTGTCCAGCGCCATGAAGGCATCGGTAGTATAGTTGGATAGGCGCGTCAGTTGTGGCAATACCGCCTTCTGTGTCGTCTCCAGATAGTGCAAGGCAGCGCCGGCCGCCCTGATAGCCAGCGGCAGATGAGCACAGCCAAAACCCTCTAGGGTGCTCACCCCGAAGTGTTCCAAGAGCGCTCTCTCCGCCGTATCCAGCCCGAACCAGCGCGGCTCAAGAGGGGTAACCGTGATGTTTGGCCCTGCATCCGGTACGGGGTCGTTCTGAACCACCACTATTTCCGCCGGTTTTAACCTGCCCAGTTCGCTGGCCAGCCGTCCCAGCGGCAACTGGGCGCAGTTAAACTCACTGGTCGTAATATCTACACAGGCCAGCCCGGCTTCCTCACCTTCTGCCACAAGGCCGACCAAATAGTTATTGGACTTCTTTTCCAGCAACTTGGGCTCGATAACGGTGCCGGGAGTGACCACCCGCACAACTTCACGCCCCACCAGCCCTTTGTTTTCGCCAGGTTTGGTCAGCTGTTCGCAGATAGCCACCTTGTAACCGCGCTTGATAAGCCGCGCCAGATAATCGTCCAGGGCATGGTAGGGGATGCCCGCCATAGGCACTTGCACCCCTTTGCCCATGCTACGTGAGGTAAGCACAATGTTCAGCTCACGCGAGGTGACACGGGCATCTTCGTCAAACGTCTCATAGAAGTCTCCCAGGCGGAACAGCACAATCGCCTGCGGGTGCTGCCGTTTAATATTGAGGTATTGCGAGCGGATAGGGGTCAGATTCTCTTTCATGGTCTGGTCTATTCTACTGGAACAGCGGCCTAAAAGAAAAGCCCACTAGTGACAGCATATTTAGGCAGTGTTAGAATTTAAAAGAGGCGGACCTTCGCATGCGCTATTTTATAGGCACATCCGGCTGGCAGTACGCTGACTGGAAGGGGAAGTTTTACCCCGAAAATCTAACACGGAAGGACTGGCTCGGTTATTACGCGCAGCACTTTCCCACACTGGAAATTAATAGCAGTTTTTACCACCTGCCGCAGCCCAAAGCATTAATCAACTGGTATGAGACGGTACCACGGGACTTCGTTTTTTCCTTGAAAGTGAGCCGCTATATCACCCATATCAAAAGGTTGCATGATGCTGGAGAAGCCGCAAAAGAATTCGTGCAGCGCGCTGTTTTGCTTAAAGAAAAACTGGGGTGCCTGCTTTATCAATTGCCGCCGGGCCTCAAGCGCAACGACGAGCTTTTGCAGGGCTTCTTGGCTGCCTTGCCCAGGGGATTCAGGCATGTCATGGAGTTCCGCCACCCTTCCTGGTTTGCTCCTGCAGTGGAGGAAATTTTGCATAATCACGGGGCGGGTTTTTGCATTTTCGACATGCCGGAGCTAACCTCGCCGCTTATCACCACCGCCGGCTTCGGCTATGTCCGTTTCCATGGCAGTCAGGCGCTTTACTCCAGTTTGTATTCCGACAGCGAGCTTAAACAGTGGAGCCATAAATTGCAGGCGCTATCGCATAATGTGAACCAGATTTTCATCTACTTTAACAATGATATTGCTGGCTTTGCCCTAGATAACGCCAGTACACTTAATAGATACCTGAATAACTAAGCCTTTTCGACCAGAAGCAGTCCAAGCGTCCGTCTGGCAGTGTGCCTTGCTTAAAATTCTCCTGTTGGCTATAATTCCTTGACGCCTTTGATTATTTCCGGGGAGGTCACTTTGAAATATAAACTGGTAGTTATCGATGTTGACGGCACGCTGGTGGACAAGCACGGCAACATCGCCGAGGAAGACAAGCATGCCATCACCCGCCTGCTCAATTCCTATGTCATCGTAGCCCTTTCCACCGGCAGGGTGATCCAGGCCTGTTTGCCCATCATCGACGAACTAAATCTGAATACCTTCCACATATTTTTCGATGGAGCACTTATATATAACCCCAAAAATATCAGGGAAATCTATGTCAAAGAGGTGGAATCTGAGCTGGTCAGGGAAGCCGTGGAATTCAGCCGCAAGAACAACATATACCTCGAGCTCTATTCCAGCGAAAAGTTCTTCGCCGAGCGTGAAAATTGGTCGGACGAGGTGCACCGCAAGTTCTTCCGTGTGGAGCCGACATTTGTGAATTTCGACGGCATCTGGGCCCGCGAACGCATCCTCAAAGCTGAGGTCGTGGTGCACAACGACGAGGAGGCAGTCAAAGCCAAGCTGTTCAAAGACAATTTCGACAGCCGCTTTCACTTTTCCGTGGCGCGCTCGCCGGCCTATCCCGATATAGACTTTATCAACATCCTTAACCGCGATGCATCCAAGGGTCAGGCCCTCAAGGAGCTGATGAGCTTCTGGGGACACCTGCCCGCCGAGGTGATCGCCATCGGGGACGGGCTGAACGATATACCACTACTTGAGGAGGCGGGGGTATCGGTGGCTATGGGCAATGCCTTCCCCGAGGTAAAACAGATAGCCGACTACATCACGCTGGACATCGAGCAACACGGCGTGGCGGCCGCCATTAACTTCTTCTTCCCCGTGTAGGCACTAAAACCAGCCAGGTGCAAAGAATCCCCTCCGCCTGGAATGGAGAGGGGGTTCGTCGTATAAACAAAACGACCACAAGCTGTCAGCTATCAGCTGCTATTGGGAATGATGTGTTGGATTGGGGTGCCTCACAATGACAAGGGAGGGCGTGAGCTATAGAATCCTGTTTAACAGAACCGGGGTAGCTCTTTGCCAGATGGAGAGATTACAAAACAACCCTCTCCGGCCAGGGTTCCTGCTTTGAAGTCCCCCACAGCTTACTGATGTAGTCCAGGGAAAACAAGTCTTCCACTGCGTGCAGACTGAAAATGCCTCTGTCGGAAAGAATTATCTCGTTCCCGTCATCCTTCTTTATCAAGCCCAAAGAAGAGAAGAGCTTTGTGTATTTACCATATACTTCATTGAACTCCCTCCCGAATCTCAGCTTGAAATCGCTTCTCTTGAATCTGGTCTCATAAACTCTCCAGTAAAACCACCATGCCATCTGCATGCTCTGCGACAAGTCCAGCGCCAGGGCGATGGGCATCCTGCCTTCTTCGAGTCTCTTTATGTATTCAGCCACGTTAAAGGTATTCAGGTAGAAAACATCTCTAAGATAAGAGCCTCCGCTCGCACCGAGGCCGACATAAAGCGGCACAGTCACCGAGCAATACTTGGGCACCCCTTCTCTGGTGAATGCCCAGACAGACGTTCTTTCATAGTTTTTAGCATAAAAAATATCCTCCAGGATACGGAGCATCTTTCTTCTCTTAAAGATATGGGGCATGTTGTAGTTGCT
>Ga0315268_10006437_pt1 | contig 12488 bp, 13 predicted proteins | sample C1_top_MG_FD_204535 | JGI IMG/M metagenome (GOLD analysis project Ga0315268, IMG submission 204535) | Sediment microbial communities from Yellowstone Lake, YNP, Wyoming, USA - C1_top | ecosystem: Environmental > Aquatic > Freshwater > Lake > Sediment | place: USA: Wyoming | collected 2017-08-01 | reverse complement strand
CACCAGGCGGCAGCCCACCTTCTCCCCGGGGGGGCAGGTGATGAGCTCCAGGCGGGAGACCGCGGCGATGCTGGGCAGGGCTTCCCCCCGAAACCCCAGGGTGGTGATGTTCAGGAGGTCCTCTTCGGCCGCGAGCTTGCTGGTGGCATGGCGCTCAAGGCTCAAGCGGGCCTCCTCCGGGGTCATGCCGGAGCCGTCGTCCACCACCCGAAGCAGGCTCCGGCCCCCTTCCTCCACCTCCACGGAGATGGTCCGGGCCCCGGCGTCCAGGGCGTTTTCCACCAGCTCCTTGACCACTGCCCCGGGCCGGGTGATGACCTCCCCCGCGGCGATCTGGGCGGCCACCCGGGGGTTCAGAATGATTATGCGTCCCATGGATTCCCCTTGCCTTGGAGACTCCCTTGGTTTATCATGCCCTTAAGGAGGGCTGTGACCCGGTTCTTCTTCCCCGCCCCGCCGGTCATGTGGACGGCCTTCTTCTGATCGGCGGGGCATTTTTTTCTTAGCTGTTAGCTGTCAGCTTTTTATAAATCAACGACTAATTGCTGATTGCTGATTATAACAAAAAAACGCATCCGAAGGGAGGCGAACTCATGGGCCGGGAGCGAGATGCCCAAGCCCCTTTATCTCCCCGGGACGAGCTCATCCTGAAGGCGGCCAAGGAGATCGTGGTCAAGTTCATCGAAGTGGGGCGCATTTCTCCCGCCTCCTTTGCCGACACCTTTAAGATGGTATTCGACACCTTGCGCCAATCACTTAAGGGTTAAGGGGAGGGGGCCCATGCGCCGGGCCGGAGGCCGGGGGGCCGATGAGCTGAGGCAGGTCAGCATCCTGCCAGGATATCTGGACTTTGCCGAGGGCTCCGCCCTGGTCACCTGGGGCCGCACCCGGGTCTTATGCGCGGCCACGGTGCTGGAGCAACTCCCTCCTTTCCGCCAGGGCACCGGAGGGGGCTGGGTCACCGCGGAGTATGCCATGCTGCCCCGAGCCACCGACCCCCGCCAGGAGCTGGAAGGTCTGGCCCGGGGGGTACGGGGCCGGACCTTCGAGATCCAGCGCCTCATCGGCCGGTCCCTGCGGGCGGTGGTGGACTTAAGGGCCCTGGGGCCCCGCACCGTGATCCTGGATTGCGATGTGCTCCAGGCAGACGGGGGCACCCGCACCGCGGCCATCACCGGGGCCTTCGTGGCCCTGGCCCTGGCCCTGGAAGGCCTCCGGCTCCAGGACCTCCTGCCCGGGGTGCCGTTGAAGGACCAGGTGGCGGCCGTGAGCGTGGGGCTCCTGGGGGAAAGGTTGCTCCTGGACCTGGATTATGAAGAAGACTCCCAGGCCGCGGTGGACGCCAATTTCGTGGGCAGCGGCCGGGGGGAGCTCATCGAGGTGCAGGCCACCGGCGAGACCGGGCCTTTCCCCGCCGCCCAACTTAACAGGATGCTGGATCTGGCCCAGCAGGGGCTCAAGGAAATCGCCCGGATCCAGGAAGCGACCCTTTCTCCATGGCTGCCCCTACCCTGGTGATGGCCACCGGCAATCCCGGGAAGATCCGGGAGATGAAGGAACTCCTTCAGGACCTGGGGGTTCGCCTGCTGAGCCTGGCCGATTTTCCGGAGATGCCGGAGATCCCGGAGGAGGGGGCCACCTTCTCCGAGAACGCCGCGGCCAAGGCCCGGGAGGTGGCCCGCCTGACGAATCTGCCGGCCCTGGCGGACGACTCCGGCCTGGAAGTGGCGGCCCTTGATGGGCGCCCCGGCGTCTTTTCGGCCCGCTACGCCCAGGATGTAACCGCGCCGGCCCTCCCCGGTGATGAAGACAACTGGCGCAAATTGCTGGCCGAATTAAAGGGAGTGCCCTGGGCCCGGCGCCAGGCCCGGTTCGTGTGCGAGATGGCCCTGGCCCTGCCGGACGGCCGCCTGTTCCGGGCCCGGGGGGAGTGTCCCGGCCGCATCTCCCTTCAGGCCCAGGGGGCCCAGGGTTTCGGGTATGACCCGGTCTTCTGGGTGCCGGAGTACGGGCGGACCATGGCGGAGTTGGACCCCGCCGTCAAGAACCGCATCAGCCACCGGGCCCGGGCCCTGACGGCCTTGAAGGAGCTCCTCGCTTCTCTGCAGGAAGAGTTGGGGATATTCTCAGAGGATAATCGGGACGTGGCGCAGCCTGGTTAGCGTGCCTGCCTTGGGCGCAGGAGGTCCCCGGTTCAAATCCGGGCGTCCCGACCAGATAATACGGGAAATTTAAGGGGTTGGCCAGTAAGAGCCGGTCAGCCCCCTTTCTTTTGGGGACCTTCTTACCATTTTTTCCCTTCGGCCCCCGGGGCAGGACAGAGCTGCTTAAGGGGGTGAGCGTCTCCCCTTTGGTCTAACCCACCCGCTTGGGCGGGGACAACAGCCCGAGATTGGGTCCGCCCGGGGATCCTCCCGAGGAAATCGCCAGGCCCAGTACCGTGCCCGTAACCCCAACATTCTGAGTCACCGCGGTAATTCTGAAAGAGACAAAACCCACGATGGGCGTCATCTGGTTGAATCTGTCCGTGTCCACCACGGGGAGAAAGGTGTCCCAGCTACCTCCATGTTCCGCCAGCTTGTCCCGTAACGCGAAAAAGACGCTGGTATCCTGGCCGTTTTGCAGATTGATGATGTCCCCGACGCTCAGGGGGGGGCAGGATCCGTTCTCCACATAGTCTTTGAAGGTGTTGGCGCTGGCTTTGTCCGGGGGATCGGCAAACCAACCGCCATTATCCAGGGGATCGGGAGTAAAATTGATGGTGATCTCATTGCCCGGGGTAACAAATCGTTTATTAATGGAAATGGGGAGGGCTCCCTTCCCTATGCCGCCCACCCAACCCATGACGCCGATGGCGGTGGCAGTGAGGTCCACGGAAGTTACCCCGATAATTTTGGCGATAAAAGTGGGTACGCCATTCTTGCGGGTGGTCACCTTGACGGCATTGGTACCGGCAGCGCAACCCTGGGTGAATTGTTTGGTGCCATAATCCCAGGAGCCCACCTGCACGGTAACATCGCCACCGGAAAGAATGGCTTTATCCACCTTATTATTGGTATTGGCGGCGGTGCCCAGAGCCCTGGTTTGAGCCGTGGCGCAATCAGGGGCGGGGTTGGCGCCCACTATGGGCAGGGTGTTGGGCCACAGGCCCCGGGCCCCGGCAAAGGCACCGGCATCTGCGGCCCGCTGCAACTCGTTTTGCACGGCGCTCAGGTGCCCGATGTCCACCGCCAGGGCGGCAAATCCTGCAAACACCACCATCCCCAGGGCCGCCAGCAGCGCGACCCCGCCCGACTGGTCGGATAGCATTGCTTTCCATCTTTTTACCATGGGACTGCTCCTTTCCCTAGGCCACCTCACTCGCATTTCATCACCGTGGTGGCCGACAGGTTTTTATAACTCCCCAGACCGGGGATTAAACTCCCAATGACAAACCAGTTTTTCCTGGCATTAACGGTTATGGTGATATCATCCCCGGCAAGGCCGCTGGTATACCCCGCCCCCCCCGGAGCAACCGCGAGATTGCTATCGGCCGGGAGGAGGCTGGTGTACTTAGTTATAATCCAGTTGGCGATGGAGGGGCTGAGGGTATTGGGAAGGAGATGGGTGCCGTCAGCGCTGGTTTGATACCTGGTCCCATAGCGGGCCCCCTCCCGGCTGGCCATGGTGATGACCTGGTCCATATAGAAGGCATGGCCAAGGTCCACGATGCCAAAGACCAACAGTAGAAAGACGGGCACCAGCAACCCAAACTCCACGGCTGCCATCCCGTGCTGGCCCCGGGAAAAACGGACTAAGGAGCGACATTTTCTAAGAGACATGCCCTCAATACCTCTCGGCTAAGCAGTTTATGGGCCGGCGTCCTTTTCCCCAGATGTCTCCTTTACTCCCTGGGACAGGACTGTAGGGCGCCGGGGCGCATCTTCTTTTGAATCAACATATACTCCAGGGGAAATAAAAAAAATATAGGGGCATACCTGATTCCGAGGTTCGAAAATCCTGAATTCTGAGGTATGAAAAGGCTATATCGGTAGTGCCGGAAGGGCTGGGAGGGGATATGGGGAAGAAAGACTTAAGGGGAGGGCGGGGGGACCGTTACCAGAAATTCCCCCGCACTCCCCTGCCCGGGTATAACAGGTGTGTTACTTTACCAGCTTGGGAATTGAGGCAAAAGCTCCCACATTCCCGGGCGCCGCTGGATTGACTATCTGGTTTGAGGGTCCACCGGAAACACTCCCCGGAGGCGACACGGTGCTGCCATCCAACGGTACCTGAATGGTCACGGAATTGGTATTGCGGCAGCTGTTGGGATTGTTCACCATACAGTCCAACGCACTCAAATAGCTGACGTTATTCGATACGGCTGGAGCATAGGGGCTACAAGTGTCACAGCCGGAGTCGTAGTTGACATTCACGATGTCCACGTTGGCGAAGCCATGGACATAGATGGGCACATTCCCTCCTGGATAGGTCTGGGTCCAGAAGGTGAAACAGGCATGCGCTTCCGGCGCTGGATAGATGAGGCGAGCCAGATACATCAAGCCCTTCCGGAGATCTTGGGCCACAGTGCTGTTAGAGTAGACCGGCACACAGACCCGCCACTTTCCGGTAGCGGGGTCTTTCTTGGCATTATACGCATTCTTGAAGGTCTGAAAGATTGACTTGATGTTACTGGCATACAGGTATTCACTTATGGGGTAGAGGCGGATGCCCCGCTCTATGGGGCGAATGGCAACTCCGCTGGTGTAGTTTTTCTTCAGGTTGTCGACCACCGTACTGGGGACCGGGTCAGAATTGTTAACCAGAAAAAGATACGCCTTGTCTTTGTCGAACTGCGGTTTATTGAGATTGCTTTGATAAAAGACATCACTGCCCAGATCTTTGAAGGTTATCTGTTTGGGGGCGCTGGCGATGGCCTCCTTGGGCCCCAAGAGGTTGGCCCACCAGGAGCGTTCCTGGCTGTTCGCCGCCGTCAAGACACTGTCAGAAATGGCTACCGGTACCGTGACGGTGCCCGTTGTGGTGGAATTGGTATAGCCCAGGTAGGCAGTGGCCGAAGCTTGTATCTCGGAAGTACTGCTCCCCAAAATACCGGCAAAAAAGTTGGTGACCGGGCCATAGGACAGTCCGGAGGCCCGGCGGATGTTGACCCGCACCGCGTTGGCATTGGAGTAGGCGCCGCAGTTGGGGCCGATCTCCGTCCAGGCCGTTTGCGGGTTGCTGTCATAGAGGTTCCATTCTCCGAAGATGACGGTGAGGTCAGTCCGCGCCTCCTTGCTCACCGGGGGGAGGCCCAACAGTTGGCTCTGGCGCTGAGCTACCGTCAGGGCAGCCTCCTTGGCGGCGTAGTCATCCCGCACTGCCACCCCTGACTGATCCTTGATGAGATTGCCTGCCGCGGCCAGGGCCGCAGCGTCCGCGGTATCTTGTAACTCATTGCGAACCGTGTACAGATGGCCCACATCTATGGCCAGGCTGGCAGCGCCGATCAGAGCCACCAAGCTCAGGGCGGTGATGATCGCCACCGACCCCTCCACCCTATTTATAAAATTGCTCCAACGCATCTTTCTCATGACTCCCTCCCAGGTCCTAAAAAATTCTGGCCGTCAGTGACCCCCAGGTTCCTTCAACTTTATATAAAACGGTTCTTTTCCCATTAAAACCCCAATCCTTGACCTCATTCGCATTGCATCACCGTGGTGGCCGCCAGGACTTTTTGGGTACCCATGCCCGGCACTATGGACATGACAAACCAATTCTTGGTAGCAGTTACGGTAACCTCCAAGAGAGCTCCCTTGGCCCCGGTGGAATAGCCCGTCCCGCCAGCGGTCACCAGGGGGCTGGCATCCGGCGGCAGGCTGGTTCTTGCCAGGTAACTGTTCAGCACGTAGTTTGAAATAGTTGGGCTGAAGGCGCTGGGAGCGAGGCGGGCCCCGCTGCTATTGGCTCGGTAGGTTACCCCATAGCGGGCCCCCTCCCGGCTGGCATTAGTGACGATTTGTGACATATACCAGGCATGGCCAAGGTCTACGATGCCAAAGACCAACACCACCAAGACGGGCACCAGCACCGCAAACTCCACCGCTACCAGCCCGTGCTGGCCGCGGGAAAAACGGACTAAGGAGCGGCATTTCATAAGAGACATGCCCTCAATACCTCTCGGTTTAGCACTTTATGGCCCGGCGTCATTTTCCCGCAGATGCCTCTCTTCTTTCCTGAGACAGGATGGGCGGACGCCTGGCTCAAATCTCTTTGCATACACAAATACTCCCGGGGCAATATATAATAAATCGGGGCAATCCCTTATTTTGGACTTCGAAAAACCTTATTCCAGGCTTCGGAAAAGATTAAGGCAGATTAAGGGAGGGATACCTGAGAGGAAAGGTCGGGAAAAAGGGCCGAAGGGAGAGTGGGGGAACAGTTACCAGAAATTACCCCGGCCCTCCCCTGGAGGTTGCGGCAGTTGCTGGACGCTCCTGCCCTTAGGGCGGGGTGATGGCCTGCACGGACGGCGCGGTGCCCTGGGCCTCCGGGGTATAGGTGGACTTACCCGCAGCGTTGTAAGCCGCCACCCGATAGTTGTAAGTGGCCCCGGGGGTCAAGCCGCTGTCCGTCCAGTTGACGTAACCGACGCCCCCGGAGAGGGAGCCGGCAGGAAAACGGGCCACTTCCACAAAGCCGCCCCCCGGCGCGTCTTGCCGTTCAATGGCGAAGCCCTCCTCTTTGGTGGCCTGATCATACCAGGACAACTTTATGGAGCCGCCCCCGGCCCCGACGGTCGTCAGGCGGACGGGGGGCAGCGGCCAGGGCACCAGGGAGGCGGCCATCTGCCGGGCCAGGGCTATTTCGGCGGTGGCTTCCTCCCAGTTATGGAAGCCCATGCTGTTCTCCGCCTGGGCATAATACTCCCAGCGCAGGTGGGCCTGCTTGTGAAGCTGCACGGCCTCGTCCCGTTGTACTCCCAGGGCCAGGCTGTTGATAAACTTGAGGGAATTGACCAGGGCTGATTGGGCCTTCCCCTGGACAAAAAAGACCTTGTCCTGGATTCTTTTGATCTTACGTGCAGCCGGGGCCTTGGTCATCGTCGCATGACACTGATTACAGAGGAGCACCCCCCTCTTGGCGGACCATTTCAAGGGGGAGGCAAACCAGTGACTGGTAAAGATGGTGCCGTCCGCCTTGATGATGAGCTTAATGTGTTGCTATGGGGCTGATAGGAAGAATTCTCAGCCGCGTGATAAGTTTCGGATCAGGGCAGTAGCGCCACCTCTGATCCAACCAGGCTTATCAATCCATTGGTCAAAATGGGCGCCAGGGTTTCTTGCCAAGCCCGAAGGTGGGATGTGCATGTGGCCTCAGCTTTTCCCCTAATGCACCACTAACGAGCGGTGATGCCATAAAGTTCATAGGTTGCCGCCCCATGAAGAATATGCTCAGAAGGGGCGGTATGCCAATAATCTAAAAATTCTTTTTCAGCGAAGTATCCGCTATCATTTCTCATACAAGAGGATTTTAATCCAGAAAGAGGAACCTACTCGGGGTTAAACTTGGGAAGAGAAATCCTTAAAACCTTTTCTGACTACGGTGGCCAAGGCCACCGCATAATCTCAGATTAGAGGAGTAAAGAGGGATGCTCCAGGCCGGAGGCTTTTGGGCGGTTATGGTAGTCGCGGTCGTTTGTGGATGCGCAACGGTGGCCTCGGTGGAGCCGGTGGGGGAGCGCCCCAAGGAGATATTCCATGATGATTGGGACGGGGCTTGGATACACAAGGAACAGCCCGTAAAGATTAGGGTGACGGATCAGCAGAAGGGAATGCTGCAGGTGGCATGGGTAGAAGAGAAGGGTGGGCACTTCGTGCTAGAATCGTATCAGATTGAGATGCGGGAAGCCGGTGAATGGACTTTTGGGAATTTCAAGACTAAGGAGAGTCCCGGTCCCTACCTTTGGGCTCTGATTAGGAACGACCAAGGCCAGATCATCATATGGACTCCAGACCCGGCGCATTTCAGGAAACTGGTTCAAACCGGCGTGCTTCCTGGTAAGGTAGAAAAGGGCGGCGATGTGGTTCTCGAGAAGCTCACCTCAGAGCATCTAAAGATAATGATGTCCGGAGCCCGGGGGGTGTGCTTCGACTGGAAGAATCCCACTGTTTTTCTCCGCGTGGGGAAGTAGTCGGTGGGAGGGAAACGAGGCAAGCCAGCGGAAATAAATCTTTCAGGATTTACGGGTTAAACTATATAATGCCTCTCCTCTCAAAAGAAATCTTTTTTATGATAGCACAAGATTAATTTTTCCCTGGATTCAAGCATACCCGACCCTCAGAGACCAGATACTTCATTGATAAGCGGCTTATAGACCCCAGGACAACACCGCCCGATAATGGTGAGCCAGGGGAAAAGTCGAGACCAAAAGTGCATACCACCTCCTGAAATAAGCAAGGTAGCTGATCACTTGCCATTATCTATAATTCTTTGAACTCTGCGATATATTTATAATATCAGTGGTGCGAGGCCACGGGTGCGGGACCGGGGGGTGCTGACGTTAGAAGTAGTGGGCATTAAGGAATCGGCACGGGGTTCCGTGGTCCTCCCCGGCACTTGCCACGCCTGCTCCCCCTCAGGACCAGCCTCGATGTCCCGACCGGCCAAGTCCTTGGAGATGTTCCCCGCCAAGAGACCTGTTATAATAATGCATGTTCGAGACCTCTGCAAAAATCCAAATGTGGGACACCCGCCCTCGGGTGTCATACGCTAGGTAGGCGCTGCCTGACTCGGGAAGGTTGACATGAAGAAAAAAGACCGCCCACTTACCGGGGAACCGGCCCTCATCGAGGCTCTGAGGAAGCGGTTCGCCCCGGCCCCCCCGGGGGTAATCCTGGGTATCGGCGATGATTGCGCGGCCATTACGCCCAACGGCTCCGAGTATCTCCTCTGGACGGTGGACACCCTCCTGGAGGGGGTCCATTTCGACCTTTCCTACACTTCCCTAAGCCAGTTGGGGTGGAAGGCCCTGGCCGTGAACCTGAGCGACATCGCCGCTATGGGGGGGGAGCCTCGCTATGCGCTGCTCTCTTTGGGGTGGCCGCCGGGGAGGGAGCGCTCCGCCGCCCTGGAGCTGGCCGACGGGCTGGCCCAGGCAGCCCGGCATTACGGGGTGGCCGTCATCGGCGGGGACACGGTGGCCTCTCCCGGGGGGGTGGCAGTGACCCTGACGCTGCTGGGGGCGGTGCCCGGCGCCCAGATGCTGCGGCGTTCCGGGGCGAGGGAAGGAGACCGCATCTATGTCACCGGCGTGTTGGGGGAGTCGGCCGCGGGCCTGGAAATTCTGAAGGGGGGCCTGGAAGTTGAGCCCGCGACCAAGGCGGCCCTGTGCCGGGCCCATCTGGCCCCCCAGCCGCAACTGCAGGCTGGGCGTCTGCTGGCCCGGGAGGGTCTGGCCACCTCCTGCATCGACCTCTCCGACGGCGTGGCCACGGATCTGTTCCACGTCTGCCGGGCTGGCGGGGTGGGGGCCCGCATCCCTAAGGCCTCCGTGCCCGTCTCTCCTAAGGTTAAGGCCGTGGCCCCCCTACTGGGTCGAGATCCCCTGGATCTGGCCCTTAAAGGGGGAGAAGATTATCATCTCCTGTTCACTTCTCCTCCGGAGCTGGCCGGGAGGCTGTCCCAGGCCTTCTCCCTGGCCGGGCTCCCCCCGCCCCTGCCCCTGGGGGAAATTGTTGCCGCCGCAGGGGTGCTGCTTTGCACCCAGGAGGGGGAGATGGACATCTCGGGGGCGGGCTTCGACCATTTCCGCCTTGACCTTAAGGGAGAAGGAATTTAACATAGCTCATGCCCGGGAAGAAAGGAGATCGTCCCCTGAAAGTCTGCCACACCTGCCGACATTGGTCCACCAGGTACAAAGGGTTCTGTGCTCGCCTCCAGCAAGGGGTGGGGAGGTTCTGGATCTGCGAGGACTGGACGGAACCCCTGGGAGAGGAAAATCACCCGAAGAATTCCGGGGAACCAGAGGGAGCCGGGTCGCCCCGGCGTTAACCGGGATCGTCCGGGAGGTCAGAGATGAGAATGGAAGAGGTGGTCTTTTCGTCCCTGGTGCAGGGGGTTTACGTGGTCACCACCCGCCTCCAAGAGAAAATCAACGGCATGACCGCGGCCTGGGTCTCCCAGGTGTCCTTCAAGCCCCTCCTGGTCATGGTGTCCATCGCGCCGCCCCGCTACTCCCACAGTCTCATCAAAGAGAGCGGCATCTTTGCCGTCAATGTCCTGACCAGCGCCCAGGCGGACCTGGGGAAGCGCTTCGGGTTCAAGAGCGGCCGCAAGGTGGACAAATTCTCCGGCCTGGAATACCTGACGGCCGTCACCGGGGCCCCCATCCTGCCCCAGGTTTACGCCTACCTGGACCTGAAACTGGTGGATACCTTCCCCGCGGGAGACCACGACCTCTTTGTGGGGGAGGTGGTGGACGCCCAGATTCTGCACCCGGAGGCCCAACCCCTAATCTTCAAAAAGAGCGAGTTCTTTTAGGCGCACAGGCGAGACGCCGGTGCCGCCAAAGATAACTTGCTTATGGCAACCTGAGACCTCTGCAAGGTGACAATAAACACTTTTATGGCGGGCACGGAGGCCCGCCCCACCAATAAAATTAAGGCGGTGGGGCGGCCGTCCCTGGCCGCCAATGAGAATAAAATCAATAATCTGGTTTTTTTCAGAGGTTCTAAGTTCCCATCAACAAGGTAAGGCAATGGCATTGTAGGGGCGCACCTGGGTGTGCGCCCCCAAAAAGGGCGGACACATGGGTCCGCCCGGACAAGATATCTCTTTGACGGCAACTTGGTATCTGTGGGAAAAATGGTTGGGAAGCAAGAGTTCAACTCAACCATGCTTGTTCACCTCAGGAAAATGCCAAGGGTCTGACCAACAGTTTGAAGCGATAATTCTTGGGCAACAGAACCTTAAAATATTCTTTTACTGAAAACTAAAAACCGAAAACTGAAAACTATATCTCAATACCGGAGAGCGAATGATGCACGGGAAATCCTGGGTGATGCTGCGGCTGGGGCCGGTGTTGGCCCTGGCGGTCATACTAACTTTGGGGGGCTGCGCCACCGCCAAAAAATGGGTGGGCTGGGACAAGGGGGAAGATGAGGAGGAATTGGTCGCCCCCGAGGCCAAAGAAGAGACGGTCATCATTGAAGGCAAGACCTATGTGCGCAGCAAGAACCCATACTGGCTCATCCAGCCGGGCGCGCCGGAATATTTTTACGTGGAAAAGGGCCGGGAATTCGTGACCGCCCAGCAGTACCTGATCAATGCCCTGGCCAAGGCTGTGGGCAAAGAAAAAGACAAGGCGGCCGGCAAGGCCATCCCCGCGGATAAGATCCAGGAGCTGGTGCGCCAGGAAGTGGACCGGGTCCTGCGGGAGCAAGGGCTGGGAGGCTTTGTCTCCCGGGGGAAGGGGGAGAAGGCCCCTTACGTCGGCCGGGCCGTGGCCATTATCTCCAACCCGGAGACCCCCCGAAATTACGAAGGGCTCAATCGCTCCCTTATGGTGAGCCTGGCCGAGGCCCTGAGACGCCAGAAAGATATCACCGTCAGCGGCGACGAGCAGGTGAGGGTTGCCCTGAGCAAGGCCGGGGTAACCGGGAAACTGTCCCTGAGCCCCAATATCAAGGCCCTGGGAGACTACCTGGGGGTGCAGGGCATCGTGCTCACCAGCATCATTCCGCCGGAGAAAGGCGCCGCGGGCGTCATGGTCCTGGAAATCTATGACACCTTCCTGGGGACCAAGGTGCAGTCGGTGGTGGCAGCCGAGGAAGCCGGCGGTCTGAAAGGGGAGGCCGTCACCCGGTTCGCCCAACAGAATGCCTTGAGGGTCGCCGGGGAGCTGGTCAATATGGACTGGTTCGGGCGGGTGGAGTTCATCAAGGACGGCAAGGTCTACCTCAGCCTGGGCCAAAACGCCGGCCTCAAGGTGGGCGACCGCCTCAAGGTGGTGACCCCGGGCAAAGAGGTGGTCAACCCCAACACCCGCGCGGTCTTGGGATATACCGCGGATAGCCCCGCGGGGGAACTGAAGGTGACCGAGTTATTGGGAAACAGCGGGGCAGTGGCCCAGACGGTGAGCGGCGGCCCCTTCAAGGCCAATGATAAGGTCAAGGCCAGGTAAAGACGGTTTTCGGTTTTCAGTTTTCGTCTCTTACTGAAAACTGAAAACTGAAAACCGAAAACTATATTTTCTCCATCCCTCCCATATACTGCCGCAGCTTTTCCGGAATGACGACGCTCCCGTCCTGCTGCTGGCAGTTTTCCAGGATAGCCACCAGGGTGCGGCCCACGGCCAGGCCCGAGCCGTTCAAGGTGTGCGCCAGTTCGGTGCCCTTGGCCCCGGCGCGGCGGAACCGGATGCCGGCCCGACGGGCCTGGTAGTCTTCAAAATTGCTGCACGAAGAGATCTCCCGGTAGAGGTTCTGTCCGGGGAGCCAGACCTCGAT
>Ga0315268_10006436_pt1 | contig 12489 bp, 10 predicted proteins | sample C1_top_MG_FD_204535 | JGI IMG/M metagenome (GOLD analysis project Ga0315268, IMG submission 204535) | Sediment microbial communities from Yellowstone Lake, YNP, Wyoming, USA - C1_top | ecosystem: Environmental > Aquatic > Freshwater > Lake > Sediment | place: USA: Wyoming | collected 2017-08-01 | reverse complement strand
GGGCTGAACCCCGAGACCCGAGCCGATCGGCGCGCCATTCGGACCGATCCAAGGTTTCTGAACGAAGATGATGAATCGAGAAAAGCATCAGAATTCTAATCCGCAGGGTTTTTCAGCGCCCTGCTAGATCCTAGATACTGAATCCTAAATCCTAAATGTGAATCGCCCAATCCACCGCCGCGTGCGCGGCCTCGCCCACGGCCTCGGAGAGCGTGGGATGCGCGTGGATGGCGTGGGAGATATCGTCCACGGTGCCTTCCAGGCGCATGGCGACCACCATCTCGGCGATCATCTCCGTGGCGCGCGGGCCGATGATGTGCGCGCCCAGGATCTCGCCGTATTTCTCCTCGCTGACGATTTTGACGAAGCCTTCGCGGGCGTCGAGGATGCCGGCCTTGCTGTTGCCCGCGAAGGGGAACTTGCCGACCTTCACCTTGTGGCCCGCCTCGCGCGCCTGCCGCTCCGAGAGGCCCACACTGGCGATTTCCGGCTCGCAATAGGTGCAGTTGGGGATTTGATTGTAGTTGATGGGCTCTGGGGATTTCCCCGCGGCGTGCGTCACGGCCACGATCCCTTCCATGGAACCCACGTGAGCCAGCAGGGGGCTGGCCGCCACGATATCGCCGATGGCGTAGATGCCCGGCTCCTCCGTTTGCATGTAGGGATTGACCTTGACGAACCCTCGCTCGAGCTTCACGCGCGTTTTTTCCAGGCCGATGCCCTGGGTGTTGGGAGCGCGGCCGACGGCCACGAGCAACGTCTCAGCCTCGAGCGCCTGAGATTTCCCGTCACCGCCCGTGAACGAAACGGAGACGCCCTTGGCGGTCTTCGCGGCCTTCTCGACTTTGGCCTGGGTATGGATCGCGATGCCCTGCTTCTTGAACGCCTTCTCGAGCTCGGCCGAAATCTCTTCGTCTTCGAGGGGCACGGCGCGAGGCAGCATCTCCAGGACCGTGACCTTGGTCCCGAAGCGGTGAAAGATGGAAGCGAATTCGACGCCCACCGCGCCCGCGCCGATGATGATCATGGACTTGGGAACTTCCTTGAGGTCCAGAATCTCGCGGTTGGTGAGAACGGTTTTGGCGTCGGCCTGGAGGCCGGGCAACATTTTGGCTTCCGAGCCCGTGGCCAGAACGATGTTCCTGGCCGTGATCTCGTGGGTCTGATTTTTGGCGTCGCTGACACTGACCCGGCCGGGGCCGGCGACGCGGCCGAAGCCCTGAATCGTTTCTACCTGGTTCTTCTTTAAGAGCATCTCGACGCCTTTGGCGAGCCTCGTCACGATTCTGGTCTTGCGGGTCTGGATCGCCGCCCAGTCCACGCTGAACTCCTTGCAGACGATCCCGTATTCCTTCGCGTTCTTGAAGTGGTCGTAGATTTCCGCGTCGAACAGCAAGGCCTTGGTCGGGATGCAGCCAACGTGCAGGCAGGTTCCGCCGAACTTGTTGTCCTTTTCGATGAGGACGGTCTTCTGCCCCAATTGGCCGGCGCGAATACCGGCCACATAGCCGCCCGGCCCGCTTCCGATGATGGCGATATCGTATTTGGGCGCTTCTGCCACAGGTCCCTCCGGTTGCCGGGAAGGCCTCCGAGCCCACGGCGTCTCGAAGTTGGGGAGGCTTCCCTCTACTTCAATGGATGATCAAAGCCGCAAACGGGCATCTTACATTATGAAAATGGGGCAAACAAGCTGCTTCCACGAAGTCGCACCGACCTTGCAGGCGGCATCTGCCGGGTCAAAGCTCGGCGCTGCGGCGTGGCCCGCGCATCCCCGGCCCGCCCGCCCCGGCGCTTCGCTTTGGGAACGGGCCGGGGTTCCCGGACCGAAGGGCCCGGGCAGGCCTGCGCGTGTCCACGGGCGGGACGCCCGTGCCACGATCCGAGGCTAAAGGCCGACGCTACTCGTATTTCACAAATCCCGGATTGAGAATGCCCTGGGGATCGAACTTCTTCTTGAGCGCTGCGACGGTAGCCCACTGGTCGCCGTAGTGGGCTTTCCACTGCGCGGCGTCAAAAGAGATCCAGCCGGAAAGGTAGCGCTTGCCGCCCATCATGACGGCGGCCTGGCTGGCCATGTCGAGCCGGGGGAGCGCTTCGTCGAGCAGGTGCTTCGGCACGGAGGGCAGGATCCCAAAGCCCATCACATAATCGCTTTGCGGCCGCATGAAGAGCGGCAAGGAAGACACGTTGCCGCGCCCGGGCCAGAGCAGAATGTGCCCGCCCACGATGGCCTGCGGGGGGAGGTTGGCGAGAACCTGGGAAATGTACAGGAGCGTGGTCTGCCACGGGAGGACACATTCCATCCAGGGGTGGGCGTAATCCCAGAAGCCGCCGCGCTTCCACAGGGCGAACAGCGTATCGAGCCGCGCGAAGAACTCCAGCAGGTCGCCATCCTCCGTGTGAACATGCCGGTAGAACCTCAGGCCACGGAGCTTCTCGGCGGCTTCGGGAGCTGCCCCGCCATCGGTCTCGACGGTCGCGTGCAGCGGGAAGAACCATTGCGCGAAGGCCTGTCGCTGCCCACCCACAATCTTGAACCCCTGCGGGCAGGGAGTACACCAGGATTCGAGGTAGTCGAAGCGCTCGTCGGTCATGAGCACCTTCAGGTCCTCGAGCAAGGCGCCTAGGTCGTCGTACAGCAGGTAAAAGCTGCGGTAGCGAGGCCGATGGGCCCGGAGCTTGAGCCTGGCCTCCGTCATGACCCCAAACTGGCCCATACCCCCGCGCACCGCATCGAACAGTTCGCGGTTCTCGCTGGCCGAACAGCGCACGACGTCGCCGGTCCCGGTCACGACTTCGAGCTCGAGGCAATTGTCGGCCTGCGTGCCGTAGCGCCAGGAGGCGACACCCAGGCCCGCCGTCGAGAGGGTGCCGCCGACGGTCACCTCGAGGTTGTTGGTCAAAACGGGAGGGATAAGGCGCCGCGGGCCGAGGTGCTCCACGAGGGCGCGCCACTTGAGCCCGCCCGGGCAGGTGACCGAGGGCGTCTTCTCATCCACCTCCACGACCTGAGGGAGGGCCGACATCTCGAGCACGATCTGGTCGGAGAGGGATTGGCCGGTCTGGGAGTGCCCGCCGCCGCGCGTCGACACCCGCAAGGAGTGACGGCTGGCAAACTTCATCACACGGGCGACGTCTTCAGCAGAGGCGGGCCGGACGACCGCGGCGGGCTTGCGCTCGACGACGTGCCCGAAGTCCGTGGCGACAGCGTCGCGGGAAACATCGTCGGTTAAAACCTGTCCTTTGACCTCGCGCGCGAGGTCCTCCGCCCAAGTCACAAATGCTCCTCGAAGCAAGGCTGTCGGGAACGAGAACTGGCTGCCCCCGCCCGGAGGGCGCCACCCTGAGAGCGCCGAGTCCCCTGTGGAATCTTCAGCCTTGAACCTGTCAACCTAGCATAGGGGCGAGAATGTCTCAAGGAGTCATCGGACAAGCTGGCTCTTGACTTTGCACCCGAAGCAGGGTTCGAGGCGGGGGGCGAACTCCCACTTTTGGCGTGAAATCAAAGGCTCTATGCGCTAACATAAGCTGGGATTTTGGGCAGGGTTTCAGAAAAACTGAAGCTTTGAATGGTGCGCTATGAGGTTTCGCTTGTTCTCCCGGACCAATGACTCGCACAAGAAGTCCAATGGCAACGTCGCGGAAGGAAAGGCCTACGAGCCGCCCCGCGATGGCGGCAAGCTGATTGTCCTGACCGCTCCCCTGACGGAGACGATTGATCATGCGGGATACTTCATCCAGATGGCTCTCGCTTCACTGCCGATCTGGATGGAGGGAGTGATCAATAGCAAATATCCGAACTGGCGGGATGTGGAGCGCAACGAGGACGGCTCGGCGCGCTTCATGCCCGCGGGCGTACGCCTGCTGGAGAGATCACTGCAGCGCGAGTTTCCCGCCGAGGACATCGTGGCCTGCTACCCCGATGACCTGGACCGCTTTGTGGGCCCGCGAACCCGGGTGGTGGCCGTTTCCACGCACAACCCGCTGGGAGTAACGTTTGCCGCGGGCGTATATGCTTCGATCTTCGGCTCCTCGCGCCAGCCCATCAATTCCCACTACGCGCGGCTGGCCTTTGAAAAGATCAAGGCCAGTCCCTTCCGCAAGGATTTCAAGGTGCTGGTGGGCGGCTCGGGCGGCTGGCAGATCAGCCAGACCCACAGCTTTGAGGAGCTGAGCGTGGATTGCGTGGTCGAGGGGCGGAGCGAGTCGGCGGAAACGATGGCGCTCGTCCACAAAGCCCTCCGCGGCGAAGAGTTGCCGCGCGAAGTCAACGTGTCTCATCCCACCGCCCGCGAGGCGCTGCTGGTGCCCGACCATCGGACGACCTTCGGCGTGGTGGAGATGACCACCGGCTGCGGCCGGCGCTGCCAGTTCTGCGTGCCGGACCTGAACCCGCAGATTGATTTCCCCAAAGAGAAGATCATGGCGGGGGTACAGGTCAACGTGCGTGAGGGCAACAAGCAGATTTCGCTCGCCACTGAAGACATGTTCATCTGGGGGCAGGTGCGGACCGACACGCCTTTCTTCTTTCCCAACCGCGAAGCGCTGCTCGACTTGTACTCCTCCATCGTCAACACCCCGGGAGTGGAACAGCACGTGTTGAGCCACGCGACCATCACGCCCTTCGTGGTGGACCCGCTGCTGATCAAGAAGCTTTCCGAGGTCCTGCTGCCCAAGAGCCCGATCACCCTTCCGCAGCTGAGCACGCATCCGCAGAAGAAGATGCTGGCGCCGCTGATTGGCCTGGAGACGGCGTCGGTGGGCATGGCGAAGAAGATCATGCCCAGCAAGGGCGTGCCATTCTCGATCGAGGAGTGGCCGAGCGTGGTGCTGGAAGGCCTGCGCATCGCCAACCAGAACAACTGGTTTCCGATGATGACGCTGATGGTCGGCAATCCCGGCGAGACCGACGACGACGTGAAGGCGACGCTCGATCTCATCTATGAGATGGAGCGCCGGAAGCTGTTCGCCTTCCTGGTGCCCTCGATTTTCACACCCCTGCACGACACGCGCATGGAAAACCAGAAGGGCGTCACCGAGACCCGGCAGATGACCCCGCTGCAGTGGCAGCTCATCATGAAGTGCTGGAAGATGAACCTCCGTCCCGGGCAGTACAGTTGGTGGGGACCCACGGCCTGGAGATTGGGCGCGATCATCATGTGGCTGTACAAGCTGCGCAAGATCAATGGGCCGAATTTCACCTGGCCGCTGCTGATGTTCGCGAGCGCCCTGCCCGAGAAACTGATGGCGCGCCTGGGGAAGATCTATGTCGGCAATCCGCTCAAGACCAAGACCCGCAAGGAGCTGCTCGCTTCCGTGCGGGCCAACTACCTGCAGTACTTCCGCGCCGACAACGGCGACCTGCCCGAGAATTACACGCCTCCGGCCAGGGAGACCGGGAAGTCGGAAGAACTGGTGCCGACCGCAGTGTGAAGGCTTCCGAGGATTGCCGAAGGGACGGGTGTGGGAAGCGTTCCCGATTCCCTGGTGCCCGGCGGCCCTGCGGGAGCCGGGAGCGCTCCCCGATCCGTGGCGATCCCGCGTGCCGAGCGGGCGCCACTCCTCGAAGCAGGAAGATCACTTGAGGCTTTCCTCCGCCGCTTCCCACTCCCCACGGTAGTTATGCTACGCTGGTAGCGATGGCGCGTTACCGCGAAGTCGCCTTTGCGTTTGGCCCGCCGCTGACGAGGATGGTGAAATATCTCATCATCGTCACCTCGGCGGCGTTCCTGCTGACCTACGTCCCCGCGCAGATTTTCGGCTGGGCGCTTCCCTTTGCCTGGTTCAGCCTCTAACCGTACTCCGTGGTTCACAACCTCTACCTGTGGCAACTAGTGACGTACCTGTTTCTCCACGGCGGATGGTTTCACATCATCTTCAACATGTTTGCCCTCTGGATGTTCGGCTCCGACCTGGAAGCGATGTGGGGGCCGCGAAAATTCCTCTTCTTCTATTTCTTCACGGGAATCGGCGCCGGTGTCCTGGATGTGGTGGTGAGCACGCTGTTCTCGGGGGCACCAACCGCCACGGTCGGCTGTTCGGGAGCTGTCTATGGCCTGCTGCTGGCTTATGGGCTGACCTTTCCCGACCGGCCCATCTATCTCTACATGATTATCCCCATCAAGGCGAAGTGGTTCGTCTTGATCATGGGCCTCATCGAATTCGTCAGTTCATTCGGCACTCCGGGATCGGGGATCAGCCACATCGCGCACGTGGGCGGCATTCTGTTTGGATACGCCTACCTGCGCGGGGGCGGCCTGCCTTTCCTCCTGCAACTGCGCTATCATGAGTGGCGTCGCGCGCGGCTGCGGCGTAAGTTTCAAGTCTATATGCGCGATCAGGAGCGCAAAGACGATGCCGGCCGCTGGGTCAACTGAATTCTGAATTGTGAATGCTGAATTCTGAATTGAACTGCGGCTGCACGTTCCATCGCTTCCTCAGAGAGGCGAGCCGCTTTCAGAATTCAGAATTCGATCGGATCCCCCCTCGCGCCCAAGGAGGCTGCCATGCCATCCGCAGCGCAAATCATCCTCAGCATCGAAAAGCAGATGGTCCGCGATTTCAACGCGGCGAAAGTCGAACGCCTGCTGGCCCATTTCCACCCGCGCGTGGTGGGGTTCTCCTCGACGCGCCGGGAGCGCATCACCGGGCTCGCCGCCATGCGCAAAACGTTCCAATACTACTTGCACGCCACCAGCCGGATGAAGTTCGCCATTGCGAAGCCGCAAGTGCTGGACTTCGACAACACCGCCATCGCCACGTTCTACTGGACGGTGGAGATGGGGACGGGCCGCCCCCGGCACGTCGTCCGCGGACGCGGCAGCCATGTCTACGCCTTCCGGGACGGCAAGTGGCGCATCGTCCACGAGCATTATTCACGCGCCCACTGAAGGTCGCGGCGAGCCTGCCCCCGCACTTCTTCGTGCTCGGTTGACATCCCTCGCGGTGAAGTGCTAGCTTCATTCGTCGGTTCTGGTTCTTTGACAACTGGGGTTCCTCGGGTGGCCCCGATGAGGAATCGGGGCAAAAAGGAAAGGCCGTGCAAATCGGCCGCGGTCCCGCCACTGTGATCGGCGAGCCGAATCCTCATGGGCGCTTGCGCCCGCCACTGTCCGTCAGCCGACGGATGGGAAGGCTGAGGATCCGGCGATGACCCGAAAGCCAGGAAGCCTGCCCGGGAACCTTCTCTCAGCCGAACTCTGCGACGGACGGGGTCCTGAAAATTCCAATGGTGAGGCCTCCTGAATCCGCACTGAGGGTTGGGGAGGCTTTTTCGTTTTCCCGCCCCACCAACCTCGACTCCTTCCGTCCACCAACGCCCGGCCGCGAGAGCCGGGAGAAGGAGTCCGAAGTGCGAAAAGCAGTTGAAAGTCGAAAGGTGAAAATCGAAAGAGCAGTCAAAAGTCGACAGTCGACAGTTGACAGTCAAAACCTTTCATCCGTTTTTCCCCGGCCGATAGCTGCAGGTAGGAAATTCCTGAACCTGGTTGCTTGCCTGGGGATGGCCCTCCTCAGCCTTGCCGCAGGAGCAGCGCCGGCAGCGACGCTGGAAGGGACGGTGTTCGACCCCAGCTCGCGCGCGGTGCCGGGCGCGCGCGTGGTGCTGCTGGCCTCGCTCCGCCCGCTCGACCAGCGGACTACGGACGCTCGCGGCCGGTTCCAATTCGAACCTCTGCAGGCCGGTTCATATCGCCTGGTTGCCGAAGCGCCGGGGTTTGCCACCTCCCTTCAGGACGTTGACCTGAAGGGGACGGAGACCCGGACGCTCGACCTGCATCTTCAGGTGAGCGCCGTCCAACAGCAAGTGGTGGTGTCCGCGTCGCTCGGAGGCGCGCTGACGCCGCAGATCGGCTCGTCCGTGGAGGTCATTTCGCGCCAGGAGATCGAAGACCGCGGCGCACAGAACGTGCTCGAAGTCTTGCCGGGCATCCCGGGCGTGGAGGTGGAGCGGAGCGGCCGGCGGGGCGGCGTCACCGGCGTCTTCGTTCGCGGCGGGAATTCCAACTACAACCTGGTGATGGTGGACGGAATCCCCATCAACCAATTTGGCGGCGACTTCGATTTCGCTCCCCTCCAGGCCGATGGTGTGGACCACGTGGAAGTCACGCGCGGTCCTGAAAGCGCGCTGTACGGTTCCAATGCCGTGACCGGAGTCATCAACATCGTCACACGGCGCGGCGACGGCCCGCCGCACTTCACGGCGCTGGCGGAAGGCGGCAGTTTCACCACGCGCCGCTTCGCGACCGGCGGCAGCGGCCTGACGCGCGGCTTCAGCTGGGCCTACGACCTTTCGCGGCTCAATTCGGGCGGCACGGTCCCGAACGACAACTATCGCGATCAGAGCGCCATCCTGGGTCTCGGCTACCACGGCAGCCCGCGCCGGCGCGTGGACCTTCATTTCTTCGGTAACTCCAACGATGCCGGCGCCCCCGGTCCGTACGGCTCCGACCCCGACCACCTCTTTGCCGGCATCGATACGTACTCTCGCGACAAGCAGAACCTCTTCGGCTACGAGGGCAGCTACTCAGAACAGTTCTCTTCACGCTTTCGCCAAGTCGTCACCGGCAGCCTGGCAACCAACTCTTATCGTTTCCGTTCGCCCTTCGGCGACTCGATTTCGAACAACCGCCGCGACGTGGTGAATACCCGGAGCGAGGTCACGGTTTCGAACTCGGATTTCCTGGTCTTCGGGTTCGAATACAATCGTGAGCAAATCAAGAACACTTACATCGTCGACTCGAGCGGCACGCCATTTATTCTGCCGCGCACGAGTCTGGCGCTCTTTGCCGAAAACCGCTGGAACCCCATCTCGCGCCTCTACGTCATCGCCGGCGTGCGCCTCGACGACTTCAGGACGCATTCGCTCCCGCCCGTCTCCTTCGGCGCACCCCCGCTCGTACCCGCCTCGACCGTCCACAAAGTGAACCCGCGCCTCTCCGTCGCTTACCTGGCCCGCGCAGCCAGCGCGGGCCGGGGGCTGGGCACGACGAGGATTCACGCGAGCTTCGGGACCGGAATCCGCGCGCCCAGCGGCTTCGAGCTTGCCTTCACCAATAACCCGCACCTGAGGCCGGAAAAGAGCATCAGCTTCGATGCCGGGGTCGAACAGAGATTTTTCGCGGACCGCGCGCTGGTGGACGCGACGTATTTCTACAATCGCTTTGAAGACCAGATCGTCGTGCTCGGCGGTTCGCTCACGAATTTGAGCACGTTTACCTCGGCCAACCTGGCAAACTCGCGCGCGCAGGGCCTGGAGCTTTCTTGGCGACTGCGCCCCACGCGTTCGCTCGAGGTCGGAGGCGAGTACACGTACCTAGCCAGCTCGATTCTGGCGCTCGACGGGTCCACGGCGGTCGTGTTCCCCTTCGAAGTCGGCCAGCCGCTGCTGCGGCGGCCGCGGAATTCCGGCGCCTACAACATCACCTGGCGGCATGGCCGCCTGACGCTCAATACCCACGCCTACCTTCGCGGCATCACGCTCGACCTCGAGCCGAACTTCGGAACGTTCGCGTGCACACCGGCGCCCGCCGGGCCCGGGCTGCCCTGCCTGTTCAACAACAAGGGTTACCTTCGTGCTGATGGCGGTTTCTCGTACCGGTTGCCACGCGGCGTCGAGCTCTACGGCCAGCTCAACAACTTTCTGGACCGGCGATACGAGGAGGCGTTCGGCTATCCGGCGTTGCCGCTGAACTTCCTGGCCGGGGTCAGGTTCACCTTCCCGGCGGAATGACGGCGCCCGTGCGCTTGGAGGGGCGTCCGTCAGCCGATGGACGCCCCTACAAAGCGATCGGTCGGCTTTGCTTCTTGCAGGGCGAGCCAAACTCAACCGAGGTTTCGAAAATGCCGGAGAAAATCCTTCTCTCCTGGAGCGGCGGCAAAGACAGCGCCATGAGCCTTTACGAGGTCAAGAGAGACGGCGCCTATGACGTCGCCGCGCTCCTCACCACCGTCACCGACGGCTACGACCGGATCAGCATGCACGGGGTCCGGCGGGAGTTGCTCGAGAAGCAGGCCGAATCGCTCGGCGTGGACCTGCACAAAATCTATATCCCCATCATGTCCACGAACGAGCAGTACCAGGCCGCGATGCGCGCGGCCCTCGAGCCTTTCCTCGCGCAGGGTATCCGCTCCGTAGCCTTCGGCGATTTGTTTCTCGAAGACATCAAGAAATACCGGGAAGAGAACCTGTCGAAAGTCGGCATGAAGGGAATCTTCCCGGTCTGGCTGCGCGATACCAGAGAATTTGCGCGGACGTTTCTCGAGTTGGGTTTCAGGGCGATCGCCGTCTGCGTCGACCCCAGGCACCTCGATCCTTCCTTCGCCGGGAAGGAAATCGACCAGAGTTTCCTGAATCGCTTGCCGGCGGGCGTGGACCCGTGTGGTGAGAACGGCGAGTTCCATACCTTCGTTTATGACGGGCCGATCTTCAAGCAGCCGATTCGTTTCCGCGTGGGCGAGCCGGTTGAGCGGGACTCTTTCTGGTTCTGTGATTTGGTGCCGGAAGCGTAAGGTTGCACAGCCGTTGGGGCGGCCGCCGCACGCTGTTAGGGCGAGCCTTCCGCTACAAGAGTCCTTCTTCGTCTTTGTGGTGAGTGCGCAAGACGTAAAGCTGTTCGACGGCCACCGAGAGGACGCAAATGCCGCCGGCAATCAGGATGCCGGCTTCTCCCATCCGCGTCACGACGTCCTCTTCACTGGGCAGGGAGCGCACCGCCGCCGCCAGCATGATCCCGTGCACAAGAGCCCACAGGCCGATCACGGCGCTCAAGATCAGGGCGAGTGCGCGCAGGAGCGTTTTCATCCCGGGGCTCCCGTGACGTTTTGGCTGCGCCGCAAAACGCGGGCGCGGCTTGTTACATACACCCTGCATCGCAGCGGGTCAACACAATCCCGCCGCGCCCCTGCGTCCTACTCCTCGATGCGATGGATCTTCAGCAAATTGGTTGTGCCACGGCGGGCGATGGGGGTCCCGGCGACGACGGCGATCAGGTCTCCCGGGCGGACAACGCCCAGGGCGCGGAGGCGGCCCGCGGCCCCTTCCACCATGCGGTCGGTGGACTGCACGTGGGGCATGTGGACCGGATAGACACCCCAGTAGAGCGCCGCGCGCCGAAGGATGGGACGGATGGGCGAGAAGGCGAAGATGGGAACGCGTGGGCGGTACTTGGAGACCAGGCGGGCGCTGGAGCCGGACTGCGTGAAGACGGCGATGGCTTTCAGATCCAGCTCGTCGGTCATGTGGGCCACGCTCTCGCACAGGGCTTCCGGGGCGGCGAGACGCTCGTCGGAGGCGCGCCATTGGCTGGCCGTGTAACGCGGGCTGGTTTCTGCGGCGGAGATGATGCGCGCCATCATGCGCACGGCGTCGACGGGGAAGCGGCCGATGGCGGTCTCGGCGGAAAGCATCACCGCGTCGGTGCCATCGAAGACGGCATTGGCCACGTCGGAAGTTTCGGCGCGCGTGGGACGCGGGTGCTCGGTCATGGACTCGAGCATCTGGGTGGCCGTGATGACGGGGACCTTGCAGGCGTTGGCCCGCTCGATGACGCGCTTCTGAATGACCGGAACGAGTTCGGGCGGCAGTTCCACGCCCAGGTCGCCACGCGCCACCATCACCGCGTCGGCCACGCTCAGGATCTCGTCCAGGCGGTCAATGGCTTCGGGTTTTTCGAGCTTGGCCACCACGGCCAGATCGCGGCCGGCGCGCCCCAGGATGCGCTTCAGTTCCAGCACGTCTTCCGCGCGGCGTACAAACGACAGGGCGACGTAATCCACCCGGTGGCGGACGGCGAAGTCGAGGTCTTCGAGGTCCTTGGCGGTGAGCGCGGAAATCTTCAGGGGGACGCCGGGCAGGTTGATGCCCTGGTGCTCTCCCAGCCGGCCCCCGTGCACCACGCGGCAGCGGATGTTGCGCCCCGCGACGCTTTCCACCCGCAACTCGATGAGCCCGTCGGAGAGCAGGATGCGGTTGCCGGGAGCGACTTCGCGGGCCAGCCCCGCGAAGGTGGTGGAAATCACCTGCGCGTTGCCGGCGACCGGGCGCGTGGTGAGGGTGACGGTGGAAGCGGCCCGCAACTCGACGGGCCTGCCGCCTTCGAGTTTTCCGGTGCGGATCTTGGGCCCCTGCAGGTCCTGGAGGACCGCGACATACCTTCCCCGCTCGCGCGCCAGGCGGCGCACCAGGTTAAGCCGGCGCGTGTGCTCGGCGAGGGTCCCGTGAGAAAAGTTCAGCCGGGCCACATCCAGGCCGGCATCGAGGAGTTGCCCGAGCCGCTCGGGAGCGTCGGTCGCCGGCCCCAGCGTGCACACGATCTTGGCGTGGCGCAGCCGGGCGAGCGAAAGAGCCTTCGTGGGGGTTCGGCGCATGAACTCTCAGTATAGCGAAGCTCGGGTGGGAAGCGACAGGGGCAAGGAGGCCCCGGGGCGGTTAACCGCGGCGCCCGGCGAGTGCCGTTCCAACTATTTGGGGCCAGTCAATTCGGCACACGA
>Ga0315268_10006435_pt1 | contig 12490 bp, 9 predicted proteins | sample C1_top_MG_FD_204535 | JGI IMG/M metagenome (GOLD analysis project Ga0315268, IMG submission 204535) | Sediment microbial communities from Yellowstone Lake, YNP, Wyoming, USA - C1_top | ecosystem: Environmental > Aquatic > Freshwater > Lake > Sediment | place: USA: Wyoming | collected 2017-08-01 | reverse complement strand
CTACTGGCTTCTCGAGAAGGCGGGGCTTCCCTTCCCCAAGAAGATCAAGGACCCGATGGACATAGACCGACTAGTCATTGTCAAACTCCACCACAAGGTCAAGACGCTCGAGCGCGGGTTCTTCACGGCCGCATCTGCTCAGGAATTCAGGGAGAAATCACGCTCGTTGATATTCCACAATGTGATCACCGAGGAGGATCTGGCCAGCGCAAGGATAGAAGAGTACGTTATAGGCCCAGTCTTCAATCTCGACTTCTTCTATTCCCCGCTGGAGAACAAGATGGAGAGGATCGAGCTGATCGGTGTCGATTGGAGATTCGAGACTTCGCTCGACGGCCATGTCAGGCTGCCCGCACCTCAGCAGATGACGCTCGTGGGCGCGCAGGCGACACCGGAGTACACCGTCTGTGGGCACAACTCCGCGACCATGCGGGAGTCGCTGCTCGAGGGGGCGTTCGACCTGGCAGAGAAATACGTGAAGGCGACGCAGGAGCACTATCCCCCAGGCATCATAGGCCCCTTCTGCCTCCAGACATGCGTCGACAAGGATCTCAAGTTCCATATCTATGATGTAGCACCGAGAGTTGGCGGCGGCACCAATGTGCACATGTCGGTCGGGCATCCGTACGGCAACACCACTTGGCGTACGAATATGAGCACCGGAAGACGGCTGGCGGTCGAGATACGGAGGGCTATCGAGACCAACCAGGTCAAGAAGATCGTCACATAGGGACGACCCCAATCACGAACAGAGCGCGAGTACTGGCTATGTATTAGGCAATTGTAGCGCATAGCTAAAGCTTATAAAGGGGCAATCTATTCGCCGGAATACCTTTTTCCAAAGGGGGTCTTGGTCTGGATTCCCAGGAGAGAGAGGGGAATTGCAATGAAGAGCGACCCAATGAGAAAGCTGTCGGCCAGCCTTCTGGTGCTGGTCATGGTTCTGTCAACCTTGGTCATCCTTCTGCCTTCGAGCAAGGTGGTCCAAGGCGTGACAACAAATGCGATCGACGTGCCCGTGCAGGATACAAGAGGTTTTGATGTCTCCACGGCCACTGTCAAACTAGTTGAAGTCCACAACGGAGCCGTGATCCCAGCGCACCTCACCACTCCAGGTCTCTACCATGCGGATGGTGTTCCGGCGGGGTACTACAGGGTCGACGTCACATCTGCTGACTACTACGATGATTCGAGCGTCTACGTGAGCTTCGATGCCAAGAGCAGCCTTGTCACACCGACAGTCACGCTGATTTGGCCCGGTGCGAAGTTGTACCAGTGGACAGTCACGGTCACAGATGCGGATTCGAGCGCGATTCAATCTGCCACTGTTGGCTTCTATAACGTGACCATGGACAAGATCGTCTCATCTGACCTGACCAACGAGACCGGGGTCGCCCAAATGATGATGTTCAAGACCCCGACGCCAACGTCAACAGAATACTTCATCCTGTTCGCAAAAGCGCCTGGCTACAACATCACGTACAAGAAGATCACAGTCTCAAGTTCAGGCACTGACTCATTCGTCTTGCCTCTGTCAAAGAGCGTCAGCGGCTGGGTCAGGAACTACGACGGGACCAAGATGCTGAACAATGTAGTCGGATACATGCTCAGCAAGAACACGTCCCTCCCGATGATCGCTAGGCTTTTGAAGAGCGACGCCGGAGAGAATAGGTTCCGGTTCGACGCGTATCCTGGAGCCTTCATACTCTGTGTTGCTGCAAACGGTGGCAGTACGTATATCGATGACCTCACCGTCCAAGTGTCTGGATCATACACCTATGATGACTTTAGACTCCAGAACAAGACTCAGAGGATCGAGCAGGTCGACCTTGACTTCGCGACAGCTGGCAACTTCCGTTCGTTCACACTGGACGTCAACACGACGTGGTCTTATGATGATGCCTATCCAGGGTTGAAGTACAATGACGTTGGCAGTCTTAGATTGCAGGTCGATTTGGCCGGCGACGCCGATGGAACAGTCGATTCCGCCGAGGTGACCAACTTCTACAACCTAGTGAACCTATTTGGAACCCAATATGTAACGAGCTCCAATCTCTTCCTCCTGAACTCGACTGCCTACGACAACGCCACTTCCATCTCCGGGTTCGACATGAACCTTACGTCGGGGACATCGGTGAAGGACAAGACTGGCGTCCACTACGCGTATTCATGCGTATACACTGCCAACACAATCTATGTCGGCGCATTGGGCTACGACTCGCTCGTATCTGTCAACTATGACACTGCCGCTGCGAACTACACATACTCGATTGCTCTGGTGAGCGACTACGAACGCGTGTCCAACTCGAGCTTCGGGGGAACTATAGCTGGCTACGAGAGCGTGGCCATCGACCCGTCGACTGGCACGGGCAGCTGGGTGGTAATCGCGATGGGCATCGAGAAGTCAGAGACGCCTTCTGCCGGCGCCGGGATCGAGCCCAAGCCGAATATCGCATCTGCCGTACGCGACACGGGAGACAACATCACGGGATATATCGTGAGGGTCGGCGCGAATGTGACCTTCAACTCGGGTAGCTCCGTTGACCCTAACGGCAACCCGCTGACCTACACATGGAAGTTCGGGGATGGCACAAGCGATGTCACGACCTCGAACAAGACTGTCGTGCATAAGTACCTGCCCAGCCTGACCTTGCCCGCTGAGCGGACGGTCAACCTGACTATCACGGATGTTGCAGGCTTTGTCAACTGGACGGACCTCAGGGTAGTGTGCGACGATAGGGAGCCCTCGCCAGCGATTTGGGCGAAGAACCGGACGCTCAACACGACGGACAACTCGGTCTCAGTCAACGAGAGGGAGACGCTCGTCGTGAACGGCCACAATTCCACTGACGGCGCGAGAGACCTGGGCGACGGTCTTGGCCTGATCGACTGGGTGCAGTTCGATTACGGGGATGGCAACTCGTCCAACAGGATCGCCTGGAATGAGACCGAGCAGAACGCCACGCACTCGTACGCGAACGCGGGAACCTATACTCTCGTGCTCAACGTGACGGATGTAGTCGGTCACTACAAGAACACGACCCTGACCGTGAAGGTCAATGACACGACCAAACCTACCGTGACTTTCACAGCCAAGAACGAGACTGGTGGAAGCAGCCTCATTGAGAACAAGACGGTGGTGTTCAACGCAACCGCTAGCTACGACAACCTTGACAACATCTCGCTGCTCAGGTTCGAGTGGAACTACGGAGATGGCGTCTGGGAGAACTACACCGGCCTTGCGGGAGCGAACGTCACCCACAACTACTCCAAGGTTGCGGCGTTCCATGTCGCTCTCAATGTGACTGACCTTGCGGGCAACTGGCAGAAGACCCCGAAGACTATCAACATCCTGGAGGGCCCAAGGCCGAAGCTTAAGGTCGAGACGGTCTACTATTCTCCAGGCAACTTCTCCGAGGGCAAGCAAGGCTACATCCTAGTCAACCTCACCAACACCGGCAGCAGACCCGCCTCAGGCGTGGTCGTCACCTTCTGGGTGGTAAGGGAGGACGGGACGGAGAAGCTCCTTGGGACCGCAATGAGCTCCGGAGGCCAGATGTTCAACGGCTCAAGCTCTGTGACGGTGGTCGAAGTGGGTGGCAAGGTGCAGATCAAGTTCCCTGCCACTTTCGGCTCGAAGGGCACATACTCGATCAAGGTGAACGTGACGTGCACGGATCAGCTCACGGTGGTAAGGTACACCGCTAGCGGGGACCAGGCACTGATCGTGAAGGAAGCCGGCTGGAAGAAGCCGCTCCTGTGGGGCGGAGTCGCAGCGGTCATCATACTGGTGCCTTTGGCGCTCTATTTCAGGGGCAGACTGTCCAAGCGCGAGAAGAAGGGCCCGAGGCGCGAGAAGAAGGGCGAGGAATCGCAATAAGCTGCCAGCACAAACACTAGGAAACCTCTTAACGATGCTTTTCATTCTCTTCTGCTGAGAACTCATGCCGAAGGTGTGGCGTCTGGTGGACAGCGGCCTCGTGTCGCCGCCCGAGTCCGCGGCCCTGGACGACGCGATCCTCGAGGCTCACATCGCGGGTGTCGTCCCAAGCACTCTGCACTACTATGTACGCGCCCGGCCGACAATCTCCGTGGGGTACTTCCAGAAGGTATCAGAGTCGGTCGATGCTGCGGAGGCCTCGAGACGGGGCGTCGCCATCGTCAGGAGGAAGTCCGGAGGCAGCTCGATATTCACGGATTCTGGCCAGCTGATCTATGCCCTCGCAGTGCACGAGAGCGAGCTCCCGTCCGGGATGAGCGATTCGTTCCTCGTCATATGTTCGGCGATCGCTAGAGCCCTCAGTTCCTTCGGCCTCGATGCCCGCTATCGTCCCATGAACGATGTTGAGGTGGATGGAAGAAAGATATCGGGGAACGCTCAGCTCAGACGCAAAGGTTCAGTTCTGCAGCACGGCACCGTGATAGTCCAGACGGATCTGGATGCAATGGATGCCGTTCTGAAGATTGACCGGTCAAAGCACCCTTCTCCGTCAAGACCTTCCGACCGCGTCGCCAATCTATCGTCGCTCTTGGGGAGGGCCGTCAGCATCGATGACGTCAAGGAGAGAATGACTTCTGAGTTCTCGAAAACTTTCCAAGTCCGGCTCGAGAAAGGGATCTTGACAGAGTCTGAAAGAGAGATCGTGGACAGATTGGTGGCGGAACGCTACTCCAGGAAGGAGTGGAACCTGAAGGTCTGAAGCTTACATCTCCTCAGGCGCGTCGAGTCCAAGGCAGTTCAGTGAGTTCCTCAAAGTCCACATGCTCGCCTCGACCAATGCGAGGCGCGCGTCCCTCACCGCGCCCTCTGACTTCAGGACGGGCACGAACCTGTAGAACTGGTTGAACTGTGCCGCGAGGTCCTGAGCATACCCGGCGAGCACGTGCGTCTTGCGATCTTCTGCGCAATCCGCGATCACCGACGGGAAACTCGCGACGATCTTCGCGAGGTCCATCTCATGAGAGCTCGTCAGGTGCTTGGCGTCGAACTTCCTGCCCCAACCCTCGGCCTTGCTGAGTATGGAGCACGCGCGCGCATGCGCATATTGGACGAAGGGAGCGCTGCTGCCTTCGAAGTTCAAGGCGTCCTCCCACTTGAACACGATTTGTTTCTCGGCTTGTATCCTGGCGATGTTGTACCTGAGGGCGCCGATGCCGACGATCCTAGCTATCTCTCTCATCCGTTCCTCGGAGAGGTCGGTCCTGCGCTTCTTCACCTCATCGTACGCGAGCTCAATCGCCTCATCGACGAGGTCGTCCAGGTTCACTACCCTTCCCTTGCGCGTGGACATCTTCCCCTCCGGAAGCGAGACGAAGGCGTAGTAAACGATCTCGGGCTTCTTTTCCTGGCCCATGATCGAGAGCGCGGCGGACAGTTCCTGCATGGCCAACTTGTGATCCTCGCCGAGGATGTTGATGGCTATGTCTGACCGGGCGAACTTGTCCAGGTGGTATGCGAGGTCCCGTGTCGTGTAGACAGAGGTGCCGTCAGCGCGCGTGAAGACCCACTTTGTCTCGCGCCCGCTTATCCCGAAGCTCTCGAGCTCCAGATAGTAAGCGCCGTCCTGCTCCCTGCAGTACTCGGAGGTTTTCAGCTTCGCTATGACCTTCTCGACGCTGCGGTCGGCCACGAACTTGGATTCCCATGTGAATCGATCGACGTGCACGTTCAGTCTCTTGAGGCTCTCCATTATCGCGGCAAGGACTCTCTCGCACGCCTCTCTGGCGAGCTTGACCGTGTCGGGATCTCCGTGCTCCAGCTTGTAGAGCATCGAGTCGATCTCCCTGAGCACGTCGGGATCCTCCTCCACCCGCTTGTTGGCTTGCTGGTAGTAGAGGACGTACCTGTAGTCGTCTTTGTCGCGCTCGGGCTGGGTCTCCAGCTTGAGGTGTTTCACGCCCCAGGTCATGACGACTGCCTGACGGCCTACATCGTTGACATAGAACTCAGTTGTGACATCGTACCCCGCCTGCCGAAGGATCCTTGCCAGTGTGTCCCCGATTATGGGATTCCTCGCTCTGCCGACATGGATCGGGCCTGTCGGGTTCACGCTCGTGTGCTCGAGTAGCACTCGGGCATCCTTCTTCTTGTCTGGAGTTCCGAACCTCTCCTTCTTCGACAAAGCCTCGTCGAGTGCCTTCTGAGCAAGCTTGTCGAAGTTGACTGTGAAATTGACATAGCCCCCTTTTGCCTCGACCTTCTCAATCAAGCCCTTGGGTTTGATTCGCGAGGCGATGTCCTTGGCGATCGCGTCAGGCGACTTCTTGAGCTTCTTCGCCAGGGGAAAACATGGGAATGCCAGGTCTCCCATGCCCTGAGGGGCCTTGTCGATGACGATGTCGGTCTCCACACTCAGCTCCTTGAGCGTTTTGGAGACCGCCTCCGATATCTCGTCCTTGAATCTCTGGAAAGGGTCCTCAACCATCATCCTCAACTCACTCTGAACCTGAGTATGCCTGCGATTCCTCCGAAGGCCTTGAGCAGCAGCCCGCCCTCTTCGGACTCTCCAGACACGAACTCCACCTTGGTGTTGTTCTGTCCGGCGATCTTGTGCAATTCCCCGACGAGGTCATCGACCTCATCCACCTTCATGATAGCGCTGCACTTGTCGCACTTCACGTCCTCTGTCGAATCCTTTGCCAGGGCTTCTTTCTTTGCACCGCATGAAGGGCAGGTCAGCTTCAGCTTGACCCTCCTCAAGTCCTCCGAGAGGATGAGCGTGTCGACCGCGCCTATCATGAGGGCGTTCTTGACCTGGTCCTCGCCGTAGATTGAGAGGCCGCCGTCTGGTCTCCGGATCTCCTCGAACAGCTTCTGCATGAGGTCCTTCTCCCTCATCAGGTCGATGTCTTTCAGAGACTCTCGGGCCTTCTCGACCAGCTCCTTGAGGCCGTATTCATCCGTGTATCCGACATCGAAAGTATCTATGATCTTCTTCTGCAGCTCGTAGTGCAGGTACTCGCTCTTGACGAAGAACTCCTTTGTGGGTCCAGGACCGCCGACGAGTATGCCCACGAGGTCCATTCGTGACAGGAAGGATTCGTTGGCCACGCTAGCGACCTTCTTGTAGTACTCGTGCGCGGCAATCTCGATGAGCCTCTCGAACCGGCGTGCTGATTGGCCACCCCTGCCGTGCTTGCTCGGTACCAATGACTGCATGTTCTTCACCGACTCGATCCTCTTGCCATGCAGGTATCCTATCGTGGCCTCGCTCCTGTCGATGACGATGAGCCCATAGGTCTCCTTCGTTTCGAGCATCCCCTCGATGGTCTCCGTGAAGAACTTCGAGTCGCATCTGTAGATGAAAGTGGGGACTGGCTCTGGCGGCTCAAGGACGAACTGCACCATGTCGGTCTGGTCCGCGCCTATCGACCTGTGCCCGACGAAGAACACAAGGCCGTTCTCCGGCGGTTGCTTGAAGTTCTTCAGTCTTGAGAGGATCGACGATATGGCTGCTTGCACGTTCTTCCTGGTCGATGCGGACTTGATGTTTGATGATTGAGAGTATTCACTACGGAGGTAGTTCGAGACATCAGAGATCTGCTTCGAAGGGGGTATGTAGAGCGATATCAGTTCCGTGCCTCTCCCCGAAAGTTTCCGGACCTCCTCGAGGCTCCTGCGGAACTCGTATGTCTGCAGGTCTGTAAGCTCGGTCACCAGAACCAGTCCCAAGCCTTTTGTACGGGTTAGAGCGTTCACCGTTATAAAAGTTGAGCACCATGGAAACCGTGGTATTGTCGCTGGGAGGCTCCGTGCTGGTGAGGGATGAAGGCGACACTTCCTATATCCGCAGAGTCGCGAAAATCCTCATCGGCATGTCCGCCAAGTACAAGTTGTATGTAGTGACCGGCGGAGGCAAGATCGCTCGTTACTACATCAAAGCGGGGAGAGACCTTGGAGCCGACGAGAGCTTCCTCGACGGGATGGGGATCGAGGTCACGCGCCTGAACGCTCGTCTTCTCATTACAGCGCTCGGAGACCGCGCATGTCACTCGCCGCCGAGGGACTACGACGAAGCTCTTCACGCGGGCAAGGCTCATTCCATTGTCGTCATGGGCGGCGTCAGCCCGGGAATCACGACTGACGCTGTATCCGCATTGCTCGCTGAACGCGTCAAGGCGAAACGCCTGGTCAACGCGACCTCCGTAGACGGCGCTTACACCGCCGATCCGAAGAAGAACCCGGACGCCAAGAGGATATCGAACATGACCCACAAGGAGCTCATCGATCTGGTGGGGCACTCAACTGGAGCTGGCCCGAACAACGTCTTCGACCCTGTGGGAGCGAGGGTGCTGGAGCGATCGAAGATATCTCTCGCGATCGTCGACGGAAACGACTTGGTCAACCTTCGTGATGCTCTTGAGGGCAAGACGTTCAAGGGCACTACGGTCGCTTGAGCAATCTCTTCTGAACCGCTTCGCCTCTCAATTCTCTCAGAGCGTCCGAGGCTATCCATCGGGCGGCCTTCGAGTCCAGCTTCTTGATTCTCTCCGCGGTCTCAATCGCTTTCTTGTTGAGCTTTCGATTCCTCTTTCCGATCTGCCTTAGTGCCCAGTTGACCGATTTCATCACGTACCTACGCTCATCTGTCGATCCCTTCACGATGAGCGGGAGGAACCTCAACATCTTCTCGTCCTCCGCCTTCTTGTCGTGGACCGTCAGTGTGGCCATCATCGTGAATCCTGCCCGCTTGACGAACTCCTCCTTTCTCCTGCTCCACTCTACTGCTTTCTTGTAAGCGAATGGAGTCCTGTCGAAGAGATGCCCGCAGCAGCCGTCAACGATGGCCCAATTGTCGAAGTCATTGGCCCAATGCTCCATCTGCTGTTCAGTCACCAGTCTCCATTCATCGATCATGAACGCAACTATCCTAGCTTCGAATATGCCTGACTCCCAGAGCCGCTGGGCCAGCTCATGATCCTTTCCAGTCTCCTTGGCGATCCTCATGAGGTCTAGCATGCACAATCCGAGCGTTGTCGGTGAGTTGATACCATATCTGGCCATTCCCTCGATGTTCTTCGGGTTCCGGAGGGACTTGAGCTCCTTGATTATGCTATCATACGTCCTGCCTCTTGCTGCGATCTTGGCCATTGTTCACACCTTCAGAGCGTATCTAGGTCGTCGCTGCTGATCTCCTCGAGGCCAGAAGAGGCGAACTTCTCCCTGAGTTGTCTGTATGCTGGCTTGGGCATGCCCTTCTTGTGGAAGTACACCTTCTTGGCATCATCGCTTTTGGTCGCCATCTGTCTGATCATATCTTCGTCTAGCGACTCCAATGCATAGTTAGCTGCCATGTGGCCTATCGCGACCTTCTTCGAGAGAGCAACCTCAGTGTATCTCGGAGCATAGTGGCCGCCTCCTGCGCAGATTACGACCGGATATCTCTCATCCCTAACGCTCATGATCGACTTAGCTATCGCCTCGGCTGCATCCTCTCTCCCCCAGAGCTCCTCGTAGCTTCCGATCTCTATGTAGAACGCGGGGGAACTGATGCTCGGACCGTGATGCGTCGTCTCGAAGGAAACATTGAAACCCATGCCCTTGGCGTTCGAGGCGAGCGATCTGAGCGCGGAGGTCATCAGTTGCGGAGACGACTTGCAGAGCGTGCCCGGCTTGCCCCCGAAATCCGCGGATGAGTAGTTGCCGATTGGATGCACCGTCAGGGTCGGGATCCTCGATTCTGCCCTGTGCCTGGACGCGAAGATGACTACCTCGACTTCCTTTCCCAGCTTCTGTTTCACCCTATCGTCGACGTAGTCCTCGTCGAGATGTATCTTGTTGACCTGGACCATGAGGAAATCGTCCTTGACGAATACAGGGTTTCCATCAAATTCACCGAATTCCGTCCAGCTGGGCTTCTCCAAAAGACGCGCTCGGATGTTCATCGACGCGTTGTCCTCGGACGAGGTCACTATCAGCTTCACGCGACCACAACGGCGATGACCGGCATTAACTCTTTTCCAGTCTCGTTCCTTCTTTAAAAAGGCTTATAAGCGGATCACGATTCTTAGCCACTTAAATGGCTCGATTGACCACGACCACTATAGGCAGCCTCTTCAGGTTCAGCGAGGACCTGCACGAGTCGATAGACCGAGCCCTCGAATTCCAGCTGTCTCACGGCGTAGACATCGTATCTGATGGCGAGCAGAGGGCGGACATGGTGTCCTACTTCGCTGAATCGTTCGAAGGGCTCGCGGTCGAGGGTGGGATGCCTGTGGTGCACGGCAAGATATCGATCAAGAACGGGCCTGAGTCATTCTCGAAAGTCAAGGACCTGGAGTACATCCGGTCGAAGCATCCAGACCTCAAGATCAAGCTCGCCTTGACAGGGCCCACCACGCTTGGGATGACCTGCGGCAGTCGGAAGATCAAATCCCACTACAAGAGCATAGTTGATTTCAGTCTCTACGAGGACATCGCAATCGCCCTCGCTCCGATTGCAAAAGCGCTCGTCGACAGGGGAGCATACGTGCAGATAGATGAGCCGTTTCTCTCGCAGAGCTACAAAGACCTCGCTGCGAGGGTCGAACTCCTAGACCGCGTCGCGAACGGCCTCCCGAGGGACAAGGTAAGCGTCCATGTCTGTGGATTCGTCGGCGGATTCGGAGTCGTGGGCCATCTTCTGAAGCTCGAGAACGTTTCAACGCTGAGCTTCGCCTTCGCCGGCAGGACCGAGCACAAGAACATCGAGCATGTATCTAGGAAGGCGTTCGAAGATGCCGACAAGAAGCTAGGCGCGGGCTGCGTTGCGGTCACCCCTATGACCGAGAAGGAAGTCGATTCGCCCCAGGCCGCTGCCGCGAAGCTGAAGGAGATAGCCAGCAAGGTCGGCAGGGAGAACATCGCATACGCACACCCCGACTGTGGTATGAGGGCTACGAACAAATCCCTGGTTCCAATCATCCTGCGAAATATGCGAGCAGGGGTCGACTTGTTCGGCTGATTGGCTCGTCGAGGTCAGGTTCTCTTGAACTCGTGTCTGTTGAGTGAGAGCGCAGCGAGAAAGAACGTGAACTACCTTGCTTCACTCGATTTCATCATCAGCCTCGGCTTCGGACTGATAATGCCGCTCTTCCCGCAATACGTCAAGCTTCTCGGCGGCGGAGGCCTGGAGGTCGGTGTACTATTCTCGTCCTTTGTCCTCACCAGAGCGATCCTAGCAGCTCCGTTCGGCAACTTATCGGACAGGGTCGGAAGGAAGCGGCTCATACTGATCGGCAGCTTCCTGTACGCTCTGCTCGCGGTCTTGTTTACGGTCCCCACTTCCTGGCCCGGGCTCACATTGGTACGAGGTCTGCAGGGCGTGGCGAGCGCGATGGTCTGGCCCGTCAGCGAAGCGCTCGTGATAGATTCATGTCCGGTTGCCAGCCGGGGAGCCTCACTCGGCAAGATCGTGATGGCCTCGAACCTTGGGATGGTCGTCGGGCCGTTCATAGGCGGCGGGCTATACTTCGTGGCGGACGAGTATCTCGGCTTCTCCCCAACGGATAGCTTCAAGTTCCCGTTCTATTTCACAGCCATTGTCGCATTGATCGGGGCGGTCATGGTCTGGGCGAATGTGACGGATGCAAGATCCCCCGTGAAAGACCGTCACAGACTATCCTTTGGGAAGCTCCTCAGGCCAGACGGCATGGACAAACAAGGCCACAGGAACCTCAAAGTGCTCTATGCGAATGCCGCCATGGAGGGATTCTCTTTCGCGAGCATCGGCCCGCTTATGGCACTATTTCTACTGATGGAATACGAAAATCTCGAGGCCGACGTCATCTCCATCATCATCGGTACGGCCATGGGCCTCGGAGCCTTGGTCGCGTTTCCGGCGGGACGGCTATCAGATCGAATTGGCCGGAAGAGGTTGTTCGTCGTAGGTGGCTATCTGTCCTTCGTGGGAACGATACTCATCCCGTTCGGGGGCGTGCTGCTTGTGATAATTCTGTTACTTGCCATGCGAAGCATGGCATTCCAGGTGTCCAGCCCGGCTCTCAGGGCCCTTCAGGCGGACACCGTTCCGGAAGAGGTCCGAGGAAGGCTTATCGGGATGCTTGAATCCATGTCGAACTTTGGGTCTGTCCTCGGCGCGCCCATGGGGGGTCTGCTGCTCGACGCGTTCTTCGCCAAGGACATCGGTCTCCCGGATCCGTTCTCAGGGACGATGGTGCCCTTCCTCATATCAGGCGGCCTTGGGATCTTCACGGTGACGCTGGTCCTGCTGCTGGTGAAGGAGAAACCTAGGCCCGTGCCCGATAAGAAGAGCGCATAACTCTGCCTAGATGCCTCCCGTCGCCGACAGCATGTAGTAATTGTCTTTAAATATCGTTACCTAGGTCTCTTCGGACGCAAGGTGGAGGCATGGCTGGCGAACTGACTGTCTCTGAACGTATTCTGTATCATCTGAACAACTATGTGAAGTACGAGGACAAGTACGAGGCACCGTTCGACGTCACCCAAGACGGAATCTCGCAGGCTTGTTCGATCTCGAGGGCACATGCT
>Ga0315268_10006434_pt1 | contig 12491 bp, 6 predicted proteins | sample C1_top_MG_FD_204535 | JGI IMG/M metagenome (GOLD analysis project Ga0315268, IMG submission 204535) | Sediment microbial communities from Yellowstone Lake, YNP, Wyoming, USA - C1_top | ecosystem: Environmental > Aquatic > Freshwater > Lake > Sediment | place: USA: Wyoming | collected 2017-08-01 | reverse complement strand
GACGAAATCCATGTGCCTTGCCAGCAATGAGCCTCCCAGCGGGCCGGTGACGTAGATCGCATCGCCGGGGCGAGCGCCGCTGCGGCGGATCGGCTCGATCCCTGCCGAACGGCCCAGGATCGCCACGGTCATCGCCAGCCTGCCCTCCCACGAGGCCGTGTCGCCGCCGACGACGGGGCACTGGAAGGCATCCCCCGCCTCGCGCATGCCGCGGTACAGCTCCTTGGCGTGCTCCATCCCCACATTTCGCGGCAGCGCCACGGTCGCCACCGCCGCCGCGGGCAGGCACGCCATGGCCGCGCAATCCGAGAGATTGCGGTTCATGACTTTGCGACCGATCTGCCGCGGCGTGTGCAGGTTAGAGTGGAAATGCACGCCGTCGAGGACCTGGTCGACGCCCACCAGCAGCAGGTCCTCGCCGCGCCATCTCATCACGGCCAGGTCGTCTCCAGCCGGCAGCAGGACATCGCCGCCGGGCGATTGCTGAGAGCGAATCCAGTCGATGAAGTCAAATTCGCCGGGAGGCATTGCATTTACTGTAGCAGGCGCGGATATTCAATGCACCCTCAGATGAGCAAGTCCATCATCTACTACATCACCGGGCATGGTTTCGGCCACGCCCGTCGCAGCGCGGCGCTGATCCGCCGGCTGGTGGCCGATCAGGCCGACCTGACGGTGCACATTCGCACGGCCGCCGCCCGCGAGGTGTTCGCCGACACGATCGGGGCGCGCGTTGTGTACGAGAAGACGGACATTGACCCGGGCGCGATCGAAGATGATGCGATCCGCGTCAACCAGGCAAAGACGATCGATCGCCTGCGCCGCCATCTGCGCCTCAGGCAGCCCATCATCGGCGGCGAGCTGCGCAGGCTCCCGCGCGACCTGAGGCTGATCGTGGCTGACATCACCTTTTTCGGCGGCGACATCAGCGCCCGCGCCGGCGTGCCCGGGATCGCCATCGGCAATTTCACCTGGGACTGGATCTACGAGCCGTGGCTGGCTTCGCACAACGACGGCGCGCAGATGCTCGGGGAAATCCAGGCCAGCTACTCGAAATTCACGGCCATCCTGAAACTGCCGTTTGGCGGGCGCACCGGCATGTTCCGCGAGGTGATCGACGCACCCGTGATCGCCACGGGCCAGCGCTACACGCGCGGCCAGGTGCTCGAACAGCTCCATATTGAGGATCGCCCCGGCCGCCCGATCATCCTGATCGGTCAGCGCGGGGGCATTTCTGCGAGTGCGCTGGAGCGGGTGATCCGCGGCTCGCCGGGGGTCACGTTTCTCTTTCCCAACGCCCCCCCGGAGTGCGCGCACCGCGACACCCTCGTGCCCGTGCAGCTTGACGGCCGCCTGCGCTTCGCTGATCTGCTCTACGCCAGCGACGCCGTGGTCTCGAAGCTCGGCCACGGCACGCTCAGCGAGTGCATCGGCGCCGGCGTGGCGATGCTCTGGCCCCCGCGCGTGGGGTTTCGCGAAGATGGGCCGATGGTGGCCGAAGCTCCCGCGTATTTGCGCATGCAGGAGATATCGAGGGAAGACTTCGAGAGCGGCAACTGGGCCAAGGGGCTGCAAGTGCTTCTTTCTTCCGCCCCGCCGCCCAAGCGCATGCCCTCCGATGGCGATCGCGTCTGCTCGCAGGTCCTTGCCCGCTGGCTGGCCTAACTGGCGGCCGGCACCAGCTTCTGCCCGCGCGACATGCGAATGCGCAGCGCGCGGAGCAATCGTCGGCGAAGCGTCTTGCGCAAGCGATCGATCTCGGCGTCGGAGCCGTTTTCCATCGGGACCAGTCCCCCGGCCTTGGTCTTGTGGCCGCCGCCTTCGCCGATGTTGCGGACCAGCCGCCGCATGACGTCGGCGGCGGATTTCTTGTCGGTGCCGGCGCGAAGGCTCATCACCAGGTTCGATCCCGAGACAGCCGTTACCAAGACCCACTCGATCTGGTCAAACCGAAGGAGAAAGTCGGCAATGACCGCCGGCGCCTCCGCCGATTGAATGTTGTCCAGGTGGGTGATCAGCGCGTGTTCATAGATCACCGCGTTGGCCAGGCCGCTGGAAAACGAGACGTAGATGTTTTGCGGCAGGTCGGCGTAGCGCATCCTGTAAAGCTTGCGCGTGTCGGCCAGCAGCGTCAGGCTCGAGAGCGCCACGTTGTCGAGATCGCCGGGCGTGCCGGCGGCGCCGGCAAGGTCGGTCTCGATGGCAAAGAGCATCATGGCCGCGAGGTCCGACGAAATGTCTGCCTCCAGCTCCATGTAGTAGGAGAAGACGATCGAGCTGGTCGCCCCCACGTCGGTGCGGATATCGGAGAAGTCATAATGCGGGCGGCGACCGCGCGAGCGATGGTGATCGATCACCGCCAGCGGCACCACATCTTCGGGCAGAGGGTTGAGCTTGAAGGGCGGCTGAACGTCCAACAGGATGATGGCGTCGTAGCGGCGCAGGGCCGCATCGCTCCAGGGGACCAGGTGGATGTCCGAATGCTCGAGAAAAGCCGCGTTGTAGCCGCCGCCGATGCTGCCCTTGATGGAGACCTGGATGCGCGCGTCTTTCAGTTGGGATTCGAGCAGGTAACAGAGAGCGAAACTCGACGCCAGCGCATCCGGATCGGGGTGCTGGTGCGTCGTTATGAGGATGTTCTTCCTGTCTGAGAGCAGACGCAGCAGTTTCCTGGCGCGGGGCCGCTTGCGCGACTTGCGCTCCGCGGCGACCGCGGAATCGGCCGCGGTTTCGAGGCATGACTCGACGAAGGGGGTCATGGCGTCCTGCCGGTTTCGCCGCCCGTTGGCGGGCGGCGCCATTGTTGACCTAGCATCGACCTGTGATGTGCCGGCCATAACAAGCGATCCACAAAGACTGATAATAGGCCGCGCGCAACGCTGACATTCATATCATATCGCCCGAAACGAGGGGCAAAAGTCGGGCCAGGGGAGGCCGGGCCTTCCTGCGGCCCAAGTCGTTCTCTTTACGACAGTTAAGAGATTGGCGCATTGCAGAAATATGCCGCTCCCACGGCGGCACAGGCAATAAGCGCGCTTCCTCGCGGCGGTCGCCAGTAAGCTGCCCTGAAATAAAACCCGTTTTGCAGCGACTAAATGGCAGGACGTTTTGTCAAGACTCAGCGGGAGGCTCACATGTTCGCACGATGGGTGTTTTCGTTTGTGTTGGTGCTCTGCCCGGCCCTGGCTTTGGCGCAGCCGCTGGCGGATAAGGTTCCGGCCGATGCGCTGGTCTATATCGGCTGGCAGGGTGTCGAATCGATGCCGGCGGGCTACCAGCAATCGCATCTGAAGGCGGTGTTGGACGAGTCGAATATCCCGGCGCTGGTCAATGATTTCCTGCCGCGACTCGTGGAGCGCGCCAACCAGGCGAACCGGCGAGCCGGCCAGCAGCTTGGGTTGCTGGCCGCCATCCTCAGGCCCATGTGGAAGCACCCAACGGCGGTCTACCTCAGCGCGCCCGATTGGCAGGGCGCCGGGCGCGGACCCGTTCCCAAGGGCGCGATTCTCTGCGAGGCAGGCGGCGATTCGGATGCGCTACTTGAGCAGTTCAACGTCATCGCGCAACAGATGCAGCGGGCGCCGTTCCCGGTGAAGGCGTTCAAGCAGGACAACCTGGTGGGGCTGGAATTCGGCTTCACCGAGCCGGCACAGGCGGTGGCCGGGGCTGGCGGTGCTCCCGCCATCTCGGGTGGCGCCGGATTCAAAGCAGCCCTGGCGCAGGTCAACAAGCAGCCGGTGGGCATCCTGTACATCGATGCCGAAGGCGTCATCGGGCAGATCGATCAGTTCGTCAACATGCTGCCCGTGCCCGAACCGAAGCAGCAGTGGCCGGTCATCCGCGATGCCCTGGGCGTCGGCGGGCTCAAGCGCATCGTGGCGACGTGCGGTTTTGACGGGCGCGACTGGGACAGCCAGCTTCTGATCGCCGCGCCCGCACCGAGGACAGGGCTGTTGTCGCTGCTGGATGCTCCTCCCTTGTCGGATGATGCCCTGCGGACCGTTCCCAGGACGGCCGTGATGGCCAGCGCCGTGCGTTTCGATCTGGCCAAGCTCGTCGCCCAGGTGCGCGCGATGATCGTGAAGATCAATCCCGACGCCCAGCAGGGCATCGATATGTTCCTCGGCATCGTGCAGAACCAGATCGGCCTGGATCTCCAGAAAGACATCCTCGAACCGCTCGGGGATGAGTGGGTGGTCTACATGGACCCCAATTCCACCGGCGGGGGCCTGCTGGGCATCGTGGCCGTCAACAAGCTGCGCAAACCCGCCGAGGCCGAGCAGTCGCTCAATAAGCTCATGTCGGTTCTGAACGAAGCGATCAAACAGAACGCGCCTGCGAAAGTCACGATTCGCTTCGACGAGGTCAAGCGGGATGGCGGGCTGATTCATTTTGTTTCGCTGCCCGTGGTCGCGCCGTCGTGGGCCGTGAAGAGCGGAAATCTGTACGTGGGCCTTTATCCACAGGTGGTTGACGCAGCGCTGAACAATGGTGGCTCGGGCAGATCAATCCTCGACAACCCCGATTTCGTTGCCCTTCGCAAGCGGCTGGGCGGCGAGAGGGCCTCGGCCGTCAGCTTCCTTGATCTGCCCAAGACGACCGGCGGCGGCTATCAGCTCGTGCTGGCCCTTTCGCAGCTTGGGCTGGGTTTCGCGGACATGTTTGGCGTCAAGACGCCGCCGATGGTTCTGCCGCCGCTTGCCCAGCTTCGCGAGCACCTGACGCCGGCAGGAGGGGTCGCGTGGTCGGACGATGCCGGGCTGCACATGCGCCACATCACTCCATTCCCCGGGGCCGAGCTGATCGCTTCGCCGGCGGGTGGAGTGGAGATGCTTGCGCCGGCTGCGGCGATTCCGATGCTGGCCTGGGAGAGGACGCGCGCCAAAGAAGCACGCGTTCGTCAGGCGATGCCGGCGGTTCCTCCGCCCCAGCCCGTTGCGCCCGGGCAATAGATCACTGAGAGTGGACGAAAGCTCACGGCAATTGGTTTGCGGGAAAGAGCCCCTCAGCCTTCCCTCTCCCCGGAGTGCCGGGGCGAGGGCAGGGTATGGGTCCCTTTTGGTCCGATCCTCTCGAACGGAATCGCCTTGAACCCCACCCTGAACGCCGGTGAATCCTCCTTCAGGCGAAAATCCCCGGCGGCCCGGCCGACGAAGTGCGGATCAACATCCACCATGTTGTCGCTGAGCTTCAGCATCTCCAGTTTCGCGTGCCATCCCACGCTCAGCCACTTGCCGCCCAGCGAGATGTTTCTGGCCACCACGCTGTTCTCCGGCGGCACGCCCTGGTCCTTCTGGTAAAACTTCTCCAGCTCGAGCACCTGCGGGTATTTCGTGCTGTAGGGCGGCTGCTTGTAGTTCATCTCCTCCAGCCGGCGCTTCATGTGGTCATAGACCATGTTGTGCCACACCGGCGACCTGTCGAGCCCGCGCCCGTCAAGCTGCACCGAGGGATTGCAGTCGACGAAGATGTTGTCTTCCACGACGAAGTCCCGCCCGCCGCCGAGAAACACGGCCCGCTGCACCTTCCAGAAGACGTTGCCTTCGATTCTCGTCCCGCTTACGCAGTCGTCCATGTACACGCCCATCGAGCCCATCCCGACGCCGCCGGTTTCGTGGATGAAGTTGTGGCGGATGACGTTTCCGCGATAGGTCCAGTCGCGGCCGGTGTAGATCGCGCCCACGTCGCCCGTCTCCAGGCACACGTGGTGGATCTCGTTCAGCTCGATCAGATGATCGTTGCCGCCGAACAGAATCGCACAGTGGGGGTGATCGTGAACGAGGTTGTTGGCCACGCGAATTCCCGCGCCGGTGAAATGGATGGCCGGCACATAGCACTTGGACCAGCGTGCGACGTGGTGGATTTCATTGCCGGTTGCGAAATGAGCGGCCGGGGCCAGCGTTTTGCGGTCGCCGCCGCTGAGGTCGATGCCGCCGTCGCCGCAGTTGCTGACGTGGCACTGGCTGACGCCGTTATTCCGTCCGCCGCGCACGATCACGGCATAGTCGCCGATGTTGCGGATGGTGCAGCCGGCCACGAGGTTGTTCTCGCCGCCGGTGATCTCAATCGCGTTGCCGCGCGTGCATTCGATCCCGACATTCCGGATCGTGATGTTCGATGCGCCGCGCAAACGGAAAACGGGCTGCTCGATGATCGAGACCAGCGCCCGTCCCTCTGAAATCGGCTTGGGCGGCCAGAAGTACAGGATGCCGCTCTTGCGGTCGAGGTACCACTCGCCCGGCTGATCCAGTTCCTCAAGCACGTTGAGGAAATGAAGCCGCTGGCCCTTGCGGAAGCCGTATTGCCCGTATGGCGGGCGGGTCTTGATCAGGCGCTGCGTTGTATCGATCGACGCCACCGCCTCATAGGAGTTGGCCCAGTCCCACGCCCAATAGCCATGAACCCAGATGTCGTCAAAGCTCTTCCACGTCGATGGCCGATCGCCATCGTAATAGAAGCCGGCCGGCAGGTTGCCGATGGTTCCTCCATGGCCGTCGTTGGCGCCCTGGTCTTTGGGGATTGCGGCGATCTTCACGTCTTCGTTGTTCGGCCAGCGGGCGAGGGTCATCGGCTGGTCGTCGAAGAACAGTTCGAGCCCCGCGGGCGTCGTGCGCCTGCCGAAGCCGCGGGAGCGCATCGAGCCGAAGTCGGTGATGCCTTGGGCCTTCAGGTCGGCCTGCACGACCGCCTTGCGCGCCCCATTGCTGAGGCGCGCAAGGATGGACGGATCCATCACCGGCGCGAACGCTTGCACTTCCCGGCCGCCGATGAGGCGGACTTTCTCGCCGCTCATCGCCTGGTACGTGATCGGGGCGGCCACGGTGCCGCTGTCCTGCTCGGCAAGTTCAATGGACTTGTCGAGGAAGTACGTTCCTGCACGGATGCTCACGGTTGCAGGCCCATCGAGCCTGCCGGCCTTCTTGAGTTCGGCAATGGCCGCCCGGGCGCGCCCGATTGTCGCAAACGGGCCGTCAGTCTTCCGGGGGTTGGCGGCCTGCTCCTGCCCGGACCAACTGTCGTTGCCGTCGGTCGCGACATACAACCTGAGTTCGTCGGCCCGAGCCGAAGCCCACGCCATCGTAATGCCTGTCGCCAACATAAGCAGTTTCACGCTGTTCATGCGGCCAAGCTTAAGTTGGCTCTGCAGGTCGGTCCATCCTGGCAGCGGTATGCACTTCGCACCGCCTCACCGGAACCCGGACGTCACGAAGAGGTTCCCCGGGGTTGCCCCTGGATCGTCGGAATCTCACCGGCCTCCATGAGCTGCTTGAAATGCCGCAGGTCCTCCTTGATCTGCTGCCTGGGCTCCTCGCCGAAGAGTCTCGCGATAACGACGCCCGGAGCGCCGGCCGGCGGGACGTATTCCATCACCACGTGTACTTCGGTGCCGTGGTTCTGCGGCGCCGGCACGAAGCGGACCGACCCCGCGTTATCCACATCCGCGCCGGGCAGCGAGGGCCACGAAATCAGCCGGTTCTCCCCCTCGTTGATGATCTGCGCATCCCATTCAACTCGTCTCCCGGCCGGGCTCGTTGATGCGTCCGGGTCGCCCAACCTTGCCATGTTGTTCGGCCAGAGTCGTCATTTCTTCTCCTTGATTCGCCCGCCCGCCATCCACGTCCTGGCGCATCTCGGGCCGCAACCTTGATGCCACCCCGCGAATCCGGAATTCGCTACCTGCCGGCCGGCCTGCGCGGTAAAGTCAGCGCGTCGGCCGTCGCGCTGCGCGCGGCCGCCGCGGGGAGGATGGAACATGGCTCAACTGATCTGCGTGGGCTGCGGAAAGCACCTGGTCGTGGACCCCTCCGTGGGCGGAGGCGACATCGTGTGCCCGGCCTGCGGAGCGATCGCCGCCGTCCCCGGCCCGCGGCCTTCTTCCGCGGCTCTGACCCCCTCGCGCCGTCGGGTTGGCGAGTTGCCGCCACACCACGACACCTCGCGCCTGCTGAGCATCACCCTCGCCCTCTCGGCCGCAGCCGTCCTGATCATTCTGCTGATCTGGCTGGTCCTCGCCCCGTCTCCCAAACCATCGCTCGTGTCGCAGGTCAACTCCCTTAAATCCGAGGCCGAGGCGCTCGCGGTTCACGGCGATCTGGCGGCCGCGCACGAATGCTACCGCAGGATCGACCAACTCGTCTCCGGCCGCGATCTTCGCAATGCCGAACTGCGTGCCCTGGTCGATCGCGCCCGTCACGATGCACAGGATGTCTATCGCCTTCTCCTGTTCGAGGAGCAGCGCAAACAGCTCGAGGGAATCCTTGCCCTCAAATCCGAGGCCGAGCGGCTTGCCCTGCTCGGCGACTTCGAATCGGCCCACGGCAAGTACCAGGAGTTGGAGCTCGCCGCCGCCTCGCTTTCGCCCGAGGTACCGCTGCCGGCCGGATTGCTAGACCGGGTGCGCTCCGATCAGGACCGGGTGTTCGCTCTGCTGCTTGAGAAGCGGCACCCCGTCGTTTTGCCCGCGGTTCAGCCGCAAGTACCGGCCACGCAGCCCGCGACCCAGCCGGCGCATCCGCAGCCGACGACCGTGCCGGGCGCGGCGGCGCAGCCCTCCTTATCGCCGCCTGCCATAGCGGCAACCCGCTACGGCATGACCGCCGGCGGCCTCGCATCGCTTCTGGCCGTCAGCGACTGCTTCGATCCTTCCCCGGCGGCCACGGCGCCCGGGCGCCCGGCGTATCCGCCGCGCGTCGCCGCCGCAGTGGCGTGGCTGGAAAACGGTGACAACTGCTTGGGCGTCAACGTCGGCCCCGTCCAGTACGTGGGCTATAACCTGTTCGCGCTCAGCCGGGTCGGCTCCCACCTGGGGCTGAAGCACTTGGGCAAACACGAGTGGTACGCTCAACTCGCCGCCAGGATTCTCGCTTTGCAGTTCCACGATGGTTCCTGGGGCGCCACGCCGGGCGCCAACAGCACCATCGAAACCGCCTACACGCTGCTGTTTCTCTCCGCCGGCCGCCATCCCGTCCTGTTCAACAAGCTCCGCTACGAAGGAGCCTGGAACGACCGTCCGCGCGACATTGCCAATCTGTCGAGGTTCGCCGTATTCGAGCTGCAACACCCCCTCGCGTGGCGCGTCGCCGATCTGCGGCGAGACTGGTCCGACTGGCTTGACTCGCCGATCCTCTATATTGCCGGCCATCTGAGCGTGAAATTCGCCGACGCCGATTGCGTCAAGCTCCGCGCTTTTGTCCAGGCGGGCGGAATGATCTTCGCGCACGCCGACGGCGGCTCGCCGGCCTTCAACGATGCCGCCGCCGCTCTTGCCCGGCGGCTTTTCAACGCACCGCTGATCGCGCTGCCGGCCGGTCATCCCATCTACTCAATCCGCTACCCCCTGGATTCCAAACCGGAGTTGCGCTACGTGGGCAACGGCGCTCGCATCCTCATGCTTCATAGCCCGAAAGACATCGCCTCTTCGTGGCAATCGCGCGACCTGACCCGGCGCCATCTGCTGCAACTGGGCGTCAACATTTTCGAATACGCCTGCGGGCGGCCCGATCTCAAGGCGGGCACCGCTGTGCGTGTGCCTCCCGAGATCGGGGCACCTCCTGCATTGACCATTTCCGTGGCTCGGCTGACTTACACCGGCAACTGCGATCCCGGGCCGTTCGCCTGGCAGCGGTTCGCGCGATATTTCCGCCAGCAAACCGACTGGTCGATGAATTGCGCCCCCGTGGCTGTTGAAAACTTCACTCTTGAAACCGCTCCTGTTGCGCATCTGACCGGCACGGCCGCCCTCGTGCTCACGCCGGTGCAGTCGCAGGCCATCCGGCGGTACGTGCAGGGCGGCGGCGTGCTGCTGATCGACGCCTGCGGCGGCTCGCCCGCCTTCGCCAACAGCATCCCGGCGATTCTTCAGGCGATCTTCCCCGAATCCGCCCTCCAGCCGCTTGGCCCCGAGCATCCGCTGCTTGCCGCTTCGGCGGCCGGCATGGTCGATCTGTCCAAGGCCCAGTACCGTCGCGGTGTCAATGCCCTTCCGGGCAAGCCCGTTCCGTCGATGGCGGTCCTCCATGCGGGCAAGGGGGGCGTCCTTTTCAGCCGGCTGGATATCACCGAGGGAATTCTCGCCTGCCCCGCCTGGGGAATTTTCGGCTACTCAACCGACTATGCTCAGGACCTTGTGAGGAATATCCTATTGTGGGCGGCCGACAGAGCCGCTGCCCGCTAGGGGGTGCGTTTTTCTTGTTTGCGCGTCGTTCACTCGCGCCGGCCAGCGAGGTCAGGGCATGTCCAGGATCGTCTTGTTTGCGAGCTTCATCCTGTCTGCGTCGGTTTGCCTCCGCGTTCAGCCCGCCTCGGCGGCGCCCGGGTCCGACCCCCAGGAGGTTCAGCGCATGCGCGAAGAAATGCAGCGCCTGCGCCGCGAGCTCGACGAGCTGCGCAAAGCCGCCGCAACCTCGCGCCCAGCCGAGCCTCAGGCCATCCCGCGCCGCCCGACCACCTCTCCGGCCGCCGCGCGCGACGAACTGCCGCCACTGTTCGGGAAACGCCCCGTGCCCCGGCCGCTTGCGGTCGCCTCCGATTCGGTCAGCGACAAGGACATTGGCGATGCCATCGCCCGCGCCGTCGAGTTCCTGCTCACGCGGGTGGTCGACGACAACGGGCAGCTTCGATTCACCCTCCACGCCCCCCAGGATCGCACCATCTACGCCGACCCCAATGATCCATCACTCAACACCGGCATGCATGCGCTGGTCACCTATGCCCTGCTTCAGGCGGGCCTGGCGATCCGCGATGAGCGACTGGATATCAAGCGGCCGCTGATGAAGCAGATGGTCGAGCGCCTCAAGCGGCTGGACCCTGACGGCGGGGCCGGCACCTACGCACGGGCCCTGCGCATCGCCGCCCTGGCCGTTTATAACCGCTCCGAAGACCGGAAGGTTCTTGGCGAGGATGCCACTTACCTGGTCAACAACATTCACGGCGGCTGCTACACCTACGGCTCGCTTTCCGCCAGATACTCCAACCTCGACCGCACCATCCGCTTCGGCGACAACTCCAACGCCCAGTACGGCCTGCTGGGCGTCTGGCTCGCCTCGGAGCTGGGCTTTGAGGTCCGACGCGAATACTGGCACATGGTCGAATCCCACTGGGCCGAGGCCCAGCACGAAAACGGCCAGTGGGGATACACGCCGCGCGTTGACGGAGCGGCCGTCACCGTCAATCCCGCCGGCGGCGACGCCGTCGCCTTGCCGCGGTTTATCGACCCAACCGGCACGCGCGGGACGCTCTCCATGACCCTCGCCGGCGCGGCCTCGCTCTTTGTCACCCACGATTACCTCGACGCCGGCAAATTCGAGCGCGAAGTCGGCCGCGACCCCTTCTCGCCCGCCCTCGCCCGCGCTCTCAAGTGGCTCGAAGACGGCGACAACATCCGCAAGGAAGTGGGCCCGGGCCGAAACGGCTGGGGCGGCGGCTACACGCTTTATGGCATCGAACGCGTCGGGCTTGCCTCCGGGTTCAGATATTTCGGCAAGCACGACTGGTATCGCGAGTTTGCCCAGTGGCTTATCGAGCAGCAGCAACCCGACGGCAGCTTCAACGATATCATCGAGACCGCCTATTGCCTGCTCTTTCTCGCCCGCGGCCGCCACCCCATCATCATGAACAAGCTGCGCTTTGAGGGTTCGTGGGCCAATCGCCCCCGCGACCTGGCCAATCTCGCCCGATTCGCCAGCCGGGAACTGGAGCGCCCCCTCAATTGGCAGGTCGTGCCCCTCGGCCGCGATTGGACGCAGTGGAATGACTCCCCCGTGCTCTATCTGGCCAGCCACCTGGCGGTGAAGCTCACCGACGCCGACTGCAAGAACATCCGCAGCTTCATCGACGCGGGCGGTCTGCTGTTCACGCACAGCGATGGCAGCAGCCCCGCCTTCAACGGCTTCGTTGTGCAACTGGGCCGCAAGCTTTACCCCGCGTATGAGTGGGTGGACGTTCCGGCCGACCATGAGATCTTCAGCGTTCAGTTCAAAGTGGCCCCTCACCCGCGGCTCCACTGCATCACCAACGGCTCGCGCATTCTCATTGTCCACTCTCCCAACGACATCTCCTCCTCCTGGCAGACTCGCGCCGAGCGCACCCGCCGCAACGTCTTTGACCTGGGCGTGAACCTTTTCCTGTATGCCGCCGGCAAGACCGACCTGCGCAATCGCCTCGCCAGCCCCTACCTGCCTCCGCCGCCCGTCAACCCCACCGCGAGAATGCCGCTGGCCCGGATCAAGTACGCCGGGAACTGGGACCCCGAGCCCTCCGCCTGGACCCATTTCTCGCGGTTGCTCCAATACCAGACTGGCCTGGGTCTCGCCCCCGCCGAAGTCACGTCCGCCGATCTGAATCCCTCGAAATATCCCATCGCCCACCTCACCGGCGCCGCGCCGCTCCGGCTGGCCGACTCGGCTATCGCCGACATCCGCAGATACGTCGAAGGCGGCGGCGTTCTCCTGATCGACGCCTGCGGAGGGAGCGCAGCTTTTTACGCCTCGATC
>Ga0315268_10006433_pt1 | contig 12491 bp, 13 predicted proteins | sample C1_top_MG_FD_204535 | JGI IMG/M metagenome (GOLD analysis project Ga0315268, IMG submission 204535) | Sediment microbial communities from Yellowstone Lake, YNP, Wyoming, USA - C1_top | ecosystem: Environmental > Aquatic > Freshwater > Lake > Sediment | place: USA: Wyoming | collected 2017-08-01 | reverse complement strand
CCCCCGCCGAAATAAAACTGAGCGAAGCTATTTACCTCCTTGAAGGGGATATAACGCCGGTGGAGTGTATAACCAATCCCAGCGCCTGTACGCGCTCCCGGGTGTGCGCCACCCGGGACGTCTGGGATGAAATGAAACGGGCGATGGACGGCGTGCTGGAGTCCACGACGCTGAAGGACTTAGTGGAACGCCAGGAGAAAAAAACGCACGATCCACAAGGCGAAACCTACGAAATATGAATATCAAAGGAAGGATTTTTTAAAGATATGACTGCCAAATCAGGGGTCAATAACATAGATTACCTGCATTTCAAGAGCATCCATATCCCCCGCCTGACGCGGGGCATCGCGGGTGACTCCACCGAGCTAATCGGCAACACACCCTTGGTCAGGCTCAACCGTCTTAACCAGGGGGCTGCCGCCGATGTGGTAGTTAAACTGGAATCCTTCAACCCGCTTTCGAGTGTTAAAGACCGCATCGGCGTCTCCATGATTGTCAGCGCCGAAGAAGAGGGGCTTATCAACCAAAATACCGTGATTGTAGAGCCCACCAGCGGCAATACGGGCATTGCCCTGGCTTTCGTCTGCGCCGCCAGGGGCTATAAACTCATCCTGACCATGCCGGACACCATGTCCATGGAAAGGCGCCAGTTATTGGCCGTTCTGGGAGCTCAGCTGGTGCTTACTCCCGGTGCCGAGGGCATGCCCGGAGCCGTGAAAAAAGCAGAACAGTTGGTGGCCGAAAATCCCAACTATTTCATGCCCCAGCAGTTCAAGAACCTCGCCAACCCGGAGATACACCGCCTCACCACGGCTGAGGAAATCTGGCGCGATACCGAAGGCAGGGTGGACATAGTGGTGGCCGGTGTGGGTACCGGCGGCACTATCACCGGCATCGCCGAGGTGCTCAAGAAAAGAAAACCCGGCTTCAAGGCCGTGGCCGTCGAACCGGCGGCTTCGCCGGTGCTCTCGGGCGGCAAGATGGGGCCGCACAAGATACAGGGCATAGGGGCCGGATTCGTGCCACAGGTTCTGCGCCTGGATTTGATTAATGAGATTGTCAAAGTCAGCAACGAGGATGCCGGTGCCACCGCCAGAAAATTGGCGCGGGAAGAAGGCATACTGGCAGGCATATCTTCCGGAGCGGCAGCATGGGCTGCCCTGGAACTGGCGAAAAGGCCGGAAAATGCAGACAAGCTGATTGTCGCCATTCTGCCCGATGCCGGCGAGCGCTATCTCTCGACATGGCTTTTCCAGGAGGAAATACAGAGCCAGGCCGCCGTACAGAACAAATAAATAATAGATAGAGGAAAAGCAGGGAAAAACATGCTTGATGTTTACCAAGAAGTCGTGGAGACCATAAAGAGCGGCCGCAGGGCCGCTCTAGCAACGGTAATACTGTCGGACGGTTCCGTGCCGCGCCTGGCAGGTGCCAAGATGCTTATACGGGAGGACGGCTCTTCCATCGGAACAGTGGGAGGCGGCGGAGCCGAACAGGCGGCACGCCAAAAAGCCCCGGAGGTAATCAAAACAGGCGAAGCACAAATCCTGCATTTCGACATGACAGGGAAAGGTCCGCTGGCCAAAATGGTATGCGGCGGTAAAATGGACGTCTTTATCGAACCGGTAACGCCCCGGGAGTGCCTTTACCTGTTTGGGGCAGGGCACATCTCTCAACACACCGCAGCGCTGGCCAAGAGGTGCGGTTTTCGGGTAATCGTGGTTGACCCGCGCCCGGAATATAATTCACCCGACAGGTTCCCCGAGACGGATGTGCTGGTCAACAAGCCATACGAAGAGGCTTTCAAGGAGCTTAACATCACGCTCAACGATTATGTCGTCGTGGTAACGCCCGGGCACGTGCTCGACGAGCTCTGCCTGCAATACGCCGTTGGCACCGCAGCCGGCTATGTCGGCATGATTGGCAGCAAGAATAAGACCAAGGATGTCTATGAGCGTTTGACGTCCAAGGGGATTCCCGCCGAAAAACTCAAACACGTCCATGCCCCTATCGGCCTTCCCATCGGCGCCGAGACACCCGAAGAGATTGCTGTGAGCATTATGGCCGAAATTATCGAGCACAAGCGGTTGAAACATCCTGTGCAGGGAGACTGTAGATGAGATTTGAGACTGAAGCCATCCACGCGGGACAGCGTCCCGACAAGGCCTACGGGGCCATCGCCGTTCCTATCTATCAGACTTCAACCTTCGCCTTCGAGGATGTCGAAAAGACAAGAGGCTACGATTACTCGCGCACATCCAATCCCACGCGCAAGGTTCTGGAAGACACCCTGGCCAAACTGGAGGGAGGCAAAGCGGGTTTCGCCTGTGCCAGCGGCATGGCTGCTGAGAGCACCATCGTCTATCTGCTCCAGGCCGGTGACCACGTGCTGGCCGTCGAAGATATTTACGGCGGTACCTTCCGCCTCTTCCACAACGTGATGAGCCAATTCGGCGTAGAGTCCACCTTTATTCAGATGGGCACCTCTGAGGCTATAGAAGCCGCCATACGGCCTAACACACGCATGCTGTGGCTGGAAACCCCCTCCAATCCGCTGCTGCGTATCATTGACCTGGAGATGGCCGCGGGTGTGGCTAAAAAACACGGCTTAATCAGCGTTATGGACAATACCTTCGCCTCGCCATATTTCTTGAGGCCCATCGAGTTCGGCATAGATATAGTGATACACTCCACCACCAAGTACCTCAACGGGCACTCGGACGTGATAGGCGGCGCTATCGTCACCGCCACCGACGAGCTTGCCCAGCGCATCGCTTTCCTGCACAATGCCCTGGGCGTCTGCGCCGGGCCTTTCGACAGCTGGCTGGTGCTGCGCGGCATCGAGACCTTGCCGGTCAGGATGAAACAGCACGAAGCCAATGCCACCGCCGTCGCCAAATTCTTGAAGGCCCAACCCATGGTGAGCCGGGTGTATTACCCCGGCCTGCCGGAGCATCCCGGACACGATATCGCACGCCGGCAGATGAAAGGCTTCGGCGGCATGGTCTCCTTCGAGCTTAAAGGCGGACTGACGGCAGTGCACCGCTTCCTTAAAGCCATAAAGGTGTTCTCGCTGGCCGAGTCCCTGGGCGGCATGGCCTCTCTGGCGGGCCACCCAGTCACGCAGAGCCACGCTTCCATGACCAAAAGCCAGCGCGAGAAGATAGGCATCACCGAAGGGCTGGTGCGGCTCTCGGTAGGCTTGGAAAATATTGACGACCTGCTGGAAGACCTGGCACAGGCACTTAAATACACTTAAATAGATGAAAACCGCATATTCAGCGCGGTAATGTCACGGAGAGTCTGAAATGAAAAGAATATATCTGGACTATGCAGCCACCACCCCCACCGACCCGGAGGTGGTCAAGGCCATGTTGCCCTACTTCAACCATTCCTTCGGCAACCCGTCCAGTCTCTACTCCTACGGGCAGGAAAACAAGGTTGCTCTGGATGCGGCCAGAAAAACGGTAGCCGATGCCATCGGGGCACAAAGCGACGAAATCATCTTCACCAGCGGAGGCACAGAAGCCGACAACAGCGCGCTCTGCGGGGTAGCCTGGGCCAACCGCGAAAAGGGCAACCACATCATCACCACAGCGGTGGAGCATCACGCCGTTCTGGAGACGTGCCACTTCCTGAGCCAGAATGGCTTTGACGTCACCTATTTGCCCGTAGACGCTAAGGGGCTGGTTGACCCCGACGACATCAAAAAGGCCCTCACCCCCAAAACCGTCCTCATCTCCGTCATGCACGCCAACAACGAGGTAGGCAGTATCCAGCCGGTGGCCGAGATCGGGCGCATTGCCCGGGAGAGGGGTATCTATTTCCACAGCGACGCGGTGCAGACGGTAGGGCACATTCCGGTGGAAGTGAACAGGATGGGAGTTGACCTGCTGTCTGTTTCGGCACACAAACTCTACGGCCCCAAGGGCGTGGGTATGCTCTACGTGCGCAAGGGAACTAGAATAGCACCGTACATGCACGGGGGAGGGCAGGAAAAAGGGCGGCGCGCCGGCACAGAGAATGTGGCCGGCATCGTGGGGCTGGCCAAAGCCATAGAGCTAGCCATGCCAAACCTGGATGATGAGGCAGAGCGTCAAACGGCTCTGCGCGACAGGCTTATCGACGAATTGCTGGGCAGCATCGAACGCATTCAATTGAACGGGCACCGCACACAAAGGCTGCCCAACAATGTTAATGTTAGCATCGATTATGTCGAGGGCGAGTCCATGCTGCTCAACCTTGACCTGGAAGGCGTATGCGTCTCCACGGGTTCGGCCTGCAGCTCCACCAGCCATGAGCCCTCTCACGTGCTCACGGCGCTGGGTTTGCCCCCGGAGAAGGCGCACTGCTCGCTCAGGTTCACGCTGGGTAAGTGGACGACCGATGCGGACATAGACCGCGTTCTGGAACTGATGCCGCCCATGGTGGCCAGGCTAAGAGCCATGTCGCCCCTTATGAAGGCGCGCTAAAGGAGAAATATGGCTGGTTTCTACAGCGACAAAGTCATCGACCATTTCAAGAGCCCGCGCAATGTGGGAGTACTCAAAAATGCGGATGCGGTAGGCTATGTGGGAGAGCCCGCCTGGGGCATTGATGCCGAGCTTTACCTGGAGGTTGAAAACGGCATCATTACCGAGGCCAAGTCCAAGGCCTTCGGCTGTGGCGCCACTATCGCCGCCGGCTCGGTGGTCACCGAGATGGTCAAGGGCAAGCGCCTCGATGAGGTAGTCAATATCACCGATGCGGACATAGACAAAGCCCTGGGCGGACTGCCCGCTTCAAAGGCCCACTGCTCTAAGCTGGGCCGGGAGCTGATTCAGGCCGCCGTCAAGGATTATCACGAGCGCCACCGGAGCGCCTGAACAGGATTTCAACTATGTCCAGGATATATCTCGACCACATTTCGGGCACTCCCGTTCTCCCTGAAGTCTCACAGGCCATGCTCCCTTATCTCACCGAGCGCTTCGGGAACCCATCTTCCCTGCATAGCTGGGGACAGGCGGCGCGCGAAGCTGTAGAGACAGCCCGCGGCCAGGTGGCAGCGCTCATCGGGGCGGATACCTCCGAAATCGTCTTTACCAGTGGCGGGACAGAGGCCAATAACCTAGCAATTAAAGGATTGGCGCTGGGGGGCGAGAGAAATGGCAAGCACATCCTGTGCTCAGCCATCGAGCACGTTTCCGTACTCAACGCAGTCAGAGCCCTTAAACGGTCTGGTTTTGAGACCGAGCTCATACCCGTGGATAGATACGGGCTGGTCGACCCACAGGAGGTAAAAAAACGCTTGCGGCCGGATACCGTCCTGGTATCCATCATGCAGGCCAACAACGAAATCGGCACGGTAGAGCCAATCGCCGAGATTGCCAGCCTGACACGGGAGAAAGGCATCCTCCTTCACACAGACGCCATAGCCTCAGCGGGTAGCTTGCCGCTAAACGTCAAGGAACTGGGCGTGGATGCTCTCAGTCTGGCAGCCAATCAATTATACGGCCCGGCCGGGGCGGGTGCCCTCTGGCTGCGCCGTGGTGTGAAAGTGACGCCGCTGCTCGATGGCGGCTTCCAGGAAGACAATCGTCGCGCCGGCAGTGAGAATGTGGCGGGCATTGTGGGTATGGGTAAGGCAGCGGAGTTAGCCCACAACAGCATGCCCCAGCGCATGACGCAATTGATTCCCCTGCGCGACCGCCTGCTATCCGAGATTCCTGCCCACATCCCACGCGTGGTGGCGACGGGACACCCAACCAGCCGCCTGCCGGGGCACGCCAGCTTCTGCATAGAGTTCATCGAGGGCGAGTCTATGCTGCTATGGCTGGATATGCAGGGTATCGCCGTTTCCAGCGTCTCGGCTTGCACCTCCAAGGCGCTCAAGGCCTCGCATGTGCTGCTGGCTACCGGCATGGAGCACGCCCTGGCCCAGGGCTCCATCGTTTTCAGCCTGGGCATAGACAACAGCGCAAGTGATGTCGATTACATTCTGGAGACGCTGCCGGCAGTTGTAGACAGGCTGAGGCAGATGTCACCCCTGTATGCTGAATTCGTTAAAGGAGCAACTTAAAATGCCGATATACAGCGACAAAGTCATGGACCACTTCATGCACCCGCGCAACGTGGGCGAAATAGCCGACGCCGACGGCATCGGTGAGGTAGGCAATCCCGTCTGCGGCGACATGATGACCTTTTACATCAAAGTCAAGGATGACCGCCTGGAAGACATTAAATTCAAGACCTTCGGCTGCGGCGCCGCCATCGCCGTCTCCAGCATGACCAGCGAGATGGCCACTGGCAAAACGCTGGAAGAGGCCATGCTCATCACCCCACAGTCGGTGGCGGACGAACTGGGCGGATTGCCCAAGGTCAAATTCCATTGCTCCAACCTGGGAGCGGACGCGCTTCACAAGGCCATCAATGATTACAGGCAAAAACACGGCCTAGCGCCTCTGGCAGGTGACAACAGCCACCATCGTGATGACGAGGTGGAACACGCTGAAGCCGGAGTCGGGCCCTAGAGGCGCGCGCTTTGGACAGCAATCAACCCAAAGCTAAATTCAAGGGTGACGGCATCATTACCTTTCATGATGTGCCGACAGCCATCAAAGCGGAAAAGTTGCTCAAAGCCGCCGGTGTTGAGGTCAAGCTGGTGGCACCGCCCCCCAAGTTCCGCCTGGGCTGCGCCCTAGGCGTGGAAATTTTGTTATCACGTCAGCAGGAAATTTTGGACCTCTTTCGGGCCAAGGATGTGCCCATCTCTCAACTACTGCCCCTGGACTGAGTAACTCGCCCAGCAGGGCAGTTCAGGCCCAAGTCCCCAAAAACCGTTATTTCTCTTCAAATGTACAGCAGTCGGCGTGCCTGTAGTGACCGGCTACATTGACGCTTGGTGCCCGACACTCCAGCCGGTCGTTGTACTTGCACTCCGCAGATAAGCAAGCCCCTATGCCACCGGCCGTGTCGGGAAATCCACCTCTGGCACTGCCATGGATGTATGTGTTGCATTCCGAGTGGGCGCCTACGTTTATGGCCAGAGTGGTACACATGTCGTTCCGGTTGTAGGCACAGATTGACATCGCGCAGCTTTGAACTGGACTCATTTTCATATCTCCCCTTCCAATTACCGAAGATAAAGATATGTTATCCGAAAAGCCATCAAATAGTCATCAAATAGTTGCGCTCCCCTATTACAAATGTGTGACATTTCAATCAAATGAGCTAAAATCGACCGGATTCGGCTAGCTCGCGTCATTTGACTTTTCCAGCCAAAATGCTTAAATGGAACTAGAGGGTGGTTTAGGAGAATCCCCTCAATACAGCGAAAAAGGAGGAGGCATAATGAAACTACTGGCAATGTTATGCCGGAGGAATTTTCCTTGTAGGTGCTCCTCGCTGGTAAGAGGTGGCAAATCCTAGAATATCAGCGGGGAGCCCAGGAAGGTTCTCGAGCTCCTCGAGAATAATAATGCTCCCCCAAAAGGACATCTGGTTGTGCTAACCAGGCAGGAGGAGTAGGGAACGAAGCGCAGACCCCGGGTTTAATAAATCCGGGGTCTTTGTTTTTGCTGCGAGAGGGTAGCGCCGGGACAGCCTTCAGACAGGGAACCTGAGCATGATGAGCGAGATGGCGACAAAGAGCACTATCAAAACGATGGTCAACTGAAAAAGCGTTTTCTCCACGCCGCGCTTGGTGCGATAAACCGTGTCCGCCTGGCCGAAAATACCGCCCAGACCGCCACCCCTTACCTGAAGCAGCAGCGCCGCTGTCAGCGCCACAGATAGTATCATCTGTGCAATAGTGAAATAAGTCTGCATATTAACCTTCCCTCAGTTTCTTGCCCAGCAGTTCTCCGGCCAGATTGGGATTGGCCCTCCCGTGGGAAAGGCGCATCACCTGGCCCACCATGAATTTAATGGCCTGCGCCTTGCCCGCTTTATAATCAGCCACCGCCTGCGCATTGTCCTTGATTACCTGCGCCACAATGGCTTCTATCTCCGTGCTGTCGCTTATCTGCGCCAGCCCCTTTTCGTCTACGATAGCCCGCGCCGTCTTGCCCGTGGCAAACATCTCCGCCAGCACGTCTTTGCCGGTGCCAGCATTGATGACGGATTTGCCCACCAGTCTGACGAGCTCGGTAAAGTTGGGCGGGGGTATGCGGCGACCAAACTCTATAATATCACACCCCGAGGTATTGATGATACCCGCCGCCGGGCCCACCAGCCAGTTGGAGAGCTCCTTGGGTGAAAGCTCTGCACCCGCGCCTACCAGCAACTCGTAATAATCAGCAGTCTCGCGGCTTTCGGTCAGCAGATTGGCGTCATACATCGGCAACCCGTACTGCGTTGTGAAGCGGTCTCGGCGGGCACCCGGCAGCTCCGGCAATCGCGCCCTGACCTCGTCCACCCAGGCAGTGGATGGCACGAGCGGCGGCAGGTCAGGCTCAGGAAAATAGCGGTAATCGTGGGCGAACTCCTTGCTGCGCTGCGAAACCGTCTTGCCTTCGGCCTCTACCCAGCCGCGCGTCTCCTGAACGAGCTTTCCCCCCCGTGAGATAACCTTGCGCTGGCGCTCAGCCTCGTATTCCAGTGCGCGAAAGACGGCACGGAAGCTGTTCATGTTCTTGACTTCTACCTTAGCCAGGAATTTCTCGCTGCCCTTAGGACGGATAGATATGTTGGCATCGCAGCGGAAGCTGCCTTCCTCCATGTTGGCGGTGGAGACGCCCAGGTAGCGCAGGATGGAGTGCAGCTTGGTGAGGTAGGCACGGGCTTCCTCTGCCGAGCGCATGTCGGGCTCGCTGACTATCTCCATGAGGGGCACACCGGAGCGGTTGACGTCCACCAGGCTGTAAGCGAAGCCGCCCTCGTCGCGATGAAGCAGCTTGGCTACGTCCTCCTCCTGATGCACGCGGGTGATGCCGATGCGCTTCACCTCTCCGTTCAGCTCTATATTGAGCCAGCCGCCGACGCCGATGGGCTGGTCGTACTGCGATATCTGGTAGCCCTTCATCAGGTCGGGATAGGGGTAATTCTTGCGGTCGAACTTGGTATAGTCCGAGACGGTGCAGTTGAGTGCCAGGGCCGTCATCATGGCGTATTCCACGGCTTGGCGGTTGATGTTGGGCAACACGCCGGGCATGCCCAGGCACACAGGGCAAACATGGGTGTTGGGTGGGGCGCTGGCATAATCGGCTGAGCAGCGGCAGTACATCTTGCTACCAGTGCACAGCTGCGCGTGCACCTCCAGGCCGATGATGGTTTCATATTCCACGGGAGTGGCAGTTATGCTTTCCATAAACAAGTTATCAGTATATCAAGACGGGGCAGGGCTGACAAGGAAGGGACGATATTGAGACTCCGCTGCCGCCCGAATGGAGAGTATGTTATAATCTAACTTGTCCGCGTGGGGCTGTAGCTCAGTCGGGAGAGCATTGCGTTCGCATCGCAGGGGTCAGGGGTTCGAATCCCCTCAGCTCCACTAAAGGGGACGATACTGAGAACTCTGCTGCCCGAAAGAGTCTTTTCAATAACCTTTCAATGGTTCATCTGATGTCAAACCCAGTCAACACTGCTGCACAAAACGCGCATAATTTAAATGCTGATACAAATTCCACATAGTTAAGAAAATATCAAACCTAGTGATTTCCTGGGTCACTAAAGAACTCCAGTATTTTTGCGTTTACAAAATCGGCAGCAGTGTATTCAGCGATGTGATTGGCATTTGGAATGATCTCAGCCTTCAGACCTCGTACCAGGCGGGTCGCCCGTTTGATAGCCCGCTCCGGCTTGTAGATCACTTCGTGATCGCCGATTAGAAGGAGTGTGGGAGTTTGAATCTCACTAAGCTCTTTATCACTGAACACACCGGGAGGCCCATGTCGAGGCATACCGGTGATGGTAGTAAGAGCCCGCACCTGGGCGATATATTCTTCTGCCGGAAAGCCCTGCCATATCCATTCATACGCCCTGAGTTTAATGCGATTTGAGCGCATTACATACCCGATTCCGGTCGGTAGCCAGAAATGCCGCCACCAAGGCCATATCTGTACAAAGGTGGCGGCCGGGCTAATAAGTATCATTTTCTTTACTCGCTCAGGAAAGTGAAAGGCGGTATTTAGTGTTACAAAACCTCCAAACGAATTTCCCACCATGAAAGCACTGTCAATTTCGAGTTGGTCAAACAGGTTCGCATTCCAATCGGCGAAGTCGCGGTGGCTCCTGATCGGGCGAGTGAGGACGCTCTTGTTCACCTCGCCTATCACATCAACGGCATAGGTCCTGTAATGCTGGCTGAATTGACCAACATTCCGACACCACATGGTCGCACCGCCACCTGATGGATGTAACAGCACCAATGGCGGCGCGTCCTTTGAACCGCTGGCAATGATGTGAGTATCACCAAAGCGAGTAGGAATATTGAGTTCCTCATAAGGAACTGGCCAGTGTTTCAACACAGCATCGTAGGCCGCGTAGTATTGGGCTTTACTTTCAGACGAATTAAACAGGGACAGCTTTTCGCGCATGCTTCTTCTCTGCAAATTATAGTTAACCACTGTTCATTCAGTCAATAAAAAAGCCATGCTCCACCAAGGGTAACCATAGGCAGAACTGCGGATATATAGTCGCATTCGACTATTATTAGTAGGTAGGAAATCAGTAGCGATAGACCGAAGAGGTTTCCATCATGCAGCAAGTGGCACGGCATGAACAACAATTGAGGCCGCTGCCTCAAAGCCAAGGTTCTCTGTGTTGATGACCAGGTCGTAGCGTAGCGGGTCTTCCTGATCGGCCCCGAAATACATCCTTATGAACTCGCGTCGGCTGTTGTCAATGCGTGATATCTCCTTCTCGGCTGCCTCCTGGTCCAGTTGTAGCTTCACCATGGCGCGCCTCACCCTGAGTTCTTGGGGAGCTACTATTAGAACGTGCAGGCATCCGGGATATTCTTCTAATATGTACCGGCTACCCCGCCCCTGGATCACTATCGGCTGTTTTTTTGCCAGTTCCGTAATAACAAACTTCAGCCCCGACACATAGAGGGTGTCGCCCGAGGGTATTTCCCAGGTAGGCAGATAAGGCGCCCTCTCTAAGGTTAGTCCGCTGCACCCTAAGGCTTCTGCAATACGACCCTCCAGACTATCCGTCGGCATCTCCTTAGCGGCTACTTCTTGATTCGGCCAATGAAGCTTTTCGGCTACCTTGGCGATGATTTCACGGTCGACATAGTCGGCTTGTAATGAATCGGCGACCAGCCTACCGATTTCTGGGGCTCCGCTTCCCAATCGGCCTCTAATGGTTACTACTGACATTTTCTACCTCCATAAAAACTATATTATTCAAGAGGGATATAGGCCAATCACCAGTATTAGTTCCGGAGTCTATCAGATTGCGCCAACAATGACAATTTGCTGGGTCACACAAACAAGCGAGGCGCTATTGGTGCAATCAGGTCTTGATAGTTTCAGCTTTTGAGATACCTGAGGTCACATTTGGGCGGTTTGTTTAACCCTAATTCATACGCAAGCCACTCAAATATAGCTACCAAAGAAGACCGCGGACTACCAGCCTCACCCGGGCGAGGAGGTTCTTGTGTATGTTTCCGGACACGGTCATTGGTCAGGCTAGACTCGATCCCAGCAATTGGAGCATTACTAGGTCAGCTGCCGGCTAACTCTTGGTCCTTGTCACCACTCCCAGCACCCCTGGCCCACCGTGAACGCCCAGCACAGGTCCCAGCCTAGCGATAGTAATGCGCTCCTTAGGGAATACCTTGATACTATCGGCCAGCTCTCTGGCCTCACCGGGTGTGGTGCTATAGATGATGCACAGATCTTCGATGTCTTTATTGCTCTGCGCGAACCCTAACAACTTTTCCTTGCCTTTGGTGCGGCTGCGCGCCTGGCCGGCGGGGTGAAACTCACCTTCTTTGAGGGTAAGCAGGGGTTTGATATTGAGGACGGAACCTAGCATGGACTTGGCCTTGCCGATGCGCCCGCCCTTGGCCAGGTACTCCAGGGTATCGAAGAGAGCGAGCAATCTGGTATTGGGCACCATCTTCTTGGCCTCGGCGGTTATCTCAGCCAGACTCTTGCCAGCCTTGGCCATTCTGGCGGCGGCAATGACAATGGTGCCCAACGACATAGAAACACCCAGCGAGTCAACTATTTCAATGGGGCATTTGACATTGACCAGCTTCTTAGCTTGCTCGGCGGAGTTGATAGTGCCAGAGAGCTTGCCGGATATGTGTATGGAGAGTATGCCATCGGTTTCCTTGGCCAGCTTGTTATAGATTTCCACAAAGTCTTGGGGGGTGGGCTGGGAGGTGGTGGGGTGCACCGGCCCGTGGAGGAGTTTGTCGTAGAACTCATCCTCGGCAATATCAATACGGTTGCGATAGGACTTTTGGCCAAAGAGTACATAGACTGGGGCTTCAGTGATGTCCAGTTCCTTGGCTATCTGCGGGGGTAAGTCGGCGGTGCTGTCGGTCGCGATTTTGACAG
>Ga0315268_10006432_pt1 | contig 12491 bp, 11 predicted proteins | sample C1_top_MG_FD_204535 | JGI IMG/M metagenome (GOLD analysis project Ga0315268, IMG submission 204535) | Sediment microbial communities from Yellowstone Lake, YNP, Wyoming, USA - C1_top | ecosystem: Environmental > Aquatic > Freshwater > Lake > Sediment | place: USA: Wyoming | collected 2017-08-01 | reverse complement strand
TGCGATCGTCGCCAGGAGCCCACAATGGGACTTGAACCCATGACCTTCCCCTTACCAAGGGGATGCTCTACCGACTGAGCTATGTGGGCGTTTCAGCCCAACGACAGGCAACAAACAATCTGCCGTGACTCGCGTCCGGCGGAGGCAAATGATAACATAGATTGGCTGGATTGGCAAGGTCAAAAAATCTCTAACGCCAAATATCGAATCTCAAATCCGAAATCACCTGGCTTCTGCCAGGCGCGCTTTTAACTCGACAATCCCCGGGATCGCCGTCAGGTCCACCTGGTTGAGCAGCCCCAGGTAGCCGCTGACGTGATCCCCATAGTGAATCATCGCGAGCATCTGTGCCAGCGCCGATTGGCCGCGCGCGGCGACGACATCGGTGTTGACGCCAGAGGTCAAAAGCACCTGGCGCGAGATGGCATGGCGCAGTTGCGTGCGCGGGTGATCGAGCGTCGAGCTCAGGAATACCACCAGGACCTTGTCGGTCACAGTGTCCGGCAGCGTGCCGCAAATGGCGTTATGGTCGGCTTCCGGCAGGGCCTCGAATGCGGCCCAGCTTTTGGCGTTCTCGTTAATCTGCGTCTTCCATCGGTGCGCTACCTCTGCCAGATGGCCACTGCCCCACACAATGACGTTCCGCCCCATCATCTGTCCGGCGAGCAGCTTGGCCGAGTTTCGGCGAACGGGCGACGACGGCCCGATTTCCTCCCGCCATGCGCGCATCACGGCAACCGCCTCGGCAAGCTCGGCCGCCTTATCCGCGACCAAGCCCAGGCGGCACACCAGCGCCAGCAGCGGCGCGAACGAGTAACCCATCGCCGCGCGCGGCTGAGACTGGTAGTCGAACGTGACGAGCGCCGCGGCGTATTCTTTCGCGCGCCGCGCCAGCGTCCCGCCTGTGGTGAGCGCCAGCAGTTGGCAGCCGCGCTGGTGCGCCTCATCGAACACGGCGAGCGCCTCTTCGGTCTCGCCGGAATACGACGAGCCAATCACCAGGCATTCGGGCCCGCCTGCGAACGCCGGCAAGGCATAGTCGCGCACGACAAACAGCGGCACGCGGCATTCGCCTGCAACGAGCCCCGCCAGCAGCGATGCGCCGATAGCAGAGCCGCCCATGCCCGCAACCACGACCTTGTCCACTTTGGAAAACGCCGCCGGCAGATCAACGGATTGCACAAGCTCCCAGCCCGCCTCGATTTGATCGGGCAGCGCGGCGATGTGGCCAAACATCCCCGCAGGATCGAGCTGTTGATAGATGGTCAGGTCGTCGAGGTTAACCACTGTTTTCTCCTGTGCGTCTTGCGTCATGCATCTCCCGCCTTGATCTCCAGTGCCAGCCGATACACCTCCCGGCGTGGCCAGCCGGATGCCTGCGTCACGCGCTGGACGGCTCCTTTGCGATCCGCACCATCCCCGAGCGCCTGTCTCAATGCCTGGCGGACTTGCTCCTCGTCCCATGCCGCCGATTCCTCCGTCGCCCCGCCCAGGACGAGCGTCACCTCGCCGCGCACGTCACCCGTGAAATGCTCCCGCGCGCCCGCCACCGTTCCGCGATAAATTTCTTCGTGCAGCTTGGTCAGCTCGCGCGCCACGGCGATAGGCCGGTCGCCCAACACCGATTGGATGTCGGCCAGGCAATCCGCCAGGCGATGCGGCGCTTCGTAAAGGACAAGTGTGCGCCGCTCCGCTGCAACCTCTTGCAGCGCACGCCGCCGCTCGGAAGCTTTGCGCGGCAGAAAGCCGAGAAATGTAAAGTTATCCGCCGGCAGGCCAGAGACCACCAGCGCCGTAATCGCCGCCACCGGCCCTGGGATCGGCACAACGGCAAATCCGGCCTGGATCGCCGCGCGGATCAGCTCATAGCCCGGGTCGGAAAGCCCTGGCATCCCCGCTTCGGAAACAATGGCGACGTCGCCGCGTTCCAGTGCGGCCAGGATTGCGTCGAGCTTGGCCAGCTTGTTGTGCTCAAAGTACGAGGTCAGCGGCGTGTGAATGTCATAGCGCGCAAAGAGGGCGCGGGTCTTGCGCGTGTCTTCTGCCGCAACGAGCGCTGCCTCGCGCAACACACGCAGCGCGCGCGGGCTGAGGTCTTGCAGGTTGCCGATCGGCGTGCCGACGACATAGAGGATGCCCATGGCGTGGATTATACTTGAAGCGCGGCACACTTCAAGCCAGGGACTTGGCCTGCACGCGCGCCAGAAATTTTTCCAGGTTAATGATGGCGCGAACGTGCGTGCCTTCGCTGACCTTTTCCCGCTCGTCGTGCGCTTCCACACGGAACGTCAACATGCGCCCGTCCACAGCCGTCAATTCTGCGCGCGCTGTCACGCGCATCCCCATCGGCGTAGGCGCCAGGTGCTTGAGGTGCAGCTCTGCGCCGACGGTGAGCTGTCCCGGCGGGAGCAACGGCTCGACGGCGTTGCGCCCGGCCTCTTCCATCAGCGCGATCATGATCGGCGTCGCCAGCACGTTGACGCCGCCGCTGCCCAGGTGGCGCGCGGTGTGGCGCTCTTCGACGACGAGTGTTGCCTCACCCACCAGTCCGGGTGATAATTCAGCCATCGTACCCCCTTTGGATCAATCCTTACCGACAAGACGCCAATGGTGTCACGGTCTTACTTGGACAGATGGGAGCAGCAGCCGATCCGCGCCATCCGGCAACCGCCATCGCAGCATGTCGGCACGGCTGTATATGCCGATCTCTAGCGGATATACGCCCGGAGACGTAAGAGTGGGTATCGGAATGTCCTGGAATTGCACCCACACGTCGCCTGTGCGCCAACCGGCGGTGGGCACGGCCAGCAGGTCGCGCCCGGCCACGAATTGCCTGCTCGCATCGAGCAGGTGCGCGAACACGGCTAGCGGCCACTGCTCGCCGCGCGTGTCATCCACGACGCGCCAATACGTCCACACACGCACCCACTCGCCCGGCTTGACAGACGCAGAGGACTGGTAACCGATCAGATCAAGGTGGTTTCCGAATCGCACTGGCGCGGTTAGCACGACTTGCGACGTTATGGTCCCCGCCGATCCTTCGAGGATGCGCGGCGCATCCATCGCATAGGCGACAAAAGAGTCCTGCGAGGCGACTGGCGCGCCGCCAAGCAGCCCCTGTAGCTCCGGCGCCAGCGGTGTGCTGGCCGGCGAAACATAGAGCGTGCGCGCTTGCGGAAAGATCAACCCGTAAGTGTGATCCACCCACCTGATCAGCCTCGGCCGGCGCAACTCGAAATCAAAGAGGAACGGATCAAGGTCATGCGGATTTGTCGAGGCAATGACGACCGGCTCATCGCCGGTCCACGAATCTAACCAGCGCGCCACGTCGGCCAGGTCGCTGCGATACACCTCACGCACCTCGGAACGAGCGGGCCACGTCACAAAATACTCTCGAATCGAAAGCGCGCCGCTCAGAGCGACCACGACAATCACAGCTGCCACCAGCGCCCATTTCCACTTGAAGCGTTCAATGAGCCAGTCCGCGCCGAGCGCAGGAAAGAGAAAGGTCACCGGCAGCGATGTACTGGCGCGCAAAAAAGACGGCGCGGAATCTGAAAGGACGCTGGGCAACAGCCCAACCGGGAGCCAGATCAGCGCAAACAAGTAGCGTGGCTCACGTGCTCGCCACAACGCGGCAAGCAGCCCTAAATAGAAAAGTGCTCCCATCAGCGGGTCGAACACAGGCAATCCGGCGACGTTGTACCGCCAGACTGGGTCGCCCTTGAAGGTAAACATTCCCACCGTGTCGCGGATATTGGCGAGCAGCGGCCCTGCGTCGCCCTTTTGCAGCGCCGACACTGCGCCAATTGTTATGAGCTGCTGTAAGCGCACGTCCGCTTCCGGCGCACGCGCCAAATACAGGTACAAGGGAAGAAACACCAGTCCCGCCACAATCAAGAAGGCTGCAAAACCATAGAGCGTGGGGCGCAAAGCGGGGAGGGTAGAGCGCGAAGCGACAAGCGTGTAAGCGACAAAGAATAGCATGTAGGCAACTGGCAGGGCACGCGAGGCAGGATAAGTATAAAGTGTCGCGCCCAAAAGTATACCGGCCAGAACGAACCTTGCGACTTGCGACTTGCCTGCGCCCTGCATCGCGCGCCAGAACAGCCAGGCTGTTACCGCCGCAAGCGGCGGGAGTGCAGCGCTGCGCAACCCGACGCGGCTCATGAACAACGGCCAAAACGTCACGGCGATGAGTGCGCCGGCGATGAGCGCTGCCCGTGTGCTGTATGCGCGCCGAATCCACATCGCAGTGAAGCCAACGGTCGCCAGCCCGCAGATGACTGCCGCCAGCCGTATGCCCCAGGCGTTCTTGCCGAACAGCGCAATCGTGCCGGCCGTCAGGTAAATGTACAGTGGCTCGTTACCCGCATTCGAGGGAAAATAGATGGGGTGATGGCCCAGCAGCACCGTCACGGCATCGTGGCCGTGAAAAACCTCGTCGTGTTGCAGGCCGGGCGGCACGGAATCCAGCATGTACAACCGGACCGTCACGGCAACGGCGGCGATAAGGATCACGCACGCAGGGACGATCCAGCGTCGAATGTTCATAGTGTCAATGTGGGCACGATCATGCGGAACAATGCGATCATATCGAGCGCTGCCAGCGCAGCAAACGGCACGACCAGCGTCGCGTCACGCCAGGCGTGCGGCAACAGCTTTGTCCACTGGCGCAGCCCGACGGTAAACATCAGGCCAATCGGGATGAGTGCAGGGAACAGGTAGCGGCCCTGATGTTGGACGAAACTCGTGTTGTAGTAGATATAGACGGACACTGTCAAAATCACCCATGCGCTGAGGAACTGGATTCGGGCATCGGCGAGAAGGGGTTTCAGACGAGGCGCGACAGCCCAAGCACAACCTGCCAGCACAACCAACGAGAACGCGCTCAACGCCAGGTAATAGCGTGGAGGCATCGGCACACCCATCCAACCGAACTGGCCCCAAAAGCTTTGGAACGTGACAGTAAAGAATTGCCGCAGGAGGTAGCCCCAGCCGTACTGTGCTATCCATCCAGCTGAGGTAGGCTGCCCGACGACGACCGACGTGTGTCGGATCGAGCCGAGAAAATCCGGCCAACCGTACACGGCGACGTTTCGAATCCACCAGAGTGAGCCCAGGCCGAGCGCCGGGCCAAAGACCAGGATTCCGGGCCTGATGAACCATGGCCACTTGCGTGGCGCAGGCTGTGCATGATACGCCAGCCAGAGCGCCAGAGCCACCAACGGCGCCGCGATGTAAATCGTTCCCTTCGTCACCAGCCCCAGTCCCAATGATACCCCGACCATCACGCATTTGAGACTTGAAATCTCTGACTTGAAATCTGAGACTTGCCAGAGGGTTACGGCCAACAACAATTCCGCCAAACTATCATTTTGCGCCCCTGCCATCATCGCTACATGCTGAGGAACAAATGCGACGAATGCAGCGGCGCCGAGCGCGAGAGCCGGAGCGTGAGGCGCAAGTCGGCGGACGACCAGGAACGCAAAGAGGACGACGAACCCACCGAGCACCACAGAGAACAATCGAAGTGCGATCAGCGACCCGCCTGTGACGGCATAAATCGGCGCAGCGAGAATATAGTAAAGTGGAGGTTGCCAAGACTCGTAACGAATCGAGTCAACTGGCACTGAGGGCGGAAACCTGGCCGCCTTGATGCTTTCGAGAAAAGTTTGGTCATAGTCGCCCGGCTGCAGCACCGGCAGTCCGCGCCCTTCGGCAATGAAGCGAATATAGTTATAGTGCGCGGGTTCGTCGGGCACTTGCCATGCGGGCGTCTCGATGGCGTAGAGCGCTCCGATAATCAGGTAGACGACAAGGATGAAACAGACAAAGGACGAACTCTTGTAAAAGCGCAGAGGCAAGTAACGAAGGGCGGACGCGATTCGTCCTTCCTCGCCAGCCCCCGCGCCGCTACGGGGGTTCGTCCGTCGTCGCTCGTCACTCGCCATGCGTCGTTCCGAGTTTGTCACGCTCCTGCTCGACAATCTTGGGGTCCAGTTTCTCGAACAGCGGAGCGACCGGGCCAAGCTGTTGGCCCGCCGGCAGCTGGCTGGCCTTCCACTGCACGGTCACGTCGTTGTAATCATAGGTCAGCGCAGCGTGCTTGCGCGTGGCCTCTTCGTACTCGCGCACAATCTGCCGGCCCAACAGGCTGCCCGAATAGCCTAACATCAGGTGCAATCGCTGGCAGGTGAACGGCAGGAACGGCGCAAACAATACTTTGAGACTGTCAATCACTCGCAGCGTCACGTACATGATGGTGGCCGTGCGCGCCTTGTCCGTTTTGATCTGAAACCACGGCGCGTTCTCGTCCAGGTATTTGTTCACCTCGCGCGCCAGCGCCATGATCTCGCCCAGCGCCTGCTTGAAGCGGCACGCGCCGATCAGGTCGCCGATGGGCCCAAAGGATACGTCAATCTGCGCCAGCAGTTTGGCATCGCCCTGCGTCATCAATCCGGGTTGTGGGACCTTGCCTTCAAAATGCTTGGACGTGAAAGAGAGCGAGCGGTTGACCAGGTTGCCCCACGTCGCCACCAACTCGTCGTTGTTACGGCGGACGAAATCGTGCCAGGTGAATTCGGTATCGCGCTGCTCCGGCGCATTAGCCGTCAGGTAGTAGCGCAGCGGATCGGCGTCGTAGCGCGAAAGGAACTCGGGCACCCAAATCGCCCAGGCACGGCTCCTGGAAAACTGTGCGCCTTCCAGGTTCAGAAACTCGGCAGCTGGAACATCATAGGGCAGGCTGAGCGCTTTGGCCGGGTCGTCTTCGTACAACCGCTGGACGCCCATCAACTGCGCCGGCCAGATGATCGCGTGGAAGGGGATATTGTCTTTACCGACAAAATAGTATGTCTTGGCCTGCGGATTGTACCACCAATCCTTCCAGGCTTCCGGCTTGTCATTGTTCTTGGCCCACTCGATCGAAGCCGAAAGATAGCCGATGACTGCCTCGAACCAGACATACAAGCATTTGCCGTCAAAGCCGGGCAGCGGCACAGGTATACCCCAATCCAGGTCGCGCGTGATGGGACGCGGCTGCAGGCCCTGTTTGAGATAGTTGAGTGTAAAGTTCATCACATTGGGCCGCCAGTAACCCTTGTCGCCTAACCAGTCCACCAGCCGCTTGGTGAACGCGGGCAAGTCGAAGAAAAAGTGCTCGACTTCGCGCACGACGGGTGTGGAGCCGTCCACCTTGCTCTTGGGATTGATGAGCTGCGTCGCGTCGAGCAGGTTGCCGCAGTTGTCGCACTGGTCGCCGCGCGCGCTCTCATAGCCGCAGATAGGACACTTGCCCTCCACGTAACGATCGGGCAGGAAACGCTTGGACACTTCAGAGTAAAGCTGCTTTTGGCGCGCCTGGAACAGGTATTCCTGGTCACGCAACTTGAGGAACAAGTCCTGCGACACGCGATGATGGTTCTCGGTATCCGTGTGCGTAAAGAGGTCAAAGCTGATGCCGAGCTGCTGCCATACCTCCAGGCAAATGGCATGATTGCGCTCAAACACCTCGCGTGGGGAGATACCTTCCATATCGGCCTGCACCATAATGGGTGTGCCGTGGCTGTCCGACCCGCTGACCATCAACACATCGTTGCCTTTCAGCCGGTGATAACGCGCAAAGATATCCGGCGGCAAGTATGCCCCTGCAATGTGGCCCAGGTGCAGCGGGCCCACCCCGGCTGGGCCGCTGGCATAGGGCCAGGCGACGGCGACAAGAATCTTTTCAGGCATGGTGTTCTCTCCTTCGACAATGGCAGTGGCGATTCTACCACATTGCAACTGGAAACAAAAACCGCCCGCGCGAGGCGGGCGGTGAAACGTCGCAGGCGCGAGCGTCTGCTACCGGGAAACCTCGCTTCCCGGCAGCCACGTCAAGCTGCGCATCATCATTCCGAAAACCAATTGGCTTTTCATCCAGCAACCCATGCTATGCGATAACTTTAACACCAGTAATGGGGCTAATTATCTCAGAATCCATGGAGATTGTCAATCTGCCAGCGGGCTGCGCCGAAATTGACGCCGTGCTGCACCTGAGGTAGACCTGAACCTTTCACACTTTGCAGCTCAGGGTAACGAACCTATAATGACTCGGCGCTGTCGGCGTGCTCTGCAGTTCAAATAGAGTTACGTGAGATAGTCCCGCAGTTGGCGCGAGCGGCGGGGATGCCGCAAGCGGCGCAACGCTTTGCCTTCAATCTGCCGGATGCGTTCGCGCGTCAGTCCAAACTTTTGGCCGACCTCTTCCAGTGTATAACTCTGTCCGTCCGCCAGCCCAAAACGCAGCCGCAGAATACGCGCCTCGCGCGTGGGCAGCGTGCCGAGGACTTGCTCAAGTTTTTCGTGCAAAAGATTGTGATACACGGACTGCGTCGGCGTGGGGGTCGTCTCGTCCTCGATAAAGTTGCCCAACTCGCTGTCTTCTTCCTCGCCCACCGGGTTCTCCAGGCTGAGCGGCTGCCACGACACTTTGAGCATCCATTGCACTTTGCGTGGCTCCACGTCCAGTTCTTCGGCGATCTCTTCTGCCGTCGGCTGGCGTCCATACGTCTGTTCCAGATCGCGTGAGGCTTTATACAGCCGCCGGATGCGGTCGGTCATGTGGACCGGCACACGAATCGTTCGTCCCTGGTCGGCAATAGCGCGAGTGATCGTCTGGCGAATCCACCATGTAGCATAAGTGGAAAACCGAAAGCCGCGCGTGTGGTCGAACTTTTCTACGGCCTTCATCAAGCCGAGGTTGCCTTCTTGGATCAGATCAAGGAACGGCACACCTCGACCGATATACTTTTTGGCGATGGAAACGACGAGCCGAGTGTTGGCCTTGATAATGTGTTCGCGCGCCAGGCGGCCTTCCTCGATCTTTTTCTCTAATCGGCGCCGCTCGTCCTCGCGATGGCCATTCCTGGAGAGTTTTCTGCGGGCCGCCCTGCCCTTTACCAGTAGCCGGGCCAGCCGCACTTCCTGATCCGTCGTCAGCAGGGGGACACGTGCCATCTCTTTGAGATACAGTCCCACCGTATCGTCGCTGGGAATGCCCACCAGATCTAGGAACTCGTCTTCGTCTGCGGAGGCTTCCTCTTCGAGCTCCTCTTCCTTCAGGCCAAGGACTTCTTCTACCTCCACTTTGTCATCCCAGACCTCAATCCCCGCTTCCTGGAGAAGAATGAGGAACTCGTCCAACTGGTCAATCGAGTCCTCGACTTCAGGAATAGCCTCCAAGACGTCGTCGGTGGTCAGATAGCCTTGAGCATCTGCCTTCTCTAGCAGTTCCGCCAATCGTTCTTTTTCCGGGTCAGTGGCCATGGGCTGGCTGATCTCCTATGGTAACAACGCTCGCAGCGCTGCCAGGCGAGGATCATCAGCATCGTGGGAACAATTGCACGTTCCTTCGTTCAGGTTCTGCCCACACTGGCTGCACAATCCACGACAGTCCGGGCGGCACAAGGTCTGCATGGGGGTTGCCAGCAACACCTGCTCGTGCAGTGGCTTTTCTAGATTCAAGAAACCATCTTCGCCGACGTGGTATGTCTTGTCAGCGGGATTGGCTGGGAAGAATGTAAAGAGCTCTTCGAAACGAACCTCAAGCGGCAACTTGACAGGCTCGAGGCACCGGACACATTCGGCTGCTATCTCTGTCTCGATGCGGCCCTTGGCCAGCAATCGCCGGTCGGTACGCGTCAGTCGAACCGTCCCCCGAAGATACTCGACAGTGAGGTCTCTTCCCAGGGCACGCTGCTCCTCCTCAACAGTGAGCGTCATCTGAGCGCCGATAGGCGCTTTCACCAGCGAGGAAACATTGTAACGCATAATCTGGGGTGCACTGCCCCCACTTTACAACACATTTGTACGGTAATTAACGTAAGAGTATTATAACACAACCAATATTGAACCGTCAAGCATTTTCTTTAATGTTGAGATAAAAATGAACATTATGTACAGTTAAGGCACTTGACGCGTCCATTTCGCCGTGTTATAGTCAAGCACCAGGGGGATTTATGCAACTGCTGGTTGCGACAAACAACCCTGGCAAGGTGCGGGAGTATGCCGATTTGCTGGACGGGCTGGGATTGGAACTCCTTGGGCTGGCCGGCATTGGACTCGGGAATGGAGTTGACGAAACCGGCCAGACATTTGTAGAGAATGCGCAGCTCAAGGCGCAGGCCTATTGCCGGGCGAGCCGACTTTTGACCTTGGCGGACGATTCCGGGCTTGAGGTCGAGGCGTTGGGCGGTGCTCCGGGCGTTCATTCGGCGCGATACGCCGGCCCCATGGCAAGCGACGCAGACCGCATACGAAAGCTGCTTACCGCGCTCTGCAGCGTACCTGCGGAACAACGCGCCGCGCGATTTCGCTGTGTCATTGCCTTGGCCTGGCCCGATGGGCGTCTCGAAACTTTTGAAGGGCAATGCGAAGGGGTGATTGCCTTCGAACCCCAAGGGACAAACGGGTTCGGCTTTGATCCCATCTTTTATCTGCCCGAGCTCGGCTGCACGATGGCCGAGCTGCCGACGGAGGTCAAGAACCGCATCAGCCATCGCGCGCGCGCGGCAGCGCTGGCACGCGAAAGATTGAAAAGTGAGGTAAGGTAAGGCGAGGTTCTGGCCTTTGTCTAGAAAAACTCGGCTACGGAATTGCTGCGAGAAACTGCTCCATGTTATGTGCGACCAGCTCTGGCCGTTCGAGCATGACCATGTGCCCGGCCCCATCAATCAGCGCCAGCCGCGCACCGGGGATTTTTTCTGCGAGGAATGCCGCGTATTTGGGTGGCGTCATCTGGTCAGCCGTCCCCCCGATGACCAGCGTCGGCGCGGCGATCTGGCCCAGGCGATCCATCACGTCAAAGGCGTCGCACGCCGCATAGTCGTTTGCCGCAACTTGCGGGCTTGCTTCGGCCAGTTGTGCGCGCCCCAGGCGTACCAGCTCCTCCGGTGCATCCGATCCCCAGGCACACCGAGTCACCAAGTCGAGCGTCGCAGACCAGTCACTCAATATGCCACTCAGGATAGCCGGGGCTACACGCAGCCGAGCCCCCGTCGCCACCAAGACCAGACATGCGATACGGGCAGGATGGCTCAACGCAAACTGCTGTGCAATCGCGCCGCCCATCGAGTGTCCGGCAATGACCGCCCGCTCCACGCCAAGCGCATCGAGGAACCCTAATACCACCATTGCATAGTCGGTTATGGAAGCGCGCCCCCGCCCGCCGGACTTGCCATGCGCAGGCAAGTCGAGCGCGTAAACCGTCGTGCCACCTATCCGTCGCAACGCGGCAGGCCATACCAAGTGATTTTCACCCGCACCGTGAATGAGCACCATCGTGCGCCGGGCGTTCCCAGAGCGGCTTTCTGTATAGAACAATCGCTCGCCGCCGACCTCGATGTAGGGCATTGCGCCCTCCGCTTCCTGCCTGCCCTCCCCCGCTCTGCGAGGGAGGGTTGTGGTGGGAGTCATTCCAAAGATGCCAGGTACTTGTCCACTTCCATCGCCGCCATACAACCATAGCCGGCAGAGGTGACAGCCTGCCGGAACCAGCGGTCGTGCGATTCACCAGCCGCAAACACGCCCGGGATGCTGGTGTGGAGTCTGCCATCCACGGTCAAGTAGCCTTCTTCGTCCATCGCCAACTGACCCTTGAAAATCGCCGTGCTGGGAATGTGGCCAACGTAGACAAACACACCGTCCGCCGGCTTGATGGATTCCTCCCCAGTCTGGACGTTCTTCATCCTCGCGGCCTTGACTGCGCCGTCGCCCTGTATTTCGGTGATGACGCTGTTCCAGATGAATGACACTTTATCATTTTTCTGCGCACGTTCCTGAAGAACCGGCCCGGCGCGCAGGCTGTCGCGGCGATGGACAATCTGCACCTTGGAGGCGAACTTGGTCAGGAACAGCCCTTCCTGTAAGGCGCTATCGCCGCCGCCGACGACGATGAGCTCCTTGTTGCGGAAGAAAAAGCCATCGCACGTGGCACAATATGACACTCCCCGTCCGACGAGTTCCTTTTCGCCCGGCACCCCCAGCTTGCGCGGGCTAGCCCCGGTAGCAATAATGACTGATTTCGCCTCGTATTCAGCGTTGTCGCCTTTTAGCCGGAACGGAAGCTGTTTCAAGTCTACCGAGACGATCGAATCGAACTCGAGTCGTGCCCCAAAGCGCTCAGCTTGCTTTTGCATCAACTCGGTGAGCTGTGGGCCCGTCAGCCCTTCCGGGAAACCGGGAAAGTTTTCCACGTCCGTGGTGGTGGCAATCTGCCCACCCAAGTCCTGGCCAGTGATGACCAACGGGTTGAGGTTAGCCCGCGCCGCATACAGCGCGGCCGTCAGCCCAGCCGGGCCTGAGCCGAGAATGATCACGTTTTCCATGTCCGTACTCCTTCCAGTGTTGCGTGTTGAAGGTGACCGGCGTTGGTCACTCCTGATCACCTGTGTTTAGATGCACAGATACCGGCAAAAGATCCAACGCTTGGCATGCTCAATTGTACTCGA
>Ga0315268_10006430_pt1 | contig 12493 bp, 13 predicted proteins | sample C1_top_MG_FD_204535 | JGI IMG/M metagenome (GOLD analysis project Ga0315268, IMG submission 204535) | Sediment microbial communities from Yellowstone Lake, YNP, Wyoming, USA - C1_top | ecosystem: Environmental > Aquatic > Freshwater > Lake > Sediment | place: USA: Wyoming | collected 2017-08-01 | reverse complement strand
AAGAGAGCTATTCGCGAATTTGAAAGGGATCTCCATTCGGGAAAAGAGAAGCTGACTCCTCTAGAGAAAGTGCTAAAAACTACCGGTAGAGAGACTAGCGTTGCCGTTTCGCGTAGAGCTGGGAAGAAAGGCCGTTAAACAACTTCAGCGAATTCCAGGAGATTACAGGACACAGATCCTCTCCGCCTTATCACAGTTCGCAAGTTCCTCTGAGAATTTGGATATTAAGAAGCTTCGAGGATTCAAGGGGCAGTTTAGGCTCAGGGTAGGGGATACCGAATACTGTTCACGATCTTCCCGGATAATAGAATTGTCGTTTTCCGGATACTTCCTAGAGAAAGAGCGTATGAGTAGCGACTAATTTTCCATTAAAGAGCAGTTAAAAGGCATTTACAGCAGGATTTAAACCACATGAATCCTTGCTCTTAACAATGTCTTCTAAAAGTTTGTGGATGAATTGCTATTAAAAAGGACTCGCCTTATTTTCTGGGCTAGTCCTCGCGGGCCCGCTAAACCTTTTTTGGCTGCTGAAGAGAATCCTCACACCACGTTTATACCAGACGCAGTAGCCGAATCGCCATGACCTCCATCCAAAGCAGCGGCACACCCAAATGTGACTCTTTGTAACAATCCCATCCAACCCTCGAGATGTATGGAGAAAAAGAGAAACCCAGCAACCACGGTCACCACACCTGTTGCCAAGGAGTACAGTCGATAGCCCCTCCATCGTTGGTCGTGCTTGAATCGGTTAGCGATAGCGAACGGCGCAAGGGTCATACCTACTCCGAGGGTCATAGCACTCACGCCGTGCATCATCCCTGTGAAAGACGGATTCACACTGCTTGGATTAACAGGAAAGATCGCTATTAAAGCTGCCCCAGCGCCGGCGACAGCTATCAAAGCAGGACCAAGCTTCGATCCTCTTCCTTCACTTATGCCACAGTGGGGCCGAAGGCAAAGGCGACCATCAGGAGGCCCAACATAGTGAACCCCGCTATGTTCATTATTATTGCATTTGGACCTCCAACCTCGCCGAGTTCGCTCATGTATTGTGTAACATGGTTATAGCCTGGTCGAAGAAGACCAACGATGATCAGAACACTTGTGTATAATATGGGGCCAATAATGCCACAGATAGCCAGCAGTCTTAAAGTTTTATCTGCTTGAGTGCCGCTCTTAGACATCTCCCTTCACCAGTATAATTTTTGCATCGCTTTGATTTTATATATTGGCACACGCCATAAGATTCTTCGAAACAAGTTCGAACTAACCGATAGAGGAGCCAACAATTTTGAAATCAATGCTATCAACAAAACGCTACGAATCTCCGCGGGTCCGTTAGGGTTAGCATTAAAAAGTCTGGAACTAGAGCACCCTCTCTAAAGCTTCGGCTACATTCTCCCTTCCCATGGCGATGATGTATGGGCCTAGTCTTGGGCCTTCAGGTGCTCCAATGAGGATCATGTAAAGAAGCTTGAAGAAGTTCTTGGCTTCAATGGAGTGTTTCTTGGCGAGGTTGAAGATGGCGCTTTGAATTGTCTCAGCGTCTTTTGTAACTTTTAGAAGCTGGATTAATTCCTTGATTGCTTCACCCTCTCCTTTGCTCACTTTTACGCTCTTCTCTCTAATTTCAGCGAAGTCTTCTGCCCAGTTATGGGCGTGTTCTAATCTTCTCTTTAGGTCATCTGATCCTAAGGCTTTTTCGTATCCATATTGTTTGAGTTTATCCGCTATGTATTCAGTCTCAGTTTCCTTAGGAGCAACCCTGGCTAGGTATACCAGTAAATTATAGGGAACGTGGACGCTAGGTTGAGGCGGGGGTTTTAGTAACCAGCAGTATGCGTAGAGTCCTCTGAGTTTTGCTCGTTCCAGCTTGTTGGGTATGCTCTTCTTTCCAAAGTAGATGTCCTCTAACTCATCTAACTCACTTATGTATGAGGGAATATCCGTGACAGAAATCGTTCGGGTGCCTATAATTCTCTTAAACATGAGCAGGAGCATGGATTGAGGGGATCCGTATCTAAACCAAACTTGTGGGGTGAAAACATTTCCAAGTGATTTCGAGATCTTCTTTCCACTTTTATCCAAGAACATTTCATACCGCACATGGTAGGGGGGTGGATATTCTAAGATTTCTTTGCATATTCTATCATTCACTCTTACTGAGTCAGCGATGTCTTTGCCGTAGGCTTCAAAGTTTATCTCGAAGGCTGCCCATCTCGCTGCAAATTCTCCTTTCCAACTTAACTTTCCTTCGCCCTTCGAGTAATCGGCTTCGCCTTGATGTTTACAGCCTTTTAACTTATGTCCCCTTATCTCTGTGCCTTCGCAAACGTAGAGTACCTTTTTCTCCTTTGGGAGGAACTCATAAGCCTTAGTTGTGTAAATCCTTCCACATTTAGCGCAAACTGGAAGGTATGGCAGTACTTCCACATACTTCTTCTGTTCAGTTTCCTCTCTGATGATTTCGCCGACCCTTTTGGCGTTAGCTAAGATTTTTTCAATTTGCTTGGTTAGAGTGCTTTCTGCATATACTTTTGTGGCTGAAGCAAACTTGTATTCCACTCCACATTTATCTAGGGCGTCTCTTAGGAGCGAGCTCATGTGTTCTCCGTAACTTTTGTGACAATTGAATGGATCTGGAATTGATGTTACCGGGAAGCCTAGATATTTCTCTAAGGATTTCGGCAGTCCAGCTGGGACTTTTCGTAAGCCATCTTTATCGTCTGAGTAGGCTATTAACTCCGACTTGTATCCCTGTTCTTCAATAGCCAAGCTTATTCCATATGCTCTAACGGCATCGGCAAGGCTTCCAATATGGGGGAAGCCAGAAGCTCCTAAGCCGCTCTCTGTTTTGATGACCTTGGGTTTTCTCCCGAGTGCCTGTTCTCTTTCTAGGATTTTTAAGGCAAGTTTATCAAGCCATGTGCCGTGTCCAATAATCTCTTTTTCCATCTGGTTCAAGCACGCAACTTTACTATCTGTTTAGTCTTGTAAAGTTCTAAAACCTATCGAACCTCTAATTTTAGGGTGGAAGGTTAAAAGCATCATCCCATTTACATTTTTTTGGTAAAGAACTATATTAGCCAGAAATGAGACTTTCTCAATAAACCTGGTGCTAACTATGCCAGAAAGGATGTTGCCACAAATGTTTGATGCGGAAGCCTTCGTGAATGGCCAGATCCCTGAACTTCGGAGAGTAATCGGCGGCGGAAAGGCATTAATTGCTTGCTCAGGCGGTGTGGACAGCACCGTGTCAGCAGTTCTTACTCATAGAGCTATTGGTGGAAACCTAATCTGCATTTTCATTGATGACAACTTCATGCGTTTAGATGAACCTAAAAATGTTGCAAAGCTTCTTTCAGATCCTCCTCTGAACTTACCGATCAGGATAATCGATGTCAGAAACCGTTTCATGAAAGCCCTTGGAGGATTGACGGACGCTGAGGAAAAACGCAAGGCATTCCGTGAAACCTTCTACCAAGTTTTAGGAGAAGTTGCGAAGAAAGAGGGCTGCAGATTTCTAGTTCAAGGAACAATTGCCCCAGATGTGATTGAAACAAAGGGCGGGGTGAAGACCCAGCACAATGTACTAGCCCAAATTGGAATAAATCCTGTTGAAAAATTTGGATTCCAAGTAGTAGAGCCTGTCTTATCGCTATATAAACCCCAAGTACGAGAAGTCGCCAGATACCTCGGTGTACCGCCAGCAATTTCTGAGCGCCAACCTTTCTGTGGTCCAGGGCTTTCGGTAAGATGTGTGGGAAAAATTAAGCTCGACAAGCTTGAAACTGTGAGAGAAGCTACTGCGATTGTGGAGAAGGAATTATCTGGGAGAAATATTCAGCAGTATTTTGCAGCAATAATTGACAGTGCACCCATGGAGGATCCGGCTGCAACTAAACTCCGCATCCTGACGTCGAGATTCCTCCGTCTATTCTTGGCACAAGTCAACGTTCAAGTTCTAAAAAGCAAAGCTACTGGAGTAAAAAAAGGCAAACGGCTTTATGGTAAAATAGCATTGATCTCAGCGGAAACAGCTACAGGTAATATCTATAAGCCGCAGATAAAAAATAATTCAACTTTCATCCAAATTAGTGGAAGAAACTCCAACTTTCATTCGAGTCCTCTATAAGCTAACTGAGAAGCCTCGAAAGAAGCCATATCTCATCGCGATTAGGGCTATAACAACTCAGGACTTCGTAACTGCAAAAGTAGCCCAAATAGATTGGGTAACGCTTACAGAAATTGCGCGTCAAATCATGAGCCGATGCCCCGATGTATCTGCCGTTTATTACGACCTTACAAACAAACCTGTTGCAACCATTGAATTCGAATGAGTTTGCAGCCGATGCTAGAGAGATCCGCCAACAATTTTATGGCTATTTCTCGGTTCAAGAATCATATCTTCCACCTTTTGTTAACATTAGACTGTTAATTTATTAACTCTCTTTTGCTAATTTTTGTATAAAATATTTATACGTAACCAGGGGCATTTCAATTTTATCGATGAAACTTGCCTTTAAAGAAGCTCTCTGAAGGTAAAACTAAGATAGTGTATAAAATTGATAGAGCTGACGCTGTATTACTGAAATTTAAAGACTCTATCACCGCCCTAGACGGAAAGAAACATGACCTCATAAAGGGTAAAGGCCACATAAACGCAGCCATTTCAACTAAACTTTTCAAAGAACTCGAAAGGGCAGGCGTACCCACTCACTTTATCAAGTTTATTCAACCCGACTCCATGCTCGTCCGCAAGTTGAATATGATCCCCATCGAAGTGGTCTGCAGAAACTATGCTGCTGGACATTTACTCACCCATCTTCCAATGATCAAATATGGTACCAAGTTTAAGGAACCAATCATTGAGTTTTACTTGAAGAACGATGCACTACACGACCCAATCCTCACCGAGGACCACATTCCAGCATTAAACCTAGCAACTGAACGTGAAGTTCAAGAAATTAAGCAACTAACAAAAACAGTGAGTAAAAGGCTCCGCAAGTACATGACTGGCCATGGGTTGAGGCTTGTAGATTTCAAGCTAGAGTTTGGGCGGGATAGGAAAGGCAAACTTAGAGTTGGCGACGAACTGAGTGGAGACTCGATGCGGCTTTGGGATCTGAAAACTGGCAAGGGTGTTGACAAGGATCTCTATCGAAAAGGAGCTCCACTTAAGCAGGTCATGAAGGTCTACGAGGAGGCCTATCAGAGGATTGTTGGGAGGAAATTATGATGCCCATGTACCTGGTTGAGGTCGTAATCGAAAACAAACCCGCCGCTAGGGATCCGGAAGGCGAAACCATTGGCAGAGACCTCATCAACAAAGGCGGATACGAGATGGTCAAGGGAGTTAGAACAGGCAAGTATCTCAGGTTAAAGGTGGAAGCCAAGTCCGAGCAACAGGCCAAAGACCTAATTTTCAAGATGTGCAACGAGCTGAGAATCTACAACCCGGTGGTTCACACCTGCACAATCCAAGTGAAGGGAACTGAAAAATGAAGGTTGCAGTAATCCAGTTTCCAGGTTCGAACTGCGACTTAGATACATCCTATGTATTACGTAGGGTTCTTGGTGTGGAGGCAGACCTAGTCTGGTACAAATACTTCGATAGATCAGAGTATGATGCTGTTATACTTCCCGGGGGCTTCTCATATGGAGACTATCTTAGATCTGGGACCATAGCCGCCCATACCCCCTGCATGAAACATATCCAAGAGATGGCTGATGAAGGTAAACCCGTGCTTGGAATTTGTAACGGGTTCCAAATATTAGTTGAAGCTGGACTACTGCCGGGTGCACTGCTCCAAAACAGTTGTCTAACCTTCGTCTGCAAGTGGGTCACTCTTAGAGTTGAGACGAGTCGCACATCATTCACTAGCCTAATTCCAAGTGGCAGAATTCTCCATATGCCCGTCGCCCATCATGAGGGGCGATATGTTAATGATGAGAAGGGTTTACTGGAACTCTACGCTAACGAACAAGTGGTCTTTCGCTATGTAAATGAGAAAGGTGAACCGAAGCCTGAATCAAATCCAAATGGCTCCGTGGATAATATCGCTGGAATCTGCAATCTGGAAGGAAATGTTGTGGGATTAATGCCGCATCCAGAAAGGGCTTCTGAAAAAATCTTAAGTCCCTACCGTAAAAATGACGGTTTGCTCATTTTCAAGTCTCTGCTTGAATTTCTAAAATGTGGGATGTCGGAGGGAGGCGCTCGATGCCAGTGACTAAAGCCAGCTTAACTATTGATCTAACTAGTGAAGAGATGCGCCGCGTAATCAGGAAGCTTGGAAGACACCCCAACACTGTTGAGTGGGGGATGTTTGACATTATGTGGTCGGAGCATTGCTCATATAAGAGCAGTAGACCGGTCCTCAAACTTCTTCCAACGAAAAGTCCAAGGGTAATAGTTGGACCAGGCCAAGATGCTGGTGTGGTCGACATAGGCGATGGCTATGCTGTAGTTTTCAAAATTGAAAGTCACAATCATCCTTCAGCTATTGAGCCCTATAATGGCGCGGCGACTGGAATTGGGGGGATCATCCGTGACATTCTATGCATGGGGGCTAGGCCAATAGCACTACTTGATTCACTAAGGTTTGGTTCGATGAAGAGCGGGCATAGTCGTTGGCTGTTTCAATATGTCGTGAAGGGCATAGCTGACTATGGCAACTGTTGTGGAATCCCTACTGTGGCGGGGGATGTAGAATTTGACGACAGCTTCGAAACAAATTGCCTTGTAAACGTCGTATGCGTCGGCACCGCCAAGCATGAGGATGTAACTCCAAGTGAGATGCGTCGTCCAGGTGACTGGCTTGTCCTTGTGGGAGGGTCGACTGGGCGGGATGGGATTCACGGGGTCACATTTGCTTCTAAAGCCCTAACTGAGAAATCTGAGGAGGATAGACCGGCGGTCCAGATAGGGGACCCGTTTCTCAAGAAGGTAGTGATAGAAGCCACACTTGAAGTGATTAGAACTGGTTATGTACGTGGCCTCAAAGATCTTGGGGGTGGCGGATTAACCTGTGCGTCTTCTGAGATGGCTGCAAGGGGGGGAGTTGGCGCAGAACTCTGGCTAGAGAAATTGCGCCTTAGAGAAGATGGCATGGATCCTTTTGAAATTATGCTCTCTGAGTCTCAAGAACGAATGTTATTCGTAGTGAATCCAAAGGGGTTAGACAAGGTTCTAAAAACCTTCGATAAATACGATCTGCCCTACTCAGTAATAGGTAAAGTCACCTCGACAGGAGAACTCGTCATTAAAAGGAATGGAAAAATTGTAGCCCACATGAAACCAGAATTCCTCGCAGACGCGCCAGTCATATTTAGAAAAGGCAAAAAACCTACTTACATCATTAAACTGAAAAAAATGCCAAAACCCCCAATGCCCAGAAACTTGACTGACACTCTCTATAGTCTGTTAGCTGCCCCGAACATAGCGAGCAAAGAATGGGTGTATAGGCAGTACGATCATGAAGTCGGTGTGAGAACAATTCTAAAACCAGGAGATAGTGATGCAGCAGTCTTACGAGTATTAGAAGTTCCAAATAAAGCGATAGCGATGAAAGCCGATTGTAACAGTAGACATTGCTATCTCGATCCTTATAATGGGCATGCAGGTGCTGTGGCTGAAGCAGTTCGAAATGTAGTGGCTGTTGGTGCTGAACCAATTGCGATGGTGAATGGCTGTAACTTTGGAAATCCTGAGAAACCAGATGTCTTCTGGCAGTTTCGTGAAGCAGTCCGAGGAATGGCAGACATGTGCAAAGCCCTAGGAATTCCATGCGTTGGCGGGAACGTCAGCTTTTACAATGAGGATGAAAGAACGGGAAAAGCCGTGAAGCCTACAGCCATAGTCGTAATGGTTGGACTAATCGAGAACCTCGATCGGGTGACAACTCTTTCGCTAAAAGAAGTTAACGATGTTATCATTGCTCTTGGAAAAACTTATCCAGAACTCGGTGGATCCGAGTATTATTGTGAGATTCACAAGGTTGAGGGTGGAAAGGCTCCTAAAGCCGATCCGAAACGTGAGAAAGCCTCGATTAATACAGTTCTCCAATCAATTAGGGCTGGCTACGTGACGGCTGCGCATGACTGCTCAAAGGGTGGAATTGCAGTTGCACTGGCATTAATGGCGATAAAAGGTGGATTGGGTGTAGAAGTTGACTTAGAAAAAATGCCAGCGAATAAGATGAGGTTGGATGAATTATTATTCTCAGAATCCTACGCTCGATTCATTGTTACGGCGAGAAGAGAAGACGCAAACCAGATACTTCAACTCGCCAAGAAAAATGGAACCCCCGCATCTGAAATTGGAACAGTAACGACAGGAGATCAATTCCTCCTCACTTCTAGACGAAATCCAATCATCAACTGCTCAGTCAAAAAGATGGGCGAATTCTGGAGCCAAACCATCCCCGTGATGATGGGGGCATGCCAATGATACGAGAAAAATGTGGAGTAATCGGCATATACCGCCTAGACTCCAGTCCTAATGTAGCGGCTTCCCTCTGCCAAGGGCTCTACGCCCTACAACACAGAGGACAAGAAAGCTGTGGAATATACACTCACAATGGAGTTGCTATAACAGGACATAAGGATATGGGGCTGGTGCAGGATGTTTTCCACTATGAGCTATTATCTAAGTTAAATGGGCATTTGGGAATTGGGCATGTTCGCTACTCCACAACCGCCAAATCCACCCTCGCCGAAGCCCAACCCTTCTACTACGAATCACCAGCAACAAGTTTCGCTCTAGCCTTTAATGGAACTATCAGTAACTTCCTTGAAATCCGAACCCAACTTGAGAAAGCAGGTCACAACTTCATAACACAAACCGATACGGAAGTCCTCGCTCACCTAATCGCTGAACAATTAAAGGAAACAGATGATTACATTCAAGCCCTCAGTGGGTGCATGCAACTCCTTGACGGAGCCTATTCGCTCACATTAGTGAATAATAGAAGAGAATTATATGGTGTAAGAGATCCCATGGGGTTCAAGCCCCTCTGCCTGGGAACGGTTGGAGATGAAGCCATAATCATAGCCTCTGAAAGCGCCGCCATCGAAACTCTGGGAGGAGAATTCCAAGGCGACATAAAGCCCGGTGAGCTTATCAGAGTTAATGAGGATGGGGTTAAGCGATTCCACAAGGTCAAATCTCGGAGGATGGCATTCTGCATGTTCGAGTTCGTCTACTTCGCTCGTCCCGACTCTATACTTCAAGGCATAAACGTCTATGAGGCAAGATATAGGCTTGGAAAGAACCTGGCCAAGGAGCATCCTGCCGATGTAGATGCTATCGTACCAGTTCCCGACTCGGGTATAACTGCAGCACGGGGCTACTCGGAAGAACTGGGCATACCGGCAGTTGAAGGACTGATCAAAAACCGTTACATCTGGCGGACATTCATCATGCCAACTCAAGACCTCCGAGAATTATCCGTGAAACTGAAATTAAACCCAGTCAGATCCCTAATAAAAGGAAAAGACATCGCCCTAATCGACGACTCAATTGTACGAGGAACCACGATGAAGCGTATCGTCCGCCAACTCAAACAGGCAGGCGCAAAAAGCGTCCACGTGCGAATAAGTTGCCCACCCATAATCTCAAGTTGCTACATGGGCATCGACTTCCCAACAAGGGGAGAGCTAATAGCCTCAACAAGACCCGTAAAGGAAATTATCCGCTTCATAGAGGCTGACAGCCTCGGCTACCAGACCCTCAAGGGACTTGTCAATGGCATAGGACTCACACAAAATGAACTTTGCCTCGCCTGTCTAACCGGGAAATATTCACTTCGAAAACAAACAGACCTAGCAGCGCTAGAACTAGAGTTAGGCGGAAAAAGAAGATGAGTAGCTAAACTAATTTCACTATGGGTGTTATTTTCAAATCGGGGATTCTATCGAAATCTTTATCATCCGATATTACTTGGCGGTCACCTACTATAACTGAGGCTGCATTTTGTGGAGACAATTCTTAGACATCAACTTCAAGGAGGTGGGTAAACCATCTATGGCGCCTTTCTCTTGTATGCAGAACGCCGCGACCTTATTCCCTAGTTGTCCACACTCTTTCAAGCTCTTTTTCTTTAGGTAGCCATAAAGAAAGCCTGTAGTGAATGCATCTCCAGCACCTGTTGTATCTATTACCCTCACTCTATAGGCCGGAACATGGTGGCATTCGTCTCTATTCGCAACGATGCAGCCTTTTTCTCCTAAGGTCACTGCAATGGCTTCAATTCCATATTCTCTAATCAGTTTTCCTGTCGCCTTAATGTAGTCCCGTCCTGTTAGCGCCTTGATTTCTTCTTTATTTAGGATTAATATGTCTGTGCTTTGGAGGAGCTTGTTGATTAGATCCGGTTTTGTTTTGCGGACATATTTGCAGTAGAGGGTGCCCGGAGAGAAGCTCACCTTCTTTGCTTCCTTCGCTAGTCTTGCTTCAGTTTTTAGTGAGTAGTACCTGCCGAAGGCGCATGCGAAAGAAGCCATGTGGACGAGTTTGGCTCTTTTTATGAGATCTATGTGTGGGGTTACGTCGCTCAATGTGATTGTATCGTTTACTCCTGGGTTGATTCGGATGCTTCTCTGCTTGTTCTTGCCGACTAGGATGTAGGCGATGCTTGAACTGCCCTTTACCTTAGGGGTGAAGAATTTTACTTTGTATTTCTTAAGTTGGGCTTGTAGGAATTTTGCTGATTCGTCGTTGCCGAGTTTTCCGATTAGGGCTGTTTTTAGTCCAAGTCTCGTTAGGCCGACGATTGTGTTAACTACCGAGCCTCCTAGGAAGTGTTCGTCGTATGGTAACTTTCCTAACGGTTCTGGGGAGAAGGTTTCATGTTCTTTGACTGCTTTGTTTACGTAGCGTATGCGGTCTTCGTTGATTGCAGCGAAACCAACTACATCAAGGCTCACAGCTTTTAGACCAGCTTTTTTTGGTATTTTTTAAATATAGTTCTTTAATTTTGCGTCTAAAATGCTGCTAGGACCAGATTGAGCTTGTTCCTATCTCAGAGGAAGCTGAATGACTAATCACACCTTAGGATCTTTTAACTTTCCTTAATGCAATTTCAGCTTTCTTTTTAACTTCTAGTAGTTCGGGTTCTAACTCTTCTTTTTTAGCTTTTTTCCTTAGATATATCCAGTCTATGTCTTGGTAGTTGCCCGCGGTTACCATTAGAGCTTGGTCGCGGTCTGCTTCGGATTTCCAGTATTTATAGGCGTTAAGTCTATCCAGAATAAGGTCTTCTAAGCCTATTATGGAGACTTGACTGTCGTCAAGTTTGATTTTTCTAAGTTTGTTATAGGCCACCCTTTCGAGTGTAGTTGATGGAATTTCGATTGCTAGATCTACTTCTGGAAGGATCCAGTGTCTACCGACTTTCTTGAATCTAAGGTTTCCCAGCAGGTGTTCAAGCTTCTCTCTGTCTTCACATACTAGGTCTAAGTCGTAAGTGATGTAGTGTTCAAGTGTGTAGAACATGACGGCTGAGCCTCCTACAATTATCGGTGGTTTCAGCTTTTGTTCCTCCATCTTCTTTGTTATGAATCCGAGGACAAGCATCCACTTCCGCAGTTTCGACTCTGTCCTTTCTGCTTTCTGTAGGGTTTCTTTAAATTCCTGCATTAATTTTTCAGCTCGTAGGTTAGTTTGTCTAGCTTTTTGATCCTGCGTTCGCTAAGCATCTTTAGCCAAGCATTTCTCGTCATTACGCTAAGTATTTCGGTCTCTGCGACGTCTTTCGGTCTTGTTTTACCCACCCTCTTTAGACCTAGGGCAAATATGGAAGGCATCATTGCTCTCTTTCTTTGTTCTAGTTCTGCCAAGTCGATGAATTGTTGGGCTGCCATGATGTCGTTGTAGGTTTTAATGATGACGCGCCCGCTTTCTGTAATGGAGTAGTTATCTCCAGTCCTAGCAATTATCTTGCCGCTTACAAGGTCTTCTAGAACTCTGTGTAGTGAAGACTTCGGTAATCCTAAACCGGTTTGAAGTGAGGTAAATGTCCTAGGTTGCTCCGCTAACGAGGTTATAACATAAATGGCTTGGGCGTCGAATATCCCATATAGTCTCTGAACTAAACCCTTTGGCATGGTACCTGAAGTTCTTATATAAGAACAATTATTTAAGGGCTATCAAATTAACTCTTTTAGGCTAATCTTATATTTTCCAAGTTTTCCGCCGTAGTTGCCAGCTGAGATTTTAACCAATCCCTTCATGTTCATAACACTTTGAATAGCTACTTTCATTGCTTTCTCTACCGCCTCTAACGATACTCCGTTAATGACTATCTCAGGTATGGCTCCTACTCCTTCTGGCACTTTCGAGCCCGGGATTTTGCCTTTTAATGTAGGGCAGTATGGATGGTTTGTAGTTGGTCCAATTTCAGGGTATTTGGTTTCGACTTTTGATCCAGCTGAACAGATGTCGAATGGTGTTATGACGCCTTCGACTTTCTGGATTGCTTTTAGGGCTTTC
>Ga0315268_10006429_pt1 | contig 12494 bp, 10 predicted proteins | sample C1_top_MG_FD_204535 | JGI IMG/M metagenome (GOLD analysis project Ga0315268, IMG submission 204535) | Sediment microbial communities from Yellowstone Lake, YNP, Wyoming, USA - C1_top | ecosystem: Environmental > Aquatic > Freshwater > Lake > Sediment | place: USA: Wyoming | collected 2017-08-01 | reverse complement strand
AGGGCGGTGGCAAATCGCAGAGTAATTCAAGACTGCTGATCCCGCGATGCGCCCGACCAATCTTCAATCTGAAATCTCAAATCTGAAATCTTCAATTCATGTGTTTCTCAATCGCATCCACGACGGTCTTGACCACCTTCACCCGCGCGTACTGCTTGTTTTCCGCCTCCACCACCGTCCAGGGCGCGTAGGAAGTGCTGGTGTGCAGCAGCATGTCCTCCACCGCTTCGTAGTAGGCGTTCCACTTGGCGCGGTTCCGCCAGTCTTCGTCGGTCAGCTTGTAGGAGCGGAACGGGTCCAGTTCGCGGCTTTTGAAGCGCCGCAACTGTTCCTGCTGGGTGATGTGCAGCCAGAACTTGCAGATCACCATGCCGTACGACGTCTGGTGCCCCTCCAAATCGTTGATCTCGCGGAAGGCGCGCCGCCATTCCTCTTCGTGACAGAAGCCCTCAACCCGTTCCACCAGCACGCGGCCATAATGGCTGCGGTCCCAGATTTGCAGGTGCCCGGCGCGCGGCAGGTGGTTCCAGAAGCGCCAGAGATAATGATGCGTCTTCTCGTCGCCGCGCGGCGCTGCAAAGGCCGACACGGTGAAGCCCCGCGGGTCCAGCATTTCGGTAATCCGCTTGATGGCGCCGCCCTTGCCTGCCGCATCCCAGCCTTCGAACAGGCACAGCACCGGAATCTGCTGCCGGAAGATCTCGAATTCCAGTTCCCGCAGCCGCACCTGCGCCTTGGCGACCTGCTGCTGGTACTGGGTCTCCGACAGCTTCTTCTTCATGTTCAGTTTCTCAAGCATGCGCCACCTCTGCCTGCGGTTTTTCCGGCGCCGTTTCGGACTTGCGGGCGCCCGCCTTGGCCGCCGCCACCGCCGCGTCTTCCTTTTCCTTCAGGCCCGAGCGCAGTGCCTGCATGAAGGGCTGCGCCACCGCCGAGCGCGACACCAGCTCCGGCGCGTTTTTGCGCTTGGCCAGCGCCTCCTCGATGCGCTCCACGATGGTCTGGAAGACCTTCACCCGGGCGTAACGGATGTCGTTGGCCTCCACCACCGTCCAGGGCGCGTGCGGCGAGTCGGTCTTGGCCAGCATTTCCTCCACCGCGTCCACCCAACGCTGGTACTGCCGGTGATGCCGCTTGTATTCCTTGCTGATCTTCCACTTCAGCAGCGGATCGCGCAGGCAGGCGCGGAAACGCTCCTTCTGCTCCGCCTTGGAGATGTGCATCCAGAATTTCATCAGCACCTGGCCGTCGTCGGCCAGCCAGCGCTCGTACTGGTTGATCTGCTCGTAGGCCTCGCGCCACTGTTTCTTGCCGGCGATCTTGTCGCAGCGCTCCACCAGTACGCGGCCGTACCAGGAGTGGTCGAACACCACCATCTCCCCGTCGTTGGGCAGCGCCACCTGGTACCGCCACAGGAAGTGATAGCGCGACTCCAGCGCCGTCGGCGGCGCGCCCGGATGTACCCGGAACAGCCGCGGGTCCAGTTTTTCCGTCAGCTTCTTCACCACCATGCCCTTGCCCGCCGTGTCCCAGCCTTCCAGGCAGATGATCACCGGGACCTCCGCCTCCTGGGCGGCGTACTGCAACCCGCGCAGCTTTTCCTGCAGCGGGTCCATGGCCTTGGCGTAGGCTGCTTTTGAAAGCTTCTTCTTCAGATCGACGGTTTCCAGCATGGGGCCTCCAGGATCGGAGAGGTTGGGGCCGGTCAGGGGAGTGCCGGGGATAATACCCGAAAAACGCGCCTTTTACACCTTTTTCGGATTTTGGCGCGGCTCGGACTTTCCGCCCTTGCGCGCTGAAAAACTGCCTCGTGTATCAGGGCACGACGGAACCTGTCCTGAGCGGAGCGAAGGAGTCGTGCCGATAAGCGCTTTTCTTTGTGTCATTCCGAGGGGACTTCAGTCCCCGAGGAACCTGCTTTTGGGAGTTTCTTGGCAGGGTGCCAGGCTTCACGCTCTAGGCCGGAACTTTGCAGCCTTGCGCTTTGCGCCTCAAGCCTAAAGCCTCTTGAACATTCCCCCATTCTCTTATTTAATGCAGCTACAAAGCATCAACAGGGAGGAAGCTACACCTCGGCGCGCGCCTGCCGGAAGCCCGGCGCCTGCTGGCGTAGAGCTACCGCATCGCCCCCGAGCCGACCTGGCCCGGCGCCCGCTCGTTCACAAGGTAATCGGAGAATAAGGTCGAACCACGAGCAACGAACCACGAGCAACCCATGCATCGTTTCATCGGCATCGCCGGGCTGGCCTCGCTTATCGGCCTCGCCTACCTTTTCTCGACCAATCGCAAAGCCATCTCTCCCAAGACCGTCGCCCTGGGCCTCTCGCTCCAGTTCCTGTTCGCGCTGTTCGTGCTCCGCGTCGCCTGGGGCCGCACCCTCTTCGCCTGGGCCGGCGGCCTGGTCAACCGCGTCCTCAGCTATGCCTTCGCCGGCTCGTCCTTCGTCTTCGGCGAAATCGGCGCCAAAAACGGCAAGCTGGGCTTCTTTTTCGCCTTCCAGGTGCTGCCGACCATCATCTTCGTCTCGGCGCTGTTCGCCGTGCTCTATCACTTCGGCATCATGCAGTTCGTCATCAAGCAGGTGGCCAAGGCGATGGTGCTGATGGGCGCCAGCGGGGCCGAATCGCTCAACGTCGCCGCCAGCATCTTCGTCGGACAAACGGAAGCCCCGCTCACCATCCGCCCCTTCCTGCCCTCGCTCACCCGCAGCGAGCTGATGACCGTGATGACCGCCGGCATGGCGCATGTTTCCGGCGGCATCATGGGCGCGTACATCCTGTTCGGCATCGAAGCCAAGCACCTGCTGGCCGCCGTCATCATGACCGCCCCCGGCAGCCTCCTGATGGCCAAAATGCTGGTGCCGGAGACCGAGCAGCCGCTCACCGCCGCGCGCCATAACCCGCCGGGCGCGCAGGCCGCCTCTCCCGCGCTCAGCATGGACGAAGCCCTCAGCCGGCACCAGGACGAAAACGTGCTCGGCGCCATCGCCCGCGGCACCACCGACGGCATGCACCTGGCGCTCAACGTGGCCGCCATGCTGATCGCCTTTCTCGCCCTGATCGCGCTGGCCAACGGCATTCTCGGCGGGCTGCACAACCACGTCGCCCCGTGGCTGCCCGGCAGCCTGGAAAAAATCTTCGGCATCGTGTTCGCGCCGGTGGCGCTGCTGATCGGCGTCCCCTGGAAGGACTGCCTGGCGGTCGGCAACCTGCTCGGCACCCGTATGGTGATCAACGAACTGGTCGCCTTCGGCATGCTCGGACAAATCAAGAGCGCCCTCGACCCGCGTTCGTTTACTATGGCCACGTTCGCCTTGTGCGGCTTCGCCAATTTCAGCTCCATCGGCATTCAGATCGGCGGCATCAGCGCCCTGGCCCCCAATCGCCGCGGCGACCTGGCCCGGCTCGGTTTCCGCGCCATGTTGGCCGGCACTATGGCCAACCTGATGTCGGCCGCCATTGTCGGAATTTTGTTGAAGTGAGGAAGAGCCGTTAGCCGTTGGTCGTTCGTCGTTTGCCCGAGCGGCCATCGGCCAACGACCAACGACCATCGACCATGAAATTGGGAACTGCGTCCGCCCGTCCGCCCGCCGACGAATTCACCCGCGCCGAGGAGACCGCCGCCTTCCTGCGCGCCAAAACCAGGCTGCGCCCGCGGGTCGCCCTGGTGCTGGGCTCCGGACTCAATGTTTTCGCCGACCACCTCACCGACCCCGTCCGCATCCCCTATGCCGACATCCCGCATTTTCCGCGGCCCACGGCTGAAGGCCACGCCGGCCAGTTTGTCCTCGGCAAGATCGGGCACGTGCCGCTGGCCTGCATGCAGGGCCGGGTGCATTTTTACGAGGGTTGCGGCATTCGCGAGGTCGTCTTCCCGGTGCGCGTATTCGGCCGCCTGGGCGTGCGCGCCCTCATCCTGACCAACGCCGCCGGCGCCATCAATCCCGACTACACCCCCGGCTGTCTGATGGTGCTCAAAGACCACATCAATTTGCAGGGCGCCAGCCCCCTGATCGGCGCCAACGACGAGCGCTTCGGGCCGCGCTTCCTCGACCTCTCCCAGGCCTACTTCCGCCCTTACCGGCAGATCGCGCTGGAGCACGGCCGCCGCCTGGGCCTCGACATTTTCGAGGGCGTGTACGCCGCCGTCTCCGGCCCCTGCTACGAGACGCCCGCCGAGATCCGCTTCCTGCGCGCCATCGGCGCCGACGTGGTGGGCATGTCCACCGTGGCCGAAACTATCGTGGCGCGACATATGGGCTTGCGCGTGCTCGCCCTTTCCTGCGTCACCAACATGGCCGCCGGCATTGTCGACAAGCCGCTCAGCCACCAGGAAGTCCTGGCCACCGGCGCCCGCGTGCAGAACAAATTCATGGAGTTGCTGCAAGCCATCACCCCGCAGGTCGAGGATCTGGCCAGCAGCTGAGGAGAATGGTGTAATTTGTAATTTGTAATTTGTAATTTTCCCCTACCCAGGCCAGCGGCACCCGCGCGGGTTGTGGTCCAAATTACAAATTACCAATTACCAATTACCAATTCCATGACCCACATCATCGCCATCGGCGGCCCGTCTTGCGCCGGCAAAACCGAACTCGCCAAGCACCTGGCGCGCCGGCTGCCCGCGCCCCTGCTCCCGCTGGACGCCTATTACCCCGACCTCGGCTTTCTGCCCCTGAGCGAGCGCCCCAAATTCAACTTCGACGTCCCCGACTCCCTCGACCACGACCTGCTCCGCCGCCATCTCACGGCGTGGGTTGACGGTCACGAAATCGCGCGTCCGGTGTACGACTTCGCCACCCACACGCGGTCGTCCGCGGTGGAACGTCTCGCGCCCGGCCCCTACCTGCTGCTGGAGGGCCTGTTCGCGCTTTACTGGGAGGACATTCGCCCGCTGCTGGCGACCAAAGTGTTTGTCGAGGCGCCCGACCACGTCTGCCTGGGGCGCCGCCAGGTCCGCGACGTGCGCGAGCGCGGCCGCACTCCCGAGTCGGTGCTCAAGCAGTACACGGAAACCGTCCGCCCCATGGCCGAACTGCACGTGCACCCCACCCGCCGCTTTGCCGACGTCGTCGTCTCCGGCCAAGTGCCGCTGGAAACCTCCGCCTGCGCCGTCCTGGCTCACGTTCAGGCCCGCACCACCGCCGCCGGGACTGACCACTGACCGACACCGGATCGACCACGCTAAGAATTGGCGTTCTGCAACGAAACCAGCGCGACCAGGCGTGTTCACCGGAAACTCTCGCAATCTGCAGCTCCCAAACTTTTTACATCCCCCGCTTTGGCGGCGCATCTGAACCATCTGTCGGAGGATAGAAATGGCCAACACCATCACGGAAAAGGGCATCGCCCACGAACTTCCCGCACTCCCCTATGATTTCGCGGCCCTGGAACCCTATATTGACGCGCAGACCATGCAGCTTCACCACGACAAGCACCACGGCGCCTACGTCACCAACCTGAACGCCGCCCTCGACAAGCACCCCGAGTGGAAAGACCGCACCCTTGAGGAGCTGATGCGCAACGTCAACTCGCTCCCCGAAGACATTCGCACCACCGTCCGCAACAACGGCGGCGGCCACGTCAACCACAGCATGTTCTGGAAGATCATGAAGCCCAGCGGCGGCGGCGCTCCCAGCGGCGAGATCGCCCGCGTCATCGACACCTTCGGCGGCTTCGAGGCCTTCAAGGAAAAATTCAACGACAACGGCCTCAAGCGTTTCGGCAGCGGCTGGACCTGGCTGGTGCGCGGCAGGTCCGGGCAGTTCGAGCTGCTCAGCACCCCCAACCAGGACAGCCCCTTCATGGACGGCAACTTCCCCGTCATGGGCAACGACGTCTGGGAGCACGCCTATTACCTGAAGTACCAGAACCGCCGCGGTGACTACCTCAAGGCCTGGTGGAACGTGGTCAACTGGGACGAGATCAACCGCCGCCTCAAGGAAGGCCGCTAGCAAGGCAGCAGTGAGAGGCTGGCTGTGTATCAGGGCACGACTTTAGTCGTGCTGTTCGGCGTGACCATGAATGGGGCTTTAGCCCCTGCAGCGGCACAGATCGTACGAAAGAGCCCGGCCGCCCTCGGCCGGGCTCGCGTTTTTGAACGCGCTAACGAGTTCCAGAACGGAGGCAGCTAAAAGCTAATCGCTAATTGCTAATTGCTAATTGCTATGTTCAGGCGGCTGGTGGGCTACCTGGGGCTGTACTACACCTGGGGCCAAGCTCGCCCTATTTCTTCACCACCACCCCGTCCTTCATCACGAAACTCACCCGCTCCAGCGCCGTCACGTCGGCCAGCGGATCGCCCGGGACGGCCACCATGTCGGCCAGCTTGCCGGGCTCGATCGTCCCCACCTGCTGCTGCATGCCCAGCAGCGTGGCCGCATCCAGGGTGGCCGAGCGGATCGCCTGCGCCGGCGTCTGCCCGTATTTCACCCGCAGCGCGAATTCCTTCGCCGGATTGATGTTCCAGTCAAAGGCCCCGGCGTCGGTGCCAAAGGCAATTTTCACTCCCGCCTGCTGCGCCCGCCGGAAAGTATCGGCCGCCACCTTGGTCATCTCCACCCACACCGGCGCGCCCGCCTTGGCCCGCCCCTCGGCCACGTACTCACCCGCGAACAGCGTGGGCACGTACCAGATGCCGCGCGCCGCCATGGTCTTCATGTCTTCAGGCGATATATAGTCGCCGTGCTCGATCGAATCAACGCCCGCCTCCACCGAGTTGTGCACGCCCTGCAAAGCCATGGCATGCGACGCCACTTTCCGCCGCTGGCGGTGGGCCTCATCCACGATCGCTCGCAGCTCCTCCATAGTGAACGTCGGCACGTCGTTCAGCACCACCGGTTGCTCCACCCTTGTGGCGGCCGCAGGAGCCTGCCCCGACGCGGAGCGAGGGGCCGCGACAGGGTGGGGACGTTCACCGTTGGCAGTCGAGGGCTCCAGGTAGTAACTGCGATCCGAGTAAACCTTGATCCAGTCCGCCCCGTGCGAAATCTGCTCCCGCACCGCCTTGCGGCAATCGTCGGCCCCGTCGCAGAACTGCACCCCGTGCGGCAGACCGTGCAGCTCCCAGTTGTACCCCAGCAGCGGATAGGCCCCGGTCACGTCCAGCGCCCGCGTCACCACCAGCATGCGCGGCCCGGGAATGATGCCGCGGTCGATCGCCGCCTTGATGTCCACGTCGGCGTACCCCGCGCCCTCTGTCTCGACGTCCCGGATAGTCGTGAACCCATAGTTCAGCGCTTTGCCCGCCGTCGCCGCGCCTACAATCGCCCGATAGGGGTTCGACTGCTTGAGCAACTGCACGTCGTAGTCTTCCGCCGTGATGTCTCCCTGCAGCAGCACGTGCGTGTGCGTGTCAATCAGCCCCGGCAGGCAGGTCATGCCGCTCAGGTCGATAGCCTCCGGAGACCCTTGTGGCAGACGCGCCCCCGCGTCTGCTTGTGTGTTCGGCTGTGCTTGTGTGGCGCGGGTCTCCGGCCCGCGTACGCTCTCAATCTTGTTCCCGACTACCACCAATTCCACATTCCGCCGCAACTCGCCGCTGCGCACATCCACCAGCGCCCCACACCTCACCACGATCGTTTTTCCTGACGACTGGCGAGAGCCTGCCCCGAGCGCAGTCGAGGGGGCGACTGACGACTGTATTACCTGCGCCATCCCAGGCTTCTTCGGCCCGCAGGCAAACATCAAGGCCACCAGCACCACCGCGACCACGCCCCAGCGCTTCATAACTCCTCCAAACGCGAACACAAACCTGAGTGTTCACTCAAGACTTGACCAGTGTCATTCCGAGCGAGGACGCGCGCAGAAACACGAACGCCCCGCCGGAACCTGCCCCGAGCGAAGTCGAGGGGGCGTTCGTGTTGGCGCGTCCGAGTCGAGGAACCTGCTTTTTGGACCGCTCAGCACTCGGCGACCGACAATCGGCACTCGGCACTCTGCAATTCCGTGGCTTTTCGATCACCCGATGACCCGATCACCCGATCTCATTATTCGGCCCAGAATTCAGCCCAGCATTGTATCCGAGCTATCGGCAGCGGCGGCTGCCCCTGTGGAAATCCCGTGCATACCCTCCTGGGAACTGCCGTCTCTGCTGCCCTGCCGCGCCGGTCCTCTTTGCACCGATTTTCGGGAATTGACCGCTGCGCCCTCTGCCCCTAAATTGCTGCTACTGCTTTACCCAGCCATGCTTTCGCAGGGCCGCGCCCTCCTGTGAAGGTGTTCTCTCCAGCTGCCATGGGCGAAATGCGGGTGCCCCAGACGAGCCGGTTTTGCTCGTCTGGGCGGGAAAAACACCAAGGGCCGACGGCTACTAGCTAAAGGCACAAAAACGCCCATGCCGCAACCAGCACATCAGTCCCATTTCGACACGAACCCGGACATAAACTACAATATGTTGTGCTGGACTCTTGACACGTACAACATACAGGCGTACTGTCACCATCCCATGCAGTTGTTGGGACTGCCGCGCGGGTCGGAAGGCGCCCCGACCGGCAGCCCGGGGGGCCTGCGGGGGGCCAGCGCGGTTTCGGGCTTCAGCTCCATTGCCGATGTCCCGATCACCCGATTTTCTGGCGGTGATCTTTTCCAACATCTCCGGCCCGGGGGAATTATCCCCGTTCCGGCGCGATCATCCGGCGGCGGCGCTTGGCCGCCGCTCAAGGACAGGGAGAGGAAAATGAACACGGACGTGGCGGTCACCAAAGATCAGCGGCTGCGCTGGTCGGCCTGGTCGCGTTGCGAATCCAGCTTCAGTCTCTGGCTGGTCCCCAATCTGCCCGGCGTGTTCGTGGCCGCCGAAGAGGTCCTCGCGCCGGGCGAAACCGCGGTGCTGAGCGAAAAGCGCATGCTGGCGGTGCAGACGGTGGCCGCGGCTGAGGACCTGTCGCGCGCCCTCAGCCGGCTGTTCGTGGCCGACACGCCGCTGCGCCAGCGTCTGCAGGAGGGGCGCTGCTTCATCCGCTACGCGGTGATTGCCGACGCCGGCGAGCGCCAGGCCGTCTGCGCCGCGCTGGAGAACTGGCTGGCCGGCGCCGAGGCCGCGCCTCGCGCCCGCGCCGCCGCCGCCGCCTCGGGGGCCGCACCGCCCCTGCCCCACGGCTTCTGACCGCTGGTGTGGCGCGGCTCTCTGACCCGCGCAGCCCCTTCAGGGGCGGCAGTTTATAGCCCGGGGCGTAAGCCCCGGGGGAAGACTAAGGACGAACAAGGAGACCCGCCATGGCCGAAGTGAGCGAAAAGACCACCGCCGCATCCGCCGCTGTGCCCAGGAACCCCAAAAAGGCCCCCGGCCTCAGCTTCCGCCGTTACTTTACGCAGGCCGGCGTCTCTCCCTACGACGCCCTCGAGTGGGAGCGCCGCACCGCCCAGCTCACCGACGCCCAGGGCAACGTCATCTTCGAGCAGCCCGAGGTCGAGGTCCCCAAGGACTGGTCGCAGACCGCCACCAACATCGTGGCCAGCAAGTATCTGCACGGGCGCCTGGGCGCCGCCGAGCGCGAGACCGGCGTCCGCCAACTGGTGCGCCGCGTGGCCGAGAGCATCCGCGACTGGGGCCTGGCCGGCGGCTACTTCCGCTCGCCCGACGACGCCGCCGTCTTCCACGACGAGCTCTGCCACATCCTGCTGCACCAGATGGCCTCGTTTAACTCGCCCGTCTGGTTCAACGTCGGCTGCGACCGCATCGAGCCCGACTCCGACGCCTCCAACTGGCACTGGAATCCGCAGACCCAGCAGGTCGAGTTCGGACGCACCGGCTACCGCAACCCGCAGTGCTCCGCCTGCTTCATCAACGCCATCCACGACAGCATGGAATCCATCATGGGCCTGGCCCGCACCGAGGCCATGCTCTTCAAGTGGGGTTCCGGCACCGGCACCAATCTCAGCCCGCTGCGCGGCTCCCACGAACCGCTCAGCGGCGGCGGCACCGCCAGCGGCCCGCTCAGCTTCATGCGCGGCTTCGACGCCTTCGCCGGCGTGATCAAGTCCGGCGGCAAGACCCGCCGCGCCGCCAAGATGGTCATTCTCAACATCGACCATCCCGACATCCAGGAGTTCATCACCTGCAAGATGACCGAGGAGAAAAAGGCGCACGCCCTCATCACGCTCGGCTACGACGGCTCCCATCCCGACTCGGAAGCCTACTCCTCCATCTTTTTCCAGAACGCCAACAACTCCGTGCGCGTCACCGACGAGTTCATGCTCGCGGTCGAGCGCGACGCCGAGTTCCACACCCGCAACGTCCGCAACCACAAGCGCCACAAGACCTACAAGGCCCGCGACCTGCTGCGCCAGATCGCCGAAGCCACCTGGCACTGCGGCGATCCCGGCATGCAGTTCGACACCACCATCAACCGCTGGCACACCAGCAAGCACTCAGCTCGAATTAACGCCAGCAATCCCTGCTCCGAGTACATGTTCCTCGACGACTCGGCCTGCAACTTGGCCTCGCTCAACCTGCTGAAGTTTGCCCCTAACGGCACCTTCGACGTCGAGGCCTACCGCCACGCCATCGACATCGTCATTACCGCCCAGGAAATCCTGGTGGATCCCAGCGGCTATCCCACCGAGGCGATCGCGCGCAACTCGCACGACTACCGCCCGCTCGGCCTCGGCTACGCCAACCTGGGCGCGCTGCTCATGGCCTCCGGCCTGCCCTACGACTCCGAGGCCGGCCGCGACTACGCCGCCTGCGTCACCGCCATCATGTCCGGCGAAGCCTACCTCCAGTCCGCCCGCATCGCCGAACAGTGTCCGGCCCTCGAACCCGCGAGTGAAAAAGTGAAGTCCGCCTTTGCCGTCGACCAGAGCCTGCCCCGAGCGCAGTCGAGGGGACCGTCGACCGTCGACCCGCAAGGCGGCGCCGCTCCCGGCTTCTATCTCAACCGCGAACCCTTCCTCGACGTCATCCGCATGCACCGCGCCTCGGTGAACAACATCGATTCCGTCTCCGCCACCAAGCCCTTAATTGAAGCCAGCAAGCAAGTCTGGGACGAAGCCCTCGCCCACGGCGAACGCCACGGCTTCCGCAACTCCCAGGTGACGGTGCTCGCCCCGACCGGCACGATCAGCTTTATGCTCGACTGCGATACCACGGGCATCGAGCCCGACCTGGCGCTGGTGAAGTACAAGAAGCTGGTGGGCGGCGGCATGATCAAGATCGTGAACAACACCGTGCCCACGGCGCTGTTCAAGCTGGGCTACGCCCCGGCGCAGGTGGACGCCATCGTCAACTTCATCGACGCCACCGGCACCATCGAGGGCGCGCCCCACCTCAAGCCCGAGCACCTGGCGGTGTTCGATTGCAGCTTCAAGCCCGCCAAGGGCACCCGCTCCATCCACTACATGGGACATCTGCGCATGATGGCGGCCACGCAGCCGTTCCTCTCCGGCGCCATCTCCAAGACGGTGAACCTGCCGGAAGCGGCCACGGTGGAGGACATCGCCGACGTCTACCTCCAGGCCTGGAAGCTGGGCCTGAAGGCCGTAGCCATCTATCGCGACGGCTGCAAGAAGGCGCAGCCCATGGTGGTGTCGAAGGACAAGGAGCAGGAAGCCGCGGCGCCCAAGCCCGAGCCGCTCGACCTCGCCGACGAGGAAGGACCGCCGCTGGCCCGCCGCCATCGTCTGCCGGTGGAACGCGCCTCGCTGACCCACAAGTTCAACATCGGCGGACACGAGGGCTACATCACCGTCGGAGTTTTTCCCAGCGGGATGCCGGGCGAGATCTTCATCACTATGGCCAAGGAAGGCTCCACCGTCAGCGGCCTGATGGACAGCTTCGCCCTCGCCATCTCCATGGCCTTGCAGCACGGCGTGCCGCTCAAGCTGCTGTGCGAGAAGTTCAAGCACACCCGCTTCGAGCCCAGCGGCTGGACGGGCAACGAGAACATCGGCTACGCCACTTCCGTCATGGACTACATCTTCCGCTGGCTGGAGATGAAGTTCATCACCGGCCAGCAGCAGTTGCTCTTCCCCGGCATGCGAGGCCCCGCCGGCGTGCCCCCGCAAGAGCTGACGAACGGAGGCCAGCCGCCCTCGCCTGGCTCTTCCCCGTCGACCGTCGACCGTAGACCGCCGACCGCCTATCATGCCGCCGACGCACTCAAGACCCTGGTGGACCTGGGCGACGCCCCCACTTGCAGCACCTGCGGCGCCATCATGACCCGCAACGGCTCGTGCTACAGGTGTATGAGTTGTGGCAGCACGAGCGGGTGCTCGTAGCGCCGGAGGCGCGGCCGATAGTAGCCCAGGACTTCAGTCCTGGGTAGGCGGAGGGAAATTGGGCCGAGTCCCGTAGGGACGGCACGAAAGGCTTACCGCCGAGGACGCAGAGGAGATAACCACAGAGGTCACGAAGGACACGGAGGATCACGGAGCAGGGCGGGTTCTATAAAAGGGGATGTCAAGCAACATTTTTCTCCCTTGCCGGATGAGTGCGGTGTTACTCGACATCCAGCCCCTTTCCTCCCTTGTTGGGAAGGTTCTTTGTTGGCGCACACG
>Ga0315268_10006428_pt1 | contig 12495 bp, 7 predicted proteins | sample C1_top_MG_FD_204535 | JGI IMG/M metagenome (GOLD analysis project Ga0315268, IMG submission 204535) | Sediment microbial communities from Yellowstone Lake, YNP, Wyoming, USA - C1_top | ecosystem: Environmental > Aquatic > Freshwater > Lake > Sediment | place: USA: Wyoming | collected 2017-08-01 | reverse complement strand
TGCGCATCGACTTAGATTCAGGAGTGACTCGTGAGATGCTTCTCGCGCTCATCGAGGATTCCTTGGAGCGCGAGGGCTGGAAAGGGGTTTCTCCTATGGAGATTCTAGAGATATTGGAGCGCGAGGCTACAATACGTCGTAGAGGGTCGATAACTCCGAATGATGTCAGGTCAGTCTTCAGAGAAGTCAAGAAAGCCAGAGAAACTCCGGTCTTGGAGACGCTGAGGAAGAACTTGACTTTCGCCCTTCCAAAGCTTCCGGTCAGGAGACACAAAGTCAAGATGGAGGAGTTCATCGCCGCATCGAAGAATATGAAACTCTACTCGGAGCAGGAGAAATCGCGCGAAATCATGGATGCGGTCTACTTGATCCGCCCAAAGGAGACACGACAGCAAATCGGGGGACTACACGAGATCAAGGATCGCATCTTGAACCAAATCTCGTTGGCGTTCAATCCAAAGATGGCAGAGTTGGGCTACGATTCGAACTGCCGGTTCCTCTTGCTTGGCCCTCCAGGAACGGGGAAGACTCTGCTAGCGTTGGTAGCGGCCGCAGAGAACAACGTCGCTTTCATCAAGGTCAGGGGAGGGGAGTTGATGAGCGGCGCCTCATACCACGGCGAGCCCGAACGACGAATCAAGGAACTCTTCGGACTTGCAAGGCAGCGCAGCCCATGTATTCTCTTCCTGGACGAGGCCGACGCGATCTTCTGGGGAGGAGATTCGACAAGCAACAAGCTACTGGCCCAGATCAAGTCTGAACTGAGCGAGCTGACATCCAAAGACAGAATCGTTGTGATCGCAACGTCAAACAAGGAAGAGCTCATCGACAGGGCAACTAGGGACAGATTCGAGCCCCACGTTTACACGGTACCACCTCCTCAAGACGACGACGAATGGAACGAGGTCGTCGAGATACACCTACAGAGGATCAAGCCATACTTGGCTCCCGACGTTGAGGGAAGGAAGATCACTCGTATGTTCAGACGCGAGCGCATCCTGAGCCCTCGAGGGGTCGCCGAGACGATCACTGAAGCGCATAGGTTATGGGCATCGGAAATCGCCGCAGCAAACGAAGTTCGGGCAGCCACGGACCGAGAGAAGAGAACGGTGGCACTGGCTCGATTTCGAGCGGATCTAAAGAGAATTGAGCAAATGCTTCCTGCAATCAAAAGCGATCCATCGGTTCTTGAGCAAGTGCGTTCTGATACATACAGACTGACTCTGCGGCACTTCGAGTTGGCGCTGAACTCTCTTGAGACTCCTGAGGACAGGAATGCTCGCGAGCTGACGGAATCTTTGATTCTGCCGGAGGCGATGCCGGGAGTCGCATATGGCTTGTATACGACCCCTCATGGCGTCGGTGGGATCATGGCAGTCCAATGTAGCGTTAGGCCCTTGGTGCCTGGAGAAAGGCAAGTGTCAGTTACTGGCCAAGCAACGTCGGTCGTGCTGGGCCATTCTGCGGTTCCAGATCATTCAGTCATGCAGAGTGCAGAGAACGCAGTAGAAGCAGTCAGAGGATGGCTTTGGAATGCCGCGGGGATTGAACTGGACGAAATGCACGTTCACTTCCAGATGAGGAGTCTATCGGAAGGAGCGCCGGGTCAAGGTGTCTCTGGCCCAAGTGCCGGCCTGACTATGTTCGTCGCACTCGTGTCGGAGCTGGCAAACGTCAGATGCCATGCCTCGAAGGTCATGACTGGCACTATTGGCATAAAACTAGACGTGGGGCCAGTTGGGGGGCTCGGCGGCTTTGGCACGGAGACGGGAAAGCTCGTTGGAATCTTGAAGACCAAGCGGATACGAATAACGGATCTATTCGTGCCAAGAATCAACTACGATAAGGCTCGCGACGAAATGAACGTGCTGAGCGATGAGGGTATCATCATTCACCCAATCGTCTCGGCCCAGCAGACATGGGCACCCATGTTTGGTCTCACAGAGAACGTCATTCTCGAGAGAATATGCTCACGGCACGCGGAACAGAGTCAAGGTAGAAAAAGGGGGACGATAACGAACTGCGTACCTACACGTTGAGCTTGAGGGACTCCTTGAGGCCCTTGTACCTATTGCGAACAGTGACTTCAGTCACATTAGCGACTTCAGCGATCTCCTTCTGAGTCTTCTTCTCTTGCTCAAGCACACATGCGACGTAGAGCGCTGCAGCGGCTAGACCCATAGGGTCTTTGCCTGCAACAATGCCCTTCCTTCGTGCTTCGTTGATAATGTCCATGGCTCGTCTTTGAGTCGGCATGCTAATGTCGACCTTTGTCGCTATCTTTGAAACACACTTGACTGGATCTTCGACAGGCATCCTGAGGTCAAGTTCTCTGACTAGAAGTCGATAGCATCGAGCGACATCTTTCTTGCGTATGCGGGTCGCTGCGGCGAGGTCCTTGAGTGTCCTTGGTGTCTCTGAGAGTCGACATGCGGCATAAAGAGAAGCTGCTGCGATTGCCGCGATCGATCTTCCTCTCACAAGCCCACTTTCGAGGGCTTTTCGATAGATGACAGCGGCTCTTTCCTTGATCGGGTTGGGAATGTGAAGCTTGTCGGTCAGTCTGTCGAGGTCAGCCATTGCCTGAGCCAGGTTCCGGTCAGCGGATGAATGGACTCGAGTCCTGATCTGCCACTTACGAAGCCTCAGCATCTCGAGGCGAGTCGCCAAAGGCAGCTGGCGACCGTACGCATCTCTATTCACTCTATCAATGACCGTGGACAGGCCCTTGTCGTGAATAGAAAAGGAAGTTGGAAGGCCCACGCGTCCCCTTTCATCTCTCTCTTCCTTCGTAAAAGCGCGCCACTCTGGTCCACGATTGATCGCATGTTCACTCAGAACGAGGCCACAGTTCTGGCAAATAACCTCCCCTAAATCAAAGTCTTCGACGAGATTGTCGCTCCCACATTCGGGGCAGTTCGTTATCTTGCCAATCTTCTTGGTTGTCGCGGCCATCTTTTTCTTCAGTCTCCATACTTGGGCGTGCCTACACCATTTGTCGCCAAAACGAACCTTCACAACGCGGTCGGGAACGGAAGGCGTCCATTTGGTCGGAAGGCATAATAGCCTCGGAATAGAGCTATATAAGGCTTATCCAAAAGGAGAATATAACCCATCAATTGAAGCTTTGACGGGACGTCGTCCGGTCGCAAAATGGCCCGTAATTCGTCTTCGGACCGAATTCTCGAGAACAAAAACCACAGATGCCCTGAATATCGCGCGAACAAGGCAGCTGAGTCGTCCATGGTCATGACGCGCGACAGGTAGCTTGCATTCGACTAAGAGCGAGGGGATCGTGCCCAATCATCTCGATCGAGACCCGCTTCGGCACCTTTTTGAGTCCAACAAGGAGTGTGGCCAGCGAGGAACAGCCAATGTCAAGAGATGACGATATCATCGAGGCGATAGGAAAGGTCGAGGCCAGCGTCGTCAACATCAATACTATTCGGTTCGAGAGAGATGCCTTCTTGCACGTGCATCCCGCTCGAGGCATCGGTTCCGGATTCATAATCGATGACAAAGGGCACATACTCACCAATCATCACATAACCACCGGCTCACGTGAGATCGAAGTTGCGTTGACGGACGGCAGAGCGTTCGAAGGAAAACTTGTCGGATCGGATCCGGCCAACGATCTCGCCGTTGTGAAGATCGACACACAAGATCTGCCCGTGGCCGAACTGGGGAGTTCAAGTGAGTTGCGAGTGGGCCAGACAGTCATTGCTATCGGTAACCCATTTGGGCTGGTCGGAGGGCCCTCAGTCACGGTGGGGGTCGTCAGTGCGCTTAACCGCCACATCCTGGCAGAGAGAGTCTACGAGAACTTGATTCAGACAGATGCGTCTATCAACCCTGGCAACAGCGGCGGCCCCTTGCTCGACTTGACGGGCAAAGTTGTTGGAATAAACACTGCCAACATCCCAGGAGCTCAAGGCATCGGATTCGCGATCCCGATCAACACTGCGAAAGCGGTGCTAGATGACATAGTCAGATACGGTAGAGTCACTCGGCCTTGGTTGGGAGTCATCGGCCTCGACGTCTCCAGGGAACTCGCACGAAGATTCAACCTAGCCGTTGGTTCTGGAATCCTAGTGATGCAGATCATCCCGGACAGTCCAGCCGAGCGTGCACAACTGCAGTCAGGCGACGTAATCGCAGGAATTGACAACAAGCAACTGAACTCGATGGAAGACCTACAAGGAGAGATAAGGACAAGGAGAGCTGGCGACAGTGTCACGCTCGTTGTCGTCCGAGGATCCGAAGAGGGCAAAGTCAGAGTTACGCTGTAAGTCCGCTACTCCAGCTAAGTGCCCTCTCGGTAGTCGTGCAAATATCGATCCTGTCCGCTTGTCAAAGAATCGATAGTCATACCCATAGTCTCCAACTTCGTCCTTGCGATCTGCCTCTCGTACTCCTCCGGGACCGCGTAGACTCCCGGTTGAAGATCTCTCCCATTCTCTGCCAAGTAGACCAGCGACAAGAACTGTGTAGCGAAGCTCATGTCCATCACTTCCGAAGGATGTCCCTCCGCTGCGCCCAAGTTGACGAGTCTTCCCTCTGCAAGAAGGTAGAGCCTTCGGCCGTTCCGCAAGGTGTACTCCATATTGTTTGGTCTCATCTCTCGCTTTCTCTTCGCCAAACGATCAAGATCTCTCACGGAGATCTCGACGTTGAAGTGACCCGTGTTGCATAAGACCGCTCCGTCCTTCATGTGTTTCATGTGCTTATCCGTGATGACATCTTTGCAGCCTGTCGCTGTGACAAAGATGTCCCCGACACTCGCAGCTTCGGCCATTGACATTACTCGAAAACCATCCATCGCGGCTTTAAGAGCGTTCAGGGGGTCGACTTCGCACACGATGACGTTGGCTCCCATTCCTCTCGCCCGGTTTGCGAGTCCGCGTCCACAGTGGCCATATCCCGCAACTACGAAATTCTTCCCACTCAGCAAGGCATTTGTGGCTCTTAGGATTCCATCCAAGCTGGACTGGCCGGTTCCATAGACGTTGTCAAAATCCGACTTGACCTTGGCGTCGTTGACTGCCACCACCGGATATCTAAGCTTGCCTTGATTTGCCATCGCGCGTATACGGTGAACGCCAGTCGTGGTCTCCTCGGTTCCCCCGATGACTCCGCTCATTTGATCGGGTCTTTCCTGATGAAGAGTGAAGACTAGATCCGCTCCATCATCGAGCGTCAGTTGAGGTTTGCAGTCAAGCACTTGGTTGACACACCAATAGTATTCGGGTGTCGAGAGCCCGCGCCAAGCAAACACCGAGACTCCCTCCTTCGCCAAAGCAGCGGCGACATCGTCCTGAGTTGACAGCGGATTACAGCCGCACCAAGCAGCTTCAGCCCCCGCCTCTCTGATCGCTCTCACAAGAACTGCAGTCTCCTTGGTCACGTGAAGGCAACCACCAATCTTGAGTCCTTTGAGCGGTCGGTTCTTTATCGCCCTCTTTCTCAAAGCCATGAGGACCGGCATGCGAGATTCCGCCCACTCTATCTTGAGCAGTCCTTGTTCCGAAAGAGATGGATCCCTAATTCTCGAAGGCATAAGAGCGAGTATCGGGAGCTTGCCTCTTAAGTCTAAGTCTTGGAAGTCAGTCGTCCTATTTGCTAAGAGCACCCCTTCTCAGTCGGATATCATGGAGTGTCTGGGTCCTCGCGAGGTCGGCGAGAAAACACGCGTGTAAAGCGCAGCGTCTTACATAGGCAATTTTGCATGTAGCACGCAGTGGGCTACACAGAAATCCTGACTAAGAACCGAGCGAAGGTCGAGAGCCAAGTCTTGGAAACGATCGGACATGGATGATACCCGTCAACAAGACGGTTCTACGATGGATATCACGGGAATATCCCTCTCAGTCTTGTTATTTCCGCCATTTTCTCCACAGCCAGCATATAGGCGGCTTCTCTCATCGTAGCCTTGTGTTCGGCAGCGAAGTCCCAAACCTGCTTGAAGGCGCCCGTCATCAAGCCTTTGAGCCTTGAATTGACTTCCTCCTCCGACCAGAGATACGCCTGAATATCCTGAACCCATTCAAAGTATGAGACTATGACTCCGCCCGAGTTAGCAAGGATGTCAGGAACAACATGAACGCTCTTCTTGTACAAGATCTCATCTGCCTCCCTACTTATCGGTCCATTAGCTCCCTCGACTACTATCTTGGCCTTGACTTCGGACGCGTTCGACTCGGCGACCTGATTCTCAAGCGCGGCCGGGATCATGACATCACATTCCATTGAAAGCAACCGACGGTTTGCATCTGTCATGCTGCTTACACTCTCGCCGCCAGCAAAGCCGTGAATTCCCTTGGCTTTCTCTGTGTGCAGTGCGAGGGCGGGAATATCGATGCCCCGCGGGTTGAAGACCCCGCCTGTCATGTCGGTGGCTCCGACGATTCTGCATCCATCATCATGCAGGAACCTCGCTACGTTCATTCCCACGTTTCCGAAACCCTGAACGCAGACGCTCGCGTCCCTGATGTTCATGCCGACGTGCTGTAACATTTCCTCAGTAACATATGCGAGTCCTCTACCTGTGGCAGTGGCTCTGCCCTTCGATCCTCCGAGCTGCAGAGGTTTCCCCGTGACCACGCCCGGGACCGTGTATCCTCTGAGCATGCTGTATGTGTCCATTATCCAAGACATCGTCTGGTAATCCGTGTTGACATCAGGCGCAGGAATATCTTGTTCTGGCCCGATGACTGGAAGGATCATGTACGTGTAGCGTCTGGTCAACCGCTCAAGCTCCTCCAAAGACATCCTCTTTGGGTTACAGGCGACTCCGCCTTTCGCTCCTCCGAAGGGGATGTCCACGACGGCGCACTTCAGCGCCATTAGCCCAGCAAGGGCTGTCACTTCTTCTAGACTGACGTCGGGGTGATATCTGATCCCGCCCTTGCTTGGGCCTTTCACGTAGTTGTACTGGACGCGATAGCCATTGAAGATCTCGACTTCTCCATTATCCATCTTGACCGGAAAAGTGACCATCAGGCTTCTTCGAGGTGTCCTCAAGGTTTTGTGAATACTGGGGTCAAGATTGAGCTTCTTTGCGGCATCATCTATTCTGCCAACAACGTCCTCAAGGAACTTCTGGCCCTGAGACATATAGATAATCCTTCTTGTGCTGCAAGACCGGACACGCGCCGATATATGAACTCACCATGAGACGATGAGTCATCAAGCGGCCTGTGCTTACCCTGATCGTGATTGCGCTCGGGAACCATACTACTACAAATACGATCTTACAGCAAATGATGTGGTCATGTTCGAACCGATGTTGACCGAAGATCAGCGGAAACTACGCGACGACGCCCGAGACTTCGTCCGATCAGTGCCGCGCCAATTGATCCTAGACATGGATGCCGATCGTGTGCAGTATCCGCGGGACTTTGTGCGTGAAGCCGCGCGGCGAAAGCTCTTGGGACTGCGCTTTCCGACCAACTACGGTGGGCGAGGACTGGAATGGAAAGACGAGGTTGTCGCCATCGAGGAGGTGGGCATGCTCGGCACGTCACTAGCCTGCGCCTATGTGATGCCGAGCATCGTCGGCGAAGCGCTCAACGCCTTCGGAACTGACGAACAAAAACAACAATGGCTCAGACCCCTTGTGACTGGGGAGAAGATAGCCGCAGAAGCCCTTACTGAGCCAAGGGGCGGCTCAGACTTCTTTGGCACGACCACAGAAGCCCGACGAGAGAACGATCACTACGTCTTGCGTGGTCAGAAACGCTTCATTGTCGGGGCGGCGAAATCCGACTTCTTCCTAGTCTACGCCCGCACGAATCCAAACGGTCCGGCACATGAGTCGATCAGCGCGTTCATCGTGGAACGGGGGCCCGATGTCGAGGCAGAATATCTCTACGGATTGTTGGGGACACGTGGAGGCGGAACCGGACGCCTCGTTCTTCATGATGCTCGAGTCCCCGCGAAAAATCTCGTCGGCAAGGAGAACGATGCTAGTGAGATCTTCTATCGAATGATGATTCCGGAGCGGATGACGAGCGCTGCAGGAGCGATCGGGATGGGTCGTGCTGCGCTGGAAGTGGCTACTCGCTACTCAGACCGGCGCAAAGCGTTCGGAGAGAAGATCCGCAAGTTCCAAGCAGTGAGCTTCAAAGTAGCCGATTCAATCACCATGCTTGACGCCGCGCGTGGACTCGTGCATGCTGCTGCATGCACCGTTGACGCTGGTGACAATCCCGACCGTTCACGGCGTTTGGTGTCAGAAGCTAAGAAGTTCGCGACTGACGCGGCTTGGCAGGTCATCAATCACGCGATGCAAGTCATGGGCGGCATAGGATACACGAATGTCTATCCCATCGAACGCTTGTTACGAGACGCACGACTCATCATGATATGGACAGGCACCAACGAAGTCATGGACCTCATCATCCAGCACGAGTACTACAGGGAAATCCTCGGTGCTCGACCTCAAGGGCGAGACGCAGAGGCAGACGCTCCAGAAGCTGACCGGGCCGAAGAGAAGGTGTACGAATAGTCACCACTGCCGGCGGAACTGCGCGGCGAAGAGAGCGAGTCTGTGACAAACCTGAATGCTAGCGTTCAATGCTAGGTATGGCAGGCTGTGAGGACCCGCCGAATCCGTCCGGCTGTTGTGTTTGTGGAAAACACAAAACGGCCAATGGAAGCGGTGGGGTTGACCCGGCTCAATCCGCAGTAGAAGACGATTTCAGTCATTTTGGCCAACAATCGTGGTCTGTGGCTGATGGTAAACCCAAAGGACCTCTCGGTTCTTAGATACGAACTTATCCTGCCGTGGCATTCTGCCTGCTGACATAGAATGTGAGGAATAGATCACATGCTCCAAACGCAATTGCAGGAAGCCACTGTACCGCAGACCAAAGAGATCGCAACGCTCGCAGGCGGCTGTTTCTGGTGTCTGGAAGCAGTGTATCACGAGCTAAACGGCGTTGAGGATGTAGTTTCAGGCTACTCCGGTGGGAAGACGCCGAATCCATCCTACGAAATGGTCTGTGCAGGCACAACCGGCCACGCAGAGGTGGTGCAGCTGACTTTCAACCCGAAGGTCATATCGTTCGAGGAGATCTTGGAAGTGTTCTTCACCATTCATGATCCAACAACGTTGAACCGTCAAGGTCCTGACGTGGGCACGCAGTATCGTTCAGCGATCTTCTATCATACGCCAGAGCAGAGAGCCATTGCCGAGCGCATGATGGCGGATCTTCGTGCGGCGCACGTTTGGGATGCTCCAATTGTCACCGAGTTAAAGCCATTCGACAAGTTCTATCCAGCAGAGGCTTACCACCAAGAGTACTTCAAACGAAATCCAAGCCAAGCGTATTGTCGAATCAGCATCAGCCCCAAGGTCGCAAAGTTCCGCAAACGCTTTCTAGACAAGCTAAGAAAGAGTTCATGACTATCCGGGCTAGCGCCTCCCCTGCGCATGCCTCAATCGATCCAGTCTGCCAAAGAACGCCACAGGGCGCCTGCAATCGTGGGGACATGTTCGAGCCTGCTCATGCAGCACTTGTCCCGTTTCAACTAGAAGCTTGAAGGAACGAAGTGTATCAGTTGAGAGTTTATTAGCTGCGCCATTGTCGATTTGCTCCTCATGTCACTGAAGATCAATTGGGCAGTCTATCAGACTGCGAACGTTCTTGCCGTTATTTTCGTACTCATCGTGAATACACTCGCCAACACTCTTCCACTCAATGGCGTAACCACAAACCGTGTCTCGGACTACTACCCTAACCTGTTCACACCGCCTGGGTACGTCTTCTCCATTTGGGGCGTCATCTACACGCTGGCGATCATCTTCATGATCTATCAGGCCAGGCCCAGCCAACGCAATGAACCATACCTCGGCCAGATTGGTTTCCTGTACGTCGTTAGCGCCGTCGCAAATATGTCCTGGCTATTCATCTTCCATTACTCGTACGGTGTCCCGAAGCTCTTCGTTGTCTCCCTCGTCCCGATGGTGGTACTCCTTCTCTGTTTACTCTTGATTTACCAGCGGCTCGGCATTGGGAAGATAGAGGTGCCTCGAAATCAGAAACTGGCAGTGCATCTGTCGATCAGTGTCTATCTTGGCTGGATCTCGCTTGCAATCATCGCCAACATCGCATCAGCACTAAACGTCCTAATTCCAGGCATCCCAGAGGCGACACAAGCATTGTGGACCGCCATCGTAATTCTAGTCGCTCTCGTAGTCAGCAGTCTCATGATATTAACTCGGAGAGACCTCGCGTTTGGGCTGGTCGTCATCTGGGCATCGATCGGGATTGCACTGAACCGGATCGCCATCCCTCTCATCTTCTGGACTTCAATCGCAGCCGCCGTCATCCTAGCGATTCTGATCTTCCTAGCGCCGCTTCTGAAGAAGACGGGAATCGTGGGCTTCTACATGTTACACCACACCAGCTAGGTGCACATGTTCCTATCTTCACGGGCTATGTTCAGACTGAGGGTCTGAGGGCTTCGGACTTTGCACGTGGTCACAGAGACATCTTAGAACAGTTAGGGTTCCTCTTTGTGGCTCAGGGCGCCAAGTCTCAGGTATACCAATTCGATTTGCAGAGGTCCAAATCGGGACGCTCACATCAGGAGAACCACCACACACCACTACGAAACGAACGACAACGGAGGACGAAGTTGCCCGGACCAACGAGGATTGCTCTCCTGTGCGGTTCTGAAGAAGTTCTTCGGAAGATACTCGAAGACGAATGGGTCACCCACCAACCCCTCTGGCACTGAGCTCAACGGATCGATTGGAGGAGTAGTTCTGTGTGGGTACGTCGTTACTAGCTACACGGCATTGACACGGGCTCAACGTCACGTCAACGGAATTGTGTTGTCACATTGCCGCTTTTCAATCAACAAAGTTGAGTTCCACTGGAAATCTCTTTCCACTGGAAGAATTTGCTGCAGCGTTCCCTTGATTGTCTCGTTCGAGGCTTTTCCCCGCATGTTAGTCAGAAGTACCTTGCGATCAAGATTCACTTCACGTTTCATACAGTTCTTTCTCTCGGCCTCTTCGCACGGGGGTCCGGTGTGAGCTGTCGCCGTTTGATCCCATGTGTGGGTGCCTTTGCGCCCACCACCCACTCCACCGGTGGGGGGTTTCATGGAACCTGTCAACATACTCTTAGTCGTCGCATCCTACGTGACGTTGTTCGGACTTGTTGTGGCTGTCGCGGTTTTGATTGTGAAACCGTGGAAGAGACCTGAGAACTGATCTCAGCTCTCTCATCTGAGCAAGCGAAGGGGGGGTACCCCCCCTGGGGGACATCCGGGCCCATAGCAATCAATACCATCCCTATTCTCATCATGGATGGCGATCCCGCAGATTTGATTCTCCGCAGTACCCATGAAGGAAGGCCTCGGTGCTGTCAAGGGTGTATAACACCCAATATTCGAGAGTCGGACACCTCGAGAGTGTGCCACACCCAATCGTGGGCGTACCACACCACTATGCCCAAAATCCATGAGAATCTTCCTCACTGGAAAGAATGATTTGGCGAGAGGCCAGTGGGGACTCGAGTCCACGTGTGAGCGAATCGCTCAGTTGCCGATGTTCAGTGGTTCCCCATTCTGTTTGTATACTACCTCGCATTTCTACTCTAGGAATTAACAGGACAAACAGCACGGGCCATAAGCGCTGGGCATCGTCAAGAGGAGATAGCCTGAATTGAAGATTGTCGGAGGAAGTGCCGGGCGCGTTCTCGCAGTGCTCATTGCTCGCAGGCTCGGGCTCAATGCCTCGGAAGCAGAGATCAAGAGGTTTCCTGACGGGGAAAAGTATCTTCGTGTTGACGATGATGTCGCTCGCGAGGATGTCGTGATAGTTCAGTCAATTCACCATACATCCGATGACCTCCTCTTTGAATACTTTCTGCTGTGTGACACTATCAGAATCCTTGGAGCCAGTAGGATAATTGGCGTTCTTCCCTACTTCGGCTACGCAAGACAGGACAGCCAATTCAGGCCCGGAGAAGCCGTGAGTTTTAGGACGGTTGCAAAGCTCATCGAAGACGTTGGCACGTCAGAGCTGTTCTCAGTGGACATGCACCAGCACCGAGTCGGACGGGTAAGCGACGTGTTCAGCATTCCCGTGCATAACCTGACGGCCTCTCCACTGTTGGCCGAGTACGTCAGATCGAGCACGGTCCTCGAGAATCCGGTCGTAATAGGCCCTGACGAGGAATCAGAGCAATGGGCGATGGCAGCTGCCAAGGTGATCGGCGCCGATCACGACGTACTTGAGAAGAAGAGGCTGACCGCCGAGAAGGTGCAGATAATGACGCGATCGCTCGATGTTTGCGGCAGAGACGTTCTACTAGTAGACGACATAATCAGCACCGGAGACACTATGGTCACCGCAACTAAGATGCTGAAGGAACAAGGCGCCCGGCGCGTAATCATCGCGTGCACTCATCCCATACTGGCCCATGACGCCTTGGCAAGGATCTACGCCACAGGTGCGGAAATCGTTGTCGGAACGGACAC
>Ga0315268_10006427_pt1 | contig 12496 bp, 8 predicted proteins | sample C1_top_MG_FD_204535 | JGI IMG/M metagenome (GOLD analysis project Ga0315268, IMG submission 204535) | Sediment microbial communities from Yellowstone Lake, YNP, Wyoming, USA - C1_top | ecosystem: Environmental > Aquatic > Freshwater > Lake > Sediment | place: USA: Wyoming | collected 2017-08-01 | reverse complement strand
GTAAACGCCTGGAGGGATGCCTGGCCGGCCGCCCTCCTTGTAGTAAGGGGCACAAAGCTCCTCGACGAACGCATCGAAGCGGGCGGCGGCCAAGACTTGGTTGAGTCTGGTGTAGAAGGGATGGCCCGGGCCGGGGGCGATGTCGGCGGTGGGGATGAACAACTGCGCTTGCTGAGGTTTGCGACGGCCGAGAGACATAGCAATAACACTTATTGAAATAATAAGCATTACTCATGCCAAACGGCCAAGGCGAGTTTTTTAACGGGCTGCTAGCGGTGTTCACGCCGCGCTTCCTCCACGAAGCGCCGCAACTTCATCAGCTCCCGCCGCAATTCGTTGACCTCGTTGCGCAGTTGATTCAACTCGCCCATGAACGGCTCGGCCCCCGGGCGCCCCGGCTGTGGCCCGGCCTGAGGCTCGCGGCGCATGTTTTCTGCCTGGCGGGCCAGCCGCTCGGCTGGTTCGTGCAGACCGGCCGCGTGCAGGTGCTCAATAGCGATTCTCAGATGCTCCAGTCGCATGTCTGGCCCTTCCCCCTCCCGTGGCGGGCCTTCCGGCCTGGGGCCAGGCTCGCGCCGTTCCATCCGCTCCCGCTCGGCGCGTTCGGGACGCATCGGCTCTCGGCGCGGCTCCGGCCCGGGGGCTGGCGCAAGCTCACGCGGCCGGCCCCTGGGCCGGGCTTCGCCTCTGGGGCGCGCTTCGGGCCTGGACACCTGCTTCAACTCTTTCTCCACTCGCTGGATTTGCCTCTTGACTTCGGCAACCTGTTCTTTCTGATCCTTCACTAACTCCTTGAGTTTGGCGTGCAGGTCCGCCCACTCGCCTTTGAGCGCCTGGCGCCTCTCCTCGATACCTGCCGGCCCGGGGCCGCCTTTCTTGTCCATCGCCTCGGCCCGGCGGGCCAGTTCCTCGGCCTCGCGCATGGCCTGCATGGCTTCGTCGGCCCGGCCGTCGGCCTTCAGGTCGCGGGCTTTGCGTTCAAGGTTCGCCGCTTCCTCCCGCAAACGCTCGGGTTCAGGGGCTTGCGACACGGTCTTGACTGTAAAAACGGCGACAGCGGTGGCAGCCATGGCAGCCGCCAGCAGCCGCGCCAACCGATTCGTGCTGGTTCGCAGTTTCATGTTTAGTCCTTGTAGTCAAACTGCCCTGTTTGTAGTGCCTTCCGCAGAGGGCGTCAAGGCCTGCCACAACTTTTGGGCCCGGCTCATCTTGCCCATGTTTTGGGTTGCCAAATCCAATGGGCGCATCGAAAGTAGGGGGCGCACTCAGTTGCGCGCCGGCTCCCGTCTGGGCCGGGGTGTGCGGCGCGCGGAGGACTGCGCGCCTTGGAGCCGTGCGGACGTGGGATAGAGTGAGTCGAAGGGTTTGGTGGGCCGTGGGAATCTCTGCGCTGGTCTGCCTGCTCCCGCCGATGTGGTTGGGCGTTGGCGGGGAACCGGCGAAACCCGGCAAGGGAGCGGCCTGGCCGATGTACCGCGGCGGGCCGGCGCTGCTGGGCGTGGCTGACTGTGCCCTGGCAACCCCTTTGACGTTGCAGTGGACGTTCAAAAGCGGCGGCCCGGTGAAGTCCTCCGCCGCCGTTGCCGAGGGGCGGGTATTCATCGGTTCGGACGACGGGAGCCTCTATGCGCTGGAGCTGGCCACCGGCAAGCCCGCCTGGGGGCACAAGACCGGCGGGCCGGTTGAGTCATCGCCGCTGTTCCTCAACGGGCTGGTCTATTTCGGCTCCAGCGACGCCTGGCTTTATGCGGTGGAGGCGGCGACCGGCAAGCTGCGCTGGAAATACGAGACGGGCGACCGGATTCTCGGCGCGCCCAACTGGGTGAAGTCGCCCAAAGGCGACGCCACTTGGGTGCTGGTGGGCAGCTATGACTTCAAGCTCCATTGCCTGGAGGCGGCGACTGGCAAGAGCAACTGGGTCTATGAGACCAGCAACTACATCAATGGCTCCCCGGCGGTGGCGGAAGGCAAAACCGCCTTTGGCGGGTGCGACGGCTTGCTGCACCTGATCGCACTGGCGAACGGGCAGCAATTGAAGGAGGTCGAAGCCGGCGCCTATGTGGCGGCTTCGGTGGCTTTGGCGGACAACCGGGCCTACTTCGGCCACTACGGCAATGAATTTCTGTGTGTTGATCTGGCGGAAGGCAGAAAAGTCTGGAGCTTCCACGAGCGCGATTTTCCGTACTTTTCGTCGCCGGCCGTGACCGCTGACAAAGTGCTCTTCGGCGGCCGCGACAAACGGCTTCACTGTGTGCAGCGGACCGACGGCAAACCGTTGTGGAGCTTCGCCACCCAAGGCAAGGTGGACAGTTCGCCCGTCGTGGCGGGGGAGAAGGTCGTCTTCGGCTCCGACGACGGCCGGCTCTACGTCGTGTCGCTGGCCGACGGCAAAGAACTCTGGACCTACGAGATCGGGCAGCCTTTGACGGGCTCGCCGGCAGTAGTCGAAGGCCAAGTGGTGATCGGTTCCGAAGACGGCAACGTCTATGCCTTCGGCCCAAAGACCAAGCCGTGAACATCGTCCAACTCACCCCTGGCGGCGGCGCGATGTACTGCGGCAACTGCCTCCGCGACAACGCCTTGGTCGCCGCCCTCAACCGGCTCGGCCACTCGGCGCTGCTGGCGCCCCTCTACCTGCCGTTGACCTTGGACGAGCCGGACAGCAGCGCGGGGATGCCGATCTTCTTTAGCGGCCTCAACGTCTATCTCCAGCAAAAGGCAGCCGTCTTCCGCGCCGCTCCCCGCTGGCTCAACCGCCTCACGGCCGCGCCGGCTTTGCTCAGATGGCTGGGGCGGCTCGCCGCCAAAACCCGCCCGGAACAGGTCGGTGAACTGACGCTTTCGATGCTGCGCGGCGAGGAGGGCAACCAGGCGCGGGAGTTGGAGGAATTGATTGGCTGGCTTAAAGCTCAGCCAAAGCCGGACGTCATCTGTTTGTCCAATTGCCTGCTCATCGGTATGTGCCGGCGGCTCAAGGCGGAGTTGGGCGTCCCGGTGGTTTGCATGTTGCAGGGAGAGGATAGCTTTCTGGACGCCCTGCCGGCGGCGCACCGGGCGCAGGCTTGGAGCACGCTGGCTGAACGGGTCCAAGAGGCCAACCTGTGCGTTGCGCCGAGCCGTTATTTCGCCGCTCGCATGAGCGAGCGACTGCGCCTGGCGCCGGAACGAGTCCGGGTCGTCTATAACGGCATTAACCTGGACGGCTACGACGGGCCCGTGCTGAAGCCTCAGCCGTCGCCCGTGCTCGGCTACTTCGCCCGGATGTGCCCCGAAAAAGGGCTGGATACCCTGGTGGAGGCTTTCATTCTGCTCAAACGGCGGGGCAAGGCGGCCGGCCTCAAGCTGTGGGTCGGGGGCAGCCTCAGTCCGGGGGACCAGCCTTTCGTCAACGCCTTGCGGGATCGTCTCCAGGCAGAGCGGCTACCGGACGCGGTGGAGTTTCATCCCAACCTTGAGCGCGCAGACAAAATCGCCTTCCTCCGCTCGCTGACGGTCTTCTCGGCGCCGGCGCGCTATGGCGAGGCATTCGGCCTTTACGTGCTCGAGGCCCTGGCGGCAGGCGTGCCGGTAGTCCAGCCGCGCCAAGCCGCCTTCCCGGAGTTGATTGCCGCAACTGGTGGCGGCGTGCTCTGCGAGCCGGGCAGCCCTCAGGCGCTGGCCGAGGCGGTGGAATCGCTGCTGGCCAAGCCGGCGTGGGCGAAGTCATTGGGCGAAGCAGGCCGCGCCGCGGTGCATGAGAAGTTCAGCGCAGGCGCCATGGCACAAGCCATGTTGCGCGTCTTCGCGGAGATTGTGTCTTGTACTCCGGGGTAGCAGGGTCAAGTCTTCGCCTTTGCCGTCCAGACGGCTAAAGGTGCTGCTCCCAGCGTTTGGGGTCGCGCCGGAGATCCATCACCGAGACAATCAGAATCTCGTCGCTCCTCACTTGGTAGAGGACCCCGTAAGGAAAACGATGGGTGCGACATCGTCGGGTTCGCCGAGAAAGGGCAGCCCAGGCCAACGGGTAGGCCTTAATACGTTCGACTGCGGCTTCCACCTCGTCCAAAAAGCGGGCGCCCAAGCCGTTTTCGGCGGATTCGTAAACTCGATCGCCTCCTTCAGCTCGCTCTCTGCGGCAGAGGTAAAGCGAACCCTCATTCTCTCAAGCCTTTTCGCAGCTCGGAGAAAACGGCCTTTGCATCCCGCGCCGGCAGCACGCCCCTTTCAAACGCATCAACGCGTCGTTCAGACTCTTCTGCCCAAGCGGCTTCTCGTGACTTGGTCTGCGGCGGAGAGAGCGAACCCCAGAGCACGTCAATCAACTTGGCCCGCTCTGCTGGCGAAAGAACCAGGACCTGATCCTGAACAGTTGCAGCGTTCACAAGCGTAAACCTAACTCACGCTTTCGCAAACGTCAAGACTGCGGGGCTGGAACTCGTGAGGAGCGATTCAATGCAATTCCCAGGGGCAGCCCCCAGGCCGCGCCACGCGGCGCCAAAAGACCACGAAAATCGGTCGAGGACGAGAACGAGAACGAGGACTATTCTCGGCTGAGGAACGGCTTTATCCGTGTTTCATCCGGGTTTCATCCGTGGCTCAAGACCACTTACAGCGCGCGCTGAAGGATGCCGAGCATCTCCTCGCGGGTCAGAGGCACCGGGTTTGCCTTCATGCTGCTGGCTTGGGCCGCGTTGTCAACCAACGTGGGCAGTTGGTCCTCGGTCAGCCCGTAAGCGCGCAAGGGCGGGATGGCGAGCGCCCGCGTCAGATCGCGGACCCAGGCCACGCCATCTTCGGCGGCGGCGTCAGGCCGGCCCGTCAAGACACGGGCGATCTGGTCATGGCGAGGCAAGGCGTTGCTGTTGGGTTGGCGTTGGCGCAACGCCTTGAGATTGGTCTCCATCGCGTGGGGCAAGAGCGCGGCGCAAGCGGCCCCGTGGGGCACGGGAATCATCCCCCCCGCAGGCGCCGCCAAGCCATGCACGGCTCCGAGGCCGGCGTTGGCCAGAGCCAGGCCGCTGAACAAGGCGGCCAGGGCCATGTCTTCGCGCGCCGCCGCGTCGCGGCCATCAGCAAAGGCACAAGACAGTGAGCGAGCCACCCGCCGCATGCCCTCGAGGCACAAGGCATCGGTCATCGGGTTGGCGCGGGTGCTCACGTATGGCTCGATCAGTTGCGTGAGCGCATCCAGACCAGTGCTGGCGGTGACGGCGGGGGGCAGGCCGTAAGTCAGTTCAGGGTCCACCACCGCCACGCGCGGGAGCATCAGCACGCTGCGGAGGCTGGCCTTGAGGCGGTGTTCGGGCGAAGCGATGACGGCGTTGCGGGTGACTTCCGCGCCGGTGCCGGCGGTGGTGGGAATGGCGATGCAGGGCGCGGCGGGCTGGGTCAACGGTTTGCCCCGGCCGATGACCTCCAGGTAATCGTCCAACTCGCCGCCGTTGGTGAGGAGGACGGCGATGGCTTTGCCGGCGTCAATGGCGCTGCCCCCGCCAAAGGCAATGAGGAAAGCACAATCTTCGCGGCGGGCGCGTTCGACCCCAGCGGCCACCGCACGGGTCGTTGGTTCCCCGGCGAGCGGGAAAACCACCGCTTCGACTTGGTGGGCAGCCAGCAAGTCGAGCAATGGCGCCGCGCGCTCGGGCGAGCGGCCAGTCACCACCAACGCGCGGGCGCCAAAGCCCCTGGCCAGCGGACCGGCTTCCCGCAACGTGCCGGCGCCGAAAACGACGCGCTGCGCGGTCGCAAACTCAAAGCGAATGGGTTGATGGGGAGCGAGCATGGACCAGGCATGGACCAGGATCGGGAGGAATCGGTTTTCGTCCGTGTTTCGTCGGTGTTCGTCCATGGCGAAACCCAATTCGCGGCTTTGCCTGCCGCCAGTTTGCTCACCAGCTCTGGTCCTCCGGGAAGAGGTTGGCGAATTTCACGCTGAAGCGCGGCTCAGCCATCATGGACGCCACCGCGTCGCGCCATTTCTGGTAGTGGCTCGTTTCCTTGTGCTGGAGGGGGGCCTCGGCGCTGCGGTAAACCTCGACCAGAACGAACCGGGTCGGGTCATCCACCTGTTGGATCACGTCAAAACGCGCCACGCCGGGCTCCTTGAGGCTTTGCTGGGCGTTCTGGACGCTGGCCTGCTTGAATGCCTCGACGTGTTCAGGTTTCACTCTGACGTGGACGTGCACGACTAACATGGGTCGAGTATCGGCCCCCAGGCGGGCGGTGGCAAGATGAATCAGGAACTCAGCACACCAGCCAAGGCCGTGTTGCCCTTTTTGCGCGCCTTGCGCGTGAGAGCCGGGTGCGAGAAAATCGCCCGTCCGGTTCGGGGGGAGCGGCGGGGCAAATCAATGCATCGTGCCTGCGCCTATCTTGCGACCCGGCGTCGCGCAAAGCCGGCTCGAAGCCAGCGTTCCTTGCTTCCTTGCGCCACGGCCTTCTTCTAACCCTCAGCCCTCAACTCTCAACTCTCTTCGGCTTGCGCCTTGACTCGCATAAACCGTCTTGCCTATAAGCGGTCAAGCGAATACGCGAACCTGACACTTGATACACGAAAAATGAAAGAAGCCAGAGAAGTTTCCGTCAGCCCGACGGGGGAGAAGTTCCCGCTGCCAACCCCAGCCGACTACAAGCGAGAATGGGCGCGCCTGGAGAAGCTGGCGGCCCAGAACCGCCAGGCCGGCCGCGAAGTCGTGGTCGTCGTCGGCCTGGGTTTCGTGGGCGCCGTCATGGCCGCCGTCGTGGCCGACGCCAAGGACAACGCCGGCCAGCCCACCAAGTTCGTCATCGGCATGCAGCGGCCCAGCACGCGGAGCTACTGGAAAATCCCCCTCCTCAACCGCGGCGTCTCCCCCGTCAAGGCCGAAGACCCCGAAGTGGAGCGGCTCATCGCTCGTTGCGTGAAGGAGAAAAAGACGCTGGTGGCCACCTTCACCGAAGAGGCGCTGAAACTGGCGGACGTGGTGGTCGTGGATGTGCAGTGCGACTATCTGAAGGAATCGCTGGGCGACGTGCGCACCGGGGCGGCGGACATGGCGGCGCTGGAGGTGTCGCTGGGCAAGATCGCCCAGCACATTCCGCCGGAGGCCCTCGTCCTCATCGAAACGACCGTTGCGCCGGGCACCACCGAGCAGATCGCCTACCCGATCATGAAGAAGACCTTTGCCCGGCGCGGCATCAGCTCCGAGCCGCTGCTGGCCCACAGCTACGAGCGGGTCATGCCGGGGCGCAATTACGTCGCCTCCATCCGCGATTTCTGGCGCGTCTGCAGCGGCGTCAACGACCAGGCCCGCGCCCGCGTCGTCAAGTTCCTCAACGCAGTGCTCAATACCAAGAAGTACCCGCTGACGGTGCTCGACCGGCCCATCGAGTCAGAGACGGCGAAGATCGTTGAGAACAGTTATCGCGCGACGATTCTGGCCTTTCTGGACGAGTGGTCGCTGTTTGCGGAGCGCAACGGGGTTGACCTCAAGAAGGTGATCGAGGCGATCAAGGTGCGTCCCACCCACTCCAACATCATCTTCCCGGGCCCGGGCATCGGCGGGTACTGCCTGCCCAAAGACGGCGGCCTGGGCATCTGGGCCTACAAACACATCTTCGGCTGGGAGGACGACATTTTCAAGATCACGCCTCTGGCGGTGGACATCAATGACACCCGCTCGCTGCACGCGCCGCAGTTGGTCAGGGACGCCTTGCGCAACATGGGCAAGCCGCTGGCGGCGGCGGACGTGCTCTTGTTGGGGGCGGCTTACCGCGAAGACGTGGGGGACACCCGCTACAGCGGCTCGGAAGTCATTGTGCGGCGCTTGGTCGAGATGGGCGCCAACGTCAAGGTCCACGACCCTTACCTCGATCACTGGTGGGAATTGGAGGCCCAGGACACCTATCCGACCCCGGGCCACAGCCTCGCCCGCTTCTTCCACCGCCAGGCGGCCCTCAAGGACTTGCGCCTGGAGCGCGACCTCTGGCAAGCCCTCAAAGGCGTGGACGCCGTCGTGCTGGCCGTCCGCCATGAGGCTTACTTGAACTTGGACCCGGACGCCCTCTGCAAAGCGGTGGGGCAGCCCTTTGCCTTCATTGACTGCTTCTGCATCTTGAACGACGCTCAAATCCGGCGTTACTTCGAGTTGGGTTGCGAGGTCAAAGGCATGGGTCGCGGCCATATCAAACGCATCAAGGACAGCGTGCTCAAAGGGCGTGAGTAGTCGTGTTTTGGCTCAGCAAGTTCATTCACCGGTTTAGAAGGTTCCGCCGGCGCACCCTGCTGTTGCTGGCCGCTTTGGGGCCAGGCATCATCACCATGGTGGCGGACAATGACGCCGGCGGCATCTCCACTTACGCCGTCACCGGCTCAAAGTACGGCTTCAACCTGCTCTGGGTTTTTTTCATCCTCATCCCGATGGCCTATTGCGTGCAGGAAATGACCGTGCGCCTGGGCGCGGTCACCAAGCGCGGCCACGCCGAGGCCATCTTCGACGCCTTCGGACCGTTCTGGGGCTGGTTCTCCATCTTTGATCTGTTCGTCATCAACTGGCTGACGCTGGTGACCGAATACATCGGGATGACCGAGGCCATGAGCATCTTCGGCGTGCCGCGCTGGCTCACCTACCTGGCAGTGACGGCGGTGCTGATAGGAGTGGTGATGAGCGGGCGCTATTGGACGTTCGAGAAAATCACGCTCTTCTTCTGCCTCTTCAACCTGGTGTACATCCCCGCGGCACTCTGGGCGATGAAGACCGGCAACGTGGCCGGCGGCTGGGGCAAGGTGTTCCAAGGCTTTTACCGCCCCGAGTTCCCAGGCGGCCTGACCACTGACCTGTTGTTCATCGTCATGGCCAACATCGGCACCACCATCACCCCCTGGCAGATCTTCTTCCAGCAAAGCGCCGTGGTGGACAAGGGCCTCGACGTTCGCGACATCAAGCTGGGCAAAATTGACACTTTCGCCGGCTCGTTGCTGACGGGCCTGGTGGCCATCTTTATCATCATCGCCACCGGCGCGGCGTTCTTCCATCACCACCCGCCGGTCACGGTGGAGGACGCCAAGCAAACCGCCAACGCGCTGGCCCCCCTGCTGCCGGCGGGCAAGGGCCAATGGGCGCGCGCCCTCTTTGCCGTTGGCCTCTTCGACGCTGGTTTCCTTGGCGCGCTCTGCATCTCCCTGGCCACTTCGTGGGCCGTGGGCGAGGTCTTCGGCTGGGCGCACACGCTCAACCGGAGCGTGAGGGACGCGCCGTGGTTCTACGGGGTTTATTTCGTGACGCTGGCCACGGCGGGCGCGGTGGTGCTGATTCCGCGCGCGCCCTTGATCACCATCACCATGTTCGTGCAGGTCGTGGCCGTGACGCTCCTGCCAGCGGCGCTCGTGTTTTTGATTCTGCTGTTGAACGACAAGCCGCTCATGGGCCGGCACGTCAGTACGCGCTGGCAAAACGTCGCCAACTGGAGTATAACTATCTTCGTCGTGATAATGTCCACGCTATTTGGGCTGGCAGTGCTCTTTCCAGGCATCCTGAGAATGGGCCGTTAAGCCCCTGACTGCATGAACGTTCGGCCTGCAAACCCGACGACCAACCCCGGCGCGCCCGCCACGGCGGCTGAGGAGTTTCAACTCTTTTTCTTCTCGGAGCTGCTCCACCGCCGGGTCTGCGCCGCCAAAATCACCCACAAGGTTGGCCGGTTGACGGACCTGGTTTTTCGGCTCTCGGAGCCTTACCCGGAGGCGGCGGGCATTTACCTTGAGCATAGCGGCGGGCGGCCCAATGAATTCATTCCTTGGGATAAGGTCATCAAGGTCGAGGAGGACGCCATTTTCACTATGCCGGCGGCGGGCGGGGGGCCGTACCCGCCGTTCGTTGATCAAAAGGGGTGGATTCTCCTCAATGAACACCTCATGGGCCGGACGATCCTCGACATGGACGGCCGCCGCACCGAGGTCGTCAACGACGTGCACCTGCTCGCCTCCAAGGGCCGCATGATCATCGTCCACGTGGACACCTCCTTCAACGGCTTCTTCCGCAAATTGGGCCTGGGGCGTTTCGCCAAAGGCCAGGACCAGCTCATCTCCTGGCGCTACGTCCAGCCGCTTTCGCTGGAGGACGCCGGCACGACCGACGCCGTTTCCCTCTCCATCACCCGCAAGCAGATCAAGGCACTGCCCAGCGAGGACCTGGCCGACGCCCTCGAAGTCCTTTCCGGCAAGGAACAGGAGGCGGTCTTCTCCGCGCTGGACTCCGACAAGGCGGCCGACGTGCTGGTGGAAGCCGAACCGCGCGCGCAGCGCCAGCTTATTGCCGCCGTCCGCCGCGAAAAGGCCCGCACCATCCTCTCCGAAATGTCCGTGCCCCAGTTGGCGGACCTCTTCTCGGTGCTGCCCCACGACCAGATGGTGCAGTTGATGGCGTTGTTGCCCCCGCCGCAGGCCGAGCGCATCAAGGGCATCATTTCCGACCGCGAGTCCACCGCCCGCGCCCTGATGTCGGTGAAGTTCATTACTGCCAGCAAGGAGACCAAGGCCGCCGACATCCTCAAGGAAATCCGCTCCTCCCAGTGCGAGCACGACACTATTTCCTACGTTTACGTCGTCACCGGGGACGAAAAGCTCTTGCTCGGGGTGGTGGATTTGCGGGATTTGGTGCTGGCCCCCGACAACTCGCTCCTCGGCGATTTGATGGTCTCGCCGGTCGTCGCCGCCCAGCAGGACGACCTGCGCGAGGACCTGGCCGAGCTTTTTGCCAAATACCACTTCCGCATGCTGCCCGTCGTGGACGCCGGCGATCACCTGCTGGGGGTCATTCACTACAAGGACATCATGCGCGGCCTGGTCACCCGCGCCCGCGCCTGAGCCATGCCGCGCATTACCATGACGCCCGGAGTCAGGATCGCCCTATGGGCGCTGCGGCTTTACTTGCTGGTGCTGCTATCGCTGATCGGCCTCAAATTCATCCGAAGCTTTTCTGAGCCCAAAACTGTGCCCGCCCCAGCCCAGGCTCCCGCCAGCGCCGCCACCAATCAACCACCGGTTAGATGAACGCCCACCGCGCCTGATCCGCGCCTTCCGCGGTTACTCTGTGACCGCGGATAACACGGATTTCGCGGATAACTGAGATCCGGTTCGAGCATTGCGAGCAGAATGTCGCTCTGAGTGAGGGCGGGAGAGACGGCGGAGCTTGTTGTGCTCGCGAGCGCGGTCGCGGGCCCGCTCTTGCAGGAGCCGAACCAGGGAGTCGCCCCCGGCGAAACGACCGTAGAGCGAGTGGACTGCTTCCAACGCGCGCGCGTCCGTTCATTGCCCGCCAGGGCAAAACGTGAATAGCCGCGCGTGGAACGCGCGGAGCGCGGGTCGTGGCGCCGTCCCGGCCCCAGCGGGGCCGGACAATCCCATGCGATTCGCGAGGCCCGATTTGAAATCGTCCACCGCGGCCAGGGGCGTGATTGCACCCCCGTATGTCCGACCCCTTTGGGGTCATTGGCCACTGCGCACTTGCTCCGTAGGCTTGCGCCTACGGCTATTCACGTTAATTCCCTTCGGGAATTGCGGTTGGCTTGGTTTGTGGCCCTGCCTTTAGCCAAGGGCCGCGCTTGCTCCTCGCCGCGCTTCCAGGCTAGTTTCGGCCCGCGTATGCACGGCACGGTCCCGCTGGAGACCTTGGTTGCTGGTGCCGCTGGGCTGCTGATCCTTGCCCGAGCGGGGATGGAGCTTTGCTTGGAGCGCCTCAACCAGCGCCACGTGCGCGCCCACGCGGGCGCGGTGCCAGAGGCGTTCAAGGACACAGTGGACCCCGCCACTTACGCCAAAGCCGTCGAATACACCCTGGCCAAGAGCCGCTTCAGCCAAGTGGAAGCCGGCTACGATGCGCTGGTGGTGCTGGCCGCGCTGTTCAGCGGGTTGCTGCCTGGTTTCTATGGCGCGGTGGTTGGCTGGCTGGGCGGCTCGGTGTGGGCGGCCGGCGGGGCGCTGTTCATTATCGGCGTGACGCTGGCCCTGGCCGGTCTGCCGCTGGAATGGCACGCCCAGTTCCATTTGGAGGCGCGCTTCGGCTTCAACACCACCACGCCCCGGCTCTGGTGGCTGGACAGGCTCAAGGGGCTGCTGCTGGGCCTGGGGCTTGGCTACCCGTTGCTGGCGCTGATCTTGAAGCTGGTGGACTGGACCGGCCCCCGGTGGTGGTTGTGGGCCTGGGCTTGCGTGCTCGGCGTCCAACTCCTGATGGCGGTGCTGGCCCCGGTGCTGATCCTGCCGCTGTTCAACAAGTTCACGCCGCTGCCGGAAGGCGCCCTTCGGGAACGCCTCCTGGCGCTCGCCCGCAAAACCAACTTTCGCGTCCGCAGCATCCAGGTCATGGACGGCAGCAAACGGTCGCGGCACTCCAACGCCTTTTTCACCGGGTTCGGGCGGTTCCGCAAGATTGCGTTGTTTGACACTCTGGTTGAGCAATTGGCCGAGGCGGAGTTGGCGGCGGTGCTGGCGCACGAGATCGGCCACTTCAAGAAGAAGCACGTCGTCAAGATGCTCGCG
>Ga0315268_10006426_pt1 | contig 12497 bp, 12 predicted proteins | sample C1_top_MG_FD_204535 | JGI IMG/M metagenome (GOLD analysis project Ga0315268, IMG submission 204535) | Sediment microbial communities from Yellowstone Lake, YNP, Wyoming, USA - C1_top | ecosystem: Environmental > Aquatic > Freshwater > Lake > Sediment | place: USA: Wyoming | collected 2017-08-01 | reverse complement strand
GTTGTAACCCTCGGGGAAAAGCGGGCGTATTGTCCTGTCTACTATCCTTGATGTTAGCACTTCTTTTTCCCGCGGTCTGCCTTCCCTCTTAAAAAATCCGCCCGGGATTTTTCCAGCGGCATATGTACGTTCCCTGTAGTCGACAAGAAGCGGCAGAAAATCCATTCCTTCTTCAGGAATATTCGGGTCGAAAGTTACCGTCGCAAGCACCACTGTATCGCCGTATTTGACCGTTACTGCTCCGGCTGCCTGTTTAGCAAATTCTCCTGTCTGTAATTCCAAATCTTTTCCTTCAATATGTACAATTTTTTTCATCATTTTCTTATGTTCAGTTTCTCTATTAACTCCGAATAACTTTTTAAATCGCTTTTCTTAAGGTAATTGAGAAGTTGTCTCCTTTTGCTTACAAGCGCCAATAGACCCCGCTTTGAAGCGAAATCCTTAGGATACTTTTTAAAATGGTCGTCCGACAATTGGTTTATCCTTTCAGTCATTATAGCTATCTGGACATTGGGGGAACCCGTGTCGGTCGGATGGGTCTTGAAATCTTCAATCAATTTCTTTTTCTTTTCTTTTTTTATCATCGTCATTATCCTCCGTTCTTGTTTCGATTGATAATAAATTATATCAAATAGAAAAAATAAGTCAAGTCAATTCGCTTTTTGGATTTTTAAGATATGCGGAAGCAATTTTAGAAAGGTGTTATCAGCCGAACCTTTGTTTTAAGTATTGTCTTGATTCCTCAAGGTCCTTAGGGGTTTTTATAGGGAAAAATCTTTCTTTGCGGTTTACAATTACATAACCAGATTTCAAAAATATTGAAAGGTCCCCTGCAAGCCGCTCGAACTGGATCACCTTTTTATCCTTCACCTTTTTTTCTACATAGTAAAAGGGCAGTTTGAACTCCCTATTGAGCGCATCTGCCCTGAAAATGTATGTGGCTGTGTTGAATACCGGTACCGAGTCCTGGTCGAACTCCTTGGGGAATTTGAATTGCTCGACAATCTCAAGATGACCGTCAACAACTGCCGGCGCCCCGCCTTTATCTCCGGGATATTTTTCGGCAAGTTCTACTGTCATTTCAGAATTAGTTTCAATATGATAACCGAGTATCACCTCGTCTATTGTCGCACCGAGATTGTCAACATTGGAATACCACAAATGCTCCCCGCCGTTTTTTATGAATTCAGACAGGCAGCCGCTTTGTTTGAACGCAAAAACGAAATCCCCGTGTCCCGGCCCGTAGTAACTCTCGTTTTCAGGCTGAAAAAAACTGCCGTCGGCATTGAGCCGTTTCGCAATGAACTGGTTGAAACATTTAATGCTATTTTTAAGACCAAAATAATTGTTTTTTTCAAGATGCTCAAGCGTGGATTTTTCTGTGGCGTAACTGTTCATCAGAAAAATAGGTATTTTGGTCTTGTATTTTTCATTAGCCCTTTTTATCTGCTCAAGTTTTATCTGGAGAAAACTTTTCCCGTCGTAGACCTCAACTATCCCCTTAACCACCCCGCCGAACCTGGTAGCCATACCGCCGTTGACTATCACCACGCCCAGTTTCCCGTTCTTTATTGCGGATTCAGATATTGTGCACAACTTGTTGTTTTTGTCTGGATTTCTGTCGCAATAAAAATACATTGATTCAGCCGGCGGCTCAACCTTGCCTTTTATTATGTTGTTTTCGTCAGAAAATCCGCCTGAAATGAATTTCTGCCTCAACCCTTCAAATAATTTTTCGTCATAATTGTATTTTCGTAAGATGTCCATTGTGTTTCTCCTCATTAAAAAATCAAATAAACTATAATACCGGCCAGAGGCGGAACAATTAAAGTTGAAAGGAAACGAATCCCAGCCACCTTAAAACCGATTATAGATATTTCAAGCGGTATACGGTATACCTGCCAGAGCGACCATGCAGTTATGAACCCGACCGTTGCACCCAGTCCGGCTCCGGATTTGTAAAGAGAGGCAATAATCGGAAAGCTTATGTATGGCGCTCCCGGGGAGATCGCGCCGGCAATACAGCCGATAAGAACACCTTTTATTCCCGACTCTTTTCCGATCCAGCGCGAAATTATTTCTTTCGGGATGAGAACCTGAATAAGTCCCGCTAATATAAAAGAGATCAAAAGCAGGGGCAGTACATCCATGAACATCTTGCCGCCTGATTTTATGCCCAAAGGGAGCAAGCTTTTTTCTCTAAAATATACGATAAACCCCAAAACAAGAGTCAATACCGACATTATTAGAAATGGAAAGCCGAACATTTTTCCCCCTCCTGCAACGAAGAATAAAGTCAGTTTGTTTTTTTAATCCAATTTTATTTTTTTTGTCCGGTAATTCCTTCGTACAATTTTTTTGTTTTCTGGGCGATATATGTCCAGGAAAAATATTTTTCCACCCTAGCCCTGCCGTTTTCGCCGAATTTCTTTCTTAATTTATCGTCCTTTAAGAGCCGGTTGACTGAGTCGGCGATCTGTTTTGAATTTTTCGGTTCCACCAATAGCCCTGTTTCTTCCGGCACTACAACTTCAAGAATTCCGCCGGTCGCAGAAGCAATCACAGGTGTTTTACACGCCATCGCTTCAAGATTGATTATACCGAACGGCTCGTAAATTGACGGGCAAACAAAAATTTTCGAAGAACTGTACAACTGAACATATTCCTCTTCCTTCAAAAGTTTATGTATCCACACGATGTTCTTTTTCTTTTCCACCTTTTTTATCATCCTTTCTTCATAGTCCTTTGTGTCTGCCCCTACTGCTCCGAGCACAATCTGAACCGGAATATCGTCTGCAGCATCAATCAGGTATTCAAGACCTTTCTGAGGAGTGGGCCTTCCGACGAACAAAATGTAATCGTCCGCTATGCCGTACTCCTTTTTCAGAGAAGCGTTTAAAGAGGTATATTGCCATTTGTTCAGGTCTATACCGTTATGAATTACTTCAACTTTTTCAGCAGGTATATTGAAACATTTCAAAATATCCTGTTTCATTAAATTTGAAACAGCAATAACCTTGTCGCACTGCTCGATTGCCATTTTTTCTATCCATGCGCTCAAATGGTACCCGCGGCCCAATTGGTCTACCTTCCACGGCCGCAGCGGTTCAAGCGAATGACAGGTAGCAACGAAGGGTATATCATAAAGAATCTTCGTCATAAGCCCGCCGAAATGGCCGTACCATGTGTGGGTATGAACCACATCGGAGTTGATTTCTTCCATCTGAGCAAGAAGGTTTGTTGACATAGTTTCAAGCGCAGGCGAAAAGTTTTTGCCTTTGAGCGCATCCCAGCCCTTGTATCCGCGGACTTTTATTTTTTCGTCCGATTTCTGGTCGCCGAAACACCTTACTTCAACATCCATAATCTTAGAAAGCTCCTGCGACAGATACCTCAAATGCACCCCTGCCCCCCCATAAACATACGGCGGATACTCCTTAGCCATCATCGTTACTTTCATTAAATACCTCCAATTATTGATTTATAATTTCCGAGTATATTTTCAAGGCTTTATGAGCAATTTCAACCCTTTTTTTAACGGAATCAATTTCTGCAAAATCAAGATATCCCTTTACTTGTTCAAAATTAACAGTTTGTGCGGCAAAAACATAGAACAAATAGAATATAGATATTCCACTAGGAAAAGACGAGGATTTCGAACCCTCTAACCATTTACGTGCAAAAGAGATAATCATTTTTTGTTTAAGTCGCAAATGATTTTCCAATTCAGCAATAGTCTTTATCCCGCAATAATTAAGAATTTTGACATCGTGCTGCATAGATTCAGAATCAGGTACTCGAGTTGTAGCGTCAACAAATCCCATAATTTCTGAATCCAATTTTTTTAATAAAGAATTTGTATTATAGAAAATACTTAACGAAACTTTGTCAATGTCAACGTCTTGAGGCGCTTTAGCAATATTTGCTGGAACATCTTCTTCATATTTCTTTAATTCATTACGAATAGTTATAAATTCTTGGTCGCCAAGCTCCAGAAGACCAGCAAGCCGTGAAAATCTGCGTGTAATATGTTTTGGAATTGCTACCTGCATTTTATATCCGAGGTCGTGTTCTATTTCAGCCCAAGCATGTTGTAAAATTGATCGTATTTGAATTTCAAATTTTAAGTTTGGGAACTGACGATATTCTGTAAGCCTGCAGCGATTATCAGATAATTGCGCTACGTAATGCAACGATAAATATCCAAATCGGTCCGGATCAAGAATCGTTCTTTTATCAATTGATTTTTCTTTATTAATTTTGAATTCAGATTCTATAACTTTAGCTATAACATCAATGTCATCAGCAAAAAAGGTAATAATTCGAATACCTATCGCATCAGTAACATCATAAAAATGATGATACCCTTCTTTTTCTTAAATTTTTTTAGATAGACTATCTCTTGTTTTAATCCTGCATGTAATTGAATGAACTCGCAGACTATTGTTTGACAAAATATCCTTAATCAAAGAGCATAATTTGTTCCCAAAGGATGTTAGAGATGTGATATTGTCATCGTAATATTTAAGAATAACATTGTCTTGATCTTTATCCATTTGTCTTTCCTATATAGTTTTTTCTTTCTTCTATAACATGAATCCGCAACCAGCAATATGGGGAGCGAGGGTGTTGCCGTAGCGGGCTTCACGCAGGTCAGCTTAAAACATTCTGCTGACCGAGTGAGAGCGCTGCTCTGGCAGATAGCGTCCCGCCGAGGCAATACCCGAGCGACCTAATGACCAGGTGTTATAAAATACGCCTTTATTATGGTCTCAAACCCGAATTTTTCCGCTTCCGCATTTATCGCATTATAATAGTTCTCGTCAAATGTTTCGCCTGTATAGACCAGCGGCAGAATTTCCTTTGTAAAAAGATCAGTCAAATCCCTTCTTGCGTACACATCGTTATGCGCAGTTGCCCTTTGCCTTAATTCAAAGAACCTTTTTGCATGCTGTTCCGCAAGTTGGTTCTGGGCAATTATTTTCGGTTTTTTGGGAACCGCCTTGTCGAGCCGGATTTTGAGAATATAAACCGGTTCCCTGTTCGGGTCAAGCCGGACATAGTTTTCCCTTCCCTGCCACACATAAAATTTTCCGGTGATTAGTTCCTCGACGACATATTTATCATCTGACGAAATACCGTAATTTTCAACAGGAACCGACAGCCGCGATTCCTGAATCGTCTTCGGGTCGAGGTTCGCAGCAATCAAAATAATGTTGTCCTCAAATCTCTTGCCGTAAAAAATTATATTTTCGTTGATGGAATTTAGGATTTCCAAATTGTCATAATATTTCAACGCCGGGTTTCCCTTAATTATACCGTTCAGTTTTTCAATGTAATCCTTGATGTTCCCGGGCCTGTCCCAGTCCCATACCTTGTACTGATATTTTTCCGAGTCAATGTAAATTTCCGTTCCCGGGAACGCCCTGTTTTCGCAGAGTTCGAAGCCGTTGTACATCCCGTAAACGGAAGAAAGTGTCGAGGCAAGCGCAATGCGCATCTTGAAAGCAGGTCTGCCGCCCATCTGAATTATCGGCGGACAGATGTCAGGAGTATTTGTAAAAAAGTTCGCCCGCAAAAATTCTTTAAGATATGTACCGGTCAATTTTGAAATGTATTCAATGAGTTCGTTCTTATTGTTTCTCCATGTAAAATAAGTGTATGACTGGGAAAAACCCACTTTTGCAAGTTCCTCAAGTTTCTCATAGTTCGTGAACGCTTCGGCGAGAAATACCGTTTCCGGATATTTTAGCTTTACTTCCCGTATCATCTGTTCCCAAAGTTCGGTGGGTTTTGTGTGCGGGTTATCAACGCGGAAATGGGTCACTCCAGCCTCGCACCAGAACATTATTATTGATGTCAGTTCGTTCCAGAGTTCGTCTTTATTTTCAGGATAAAAATTAAGAGGGTATACGTCCTCGTATTTTTTCGGCGGATTTTCTGCGCATGCGATGCTGCCGTCCGGACGGTGAAAAAACCATTCCGGATGATTTTTTACATACGGATGTTCCGGCGAACAGTTAAGAGCAAAGTCAATTGCTGTTTCAAAACCCATTTCTTTTGCTGTTTTGACGAAATGTTTGAAATCATCAAGAGTGCCGAGTTCCGGATTGACCGCTTTATGCCCGCCGGATTCGTTTCCTATCGCCCACGGCGAGCCCGGATCATTAGGACCGGCTACAAGGGAGTTGTTCGGCCCTTTGCGTTTTGTCCTGCCCACAGGATGTATCGGCGGAAAATAAATCACATTGAACCCCATCTTTTTGATTTCTGGAAGCCGTTTTTCGCAGTCGGCGAATGTTGCGCTTTTATTCGGAATTGTGCCCTGCGAACGGTGAAACATTTCATACCATGCTGCTGACCTTGATACAGGCGGTTCAACTATCACCTCGAGTATTTTGTCGTATTTTGATTTATCCGCTTCGATTGTATACTGATAAATGCCTGGGTTGACGAATTTAATTTTTGCGGCGTATTTTCCGCACTCATTATCCATCTGCGTACTGCCCCATATTTTATCTGATACTTTTTTGTATTTGACTACCGGCGGTTTTTTCGCACTGCCGGAGATTTTGCACGAAACTACAAAATCCCTGTCGGTTTCAACTTTTACAGGATATTCCCCTCCGTCAATTTCCGGATAAACATTTTTGATTTTCATAAAAAATTCCTTTCTTTTCTTAAATATAATAGCGAGGATATTTTCGAGTCCTACGCTTTGTCAAAATAAATTCCGTTCAGCTTAAAGTTCCTATTTAATGCAGGAGCGAGGGGTTTGTTGAAGAAGCCCTCACGGAAGTCAGCTTAAAGCTTTCAGCTGACTGAGTGCGGTGCGCGGCTTCTAAGCCGACGCTGTGCTGATGAAGCAAACCCCGAGCGACCCTTATTGTACGTCCCTCAAAAATTTTGCCGCTTCTTCCGGCGGAGTCGGATTAATATAAAATCCAGTCCCCCATTCAAAGCCGGCTGTCCTTAATAATTGCGGCATCATCTCTATATGCCAGTGGTAATGCACCATTTTCCCGTTACGGCACGGTGAATTGTGAATAACAAAATTGTAAGGCGGATTTTCAAGCACCGTGTTCAACCGCCAGTTGAGGTCTTTCAAAATCATCGAAAGGTTTGCCACCTCGTGTTTCTGCGAGTCCTCAAAAACCGACGAGTGGACTTTCGGGAGTATCCATGTTTCAAACGGGAATCTTGACGCAAAAGGTGTTATGCATATAAAATCCTCGTTCTCGGAAACGATTCTCGTGTTTGTTTCCATTTCTTCTCTTATTATGTCGCAGAAGCAGCATCTTTCCTTGTATTCGAAATAATTCCTGCTGCCTTCAATTTCCTGTTTTACCCTTACCGGCACAGTCGGTATTGCTATGATTTCCGAATGAGGATGTACCAGCGACGCTCCTGCCCTCTCACCGCGGTTTTTAAAAACAAGAATATATTCGAAACGGGAATCCTTTTTCAAATCAAGTATTCTGTCCCGCCATGCCCAAATTAGTTCCTCGACCTGCTTTAATTCCATATCGGAATAATCCGCATTGTGTTCTGCTGTCTCGATGACTACCTCATGCGCTCCGATTCCTTCCATAAAATCGAACATTCCTTCGCCCCTGCGGCTGACATTGCCTTCGACGCGGAGCACAGGCGACTTGCTGGGAACTACCCGTATCCACCAGCCCTTCTCGTTTTTTCTGGTGCCAGGTTCCCTGAATGCCGATATTTCAGGAGGAGTCCTGTTCTCGTTGCCGGGACAAAACGGGCATTTCGCCATAGCGGTCGCTTTGTCTTCAATTACTTTTGAAGGAACCGGCTGAATTTTTCCTCTTTCTGTTGTGATAATTACCCATCTTCCGATAACAGGGTCTCTTCTTAATTCTGGCATTGTTTCCCTCCCGCGTGGTTAAGCTATCCCGCAGTTTTTTAAATATTCAATCGATTTTGTCAGTTCTTCCTTTGTAGCCGAAGGATGTGTTTCGTTTACAATAATCGTATCCGGTTTCAGGTATTGCGATATTTTTTTGAAGTTCACTTCGCCTGTGCCCGGCGCCTTGTGGTCGTAAACATCTACAACATCGTGAAGATGCACCCCTATGAGTTTGCTGCCGAACATTTCAAGATAATCTATGCGATTTTTCACAAGCCCCTGTTTTTCGGCGATTACAGCATGGCCTATATCATACCATAATCCGATATATCCGGATTTCAATTTTTCAAATATTATACCCATCTCTTCAAACGATGGTATCTCATTCGTCCAGAATCTGTTCTCGATTCCAAGTTTAACCTTCTTTTTAAGCGAGTAGTTTAGTATCTCATCCAGCGACGAAATTACATTATCCAAAAACTTCTTTGCTTTTGACTGCCGTTCAAGAAGAAACCCGGATAGATGTTTTTCATACCCGTTTTTGCCTTTTGTTTCGTTATAAATTTTTGCGAGCATCCTGCCGGTGAATTCCATTACGACTTCCCCGGAATGTATTACTATCGCCGGAGCCCCGACGCCGGATGCGGTATCAACCGTTTTTTTTGTCAGTTCCACTGCTAATTTCCGTTCATCTGTGTCGGCTGCCGAAATATTATAGGGTGAATAAATTGTTTTCCCCGGCGGCACATAATCCACTTTCGGGCAGAAGTTATGGACTGAGACGATTTTCAATTCCCGCGATATTTCCGGAATAAAAATTTCCGGCACTTCTACATTCAGTTCGACTGAGGAGAAACCGAGTTCTTTAATTTCTTTAACCAGCGACTGCGCCGAATTGTGCTTTGATATATTATATGCAGTTGAAAGAGCTATCATATTTTTTAACCATTTTCTTTATTTGATGAGCGAGGAGTCCGTTGACGAAGCCCTCATTCCGATTTTCGTAGGAATAAATTCCGTTCAGCTTAAAGTTCCTTTTAAGGCAGAAGCGAAGGGAGAATTTTGTCCCTCGTCAAACTCGGGATTCCTTTCAGTCACCTGAGAGCGACCGAAGGGAGTCCCGTGGGACGAGTTCTAACGAGCATGTCCGGCAAAATTACTCCCAAGCGACCCTTATCTGCCTTCCTGCTGCTGCTTTTGATATATTTCTATAAGCGGCTGGGCAACCTGAGCCGGCGCCTCTTCATAATGCGAAAATTTCATTTTGAATGCCCCTGCGCCTTTTGTGATAGACCGCAGATCCGTGGAATACATCCCCACTTCGGAAAGCGGTGCCTGTGCTATAACCTTCTGCTTTTTACCCAGGCGTTCCATCCCCATTACCCTTCCGCGTCTGGAGTTAAGGTCTCCCATCACACTGCCCATATATTCATCTGGAATTACTATTTCAAGTTCGGCAATCGGTTCAAGAATTGACGGCTTTGATTCAACAATACCTTTTTTCAACGCCATGCTCCCGGCAATTTTGAATGCCATATCGGAAGAATCAACCTCGTGGTAACTCCCGTCGAAAAGAGTAACCCTGATGTCGGTCACCGGATAACCGGCAACTACTCCCTGCTCCATTGCCTCCTTCACGCCTTTTTCAACGGCCGGAATATAATTTCTGGGAATTCGTCCTTCGCGTATGGCATTGACGAACTCAAAGCCCTGCCCGCGCGTGACCGCCTCAACTTTTATCCAGCAGTCGCCGTACTGGCCCCTTCCGCCCGTCTGCCTTTTGTATTTTCCCTGGACTTCCGACTTGCTTTTTACCGTCTCCCTGTAGGCAACCCTCGGAAGTTTTAGTTCCACATCTACGCCGTAGCGGGTCTTTACCCTGCCCACTGCTGCTTCAAGATGAACCATCCCCATACCGGAAATAATAAGTTCCTTTGTCTCGGCGTTAAAAAATGTTTTGATTGTCGGGTCTTCCCTCATCATTGACTGCAGAGCTGAGGCAACCTTTTCTTCCTCGCCTTTTGATTTCGGGAATACCGCCATACTGATGTTCGGTTCCGGGAATTCCACCTTTTTTACCTTTTCGGCTGCGGCTTCATCGCCCAGAATGTCGTTTGTCTGGGTGTCTTTTAATTTAACGGCAACGCAGATGTCGCCGCTGAATGCCTCGCTCATTTCGGTCCTCTTTTTGCCTAAAAGCGTGCACAAAGTCCCCAGCCGCTCCGATATTCTTTTTGTTACATTTTTTATGTCCTGTCCCTGCGCTATTTTTCCCGAGAGCAGTTTCATAAACGAAAGGTTGCCGGAATGCGGTTCGATAACGCTTTTGAAAACAAGTATTGCCGGTTTATCGGTTTCCGGCATTGTGTCCGGCTGGGGCAGATAATTTTTAATAAAATCTACGAGCAGATCGCAGCCGATATTTTTTGTCGCAGTCCCGCACAGCACCGGCGTAATTGTGCATGATTTGATGCCTTTTTTCAGAGAGCCGGCAATTTCTTCCTTCGATATTTCCTTCCCGTCAAGGTACTTTTCTATCAGGGCATCGTCGCTTGACGCAACTGCCTCTATGAATTTTTCCTTATAAAGATTTAAGTTTTCGGGAATATTTGAATCAAGCAATGAAATGACTTTTGAAAATTTTGCGCCTGTTGAATCAGGAACGGAAAAAAATACTACGGATTTGTCGAAATCCGATAGGGTTGAGGACAATTTAGGCATGTCTAAATCTTCTTTGTCGGTTTTGTTGATAAAAATTGCTTTCGGCTGGCGGCATGCCTCCCAGAGATATTCAAATGAAGCGTCAATGGAGGAATTTGCTCCGAGCACAAAAACAGCGGCATCAGCGACGGTAAGTGCGGAGATTGTGTCGCCCACAAAATCATAATAGCCCGGCGTATCCAGAATATTTAGTTTTATCCCGCCGGAATCAAAAGAGCACAGCGATGTGTAAATTGAAGAATTGCGGGCTATCTCGTCGGTATTATAATCACTTACTGTGTTCCCCTCTTCTACTTTGCCGAGACGTGTGGTAAGTTTCGCATTGAATAATATTGCTTCAACAAGCGATGTCTTGCCGGAGCCTCCGCTCCCAACGATAGCAACATTTCTAATTTTCTCCTTCTGATAACTCATTGCCTTCCTCCTCGATTGCGATTTCCTCCAGAGACGGGAGGTCATCAGCTGATTTCAAACCGAAATAGACCAAAAACTGCTGCGTTGTGCCGTACAGTACCGGGCTGCCGACAGTATCCTTTTTGCCGCAGATCCTGACAATATTTTTTTCGATGAGCGTCCTTATGACGCCGCTTGATTCAACGCCCCGTATTGCCTCGATCTCGCTCCTTGTCACCGGCTGCTTGTAGGCGATTATCGCAAGGGTCTCAAGTGCGGAATTCGATAGTTTGATGGTGGTTTCCCTCTTGTACATTTTTTTGATGTAAGATGCAAATTCCTTTTTTGTCGCCATCTGCCACCCGCCTGCGAGTTCGATGATCTCAATAGGTGACTGCCGGCTGCTGTACTCGTTTTTCAGCTCTTTTATTACAGCAGTTATTTCTTCCGCTGAATTTACTTCAAGAACCCCCTGTATTTCTTCAACCTTAAGCGGTCCCTGCGACACGAACAACAATGCCTCAATTATTTTTTTCATTTGTTCCCTTTTCTTTCCTGTAAATTCTTATCTCGCCGAATGATTTGTCCTGTTTTACCGATATATCCCCGGTCTTTAAAAGTTCGAGCAGCGCCATGAATGTGACAATCACCGAGCGTTTTGTCTCGTCTTCGCTGAACAGGGAAAAAAACGCCAGAAACCGCCTTGTCTCAAGCTCGAAAAGTATCAGTTTTATTTTTTCTTCGACAGTGCATTCTTCTTTGATTATTTCTTTGGGCGTTTTTTTTGCTTTTTCAAGCACCGTCCTGAATGCGTCGAGAAGATTAAATATTGTCACCTCGACGCCGAAATCGTCTTCTTTGAATTCCGGTTCGGTATTGCGGGAAAAAATATCTTTGCGGCTTTCAAGGTTGGTATGAAGTATTTTTGACGCCTCTTTGAATTTTTTGTATTCGAGAATCCTGTTTACAAGTTCCTTCTTAAGTTCATCGCCTTCCTCGTCGTTGTCATGGCTGGGCAGGAGCATCCTTGATTTTATCTTCATCAGAGTGGCAGCCATCACAAGGAAATCACCGGCGACCTCAAGGTTTAAGTACTTCATTATATCGAGGTAAGCTACATATTCCGAAGTGATTTTTGATATGGGTATGTCGTAAATATCAAGATCGTTTTTTTGTATTAGGTGCAGCAGGAGGTCCATCGGGCCTTCGAATATTTCAAGTTTTATTCCATATTCCATAGTTTGACTGCCTTCCTGACTTCTGACATAGTTTTTTGTGCCGTCAGCCGCGCTCTCATGCTGCCGTCCTTCAGTATGCGGTTTATTATTTTCGGATTTTTTTTGATCTCCCTTCGTCTGTCCTGGAACGGTTTGAGAGATGTGATTATTTTTTCGGCAAGAACTTTCTTGCATTTGACACAACCGATTTTTCCCGCCTTGCACAATTCCGCAACCTCCTGACAGTTCTCAAGATAAACCTTGTTCAGTTCAAACAGTGCGCAGACATCAGGATGGCC
>Ga0315268_10006425_pt1 | contig 12499 bp, 8 predicted proteins | sample C1_top_MG_FD_204535 | JGI IMG/M metagenome (GOLD analysis project Ga0315268, IMG submission 204535) | Sediment microbial communities from Yellowstone Lake, YNP, Wyoming, USA - C1_top | ecosystem: Environmental > Aquatic > Freshwater > Lake > Sediment | place: USA: Wyoming | collected 2017-08-01 | reverse complement strand
TGGGGCCATCGATAAGTTCGCAGACAGTCGGGAAGATATCGATATGGCAGGTGTTTTCCCGGATGCTTTTAGCCTCAGCTCCCGGATAATAGACAATGAGTGGGACATGGAGAGTGTCGTCGTAGGCGTAGAAGCCATGATGGGTTTCACCCTTTTCTCCAAAGGCTTCGCCGTGGTCTGCGGTGAAGATGATGATGGTGTTTTCGTAGGAACCCCTCTTTTGAAGAAAGTCAAACAGGCGTCCGAGCTGGGCGTCGACGAAAGCGACCTCTCCCGAATAGAGATCATTTTTATAGAGATTCTTGTACGGCTCCGGGGGGGTGTAGGGATCATGCGGATCGAAGAGGTGAATCCAGCAAAACCACTTCTCTTTCTGACCGGAGATCCATTCCATGGCGGGTTCGATAACACGATCGGCTGGTCGTTCTACAAAGCCGAACCGGCCGACATCCTGTTCGCCGTTGTCGTCGTTGTAAAGATCGAACCCCCGGTTCAGGCCGAATCGGGAATCGAGGACGAACGCCCCAATAAAAGCGGCCGTCCTGTACTTCTGGTCCTTGAGGTACTCGGCCAGGGTCAAATAGCGGTTCTCCAGTTTAAAGCCCGGGTTATCGCTCACGCCGTGATAGAGGGAGGTGGTGCCGGTCAGGATATTCGTATGAGACGGGCGGGTCAGCGGATTGTGGGCATAAGCCCTCGTGAAAACCACGGACCGGCGTGCCAAATCGTCGATAAAAGGGGTTTTGACGTATTTATCCGAGAGACTTGAAATCCTGTCGAACCGAAGAGTATCAATGGTGATCAGGAGGACGTTGGCATTCTTGACAGAGGAGGGGGAACCTAGGAGGGGAATTCCGGAAACGACTAGACAGATGGGCAGCAGGAGACGGGTCGCCATCCGCAACAGGATAGAATTCATCTTCATCCTCTTTATTTAGACGAAGCCAGCGGCAATTTCTTCCCTTCCCAGCCGTCTTGACAAGCGGAGGGGATTTTTCTAATATTTCGCGCGTATTGATTGGGAAACCGGACTCCTAGCGACCTCATGCCTTGACGGGAGGGCCCCTGTCTCATGAGGGAGGCGGAGCAAAGCGATTCGAATGGACCGACGCACCTTCATCAAGCTGACTGGCGCAGCCGCTGCCGGCTGGATACCAAGCGGCTTACGGTTCTCCTCTCCTGGCCCAGAAGCCCGGCGTCCAAATGTTTTATTTATCGGGGCCGATGATATGAGGCCGGAGCTGGGCTGCTATGGCTCGGATCTCGTCAAGAGCCCGAATATCGACCAGCTCGCCCGACAAGGTCTGGTTTTTACGCACGCCTATTGTCAGGAGGCGATGTGCAACCCTGCCCGATCGAGCTTGCTGACGGGGATGCGGCCCGACAGCCTTCGCCTCTTTGATCTGGAAACGCATTTTCGCAAGATCCACCCCGACCTGATAACTTTGCCACAGCTGTTCAAGAACTCAGGATATGAAAGCGTCGGGATCGGCAAGATCTTTCACGGGACACTCCCGGATCCGATTTCTTGGAGTCGCCCCGAGCCTGAGGTGCCGGTTCCGTACCACTACCTTTCCTCCGAGACCCGGGCCAGGCAGCGGGAACGCGAAGCTGCGGCCAGGCGGCATGGATATTCCGAAGCCTGGATCGATGCCTATTTGCGCGGCCCGGCCACGGAAGCTTGTGATGCCGCCGATAATCAGTATTGGGACGGGGCGGCAGCAGATGTCGCCGTTTTGACACTGGCGGAACTCCGGGCCAAACAGCCGTTTTTTCTGGCGATCGGATTTTCGAAACCTCACCTCCCCTTTGTCGCCCCCAAGCGATACTGGGACCTTTATAAGCGTGAAGACATCCCCCTGGCGAAAAACAATTTTCTTCCCAAGGGAGCGCCGCTCTTTGCCATTAACAACCTGACCGAACTCGCCTGCTACGAAGACCTCGTCCAGATTCCAAATCCCGCCGAAGGGTCGCTCAGCGAGGCGCAGGCACGGCTTCTCAAACACGGCTATTATGCCTGCATCAGCTACGTTGATGCCCAAATCGGGCGAGTGCTGGACGCTTTGGATCGACTCGGGCTTCGGGAAAATACAATCGTCGTCCTCTGGAGCGACCACGGCTGGAAGTTGGGCGAACACGGAAGCTGGGGCAAGCAGACGAATTACGAAATCGACAACCGTTGTGTCCTCATCATATCTACGCCCGGCCAGCGCCAGAGAGGAGAATCAGTCGCCGCCCTCGTCGAACAGGTGGATCTTTTCCCCACCCTGTGCGAACTGGCCGGGCTCGAGCTACCCGCGAGCCTCGAAGGGACGAGCATGGTGCCGCTCTTCCAAAATCCCAGCCGTCCCTGGAAGACAGCCGCCTTCGGCCAGTTCGCCAGGGGCTTTACCTATCGCTTTATGGGCCGATCGATGCAGACTGACCGATACCGTTATGTCGAATGGCACGACTGGGTCGACGGCCGGCTGGTCGCCGCTGAGCTCTATGACCATGAGACTGACCCCCTGGAGAACGTGAACATCGCCGACGCGCCCGGCCGCGAAGAGCTTGTCCGACAGTTGTCTCGTCAGCTTCGCGCAGGTTGGCGTGCGGCCAGACCAAGATAATCCTCCCCGGACCGAAGGGCCTTCTCGAATTTCCCCAATCGAAAATCAAATCCTTATCTTGAGTCCCGAGAGGAAGGCCACAGGAGAAGGTCCATTCGGCAGAAGGTCGAACCTGATCATGATCGGGATGGCCAAAGATTCGCCGATCGGCAATTCTCCTCCGATGACCCCGGCGAAGCCGAAAATCGTGCGCTCTTCGAACAGGTAAAGGCCCGGCAATATTTGGGCCGTGAAATATTCGCCGAAGCGAAAATCCAGGACGGCACTCAAATTGGAGGCCGTGATCGTGTTCTCCCGATAGGCCGTTTGATATTCCGACATGGGGTACGCATAATAGAAATAATAAAGAGAGCTGAAACCATATTCAGCGCCAATGCCGACTGAAGGGGTGATCCTGTAAATAATCTGCGCCCGCAGCGCCCAGTGGAATTGATCCCAATCGCGCAGATATTTTTCATCGATCTCAATGTCTTTAGCGATATCGACGGCCGTATAGCCTGCGCCTCCCAGGAGACAAATTTCGAACTTTTTGAGCTTGGGTCCGGCAAGGCTCGCGGGCAGCTCCCGGGGCTTGGCTTCCGCTTTGGCCGCCGGGATGGCTTCGATCTTGGCCGCTTCTTTTTTGGCGGCCTCTTCCTGGCCGGCGGCTTTTTGAGGTTCTTCAATGATCTCAACGACGCTTTGATGAATATATCCCGCCTTGACCGCGCCTTGCTTATCGGGAGGCAGGTTCACTTTGAACCATTCTCCTTCTTTCGCCTCACTTTCAAAGACGGTTCCGCGGGGCGCTTGTCCTATGACCGCGCTGACCATGGCCGGCCCCGACCGGATATTAGCCAGCGACGCTTTTACCCGGATCTTGACGGTGGCGGCTTCTCCGGCGCTCGTCAGTAATAAAGGCGCGATCAGAAGCAAGCCGGCGAACCGGCGGGCTTTTGCCAGGGTTATCGTCATCATGCGGCCCTCCTTGAGAATCTGATAAGAATCGCCTTTTTTCTATAACAGTTGTCGATGGGTGTCAAGACAGAACGAAAATAAAAAGCGAGTCGAGGTTTGACTCTCTTCCGTTTTCTCAGGCTTCCCTTAGAAGCCACTTCAGGGCGTTCTTCTGAAGTTTCATGTACTCCGGGTTCCAGAAGCTGGGGATCGTGTGGCCCGGCGCCATGAAGCAAACCCGGCCTTTGCCGTAGTCATAGGCCCAACAGGCCTCGCAAGAAGCTCCCTGATTTCCATACTTGGCGGTCGTGTATTCTAGCCCCTCTTCATTCACACTCCGGACCAGCACGGACTTGGGGTCTTTGTCGAAGAGCAGGTAGTGTTGCTCTTCGGTCACGACAAAATCGGCGACGCCCCGGGTGATGGGATGGTCGTGGTTGACGATTTTCATCTTGTAGGGACGAAACGCCGTATGCCCGGTGAAGAGCCCCCCTTCCACGTGGCGGAAGTCGGAATTCGCTCCGGAGATGTAGCTGGCATTGTGAAAAAACCATGCCGAGCCCCCGGTTTCCACAAAACGGCGGATGGCTTGTCCCTGTTCGGCAGTCATCCACATCTCGGCATTCTCTTGAAACGAGGGAAGGGGAGGATCGCTGACGATTTTCATCTTGTCCGGCTCATAAAAAGGATAAGGGGTCGTGTATCCGTCCGGGAACGCCAATCCGTCGCAGAGCATGATCAGCAGCCGATGGGGCGCCAGAATTTCAGGGGTTAGCAGGCTGTAATCCGGGGTGAAGGTGATACGGAGTTTCGATTCCCGGACCAGGGTTCTGGTCAAGGCCGTGCGGATGTAATCGAAATTGTGCCAGCGGTCGCCGACCAGAGCAAAGGCATCCGCCGGTGCGGTCCGAGCGGGAGTGGAGAAAAGAGAGATCGGAGTCCCCAGACCGGATATCGCTCCCATCGCACCCATCGCTCGAATCATGGAACGTCGTGACAGGCGATCAGGTTTTTTCATCGTCCACCTTCCTCTTTAAAAATCTGGAACTTTGTTGGCCTGGGCCCTGACTGCGGAATCTCCGTCAGCAACTTCAAGCGGTTTCGAGCTCCCTTGGCAGGGGAATCTGGCCGGCCAAAGCCTTGAGATGGGATTCAACTCTCTCCGTCAAGCTCTCGATATCGAATTCCTCGAAGCAGCGGACAACCCGGCAGGTCTTGTACATCTTGTTCAGGCAGGTGATGTTGCGGCAGGGGCTTCCGGGCGTGTAGGACCAGGACGGGGCGTCCTGGTTGGCCGGAAGGTAACCCGGCTGGAAGGAATCATAGCCCGACATGCGGGCGGGCGTGGCGCCGAAAATGCACAGCACGGCCGTCCGGTTGCGAAACATGAATCGGCCGCTGCGGGAATATTTTCGAGCGGCGGCGATGTGCATCGGTCCCGTGTCTCCCGAGATGAACACGTCACAGAAGTCAAGAAGGGCAGAATAAATTTCAAGGCTGAGATCGGCCGGGACGATTTTCACCCTGGAACGCAGGGCGGCGGGCAACGATGTTTTCAACCGCTCTCCGATCCCGGCCTCGGTATGACCCTCGCCCAGAAGGAGCGTAGCCTCAAGCTGAGACAGCCGCGCTATGAGAGCGCTCTGTTTCTCGAAAGGTATCCGGGTGAAGCGCGAAGCGCCGTCCGGATTGAACAGGATGACCGGTTCGCTGGCGGACAATCCCACTTTAGAGACAAAGTCGAGCGCCCCTTCCACGGCCAAATCGGGAAAAGCCAAGCCCACACCTTTAAAACGGCTTTCTCGGACCGGTTGGGCGGCGATCGAAAGCAGGTCTTTGACGAACCTGTAATGATGATAGAGGAAATGGTTTATCCGAGAGGGCTTGCGTTCGTTCGCCACGATGACTGGAGAATGGGCCATGATATTGAGAACAGCTTGCCCGTCCGGCGCGATATCCTGATCCTTGATATAGGGACTGAAATTCAGGCAAAGATCATAGGCCTCACTTTTGACCAGCCCGCGCAGGGCTCTGATGTTTTCGGACGATGGGAGGCTTCCTCCCGAAAAGAAGGGCAAGGTCCGGGTGACCTCCGGGTTCCCTTCGATGAGCGGACCGGCTGCCCTGTTGACGATGAAATCCACTCGGGCATCGGGGAAGAAGTCTCGCAGAGCGGAGATGGCAGCTTGGGACATGACGGAGTCGCCGATGTGGATGTCGGGGATGACGAGAAATCGACGCCAGGAGCTCAGGCTGCGGACGACCTTCTGGCTCCGGCGGTTGAAAAACGCGGCTAGCGGTCGATTGGCGGCAAGCAACGGAACAATAAAGTCGAGGAAATGGGCGCCGGCTTCGGGGAACCGATGGGTCAGGCGGCTGGTCCCGTCAAATAAAATCTTTTGCAGCTTGTCGGTGTCAGACGCGGGACCTTTGTTTATAAAAGAAAAAGCAGAGTTCCGACGTTTTTTTAGTCGTCGAGACATCGGCCAATTGCTCGGTCTCATGATGCCGACTGCCAGGCTCCTCTGTCAGGAGTTGCCGCCAAAGGGAAGAGATTATCCCGGCGGTGCGCCCCAGAGACTAAGAATCCGAAAATCGGATTTCAATTCTGACAAATACTCCGAGTCGTCTTCCATCTGCGCTCCGGCGATCCAGCTCGAATGGGACAAACGGATGATCCGCCCGGACTTGAATGAAGTACAGATAACCGCCGCTCCATGGGCATCCGACGGGGGAACGAACGCTCCAGTGCTTCAATGAACCGGCGCCCTCTCCGGAAGCAAGGAGCGTTTTTTTCCGGCCCAGGGCGGCGGTGACCTTCCCGGGAACAGGGCTGGAAAAATCCAGGTCAATCTCTTCAAGGCGACGGGGTGCTTGGAGGAGAATGGTCGCACGGGCGTTGCCCTTCGTCCAGAATCCTTCCAATTCTTTTTCGAAATGATTGTCATCCTGGAAGAAAATCGTGTAACCCTTATCCTGGAAGGAGGCCGGGCGGTCTAGACGAAAGTGCAAGAACGCATAGCCTGATAACGCGGCCGAGAGAAAAAGGACATAGCCGGCGTGAACAGCCAAAGGCAACGGGGCAGCCCGCTTTTTCGGATGTTTCCCGGCCAGGAAGAAGAACGTCAGGACGAGAATGGCCGGCAGCCAGAAAATGAGAGGCCGCCAGAGGCGGTCGGCCGGATTGACATTGGAAAGCGCTGGAACGAACCGGGTCCAATCGACGAAGTTGTTGCTTATGGACGCCAGAAGATTGCTGGTCAGTCCTTGCTTTCCGGGAATGCCGGCCATGTTTTCGTGATATAACAGCCGCGGATTCTGAACGCAAAGGAACGCCGCGAGGAGACTCAGAAGGATGAGGGCCCGGGAGACTGCGATCGAAGATCTGTTGCGTCTCCGGGCCAAAGCCGCGGCGATACAGATGGCCAGAGCCCACTCCACCGGCAAAAGAGGCCTGCCTGGCGGTGAGAATCCTCCCCAATATTCACTGCTCGACACCAGGAAGGCTCCCCACAGGCCGGCCGTCAGGAGAATCGGGATGGACTCTTTTTTTGCCGTCCTGGCCAGGAGAAATATTCCCGGGATGAGCAGGATCAAGACAGGGGAATAGATGAAGATTCCCGCCCTTTGATCGAGGCCGTATCCGATGATCCTCCGGACGATGTCCAAAAAATTCCATTTGAAAAATGACGAGCGCGGCGGCCACTGATAGACCGAGGTTGGAGAGAAGTTCCCGTGGAGGAGCCATAGAAAATAAAGGAAGAGACCAAACGAAACAATGAGCGGCGTCAAAAAAGCACACGCCCGAAGCAGGTTTCGTTGGCGGGATTTTAGCCAGAGCACGACGACCATGAGAAATATGACGGCTCCGAGAACCGCGTACTTGAGCCCGAACCAGGGAATCAAGGCCAGGCCGAATCCTGAGAGGAAAAGGGCCGCCAGCGAGAAATTCTTTTTATAGAGGACGAAATAAGAAACGGCCAAGAGGATGAGAGAAACGGGCAGCTCCGAATAAATGAGTTGGGCGTAGAAAAGAAGAGGAGACGTGAAACAGACGAGGGCCCAGGCTGTCAGCGAAGCTGCGGAGTTTTTTGTCAGGTCCCTCGCGAAAAGAAAAATAAGAGAGCCGAGAATGGCCGCTAAGACAGAGAGTGGGAGTCGGGCCATGAAGGCAATGGTCCCCAATTTCTCTCCGAGGTAAAAAAAGGGCAAGACAAGCACGGAAAGCCCGGGAAAATGCTGAGAGTAGAGGAATTCTCTGCCCTTCTTCCCGGGATAGGCGTGGACATAGAGAGGGCCAGGATAGTACTCCAGATAATCCTTGTTTTGATAGTTGTTGAACAGGTTGATGTCGCCGTCTTTGAGGAGGCTCTTGCTGATGAGAAGATAGTGAGGTTCATCACCCGTTAGGGGTTGGGCGGGTACGACCCAACCCGTGAGGAGTAGGATGTAAACAAGCAGAGCCGCCCCGAACAAGACGAGAGCGATCGCCTTGGGGCTCAAACGCTCGGAGATCGACGTGACCCGTTTCCAATCTGGCAGTATCCGGCCAGGATGGCTTTCGCGAAGCCGGGCTAAAAATACAAGCTGAAGAAAGCCGGTTCCCGCCAGGACAACGGGCAAAAGAAGAGGCCGGAAATCCTTGAGAAAGACCAAGTACGGTAAAAAAATGAGCGAAAAGACCAGGCACGGCGTTAGGCTGAGAATGATCGCTCGAAGGAGGTTCGAAGAGGGCTCCTCGGTTTTAGACGAAAGAAACAGGGCATAGGATCGGGCCACTTTGGAAAGGCCGAAGCCCAAGGCCAAGCCCAGGGCCGCGAATCCCGCGAAGGACAGGGCCAAGGGGAGGCCCGTCCGCGAGAACGGCTCGGGGACGAGGGCATGCCAAAGAAAGGCCGAGAGAGAGAAAACTTCCAAGATCCATAAGAAACGGTATGCTCTGGTGACGAGAAAGTCCTTCATCAATCCTTGTTTTTGGTCCGGTTGAGATTCTCCAGTTCCAATTTTTTGATTTTGTAAAGGGCCTTTTCCGTCAATTTCTGGTTGGTCCCGATGAGGTCCGCCAAAATGCCGAAGACGACCATTAAAAATCCGACCAGCAAGAAAACCGTCGAGAAAATGAGCGATTGGATATGTCCTTGGCCCCCACGCGTTAAGTAAAAATAGAGGAATCGGAGGAAGCCGAATAATCCGGGCAGAATGAAGAGCAAGCCCAGGAGGGTGAAGACCTTGAGAGCCTTGTATGTGGCATAGACTCGGACCAGGGTCGCGAACTGTTGGCCAATAAAGTAGGGGACGTTCTTGACCAGCCGGGATTTGCGCGTCCGGAGATTGGTCCCGATGGGGACAGAAAGGATCTGCAGTTTTTGGTGGCCGAGCTGAATGAGATTCTCGACCGTGTAGGAATATTCCGTGAGGATATTCATGCGGATGGCCGCTTCCCTGGAGAAGGCCCGGAAGCCGCTGACGGTGTCCTCCACGGTCGTATGAGAAAGGACGCGGATAACCGCGCTCCCCCGCTTTAGCAGCATCCGCTTCAGCCAGGAGAATTCCCTGGCGGTGTCCAAAGGCCGGGCCCCGACCACGACATCGGCTCTTCCCTCAAGAATCGGCTGGATCAGCTTCCCGATATCCTGACCCGCGTATTGATTGTCTCCGTCCGTGTTGACAATCACGTCCGCGCCCAGTTCCAGGCATCGTTCGATTCCCGCCGAAAAAGCTCTGGCCAGTCCCTTGTGTCGGTTGAAAGAAAGGATATGGCTGACTCCTGCCTGCCGGGCGACAAGCGCCGTTCGATCGGTGCTGCCGTCATCGATAACGAGAGTTTCGATCGTTTCAATGCCCTCGATTTTGCGAGGCAGATCCCCCAGGGTAGCCAGAAGGTTGTTTTCTTCGTCAAAGCATGGGATTTGGATGATGAGTTTCATTCCGTTCCCCAGGAGATGCTCTTGGGCTCAGCTCTCAACGGCCCTATTTTAACATGGCCGAAAGCGGGGGACAAGCGGATGCCGCCCTGGCCGTCCATCAGGGATTCTTCTTGGTCAGGATTTGGAGAGCATTCCTGGCCATGCCAAGTTCTTCCCGGCCGACGACTTTGAGCGCGATCAGCAAAAGAGCATAGAGAATGAAAAGGACCAGAGCGCAGGGGACGAGCCTCCAGCCGGCCATCGGCCAAAAGCGGGGGACAAGATAGAGGAGCAAGGCGGACAGCAGAATTTTGACGGCGATCCCGAAACTCATGAGGCCCTTGAATTTCTTTTGGACATAGAGGGCGGCCGCGATGAGGCCGGCCAGGCAAGCGATGGTCGTGCCCGCCGCGGCACCGGCCAAGCCGAATCGGGGGATCAAGCATAGGTTCAGTACCGCATCCAGCGGAACAAGAGAACACGCGATGGCCATGGGAATTTTCGGCCGTCCGCTGCCTGTGATTACGGCGGCCAGGAGGGAGAATAGGCTGAGAAGGGTGATTCCTAAAATCAGGATGCCCAAGGGCGGGGCCGCGGGAAGATAGCGGGAAGAGTAGATGAAACGGAGGATTTCTTTCGCGGAACCGGCGACAAAAAAAGCGACGGGCGCCAGCAGCACCAAGATCGCCTTCACGGCGCGGCAGACATATTCGGAACCCCGGACGAGATTCTGGCCGGATGCCGTCCGAGAGATGGCGGGAAGCATGGTGATAGCAAAGGCATAGAAGATCTGATACGGGGCTCTGGTCAGAGCGACGGCCGCCGTGTAGAAGCCGGCGGAGGCGCCATCGTGAATGAGAGATTTCACAAAGAGCATATCCAGGTTCATGAGGAGCGCCACGGCGCCGGAATAGATGATAATCGGCACGGCAAAAGAAACCAGCCTGGCCGTGGAAAACTCCGCCGACTTCGTGGGCCCCTTTCTGGAAAGGCAAGAGGCCGCAAGCAGGGCCAGGCCATAGGACAGGACATAGGCACCGACCGCTCCCGGAATTCCGAAACCCAGGAGGATGAAGGCGAAGACGGCTCCGACTTTGGTCAGCGATTGGACGCTCATGGCGGCGGCTCGCTTTCCAAATTGGCCCTGTCCGCCGAGGCTGCCCATATAGACGGAATAGAGGGCCATCAAGGGGATGAAAAAAGCGGAAATGCGGAGGGGGAGGACGAGGTCCATGTTGTGCAGGGCGGCGGCGAGGGGTTTGGCCATAAAAAAAACGGAGAGAAAAACAAGACCGCCGGCGATGGCTTCGACTTTGAGGCCCTGACGTTTGATCGATCGCCATTGGCCGGGGAATTCCGCGGTGAACTTTGTGACGCTGTCGCTCATTCCTGCCGCGAGAAAAATTTCGAGAACGGTGACGAGCGACATGATCACGCCGAATTCCCCGTATGGCTTGGGACCCAGCATCCTGCCGATCCCGATATGGATCCCGTAGCCGGAAGCAATGAACAGAATTTGGGCCAGGATCATGTCGAGCGTGTTTTTTCCCATGGGCGTCAAACGGTTTGCTCTAGGTATCGGGCCAGGCGTTCATCTCTTCCCGCCGAGCGCAAAGTCCTCGATCGCCTGGACCATCGCCGGCCAGGAGAACCTTCGATTATCTTGCTCGATCTCCCGGCTCATTTTTTCGCCGTCCCAGTTTTCAAAAAAATCGATCACCGCGGCCGCGATTGCCTTGGAATCTCGCGGAGGGACATGGAAGCCCGTCCTTTTATCGGTCACGATTTCGGAGAAACTGCCGATGTTCGTGACCACGGCGGGAACGTGGAAGCCCTTGGCCAGCTGAAGGGCTCCGCTTCCCGTCACGGACGTATAAGGGAGGACGGCCAAATCTGCGGCGCAAAAATAAAGGGGGATGTCCTCATTAGGAATATAGCGGTCGATAATCGTGACCTTCTCTTCGAGCCCCGATTCCTCGATGAGCCGGAGGTAAGTTTTCTTATCCTCCCAAAATTCTCCAGCGATGAGGAGCCGGACATTGAACTTCCGGCGGATGGCGGGGAGTGCTTCGATGATGTATCGGAGGCCCTTGTACTCACGGACGAAGCCGAAAAAAAGAAGGACCCTTTCGTCTCGAATCCCGAGCTTTCTTTTGGCCTGATCCTTCTGGATAGGCGCCGTATGGAACGGCTCATAGAGTGGGGGGAAGACGACCGTCACCCGCAGCTTTCCGGTTAGGCGCGTCAAACTTTCTTTTTCCTGAGTCGAATGGACGATGAAAGCGTCTCCCAAGCCGAGCGCCGCTTTGGAGAGCAAAGACTTGACCGGATGAGCCTCGTGTTCGACCACGTTATGGCAGATAAAAAGAATCTTGCTTTTGGAGAATAACTTGACCAGGGATATGATCGACAGGAACGGCAGCGTCCAATAGACCACCCACCAGGGAAAAATTGTGAGGTCGGGACGGTCCTTGATCACCCGAACGGCCACATCGAGCCAGCTCAGGGGATTCAGAGCGTCAAGAACCGGAAGAGCGTCTTCATCCTTTAAAACGACTTGGCTTTCTTCCAAGTCTGTCTTTCCGGGATAGAAGATCCGGGGATATTGCCTCTTCAGGCAATAGAAATTCGTGCGCTGCTTTTCTTTGAGATGTTTGAAGAGGAGAGTCGTGTAATGGCTGATTCCCCCGCGAAAAGGGAAGGAGGGGCCGACAAGGTCGATGATCATCCTTTCGACAAGTCCATGAGGACGGCCGAATGATCGATATCGTCGCCCTCCCTGAGAATAGCCATGACGAGATTCATCGTAAGCAGCGGTTGAGGCGAAGATTATAGCTTTTTCCGCGCCTCCCATTCAAGACAAGCCACGGGGGCCGGCACCAATCCTGAAGATTGTATCTTCGGAGCCGCCCGCCTATAATGGGTGCGCCTTTTTTTGAGACGCGTCATCGCGAGCCGATGAAATGAAAGTCGTCTTTTTACAAGATGTTCTGTTTGAATATTTTGGCCCCATGTACATCTCTGCCGTCTTGAAAAAAGCGGGACATC
>Ga0315268_10006424_pt1 | contig 12500 bp, 11 predicted proteins | sample C1_top_MG_FD_204535 | JGI IMG/M metagenome (GOLD analysis project Ga0315268, IMG submission 204535) | Sediment microbial communities from Yellowstone Lake, YNP, Wyoming, USA - C1_top | ecosystem: Environmental > Aquatic > Freshwater > Lake > Sediment | place: USA: Wyoming | collected 2017-08-01 | reverse complement strand
CAAGACATTGAACGATGTCTTTATTGAAGCTGTGGAGAAAGCCACACTAGAAGGCACTCTGAGAGCTACTATGGTGCACCCTCTTACAAGATTCAACCCTGGCACAAATCTAGGTGGCTATCTGCCTTACGTTGAATATAAACTCGCATCGACGGATTACATTGAACTGACGACTGTTCTGAAGGGTGGAGGTTCTGAGTTGTTCCTTGCAGTGCCGTATAGAACTTTACTTCTCGCGGACGGTCTTCAAGGTTTCAAAAAATTCGTTATAGACTCCACAATATCTGCAACTTTGGATGGAAAGACTTGCCCGCCCAACATCGTCGGTATATGCCTCGGGGGTTTTCCAGATCTATGTATTAAATTGGCAAAACAGGCAGCGGTATTAAGACCAATCGGAGACCGCCATCCAGACAAAGAGATAGCAGGATTGGAAGAGCAACTTTTGAAGGCAATAAACGCAACAGGGATCGGTCCTATGGGTTGCTCTGGGAGGACAACGGCCTTTGATGTTCACATGGAATGTGCCTTTACGCATACTCTAGCCATGCCTGTGGCAGTGAGTCTTCAGTGCTCAATTAGCAGAAGAGCAACGGTTAGAATCTATTCCAATGGCGAAATCGAGGAGAGAAGCTTTCCTCAATGGTTCGAGAGGTGAAAATCTGAATATTCGATTGCAAACTCCACTGTCTCATCGCGACATAATAGGACTGAACCTTTGTGACCTGGTTTTTTTCGATGGTTTTCTATACACTTGCAGAGGATTATTCCATAGGCGAGTGATAGATGAGCACACAAGACCCCCTTTGAATTTGAAAAATTTGAATGTGATGTTTCACACTGGACCAGTGGTTGTGGGAGAGAAAGGAAAATGGAGAATTATCAGTATGCAACCGACGACAAGCAATAGGTTTGAAAAATGGGGCGCAAAAATAGTGAAGCAGCTAGATATCAGAGCCATCATTGGAAAAGGAACGATGGGAGAGAAAACTGCTGAGGCAATGAGGAAGTATGGTTGTGTGCACCTCTCAGCGGTAGGCATCGCTGGCACATTGCTTGCCACAAAGGCAACGGTTGAAGCAGTATATTGGTTAGGGAAGCTTGGACCTATTGAAGCCCTATGGATTTTGAACGTTAAAAACTTTGGGCCATTCTTCGTGGACATCGACGCAAGAGGAAATCGCTATTTCAAAGAAATACACGAAAAAGTTGAGAAACAGCGTAATGCGATCTATAATGAAATTGGGATACAAAAGGATTTCATTTACTCGACTCTATGAACGTGGTACGACCCATTTTGGCAAATTGGATGGTGACACAATTGGCAAAACTCTTGCATTTTGTGCACCTATACATTCATCTCAATGATTCTTTTTCCGCTTATCACTTCACGAAAACGATCTTGGGCATCTATCAACATGTTTCTCTCAAAAAAGGCACCAGTTTATCATCATGATAACCAATAATCACAATGAGTGGGCTCGCTCACACTATTCTCATGTGTTTTTTAATGATCCTGAGCGCTTTGTTAGGCGCGATCCCAGCAAGTAGTCCTACTGCATAAAGGATGTACTTCTCATCTATGTAGAAGCAAGGTCGTTTTGGTTTGAGCAGAAAGGATTTTCTTTCATCGAACAAAATCTTTTCTAGTAGCTTCTGGGGGTTTCGACTATGGAGTATAGGCCCGCCTGTTCCGACCACATATCTAACCTCAGTCAGGTCCTTCCCGTATTGCAGGCAAACCTCCCCAACAACGGTAGGCACGACTTCGAGTTTCCCTGCATGCCTCTCCATTGCCAGCTCAATAGCGGTAGAGGCTAGGCCCTCGTCGAGGGCGAATTCCTCTGCAGAGATCGGTAGCTTCTCTGGATGCGCAACCAATTCTCTAACGGCGTGTTGCAGATCCATGCTCGATAATCCTGCGTTTTTCAACACCTTCTCTTCGCCTGAGACCTCTAACAACGAGAGGGCACTATGTCTTACACCAAGATCCCCTTCCACCGTCCTTTTTGCAAAGGGTTCCTGCAGACTTTTGAAAATTGCAGGTCGCGTTGGCATTCCTTTGCATATCGAATGCACGTTTGTTGTAGCCCCCCCAACTTCCACAACAACCAGATCACCAATCCCTTCTTCCTCTTTTGTCCCCTCAGCGAGCAATTTCGAGGCCTCCAACACTGCCATTGGGGTGGGCATAATTACGCTATCCACCTGTTCCTTGACCTTTTCTATACCTTTGGCCACTACGATCTTCTCCACAAAGATTTCTCTTAGTAATGAACGCACTGGTTCGACGCAAAGCTTACCCAATTCAGGCATAACGTTTTCCGTTACCCTCACATCAGATTTACCTGCTGACCTAAGGATGGACTCTGCCTCATAAGCGACGGCTTTGTTTCCTGCAATCACAAAAGGAGAGTCCAATTTCGATTTAGCTAGCCTCATAGCATTGCAAGTTATTGTCTTTTCGTCTCCTCCGTCTGTACCTCCAGAAAGCAGAATGATGTCAGGAGACAAACGCTCCAGTTCTTCCAGCTCTCTGCAACTGAGCATGTATGAGTATGAGGCAACGATTCTGGCTCCGGCCCCGAGGGCTGCGCGTCTTGCAGCTTCAACTGAAAGGTCAGGAACTAGCCCAATCACAGCCATGCGAAGACCGCCGCCAGCACTGCTACATGCAAAACTGTAGTCAAAATCCAAATTACCAACATTGCTCTTTAGTATTCGAACAGCTTCTTGGAGTCCGATCGTGACATCAGTCTTCAAAGTAGTGGGATATTGAGCTGTGGCCATCACATCCTCTTTTTCTAAGTCTATAGCAGCTACCTTTGTAAAAGTGCTACCTATGTCTACTAACAACGTTGCCTTCATGTATAACCCTCAAATATGTATCGTTAGCGCGCGCTAGTATAAGCAATATCTGCAGACCCTTAAGCATGCGCGTAGTTTTCGACGTAGGCAAATGTGGTTGCAAGGAAGGTTGAAGGACTGGAGAGAATAGCGCGCGCGGTCGATCAGATGTCCGATGACTGGCAACATACGTCCTAAGACCGCAGTCACGATAAAACCAGCAGAAGCTCTGAGCCAAAGATGACCGGAGGTCTCCTAGAGTGACACCCTGTCCTATTTTGATCTGAATGCAATAAGAATTTGCCCTCTTCTGCGAATACGCGTTTTTCGGCGGAGTATGAAATAATTGAATCATGTCAAATCTTATATGAGTGACCGCTAGAATAGAAATGTGTCTTGCTTTGGCTTTGTTGGATTGTGTGTTGAATGAGGAAGACGATATTCAAGAAGCTTGAAGCTCAGGGCTTAATCGCGAACTACAATCATCTGAGGAAGAATCTGCCTCCGAAGCTTCCTGACAGGGTTTTTGTTTGGGACGAAACGATGAGGGAAGGGGCTCAGGCTCCAGCTGTTTTTCTAACCTACGTTGAAAAGGTCAAACTAGCAAAAATGATGGATGAGATGGGCGTGTCCATCATAACTGTCGGTTTCCCCGCCTTTTCTGAAGAAGAAAAGAGCACGGTCAAGAAGATTGCAAATGAAGGTTTTCAGCAAGCAAGCCTTGCGGCCTCAGCCCGTGCAGTCAAGAGCGACGTGGACACGTGCCTCGATTGCGGCATAGGCGAGATCGCAATATTCACACCTTTCAACGGGCTGAACCTTCAGTACAACCTCAAGATGAGCAGGGATCAAGCTCTGCAGAAGACCGTGGAGTCCATCGAATACGCTAAAAAGCACGGGGTAAAAGTGGATTTTGTTTTGGAAGACGGTTCAAGAACACCCTTACAGGATATTCTTCAGATTTTTACGGCAGCAGTAAAAGCCAAGGCCGACCGCCTTGTGATTGGAGACACTGTCGGGTTCATGAGACCTTTGTCGATGCGGTATCTAATCTCTCACGTCAGAGATGCCCTGTCGGAGTCACTCAAAAAGGGCGTTCCGCTCTCGGTTCATTGTCACAACGATTTCGGCTTGGCGACAGCGAATACCTTGGCTGCGGTTGAGGAAGGCGTAACTTATGTGCAGACATGTATCGCAGGTTTCGGCGAACGATCAGGCTGTGCACCGCTGGAGGAAGTCTGTACGGCGCTGGAATTGCTTTATGACGTGGACACTGGTGTGGATTTGGACAAACTGTACAGACTTTCGCAGTTGGCGGAGAAAACTTTTGCCTTACCAGTTCAGTTTCACAAGCCGATAATCGGCGAGAACGCTTTTGCCTACGAAGTAGATGAGCACGTTAAAGCCATGCTTGCTAATCCCATGACCTACGAACCGTTTCCGCCAGAAATAGTTGGAAGAGAAACCATGTTCTATCTTGGCCGGCAAACTGGAAAGAACTTGGTCGAAAACCGTCTCGCCCAAGCCGAAATCAAGGCCAGTTCGATGCAGATAGAAGAGATCGTTAAAAGGATAAAAAGCACGCATGAAAGTTTGGACAAGGGAGAAGCGCAGATGACGTTTTATCAGATAAAGAGGTTACTAAGGGATCTTCGAAAGGGTTTGACGGAAGAAGAGTTCTGGAAAATAGTTGAGCAAGTCACAAAACAGAAGCCGAAGCTTCCGTCGGCCGAAACGGCTCCTCCTACCTAGTTCTTGTTAAGTAAACATAACGCGATCGATCGATCTAATTGCTATGTTCCAAGATACAATGACGTGGTCTTGTTAGAAAGATATTGTCATTGTATTTGATTTCATGCGTCAAACCAGACAGAGGATTATTCCACAAAACTCATATTCTAAACCGTTCTTATGCTTTGACGCGTAATGTATAAGAGAATGGAAAGATGAAGAAACTGGTACCACTGGTAGTAACGTTGGTTCTTCTGACCTCAATGTTTCTAGCGGTTGCAAAGGTAAATGCAAACGTGCCTAATCTGCCAGACTTGGGCGGTAAACTGGACACCGCGATCAAAGACGAGATCGATCGACCGATCGACGTTCATTTTCTTGAAAACGTTACGCCCAGCACGATAACGTGTAACCGCTCTCCGGCCCAAATAATTCTAGGGGAATACGTCACCATCTCTGGCTCAATTGATCCGACTCAGGAGGGGGTTGAGGTCACGCTGAACTATACAAAACCTGACAACTCTGTAATGACGAGAGCCGTCATTTCAGGGATTGATGGCTCTTTCAGCGACACCATTGCGCCTGATGTAGCTGGCATGTGGCATGTGAGCTCTTGGTGGGGCGGCAACGCAGATTACATGGAAGCTAAAAGCCCCTCAACAAAGTTCCTAGTGAGTGCCGTAACGGATGCCACGGTGAGAATAGGCAAAAGCCGAACACTCTCTGACTATTTCGATTCTCCAGGCTCATATGTTTGGCCGATGGGTGGAAACTTGGTCTACAACGAATCTATCAGTTGCCCGGCAGAGATTAATTATACGATGAAAAGCGTCAGTTGTTGGTACCAAACGTCTTTTGGCATACCGGGAGCCATCACGTCATTCAACATAACATACCTGGTAGAAGCCTTTACCGAGACCCCCGAAGGCATATACGAAGCCGAAGTCATGTATGACATTTATACGCACTTTTTGTTTACAAATACATTTCTCTTTTCATACAAGATTAAACTGGAGGTAAATGCGGTGACCAAATATGGGTCTTCTATTTCTCTTACAACCGTTCCGCGCAGCATTCGCTTAGGCGAAAACCTTTCCATTTCAGGCTCCATCACTTCTGAAGGAGGAATGACAGTTGTTGGAGTGGAAGTGCCCATCACCTATGGAAAACCCGACGGATCAGCGTTCACAAGAGTATCAAATACGTTGTCAAACGGATCGTTCAACGATTCGCTTATGCCTGACATGCCTGGTTCATGGAGGGTTGACGCCACATGGATAGGCGACGAAGATCACAATGGGGCTGTCAGCCCTAGCATCTCCTTTAACGTTTTTAGCGATTTGATCCATACAATATTGTGGGAAAACAAAACGTACAATGTGCGAACGACAAGTAATTCAACACTCCAAAATCTTGCATTCAACCAGCCGCTTATGCAAATAAGTTTCGATGTTGATGGGCCGTCTGGCACAGAAGGCTTTTGTAACGTAACTGTACCGAAAACTCTTTTGCATGGTGATTCATGGACAATTACCATAGATGATGCGGTAATAACCGATTTTGCGGAAACAGAAAACGTGACACATTCATCATTATACTTCACTTATGCCCACACCAGTGCTCTTCACGCTGTTATCCAAGGGGCCTGGGTGGTTCCAGAGTTTCCATCAATAATGATTCTAATATTGTCTATAGCTTATTCCTTGTTCGGAACATTCATTGTTAAAAGGAAACTCTATAGAAACTCCAAATCTTCTTAATGTTTGCTGCACCTCTGAAATCTTGATTGATCGATCTATCCATAATCTTAAATGGTTCACTGAGAATCCAGACGTAATGTACCTATGCCAGAAGTATCTGGATGAACTCGAGAGATTTGTGGCTGAAGCGGAAAATCTCGCAAGAGGAGACAAGTCATAAGTGAACACCGCAACGAAGTCCTTCAAAAAGACTCTATCGATCGATGATGAATCCATAGGTCAATCTGTTCGGGACATGTCTTTTATACAATGAAGCTGTCACTGAAGGCAAGCTAGCCTCAACCTCTGCGTGGGAGAAATATGAAATTCTATGAAACAAAGGAAGGTTTGATTCTGGAAGTCTTTGTGAAGCCGAAGTCCAAAGAGTTCAAAATTGTAGTGGAAAGAGAAGACATTGTGGTTTATTGCAGGGCAGAGCCTGTTAGGGGGAAGGTTAACAAAGAAATAGTCAATGAGCTTTCAAGGCGTTTTCACAAGAGAGTGGAGGTCATCTCTGGGTTCACATCAAGACAAAAGAAGTTACTGATAGAAGACGCCATGAAGAATGAAGTCGAAGATGCTTTAGCGCAGAAATAGCTGTCTTACTGATCGATCCATTTGATTGAACTTTGGGGTCACAAGAACGAAGATTCTGTGCGAGAAATCCATAGTTATCGTCATGGTCAAAGTAAACGCGTGTTTATTTAGTTCTTGGTATGTAGATTCCTGTGGGGTCTATTGCCCTTAGAATCGATAGCTCTTCGCATGTCGGAAATTCAGTCGTTGGAACGTTCTTGGGCACGATCAAATCGAAACCTGTGTTCTCTATAACTTGCTGTGCCGAAATGCTTGGGTGAACCGTGGCTAGTCTCATGCGTTTTGTGCGAGGATCAAAGTCCATTTGACAAAGGTTAGTGACAACGAGTGAAGGTCCGCCACCGAGTAGGCCTGCTTTTTCACGAGATCCTGGTCCGTCAAGGAAGCCTGGACTTGTCAAATAGTCCAGTTTTGTCACCATTTTTCTCTTCTCGTGTGTCATGATGATTATGACGCGTTTGGCTGATGAGGCTATGTCGTTTCCTCCTCCGCTTCCTGGCAGTTTGACTGAGGGCTTCTCGAAGCTTCCTATGTAGCTGGTGTTGATGTTTCCGTGTGCGTCAATCTGTGCTGCACCCAAGAACCCTACGTCAACGTGCCCTCCTTGCAGCATGAGCCCTAACGTCTCGATCAAGCCGATAGCCCCTGACGCACGGTAGCCCAGCCTGGAATCGGCTATTGACAGGGCAATGTCTTTCGCGTTTGAATCTATGGATCCGGCTTCAAAGACAATTTTTGCTCCTGGCGCGTGCGTTCTCTTGGCAAGCAAAGCAGCAATCATGGGTAGACCAGTGCCGATGAAAACAACTTCGCCGTTCTTTATTTCCCTTGAGCCGCAAACGGCCATAAGCTCTAACGTTGAAAACTCTTCGGGTTTTGCGATCTTGGTCAATTCTACACTTCCTCCCCCTTAGTAGGCAAATGGTTTCTTGGCTCTGAGTCTCATCAGCCGTTCGATGCCTATTTTCTTCAAGAATTCCATGCGGTCGTTCAAGCCAGTTATGTATTCCTCGCAGTATTTCTGCCACCCTTCTTCAGTTTTGCATTGATCGTAATACATGCGCACATGTTCCATGTCGTAGTCATAGTAGTTGTACACCATCATCGGGTAGGAACCCCACGGGCACTCAACAACGTGCGTCACGTAAATGTTAGGGATGATAGTTTGATCTGGTTGGGAACGTATGAACTCGCCGTCAACGATTTCTTCAGCCAGCACGATGACCTTCTTGCCGGCCCTGGCACCTTCCATATCTTCGCCCTTGATGCCATCTATCTGGGCGTTTCCCTCTTTGTCGACGCGTGAAGCGTGAACGATACTGAAGTCTGGGCGAACGGACGGAACCAGAACGACTTTTTCTCCATCGAACGGACTTTCAATCACCACTGTCTTTTTGGGTCTGAACCTTGTTTTTGCAATGAGGTCTGTGCCCAGCATGCTTTTCAGAGGCATGAACGGCACACCCAGCGCGCCTCCTAAGAAGCGAAGAGCCATTGCCAAGTTTGAGTAATCTTCGATTTCTATCACGCCTTCGCGGATTCTCCTCTGAATGTTAGGAACCAAGCCTATGCCTTCAATCGCGTAGAATGCTATTTCAAAACGGGAAACAACTCTTGCGCCTGAGAGTATGTCGATGTCCATTTCTGAACCACACGTGTAGATAGTCAAGTTCCGTTTGTTTTGTCGCACGAGTTCATGGGCGAAAGCCATGGGCGGACGTTGGAAACCGAAGCCCCCCCAGAAAAGATGCGCGCCGTCTGGAACCAGCTTTACGGCTTCCTTAAGGTCTATTCTCTTGTCTTCAACAGATGCTTCCACCAAATCCTGCACCAACCAAACAGAGTGCATTAACGCCTACCTACACATAGGTTTTTCGACCTAAATCCTCAAAAACCTGCTTCTGTATTTCTAGAAGCTCTGTTCTCGTCAGTTCTCTTGGATAATTGTATATAGGCCCAGTTGGTTTTTCGTTATAGTACGGTCGGTTGCAGTTTGGGCAGCCAGAAGTCAGAAAAGGCACTCCTGTTTGAATCATAAGCATCAACCGCTCTTTTTCAACGCCGAAATCAACAAGCCGTCCATCAAAGCAGAAAGTCATGTTCTCATATCTTGCAATTCCGTGTAGAATCAGATGTCTCGCCACCTGTATTCGTCTGTAGTTTCGAAGCGGTGGCTGTGCCTTAGCCTGAAGGGCTGTTCCTAAGACTGGTGTGAAGGCAAACATCGCCGGGAGAACGCTCATGTCCACGCATTTTTGAACAGTTTCGACCATTTCTCTTTCAGTCTCGCCGAGACCAACAATCAAATGGGTGCTGACCTTGCCTTTGCCAAAAGCCTTGACAGCCTCGTTCAGCAAATCAAACTGTTTCTCCCACCTATAAGGCCCTTCTGCACAAGAGCCTTTAGTCCTCTCAAAGATCTCTTCTGTAGCTGCGTCTAGCGGTATTGCTATCCTTTCAGCTCCCGCATCGGCCAGTTGCCTTATGTTTTTGCAGGTCGGAGGCTGACAGGAAACTGAAATAGACACCTTGGAACGCGAGCACACTGTTCTTACAATGGCCTCTAGGTCGGTGAAAACTTCCGGGTAGTTAAGGGCTTGTATGCAGACGCGTTTTACGCGGCCATCTTTGACGGCTCCTTCTATTCCGTCGAGCACGGACATTGTCGAATAGACAGGCCATGAGACCCTTGAAAGCATGTCAGTTTTGCTTTCGCTCTTCTTGGCTTGTGCACAGAAAGCACAATTTGCTGTACACTTGCCATGTGTATACGTCATCAGATAAGCAGTCGTGGGTAAAGCATCAATTTTCGCTTCTTGAATTCCCAGCACGACCGCGGTGCCGGCTGAAACACGGATTTGCTGGGGCAAGCCTGCGCCAAAACTCCTATTGGTCATACTCTTCCACGGTACACGCTGGTTTTCAGATTATCACTGCAGATGAACACAAGCTCCATTGCAGGTTAAAAAGTTTTCATGACGCTGAAAGAAAAGGGAGGTTAGGTTTAAATAACCTGCACGGCGCTTGGTCAGACATATTGCCTTGAAGGAGCTTCTCGGCTGAAGTGCCAGTTGAAGATATGACATGCGAGGAGATTGATCAATTCCTTACGTGCGCAAGAGTGGGCAGGCTCGCGATAACTGTGGGAGGCAAGCCGTACGTAGTTCCAGTTGGATACGCTTATGCGGATGGAAAGATATTCTTCCACACTTGCAGTAACGGCTTGAAGATGAACAGTCTGAGAGAAAGTTCGGATGTCTGCTTTGAAGTGGATGAGAGCCTTTCTGATGCGACGATGTTCAAGAGCGTAGTGTTATCCGGCAGCGCAGAGATCATCGATGACAGAGAGAGAATGATTCCCTATCTACAGAAACTCATCGATAAGTATCGTGTTCCAGTAGGTTTCGACGAGTACATGAGTAGGCCTGGAAGAAACTGTGAGAAAGAGCTGAATGCTGTGAGAATCTGCCTGGTAACACCAAGGAAGATTACGGGCAGAAAGATGGTGCCGAAGTACGGTGGTGTTTCCTCAACCTGAAACGATCTTTTTCCGTGGGCTGGGCAAGGTGGGGAAGAGGCTTGAGAGATCCAGTTGTGCCTCTACCAGAATCTGCTTTGAAAATACATTGAATAGATACGCGTTTTCGCTGAGGATTCAGAATTCGCAAACGATTTATCCGTAGTAGATGAGACCGGAAGCCAAGGTGCTCAACTGTGCGTATTTCGAAGATGGAAAGATACGAGGCTATTCTTGAATCTTTGGTAACGAAGCCTCTCGGCGTCGATCGCATAGGGTACGAGACAAACATGGACTGTACCGCCGTTAATCAACATTTGAATTTTCTAGTGCAGAATGGGTTGGTTGAAGAAAGGGTTCAGGGAAGCAAGATGCTTTATGCGCTGACTGAAAGGGGTATGACGGTGTTTAAGACTCTTGACTTTCAGAAGTATCTTAAGAGAATCTCAGGCACTGTCAGAGAAATAGATGAAGCCATGCAGACCGTACGAGACATATCTGAGGAAGAGGAAGAAAAGGAAAAGTATTAAGCAATAGGGACCGAAGACCTAAGAGAGAACGATGAAGCAGCTTTCACCCGAAGCCATATTGAGCATAAGCGAGAAAGAGTTCCTAGACGCTTTGGACGAAGGTTTGTTACTTTCTAACAGGGAAAAAATTCGTTTCTATGCTCCAAGCTTCATGTACTATAAAACAAGCCATTATTGTTCCTCACCCGAGGACTTTCCAACGATCTCTATTACTGGCAGGAGCTGTGGATTAGGGTGCAAACACTGTGGTGGACTGGTTCTTGACACCATGTATCCGGCTTTAACGCCTGAGAGACTGTACAATTTATGCGTTCGACTTAAACGCAAGGGCGCCTTGGGCTGCTTGATAAGTGGAGGATGTCTACCTGACGGCTCTGTGCCCGTCAACAGATTTCTAGATGCATTTGAAAAGATCAAACGTGAGCTAGATCTGACGGTTTTTGTTCACACTGGCATTATCAACTCAGGCACGGCTGAAGCGTTAAACAAAGCAAGAGTCGACGCCGCTTTAATAGACATCATCGGCTCAGACGAAACGATAAACGAAATCTGTAAGCTAAACACAAAAGTCGAGGACTACTCAAATTCATTACGAGCTCTACATGAAAGCGGAGTACCCTTCATACCGCATGTCGTTGTCGGGCTTCACTATGGAAAACTCAAAGGCGAAATGCATGCTCTTGAAATGATATCCCAGTACAAGGCCTCTGCGTTGGTCATAATCGCCTTCATGCCAATACGTGGGACGGAAATGGAAAACGTTGAACCGTCCAAGCCCTCTGAAATAGCCAGAGTCACGGCGGCCGCGAGGTTAATGTTTCCTGAAACGCCATTAGTCCTTGGGTGTATGCGGCCGAAAGGTAAACATCGAGCAAAAACAGATATCTTGGCCATAAAAGCCGGGGTCGACGCCATTGCTTTTCCATCGGAAGACGCAGTGAGATACGCTGAAGACCGAGGTTGCAGGGTGACCTATTCTTCACTTTGTTGTTCGCAAATCTATGTGGACATCAGGTCCTAGTCTACTTTTCATGCACAGCGACGACAGCGGTCATCGCAGCAAACTCTACGAGAGTTGCGGCGAGGAAAACCTGCAAAATCAGTCCTTGAGCCATGAAGAAGGTCACGACAGCTGCAATAATCGGAATGAGGACTAATGCAAAGCCGGGAATGAAGATTAGAATGTACGTGGAAAGCCGTGAGTAGATGTTGCCAACGGCAAAGCCTTCTTTCCAGAACTTGTTTGTGAGAATCGTCAGCTCAAGCATAATCGCTGCTGCGATTGCGAATGTGTTGATGACGCCGAATGTCAGAATGAAAGAATAATCTCTTCTCTGATAAATGGCAACGAGAGAGAGAACCATCAAGGAGATAATGTACGTAACTGTTGACAACAGGGTCTTGGCAGAGATCAACGTTCTCTTTTTCATCGGGAGACTTCTCGTGTAGAGGGAAGCTAGGCCTTCTATCGAAAGCAGTGTTGGCGGAAGCAAAAGCGTGATCATGGATATTCCGGTGAGAAGGCCTAGTGCCGAATTT
>Ga0315268_10006422_pt1 | contig 12501 bp, 13 predicted proteins | sample C1_top_MG_FD_204535 | JGI IMG/M metagenome (GOLD analysis project Ga0315268, IMG submission 204535) | Sediment microbial communities from Yellowstone Lake, YNP, Wyoming, USA - C1_top | ecosystem: Environmental > Aquatic > Freshwater > Lake > Sediment | place: USA: Wyoming | collected 2017-08-01 | reverse complement strand
CTCGGCGAAAGGGAGCATGCCGTAGTTCGCCAGCACAAAGTCCAGGATCTTCAAGGACTGCCTCATCCTGATGTTCGCAGGCATATAGATGGAAAATATCTCGACCTGCTCCTGGTCCTCCACATAGCCTTTGCCGGATGTTGCGAACGGCTCGACAGCGAATATGTCCCCTTCCAAAAACTTGTATGGGTCGTTTGTCTTGATGTTCGGGATCTCCACGCCTGCATGGAGCTGGTTGGATTTTATCATGTGGCCGGCGAGATTCGATATCGGCTTGAAGCCGTAGCCCTTGATCGTCTCTTCGATAAGCCCGCCGACATCTCCGACAGCGACACCGGGCTTGATCATCTGAATGGCTTTTTCGAGCGCATCCTCGGACGCCTTGACAAGCTTCTCGTTCTCCCCGCTCATATCCACAGTGTACGCAGTATCTGAAAGCGCGCCGTTCACATCAACGCCAAGGTCGATCTTGATGACGTCCTTTTCGCCGAGGCTGACCTCGGAGCCGAACTCAGGCGTATAATGCGCGGCTATGTCGTTTATGGAAGTGTTCACCGGAAATGCCGGAAAGGCGTCTTCCTCGAAGATCATCTGCTCTATGGTCTCCGCGATATCCAGGAGCGATTCGCCTGACATTATCAGGCGCTTGCTATCTTCGCGCACCTTGGAAGCGATCTTGCCTGCACGCCTAAAATTCTCCAACTCGGCCTCATCCATACGAAAACCCTAGCTAATCCATGGTGTGCCGTTCTTTTAATAATGATCGCCCCTGCCCTCTTCCAATCCGTTCGAAACCATCTATCTTATAGTACTAAGCAGCAGGCAGGAAGAGGTATTTCAGTTCCTCCCGGTATCTTAGAAGATGGTACTCTCGTATGTGTCTTCCGAACCTTGATTTTATGTCTGCAAGTATGGATGCGAGCTCTTCCCCGCTGCGAACCTGCACCTCGAATTCCAGATCCCATCCGCCTATGAGCTCATTATAGTATATGGCGTTCGGACTTGTGCGGACGTAGGTCCTAAAGCGCTTATAGACCTCCGGTGCAAGCTCCTGCAGCGAGAAATGAATCTTGTAGTACAGGATGCCGAGCTTTTCCAGGTCAAAAAGGGTCCGGTAGCCGGCTATTACGCCCTTTTCCTCAAGAAGTGCGATGCGCCTGACCACGCTTTTTGGGACGAGCCCAACCCTGCGCGCAATCTCCACCGTTGGTATCCGTGCATCGGCTGCAAGCAGCCGCATTATGCTCCAGTCCACTTCGTCTGTTTTCTGCATTTGCCCTGTGGAAATGAACGCCACTCCTGTCCCCTCCCGTTCACGCCCGACGAAGTAGTCCCGGTGATAATAGTCTACTGAGGTGAAGATGGAGAGCCGGTGGCCACCGATATTGTTGCCATAGCGCATGAAGAACTCCTCCCAAAGGCGTGCGAACCTGTTCACCTCCCTGCAGGCAACCCACACAAAAAGGTCATAATCCCCCTCAGCCCTGAAGACAGCCTGCACGATGTCGCTGGCCATGAAAAACTCCGCCATCTCTTTCTCCAGCAGCGGCGAAGCGCCCCTGAACTTGATGAGAAGGCGGTAGGAGACATAGCCCAGGGCGCCCACATTGAAAACAGTGTGGAACTGCTTTATCACGCCGCTTGCGATCAGGCGTTTCACCCGATAGTTCGTCACTTCCTTGCTCAGCCCTACCATTTTTGCGAGCCTGCTGACGCTTAGCCTCGAGTTCTTGTCCAGTTCAAGCAGGATTTTCCTGTCTTTCAGATCTAAATCTTCTAATCTTTTTATATTATTATCCTCGTTTTTGGTTTTTTCTTCTGACATAATTTATAATAAGGGATATCCGGGTTTAAAAAAAGTCCTTTTTGGTGAAAACAAAGGCAAGCCATTTATTATACATCGTTTACCACAATTAAAGATGGTAATGGACTATGGCAGGAACTTATCACGCTGAAAAGGAAAGGAAAATGGACGTCAGTTCGCCGCAAGCGCAGAAACTGATTAGCGATGCGAAAGCCGTGTTCGCGTCTTTTGCCGCCAGGCATTCCGGACTTTTCGACCTTGGCGACGAGCAGAAAATCAAGACTGCATATACGTTTGCAGAAAAAGAGGGCATCTTCGAAAAGGCGAAGGATACGCGGGAACTCTTCTTCGGCAAGGATATGACCATCTACGGAGTGGACTACCTCTCTGACAAATGCATCTCTGGATGCAAATACTGCTCGGGCGCTTCCAACCACAACTTCAAGCGCAGGTCGCTTTCACTGCCGGAATTCGAAAAAGATGTCGATTATGTGATTATGGACGGGCACAGGCACATCTGCCTCCTTGCTGGCGACCACCCGGAGTGGGGAGCCGGGAAGATCGCAGCCTATGTTTCGCTGCTTGCCGGGATTGGTACCGAGGAGATAATACTCAACATTCCGTCCCAAACCGCTGCCAGCTTTCGCATCCTACGGGAAGCTGCACCAGATACGAGCATGCAGTTTCGGGTTTTTCAGGAGACCTACAACCGTGCAGTATACGAAGAGATGCACCCCTGGGGGCCAAAAAAGGATTTCGATTCCAGATTTTTCTCCCAGGCCCGGGCTCTTGAAGCCGGATTCGACAATGTCGGTCTTGGCTTTCTCACCGGACTGCACAGGTATCCTATAGAGGAGCTGGAAGCGATAGCCGCGCACGCGGACCTTATCCACGCCCAGTTTGGCAGATGGCCGGCAAGAATCGCGCTCCCAGCGGCGAACCAATATGGAGATGATCGGCTCGGGATTCCATATCTGATGCCCAGATGGAACGATCCTGAGAACCGGAGCAAGGGCGTTTATGGCGCGTATGCAATGGCTACCAGCCTCTTGTATGCGCTTGCGCGTCTGGCTCTCCCGCATATCTCGATTGTCGCGAGCGAACGCGACCCGCCAGAGCTTCTGAATGGCCTCTTCAGATTTGCGACCAACTGCACCATGAACGTGCAGGCCGGGGTTGGAAAGAACACCGATGCGATGGAAGGGCAGGTTAACTGCCGCCCCCATTTCGAGCAGGCCACCACGTTCCCGCAGAAACCTGAGGAAATGAAGCGGCTGGTGGAAACCGCTGGCTACGATCTGGTCCGCTGAAGCGCGAACCGCTGCCACGCCCGATGCCGTTTCCGTCAGTATTATATCCAACACCCGCCCCATACCATAACGCATATGCAGAGCGTAGCGGATCTGGTCAGGGAACGGTTCGGCGAGCTTACGCCCATACAAAAACTCGCCATGCCCAAAGTCCTCTCAGGCCAGAATGTCCTCATCCTTGCGCCCACGGGCTCTGGCAAAACGGAAAGCGCGCTACTCCCGATACTCGAAAAAATAAAACAAAAAGAGTCTTCGGGCGAGGCGAAAGAAGCAGGGATTTGCGCGCTTTACATAACCCCGCTCCGTGCGCTTTCGCGCGACCTGAAAGAGCGCTTCGGATGGTGGTGCGAGCGCCTCGACATCACGCATGACATCCGCACAGGCGACACCACGCTCGCAGAGAGGGCGAAGCACAGGAAAAGCCCTCCGAAGATACTTCTCACAACAGTGGAATCGCTTCAGGCGCTCATGCTTGGCCGGGTGATGCGCAGGCATCTAACCACGATAGAATTCGTGATCGTGGACGAGATACACGACATCCTGGACAACAAGCGCGGAGCGCAATTATCCATGGGCTTAGAGCGCCTTGAAGAGATCGCAAAGTTCCAGAGGATCGGCATCAGCGCCACAGTAGCCAACGAGCAGGAAGCGGCCAAGCTCCTTTTCGGCGAGCGCGAATTTGCAGTATGCGAAAGCGGGAAAAACCGGACCATGGATGTTTCTGTGGAGCACATCTTCAATGAGAAAAGGACAGAGCGCATCAAGGAGCTCTCAGGAAAAGAGCGCTCATTGATTTTTGTCAATACACGGAGCACGGCCGAGGAGCTGGGCGCGAGCCTGATCAAATCCGGCGCCCCGATCGGCATCCACCATGGCTCGCTGGCCAAAGAGGTGCGCCTTAGCACTGAAGATCAGTTCAAGAGCGGAAAGCTCAATTCCATACTCAGCACATCATCGCTCGAGCTCGGGATAGATATCGGAGATGTGAGCCTTGTCATGCAGTACAATTCCCCGCACCAGGTTTTCCGCCTCATCCAGCGCGTCGGGCGGTCCGGCCACCGGCTCGAGAAAATCCCTAAAGGGATAATATTCCCCTCGGATTTCGACGACATGCTCGAGAGCGAAGTAATAATGGTCATGGCCAGGAACGGCTGGATGGAGGACAAGCGGGCAGAGCGGGGCGCATTGGATGTGATCGCCCACCAGCTTGTAGGGCTATGCCTGGATTTCGGGATGATGGATCTTGCAAAGGCGCATTCCATACTCTCCCGCTCCTATGCGTACGGCATAACATATGACAAGCTCAGGCTTGTGGCGCTCCAGCTTTTCGCCGAGGGCATATTGTTTTTCGATGAAGATGGCAAGGGGATATCAGTCAGGACGATGAGCCGGGCGCGCGAATACTATTACACCTTTTTGAGCACGATCCCAAAGACCAAGCGCTTCATGATGAAAGACATAACCTCCAACCGGGTGATATCCAGCCTTGATGAGGAGTTTGTCGTCAATCTGGATGCAGGCGCGAGTTTTCTCTCCCATGGCGTGCCCTGGCGCGTGGTGGATATCACAGAAAGCGAGGTGCTCGCAGAGCCGACATCTGCAACAGATATCATGGTGCCATCCTGGACCGGGGAAGACATCCCTGTGTCTTTTGAAGTAGCGCAGGAAGTCGGAAGGATGAGGGGTGTGAAGAAGGACGTCTCTCCGCTTCCTGACGAGAAGACAGTTGTGATCGAAGTGGTCACCGATCTGATCGTGATACATGCGTGCTTCGGGAGCAGGGTGAACGACGCGCTGTCCCGCATCTTTTCCAAGCGGTTATCGAAGCTTATCGGAGAGAGCGTGATCGCTGTCTCAGACCCATACCGCATCCTGGTGAAGCTCCCGTTCCCGGTAAAAGAAGAGCATATCCTCCGCTCTTTCAAGGAGATGAGAGATGTGCGGGGCCCGCTCGAAGAAGCATTGGAGAATTCGCCTCTGCTTCGCTTCAAGTTCCTGCATGTCGGGAGGATGTTCGGGCTCCTCTCAGTGGATGCGAACATCGGGAGCAGGTTCATCCATGCAATGCGCCATTCAGTTGTCTATGAAGAGGCGCTCCGCTCGATATTTTTCAGATATTTCGAAGTGGAGCGCACAGAAAAACTGCTCGTCTCGATAAAAACCGGAAAAATCGCGCTCGTCGTGGATGTGCGCAAAAAACCGAGTTTCTTCGCATCTGTCGGATTGGAGCGCGTATCCGGAGCCGAAGCGGTCGGAGCCTTCGAGCCGCGCGAGCGCATGGTTTCAGCGTTCAAGGAGAATGCGCTTTCAAAGACGCTCCGCCTGCGGTGCCTCAACTGCGATGCGAGCAGGTTCATGCATCTTGCCGGCGCGCCTGAAACGATCAAATGCCATAAATGCGATGCGAGCGCGATGGCGCTCCTGAACAAAGAAGGCGAAGCGATGCATGACCTGGAATTTTCCGCAGGGCTCATCCGAGCCTATGGGAAAAAGGCGCTCATCGCTCTCTCCACATACGGCATCGGCCCTTCCACGGCAGACCGCGTCTTAAAGCGCCTGCATCGCGACGAGCAGTCGTTCTATCTCGACCTGGTGGAAGCGCAGAAGAATTTCATCAAGAACAAGAAGTACTGGAAGCTTTCCTAGAACTATCCGCTGCCGGCGCTTTAATCCACTTTCGCCTTATGAAGCGCCGGCTTGGAGAATATCACAGCAAGCGTGAGCAGTGTGCCCGCGCCGACCTCCACCCACATGCCAAGGCCGGCAAGCACGCCTATGGCCGCAGTGACCCATATCGCGGCTGCGGTGGTCAGCCCTGCAGGTTTTCCAGCCCCATGCCTCCATATCACGCCCAGGCCGATGAATCCTATGCCTGCGATTATCTGGGCGATCACCGGGATCGGGGTCGCTGCCGCAGGATAATTCTCAATGAAGAAAGGCGATATCGCGATCACAGTGAATATCGTAGCACCAAGCGATATGAGAGCGAATGTCCTTGCCCCTGCAGCATAGCCCCTCCTTGAATATCCTATGGCAATGCCGATAACTGTCGAGGCCACATACCTCAGGATGATATCCATGTCGGTGAGCATGATGCTTTTTTGTGACAGAGATTTATAATCCTTCATTGAGCGGTTTTCCCTATTGATCGAGATGAAGACCAAGGCAATCAAGAAGGCGTTCCTCCGGCTTCCGGAAACACCCAGCTTCCGCAAAGCAGAGCCACTGCACGAATGCGCGCGCGTCCTTGGAGATAGGGAGCTCGCGCGGGCATTCAGCGTTCTCCATCCGATCCACGGCCAGGATCTGCTCAGCCGCTTCGAAAAGGCGCGGGCGGATCTGAGGTCGCGCTTCTCTGTCGATGCCAATGTTGTGGAGAAAAACCATCTCGGCCTCCGGTTCGAGGCAAGGCTTGAGCTGGTCACAGACCACAAGACGATCGATGATTCGCTGTTCGACCTTGTCGCCGGGATGGGCTTCGATCTTACGCTCAGCGAATCTCCGATCACGGGCGCTCTCGAGCGCAGATATATAGTCACCCCTGGAAGGCATTCCTCTCCAGACCTATCAAGCGCAGCGAGCGGGGCAGAGGATCTGCTTCGGCTCGCATCCATGCTTGTCCCAGAGCATGTCCCGCAAAAACTTCCGGACAACGTTGTCGATCTTGCCAAAGCGCGCCGGTCCAAGCCGCTCCATACCCAGACGCCGGAAGAAACAGAACTGAAGAAAGCGTCCTGATATTAATTTTTCCTTCCTATTCCATGCGTGTACAAACAGACGATCGTCGTGCGCGCTGATCTCCAGATGGGGAAGGGGAAGCTGGCCGCTCAGTCGAGCCACGCCTCGCTCTCAGCCTACAAAAAAGTCGCAAAGGCGCACCCTGACATCGCCAGAGCCTGGGAAGACGAAGGGCAGAAGAAGATCGTCCTGAAAGTAGGCAGTGAAAGCGAGCTACTCGATTTCTACAACAAAGGGAAGGCTGCAGGCATCCCCTGCGAGCTTATCAGGGACGCAGGCCATACGCAATTGGAGCCAGGGACGCTGACCTGCTTCGCCGCAGGTCCGTGGGACGAGGCAGAACTCGATGCGATATTCGGAAAACTGAAGCTGTTGTGATCCCTATGAAGGTATTCCTTTTCCATTGCTGGGGCGGGGACGGGAAGAGCTGCTGGAGCGGGTGGCTCTCAGACGAGCTGAAGAAGCAAGGGATAGAGGTTATCGCCCCTGATTTTCCAGACACAAACAATCCGAAGCTCGAAGCATGGCTCGCCAAAACCCGCGAGAACGTTCCGCGTTTCTCAGAAGGCTGGGTGCTGATCGGCCACTCGCTCGGATGCCCGACGATCCTGCGCCTGCTTGAATCATTCGAAGATGACGAGCGCGTGAAGGCGGTGATCCTGGTCGCTGCGTTCGCAGACGACCTGAAAATACCCCAGATCCAGAATTTCGTGGACAAAAAATTCGACTGGAACAAGATAAAATGGAAGAGCGATAAGTTCATCGTGATAAATTCAGACAACGACCCGTTCATACCGCTCAAAGAAGGCGAGCGCATCGCGAACCTTCTGAATGCAGAATTGATCATAGAGCATGGCGCAGGTCATATCAACGAGGGCGCGGGGTTCACAAAGTACGAACGTCTTCTGAAGATAATCGAGAAGCTCTAATCCTAAAAAAGACGAAATAATAAAAAATCAGAAAAGATGTATCACCCCGCCCGATTCTTTCGCATCCAAAAAATACCATTAAATAATATGCATAATATGGGTATGCGGTGAAGCTATGATGACCCGCGTGTTTTTTGCGATCTTTATCATGGCCGGCCTCATCGCAGCCGGCACAGCAATATCGTTGAAAGAGACTGATGTCTCCTCTCCTAAGATATTCGGCGGAAATCAGTCCAACGAGAGCATAAACAAGGCGATCGACAAGTCCACTCCGAACCTGATGATGGCAGTTCCCGGGGGAATCTCTGACCCGGTCCACCAGATAATCGAGGCGCGAAAGAACGGCTCGATATCGGTGCCTCAGGGGATGCTCGTGCGGATAATCGCGCACAACCATACGCTCAGCATCGAAAACGAATCCGCTCTGCTCAACGAAACGCTTGTCGCGAATCTTACGATCAATGGGAAGAACAAATCTTTCATAGTCAAGCCTCATGACCAAAAAGTGAACATAACCGACGGGAACGTGACCGTCGAGACAAACGAAAGCCTGGAGATCGCGAACGGCAGTTTCATGATCCTGGGCAAAAAGGTTCTTGTCATGCCGTCTGAAGTGCCATCGAAGATAAAAACAAAAACGATAAAGTCCGCGGTGCTCCATGTGGTTGGAGGAATGCCTGAGTATGAGATCAACGCTACAAGGAACGCGAAGGTGCTCTGGATCTTCGATTCGCAGATGGACGTGGAAGTCACGCTGGATGCGGAGACCGGGAAGATAAAGAGCGAGAACCGGCCATGGTGGAGCTTCCTTGCAGGCGTGCAGGAAGGTTGAGTTTTTTTTCTCTTATTTTTTTTGGATTAGGCTGGAAACAGGGGACTGAAAACCGGAAACAAAAGAAAAATTGCCATCAGCTTGACCTTCGGTCAAGTCTGGCAATTTTAAAAGAATTGCCACGAGCTTGAACGGCGTTCCGTTCAAGTGTGTCAATTTTTCTTGAGGCAGAACTGAAAACTGGTAACTGAAAACAAAATGAAAAATTGCCACGGGCCTGATTTGAACAAGCGACCCCACCGTTTCTGCGCCTTTTAGGAAAAGGCGCCCCAAAACTTAGAGTTCATTCGGGAGTCTTCAGCTTCACAGTCTTTTTCAGTTAAATAAACATCTGAAAAAAACAGGTGTGCTCTCCCAAACTGAGCTACCGTGGCTTGTGCCATGAGATTAATCCATCGTTTTTATAATTGATTCCATATTCGCCAGTTTTCTTGGATGAGAAGATCCAATTCGTTGTAACCACAGTTCCAACATCCTCTTCCCGTGAATCGCAGTTTTGAAGGTATTCTTATTGGATTTACGGAAAGTAACCCTAAATCCCTCCTCACGAAGTATGTCCTTTATCTGAACTAATAGTTCAATGTTTTCATTTGTTATCTCAATTGTAGGATACCCTAGCGCTCCTTTTTTATCGCTGATAAAAAACGACCCATCCGTATCAAAAACTCCACGGATGAACGGCAACTCCAATTTCCTGTTCTTAAGAATAGACCTTGGTATTCCATTCAGGTTCTTATCTGTGCCAATACCGAACCCTATAACCTCAGTCAAATACCGAAATAACTCTTTAGAGTAGACCGTCAATCTTAGCCCTCTACCACGAATGCGATAGTATACTGTTGGCTTGATATTATCCGACACATAGTTGGCGATTTTGTCTAGATACTCCTTATCCTTTGGATTGCCTGTTATTGTTATCTCATACTTCCGCCCATTAGTCCAGATATTTCCATCACCGCAAATCACACCACAAAACTCAGCCATCTCTTCATCCAGCTTCAAAATATCTACCTCACGTCGTTCATTTATTTTCATTAATAAATCGTTTTGGGCGGTTGATTTCCGCGGAAGCAAAGTCTAAAATAATTTTATACTTACAAGAAGAGCATGCTTATGAAAATAATCCCAAAACTCCATTTCCTCGCTTCGCTGGCCATGTTCGCTTTTATCGCGATGATGGTGGTGGAGAGCGATGTCGGAACCCGGGCGATGCTCCTGCTCCCAATCGTCGTATGCTATGCGGCTTCGAGGATACTGTTCTCCATGGACCAGGCGGACATGGTCAAGGGCATCCTCGAGCGAAACAAGTGATCATTTCCCGTATCTTCTCTTTCTCCTGGCGAACTCCTTCAAAGCGGATTCGAGATCCTTTTTCGAGAAATCCGGCCAGAGCTTCCTGCAAAAAAAGAACTCGCTGTAGCATGACTGCCAGGGCATCAATCCGGACAGTCTCTGCTCCCCAGAGGTCCTTATGATCAGGTCCGGATCAGGGAGCCCTTTGGTATAAAGATGAGCGCTTATCGCCTCCTCGTCCACGCTCCGGACGCCTTCGGCAAGGATCTTGTTGACCGCATCGACTATCTCTTCCCTTCCTCCATAAGAGAGCAGGAGGTTGAGCTGGTACTTCCTTTCTCCCCGGCTCGTCATCTCCTCAGCCTTCCTTATCATCTCCTGGATCTCTTTAGGGAAAAGGCCGATCCTCCCGAAGAACCGCACGCGCAATTCGTCCTTGTTCCGATCATCGCTCGCTATAGCCTTCTGGAGGTTGTCCTTGAAAAGCTCGAAAAGCCCTCCGACCTCGTCCTTGTCCCTCTTGAAGTTGTCTGTGGAAAATCCCCACATCGTGAGCATGCGCACATCATGCTCCCTGCACCATTTGAGGACGTCGCCTATCTTGCGTATGCCTATTGCATAGCCTTCCTGCCTGCTGATGCCTTTTTTCTGCGCCCACCGCCGGTTTCCGTCAGGAATTATCGCTATATGCTTCGGCGTATTTTCCTGCGGCAATCTAATACACCACGTCGTTGAGCCTGCCGAGCTTTGCGGCGAGTTTCAGCTCTTTCGCTATCCTTCTGCCTGCGCTCATCGGCTCCTTATAATAGTAGATAGAATACGGAGATCCTTCCGGATAGACATTTGTTCCGGCCACGATCCTCGCGCTGATCTCGAAAGCGAATATCTCCAGATCCTCGTTTATTATCGTCTCGACGCAGTACGGCCCTTTCAATCCGCCGAAGAGGCCGAATGACGTCTCGCTTATCTTCCTGCCGATCTCCATGTACTCATAAAGAAGCGATTCGCGCAGAACAAGCGGTTCATTCCCGATGACAGTGAATCCCATGTGCGGTTCTATGCCCAAAGACACAGCGCGCGCGATCTCGTCAGCGCTGCTCTCGACGCGCCTGTCCACGCCGAGCAGCTCAAGCTCGCCCTGCTTCGTTTTATATCCCCGGGTCCCGAAGGGCGTGAAAAAATAATGCGGGTATGCGCGCACGCCGATTATGAACTCCTGTATGATGTACTCCTTCTCCTTCACCCGCTTCCGGAACTCCTCCTCTGATTTGACGATGATATATCCCCTGCCCCCTTTGGCCCCTGGAAATTTGACCATGACCGGTCCGTCTATCTCCTCAGGCTTGTAGATCCTGGGCGTCTTTATGCCGGCCTTCTTTATCCACTGTATCATCTTGTTCCGGTCGCGCTCCCATGCTATCGATGCGCGGTTGCCGTATATCGGGACCGCCATATCGTCGAATTCTTTTCCCACATACTCCACGAACGAGCCGTGCGGGATCACTATCGCCTCCTCTTCCACAAGGTAGTCCAGGGGTATGTCCTTGTAGCTGTCGACCTCGACGAATTCATCAGGCCGCCCCAACGGAAAAGATTCGTAGAGCTTGCGCTTGTCTTTCTGCACTATGCCTATGGTCTTTATGCCTTCCTCGCGCGCGCCCTTGAATATCTGCAAAGAGGAATGGGAGCAGATCGTCGCTATCTTGAATTTTTTATAATCAGACAATATTGCCTCGATCTCTTTCTTTTCAAGCATATCATATATGATGATAAACCCCTTAAAAAATCTTGCCCTATTTCATCTGGGGACTGCCCTGACGCCTTCCGCGCTGCCTCCGCTGATTGTGATCTCGAGCTCTGCGACCCCTTCCTTCCCGTAGAAAAGCTTTCCGTCTCTCTCGAAAAAGGCAGCGCCGTCGATGCGCGGGACGTCGAGTTTTTTGGGTCTGGCCTTTTTCTCGAAAGTGAAGATATAAGGAGCGCCTTTCATCGGGGCGACGAGCGCGTATCGATCCAAAAGCGCCAGATGGCTCCGCGTGAGCGCGTTCGTTTCGAACGGCACATCCATGGTGACAGCGTTGCTCGTAACCTCGTTATGGTCGATCCTCGAGATTTTCGAATCGCGCGTGAGGACATAGATCGAGCCGTCGCCTATCTTATAATCCACCAGACCCCTGGCGAGATAATCAGCCATGTTAATCCGGTTCAGGCTGAACCTCGGGCCGTATTCATCTGAGGACTTGTCCTTGGTTATTATGATGAGATCCCTGTTCGTGAGGGCGTACTCCCTTCCATACTTGCATGCGGTCTCGATCGCCCTCTCGTCGATATTCAGGATGAATGTCAGATCGGGATTGCAGTCCTTGTCTTTCTGGCGCGGGACGAACTTCTGCTCGATCTTCGGAGCAGATCCGGTCTTTTTCGGCAGTATATTAGATAAAAAAGCGCACGATTCCGTCATCGTGGATGCGGCAAGCATGCCTGCGAACATGACCGCTCTCCCCGCGCCGGGTTTCCTGCCTGCGCCTGGCTCTCTCTGCGGATCTGCAGGTCCCATCCTCATTTGGCGCATAACTGTTTTTTGTTTGTTACAAT
>Ga0315268_10006421_pt1 | contig 12503 bp, 6 predicted proteins | sample C1_top_MG_FD_204535 | JGI IMG/M metagenome (GOLD analysis project Ga0315268, IMG submission 204535) | Sediment microbial communities from Yellowstone Lake, YNP, Wyoming, USA - C1_top | ecosystem: Environmental > Aquatic > Freshwater > Lake > Sediment | place: USA: Wyoming | collected 2017-08-01 | reverse complement strand
GTGAGGAACAGGCGGTCGCTCTTGTGGCAAAGAAATCGTGACCAATGGCCCTAGGCGCCTCAAAGAGTGGAATTGCGTTCGGAACAGACGGCTGGCGGGGCATTCTGGGTCAGGATATGATCCCGGATACGGTGGCCGTCGTTGCGCAGGCCTTCGCCGAATACCTGCATCAGAAACGTGCGACGCCCATGGTCGCCGTAGGATTTGACGGGCGAGCCTTTTCGCGGGGATTCGCATCGCTGTTCTCTCGCGTGCTCGCGTCAAACGGATGTGCGGTTACTCTCACGAGCGAGGTCGTCCCGACGCCGGTGCTGTCGTATGCCGTACATGCGCGAAGCTTGGATGCCGGTGTGATGATCACGGCCAGCCATAATCCACCGCAATACAATGGCATCAAGTTCAAGGCCTCGTACGGCGGGCCGTTTGTGACCGAAGAGACTCACGCGGTCGAGCGGCTGATCGGTGTCCATCCCGTTCGATACGATTCCGCCGAACCGCGTCCCGTTTCAATTCTGGATGGATACCGTCAGCAAGTTGAGCGGCTGATTGATTTCCATCTCATCCGGAATGCAAAGCTGCCGGTGCTGGTCGACTCGATGCATGGTGCCGGAGCGATGCTGCTCGAATCCTTGCTGCGGGAGCATGGATGTCCCGTGCGCACCGTCGCCGGCGATCCGCGAAATGACTTTGGCGGGCGCACGCCGGAACCGATCGAGCGCAATCTCAAACCACTCGTCGAAGCGGTGAGTGCCGACCCGGAGGTCGCTCTGGGCGTGGCCACGGACGGAGACGCGGACCGCGTTGGGGTCGTCCTCGATGGAGGACGATGGCTCAACGCCCAGGAAACGATCCTCCTGCTCGTGCATCATGTCGTGAATGTCCGAAAGGCTCCGGGTGGTATCGTCAAGACCTGCTCGGTGACAGACAAAGTCAGAGAATTGCTGGGAGGATCGGGACGAGATGTGCATGAGGTGCAAGTCGGATTCAAGTACGTTTGCGAGAAAATGACCTCGCGACGAATTGCGATCGGGTGTGAAGAAAGCGGGGGATATGGGTACGGAGAGCATATCCCCGAACGTGACGGTATCCTCTCGGCCTTGATGCTCATCGAGATGCTTGCGGCGTCGGGATTCAGGAAACTGAGCGAAATGATCGTCGCACAGCGAATGAAGTGGGGCGAAATCCACTACGATCGGATCGACCTGGAATACGGCGCGGAGGATCGGTTGGAGATCCTGCCGCAGCTCCAGGCCTCACCTCCGCGGAAGCTTGGGCCGCATCGTGTGCGGCACGTGCACTCTTATGCGAGCAGCCGGGGGATCGTGAACGGCCTCAAATTCGTGCTGGACGGCTCGTGCCGATGGCTGCTGCTGCGGGCGTCGGAGACGGAGCCGCTTGTGCGCATGTACGCGGAAGGACGGAGCGATGACGAAGTGAGGGGGTTCCTGACGGCGGGGCGCAACTTGGTTTCGGCAAGATCGCAGTAGAATGAAAGGACGCATCGTGTTTTCAAGCAGGTACGGATATTTCAGCGACGACGTGCGGGAATTCGTCATTACCGACCCCCGCACGCCGCGGCCCTGGTTTAACTACATGTGGAACGACCGGTACGTAGGACTCATCTCACACACCGGCGGCGGATTCAGCTTCGCCGAGACGCCGCGGGACAACCGTCTGACGCGAATGCGGTACAATTCGTTGCCGTGGGACCGGCCCGGCCGGTATGTCATGGTGCGCGACACGGAGACCGGCCGCTATTGGTCGCTGAGCTGGGCCCCGACCATCGACCGCGAGTACCGGACCTATGAATGCCGCCATGGACAGGGCTACACGCGAATCACCACCGAGTGCGAAGAGATCCACGGCGTCATCACGTACTTCGTTCCAGTGGACTATCCCGGCGAAATCTGGCGCGTGTCGCTCAAGAATCGCTCCGCGAAGGTCCGGACGCTCCAGATCTACTCGTTCGTCGAGTTGATGATGGGCAATGCGCTCAACGACATCATCAATCAGCCGAACGACAAGCACTTCACGGATGTCCGATTCGACCGGGAGCATCAGGCGCTCGTGGCGACGCGACGGTACTGGGTGCTGAACAAGAAAGTTTCGGTCGCGCAGCCGAATCTCGAATGGCCGTATCATCTGTACTTCACGCAAACGTTGCCCGTGACGGGTTTCGACGGCAGTCTCGATGCATTCATCGGGCGCTGGCGCTCCGAGGCGAATCCGGAATGCGTTGAGCGCGGAGCGATGAAGAATACCGAGATCACCGCGGGTGATCCTGTGGCCGCACTGCAGTCCCAGATCGTGCTGAAACCGGGTGAGGAGGGCGAATTCGCGACGATCATGGCGATCGCACCGAAATCGGTTGCTGACCCATTTGCCCATCTGCAGTGGAGTCGGTACCGTGACGTCGGCACGCTTGACGCGGAATTCACCTGCCTCCGTGAGAAGTGGGATCGGTACTTGGGATCGGTGCGAGTCACAACTCCGGATGCGGCGATCAATACGATGCTCAACGTCTGGAATCCGTACCAGGCTGCCGTCACGTTTGACATGGCACGGAATTCCGGATACTACCATGGCGGGTTGCTGTTCGGAACGGGAATGCGTGACCAGTTTCAGGACATCCTTGGCGTGGTAATGGTTGAACCCGACCGCGTGCGACACCGGCTCCTGAACGCGCTGCGTTACCAGTTCGAAGACGGGTCGACGCTCCATAACTTCTTCAAACTCACGGACGCAGGCGAGCGGACTAACCACTCCGATACTCCGCTCTGGATTCCGTTCGGTGTCGTCGAATACCTCAACGAGACCGGCGACCATTCGATCCTTGATGAGGTCGTGCCATACTATGAATCGAAGAAATCGGGCACGGTCTACATGCACCTGCTCCGTGCAATCGATAATGCGCTGTCCAACCTTTCTCCGCGCGGACTGCCGAAGATCTGGAACGGCGACTGGAATGACACGCTCGACAAGGTCGGACCCGAAGGGAAAGGGGAGACTGTCTGGGGGGCGTTCTTCCTCGCCTACAATCTGCGGAAAGTGTCGGAGCTTCTCGAATCCCGGGGAGACCGGACGACGGCGACGCGGTATCGGCAGGCGTACGAACGGCTGCGGAACGACGTGAATGCCCTGTGTTGGGACGGCGAGTGGTACATTCGTGCGTTCCGGGATAGCGGCAAGTCGGTCGGCACGGCCGAGGAGGAAGAGGGGAAAATTTTTATCAACGCGCAGTCGTGGAGCGTGATCTCCGGGTTGGCGCCGAAAGAGCGGGGCGACCGTGCGATGGCGTCGATGAAGAAATATCTCGCTCGACCGAACGGCCTCCAAATCTGCTGGCCCCCCTTCACCAGGGTGGAAGAGGATATCGGACTCATCAGCCGGTGCGTGGCGGGCAAGAAAGAAAACGGCGCAATCTTCAATCATGCGTCGGCGTGGGGAGTCCTGTCGCTTCTTCTGAACGGCGACGTCGAGACGGGAGTGGATATTTACACGCGAATGCTTCCCATCAATTCGGCGCGGGATCTCGACAAGTACGAAGTGGAGCCGTATGTCTTTGCGGAGTACGTCACCAGTCCTGACCATCCGACAGAAGGGCAGGCGAGCCACTCCTGGCTGACGGGCACGGCGGTCTGGATGCTCCGCATCGGATTCGATCACATCCTGGGACTCCGGCCGGCTCTAAAGGGTCTCTATATCGACCCGCACATTCCTTCGGGTTGGAAGGAATACGCCGTCGAGCGAAATTTCCGCGGAAAGCGCATTTGCCTGACCGTCAGGAACCCGGGCGGCAAGAATTCCGGAATTTCTTCCGTGATCGTCAACGGGAGGCCCCTTCGGGGGATATTCCTTGAGGTTGAGAAATTCCCCGAGATGGTATTGAACGTTGAAGCGGTGATGGGGTAAGGTGTTCTGCAGGAAGTGGTTCTGCACGCGATGCCGGAAAGTCCCGCAGCGCACCATGCAGTTCGATCCTAAGCGGACGGCTTCTTCGGTTGGGCATGCGCCGGATCGATTCCGCAAGATCTCCGCATCATCGACCCGGCACATCCGCTGTGATTGCCGGTCTCAGGCCTCAGTCCGCACGACGGGAACCGTTGCTGTCTTCAGCCGCCGCGAGATATCCTTAAGCGATGACCAGCTCTCCATCAGATCCGGCAGGTACTCCGACGATGTCACGAACGTCCAGATATATGCAACGATCGAGTAGATGTTGCCGGTCGTGATGTTGTCGAGGTCGATGGCAATGTAGAGGACGACGAGAAAGATGAGGAGCAGGATCATCCGCATCACGCCAAAGTTGAATGCTCCCCACTTGGCAATCCGCTGTTTGATGATCGACGCCTTCGTGTAGTATGTCCGCACTTCCTCCGGCTGCTGGGTGGCGAAGACGTCGTACGTCGTCTCGAACGTGTCGTGCACTTGCTTTTGCAGTAGAACGACGCGCCTGTTATACACCTCGTTGATCAGCAGGAGCGGGAGAACAATGGTTGAACAGGCGAGGGAGATGCGCCAGTCGTAGGCGGCCAAAGCAATCACCGCTCCGGAGATTTCGATCACTTGCTCGACAATCTCAGGGACGCGGTACTGAAAGAAGGTGACGTACTGCTCCGAGAGCTGAGCCAGCGCCGCGGTCTTGGAAACGCGGTACTTCTTCTGCTGCGTAACGGCGGCGATTTCGGTCGCGAGGTTTGTGAACATTGTGAGGTAGATCTTCGGCTCCACAACCCGGCGGATGACCCCGGTTCCGGAGTTGACGGCGAACACGACGATCCAGACCGACAGGGGTATCACTGTCGAGAGAAGCGGAATGGTGGGATCGCCTGCCCGGTCCAGGAGTGCGTCGATCACGTTGCCAAATACCGCCGGCTCGACGATCCAGGCGACATGCTCGAGTACCACGAGGCCAAGCGCCAGGATAATCCCCCTGCGATGCTTGTGCAACAGCTGGAAAAGGTTGGTCTTCGGTTCCGACCGCGATACGGGTTTGGCGGGAGGAGAGAAAGGCTGATTCACAAAGCGCTCCTACGCCGTCAGCTTTGATGCGGACGCAAATCGCTTCACAATTTCGACCGGACGGGTGATCGCCGTTCCCACCACGACGGCGTACGCCCCGAGCTTCAGCGCAAACGATGCCTGTTCCGGCGTCCGGATGCGTCCCTCTGCGATGACCTGACCCGGCAGTTTCTCCGCAAGGTGCTCGATCAACTCGAAGTCAGGCACATCCTTTCTTGCGTTCGTCGTGCTGTCGGTATATCCTGAAAGCGTGGTCCCGACAAGCTCGGCTCCGGCCTCGGCTGCGGCCAATCCTTCCTCGACGGTCGCAATATCCGCCATCAGTGGAATATTGAACCGTTTCCGCACTTCGCGGATCATCGACGGCCCGTCCAGACCGTTCGGACGGGAGCGCTTCGTTGCGTCGAGCGCGACAATGTCGGCACCCGCCTGCATGATGGCTTCGATGTCGGGGAAATCAGGAGTGACAAGAATTGCGCCGCCGGGGAATTGCGATTTTGTAATGCCGATGATGGGGAGAGTCGTTGCCCGTTTCACGGCACGGATGTTCGCAGCGTCACGAACGCGCACCCCGACCGCTCCGCCAAGCTCAGCCGCCCGTGCAAACGCCACGATGAATTCCGGAGCGTTAAACGGACTGCCCTCTTCGGCTTGACAGGAGACGATCAATCCGCGGGGAAGAAGAGTGTGAGCTCGGTTCATGCGATTCGGGTCCTCTTCAGAAGGACAAAAGTGGGATTGACAGGCAGAGGGAGCGCCCATCAATCCCACGGTCCATCGGTCAGGCCTCTGCCGGTTAGTGCTCCTTTACCCTGAGTGTCACCTTCAGCGTCTTGATCTCGAACGGCTTGAAGCGGACGGCGAGCTTGCTCTTCGATGCCTTCAGCTCTTTGACTGTGTTTTCCTGGAGGTCGCACTCGAAAGCGCTCTTACAGTCTGCGCCGAATTGAATTGTGGCGTCCGCTGGAAGGCCGTACGCTTCGTGCAAGCGCAACACAAGTTCATCGCCTTCCTCGGCTTTCTTCACCGCGTCCACAACCACACTTGGCTTTGAAATCGTCAGCAGCGTTGACTTGAGCGCCGGGGTGCGTCCTGCCAGCACCGTGACCGGATGGTTGAGCTCGCGTGCACGCTGGGTGACAAGTCCGTTTCGCCAGTCTCCGGCGTGAGGATAGATCGAGTAGCAGAACCGGTGCTCCCCCTGGTCGGTCACCTCAGCGTCGTTGAGATGCCACGGCTCAATCGGATGCGGATAGTGGGGTGACCGGAGCAATGTCAGACGGAGGACGCTTTCTTTCGCATCGTACCCGTACTTGCAGTCGTTGAGGATCGCCACTCCGTACTTCGATTCCGACATGTCCGCCCACTGCTGTGCAGGCACCTCGAACTTCGCTCTCTCCCACGGATCGGATGATTTTGTGGGCCGGCGGATCGCACCGAACTGCATTTCGTAGGTCGCTGAATTCGTCTTCACGGCGAGCGGGAAGGCAACTTTGAGCAACGTCAACTTCTCCTGCCACTTGACGTGTGTGGCGAAATCGACGCGCGGAGACCTGTGGTAGAAATGGACATCCTGTGTGATGACGCTCCTGGTCGGAGTGCGGAATTCTATCCGCAGAGTCAGGCGGAGCGGTCCCTGCTCAGTCAGTTTTGCGTGTTTGAATTCCAGTATCTCAAGCTTGTGCTTTTCCGTGTCGGCATCAATATCCCATGCTTCCCACTGCTTCGGCCTGTCCTGGAACGCCTGGAAGAGGTTGCCGCGCTTTCCTTTCTGGACCACTTCGCGGCGGCGTGTCTTGTCGTAGATGGAACTGAAACCGCCTTTGCTGTCCAGCCGCACGCGGAAAAAGGGAGTCTCGAATGCATGAACCGTGGATTTCCAGGGTTGCGGCTCTGTCGCACGCCGGTCCACCGGCGTAACGACGAAGGAGGCGAATCCAAAGCCGGGAATGGACGGAATGTAGCACAGGAGGCGGAGGCTGTCTTTTGCGCGTTCCAGCACCTGGTACTCCACGGGCCGTCCGACAGCGTCGGCGACGGTGACGAATTTCTTTTTCGTTTTGACCGAGACTTCCACGTATTCGGATCGCGTCCACTGGAGCGGATTGAAGACAGAGAACGCGAACTCCTTTGCCGTTGCCCGCACGGTTGAGGTGCATGCTTCCAGAGAGCGGTTAATGAGTGCACTGCTCCGGGCCTGGAGGTCGGCATACCGGGCCTGGACCTCTGTGTAGACGTCCTTGATGCTCGTCCCGGGCACGATATCATGGAATTGCATCAGCAGGAGGGTCTTCCAGAGTCGGTCGAGCTCGGCTGAAGGATATCGTTTGGCCGGCGAATGCTTGCAGCAGAACATGGCAATGGAACTTGTCAGTTCCGCCGTGTAGAGGCTGACCTCGCCCTGACGGTTGGCCTTCTTGACCCATGCTTGGGTCGTCAGCGTCCCGCGGTGTTTTTCCAGGTACAGCTCATTGCTCCATACTGGAAGTTCGGCGTTTGCCTGCTCGATTTCCTTGAAGAATTCGGATGCCGTGGAGAACTTCGACGGCGTGAGTCCGGTGGCCGACCGCAGAACGGATGCGCAGTCGAGATGCTCTTGGCTGACTCCTCCTCCTCCGTCTCCGTATCCGTACGTTTGCAGGACGGCGGACACCGGACCTCCGGGCTCCAAGACCGCGCCGCTCTTCCGGATATCCTTCGGTGTCACCAGCCCTTCCAGTCCGACGGGGGACATGTGCGAAAGAATTCGCGTGCCGTCAATCCCTTCCCACCAGAAGGTGGTGTACGGGAACTTGTTGGTGTCGTTCCAGGTCAGCTTGGACGTGTAGAAAGCGTTGATGCCGAACTTCTTGAGAATCTGCGGGAGCGCCCAGGAGTACCCGAACGTGTCGGGCAGCCAGGCGACGGTCGAGTCGATGCCGAACTCCTGCTTGAAGAAACGCTTGCCGTGCAGGATTTGGCGGACAAGTGATTCACCGTTGGGAATGTTGCAGTCGGGCTCCACCCACATCGAGCCCACCGGCTCCCATCGTCCTTCAGCCACGCGCTGCTTGATTTGCTTGTAGAGGTCCGGGTAGTGCTCCTGCACCGAGTGATACAGGTAGGCCTGGCTCTGGGAGAACTTGAAATCGGGATACTCGTCCATGAGCCGGAGAATGGCGGAAAACGTCCGTCCGCACTTGCGTGCTGTCTCCTTGAACGTCCACAGCCACGCGATGTCGATGTGGGAGTGTCCGATGAGGTGCACGACGCCGGGAAGCGTGCTGCGGTATTCCGTGTCCAGCATCATCTGCATCGCCTGGTACGCGCGGCCGATCTGTTCCGGGTAGGCTTCACTCTCTGGCGCATACCACTTGACGTAGATGAGCGTCCGACGGATGATCTCGCGGATGTCCTTCGCTTCCTGGGAGGCATGGTCGAACATCTTCTCGAGTTCTCTGAGGATGGTCAGGCCGTGGTACAGTTTGCGGGCCGTGCCATCGACGACAGCGAGTTCCGCCTGTGAAAAAGTGTCGGGCTCTTTCTTCCGTCCGCTGTACGCCTCGACGGCGATGTGGAACGCTTCGAGCGATTTCGGCCGGACCGACAGGAGAACCTCCGCGTGGTGTTTGTCGACGCCCTGGTGCGGCTTTCCGTTGACGTAGACGAGCGCTTCGGGGAAATCGAGCAGCAGTGCGGTGGGTTTTCCGGCGAAGGCGTGGGGGAGCTCCACATGCTGCCGGAACCAATACGTTTTGTCGTACTTGCCCCACTGAAACGGAATGCGGATGGGTGTCCAGCTCTTGTCGTTGAGACCCGGCTGGGCCGCACGCTCTACCTCTCCCTCTTTCATTTTCCAGTCGGGGAGCGGTAGCCGGTGGCGGTAGATCGAATTCCGAACGTGCGGAAGGATTTGATCAAGCAAGTCAAGCGCCATGTCGCACCGAGAGTTCGTTCCTGAACATGTGACCGCTATGACGGACAGCTGAGGGCGCGGATACCAGGGCGGTCCTGAAACGACGTACTGCGTTGGACAGGACTGCGGCCTGCTGAGAGGCCCGAATCGTGCGTTCGATGATTCCGGTCACGAGCCTCGATCTGAGGTCGGAGAAAAAGAAGTAACGGAGGGTTCCAGTGTAGCCGTAACGGGAATCGAACCCGTATTTTAGCCTTGAGAGGGCTACGTCCTAAACCGTTAGACGATACGGCCCTGACGGAATGAAGAATTCTGACTGAAGATCGGAGAATGAAAGAGACTCAAATCCCAGAAACCTATTCAACTTGAAGATTGCAGAATGTAAGCATGTTCACGTGCCATCCCATTCTTCATTCTCCATTCTCCATTCTCCATTCTCCATTCCAGCGCTGCCCCGCTAGGGCTCGAACCTAGACTTTCCTGATCCAGAGTCAGGCGTGTTGCCAGTTACACCACGGGGCAAGTTTATCGACTCCCCCCGACCTGCCGGGAGAACCCGTCATCACTTCCGGCGGAACTCACACGGCCTGGAAAAGGCGGGGGACAATATACAGAAGAAACCCTCCCCATGCAACAGGTTTTCCATGTGTCGGCGACTTTCCTGCCTTCGCGCCAGAAGGTTGTCTGTCGTTAGGAATACGTGCTGCTTTTGGCTCATAGGTCAATCTGATGGATTCTTTCGTTAGGCGGTCCTCCGTGTTTGCCGTTGCAATTTCTGGACCGTTGCGGTACATTAGGCCTCGTTGGTCCAACGGGCGTCTTTCCGCGTACTGCCGCTGAGGACTTACCTTCGAACTTGCCGATGTGCATGTCCTGACCGGAGAAGGAGTTGATTTATGCAGCTCACCCTGATCGACTGGGTTGTCATCGCCATGTATTTTGTCTTCAATCTTGGCGTCGGCCTGTACTTCCGCAAGCGTGCCACGCAAAGCGTAAGCGATTTCTTCGTCAGCGGACGGAGTGTCACTTGGTGGCTCGCCGGCACTTCGATGGTCGCTACGACTTTTGCGGCAGACACGCCCCTGGTGGTAACCGGACTGGTGGCACGCAACGGCATCGCCGGGAACTGGATCTGGTGGAGCATGGTCTTCAGCGGCATGCTGACGGTGTTCTTCTATGCGAAGCTCTGGCGTCGGGCTGGAGTGCTGACCGACGTCGAATTTGCGGAAATCCGCTACAGCGGCAAACCGGCGACATTCCTGCGCGGATTTCGGGCGCTGTACCTTGGGCTGCCAATCAATCTGATCATTATGGGATGGGTGAACCTTGCGATCGTAAAGATCATGATGACCGTGCTCGGGGTATCGAAGCTCGAGGCACTGGGGCTGGCGATTCTCATTATGTTCATCACCGCATCGATTTCGACACTTTCCGGCCTGTGGGGCGTTCTCTGGACCGACCTGTTCCAGTTCGTGTTGAAAATGGGGATGGTGATTCTCCTCGCAGTCTTTGCGGTACAGGCGACGGGAGGGATGGAGTCACTGATGGGGCAATTGAGGGCGGTTGACCAGAGCAGAAGCGGCGCGGGGTCGGTTCTGTCGTTCGTACCCGACCTGAATTCGATCTGGATGCCGATGATCACCTTCTTTGTCTACATTGCAGTCAACTGGTGGGCGTCATGGTATCCCGGGGCTGAACCGGGCGGCGGTGGGTACGTGGCACAGCGGATCTTCTGCGCGAAAAATGAGAAACACTCGCTGCTGGCGACGCTGTGGTTCAATATCGCCCACTACGCGCTTCGTCCATGGCCGTGGATCATCGTCGGACTGGTTGCGGTTGTGCGCTTCCAGAACGACCCGGCGTTCCAGGCGGACCCGGAATCGGGCTATGTCCGCATCCTCATCTCCGACTTGCCGGCGTATTTGCGCGGACTGATGCTTGCGGCCTTTGCCGCCGCCTACATGTCGACCATCGGAACACAATTGAACTGGGGTGCGAGTTATCTCGTGAACGACGTTTACAAGCGCTTCATGGCGAAAGAACGGACGGAAAAACACTATGTGACCGTATCTCAGATCGTGACGATGCTGTTGATGATTCTGTCCGCAGTTGTGACATTCTACATGGACTCCATTGTGGGGGCCTGGAGATTCCTGATGGCGCTCGGGGCCGGTACCGGGCTGGTGTACATCCTGCGATGGTTCTGGTGGCGCATCAACGCTTGGAGCGAAATTTCAGCGATGGCGGCGGCGTTCGTTACCTCACTCGTCCTTCAAATCGGCTTCCGGTACGACGAGAGCCAGCCGAAAGACTTTGCCATCCTGCTGCTGATCACCGTGGCCGTAACGACAAGCGTGTGGATGGTGGTGACATTCCTGTCAGAGCCAGAGCCGAAGGAAAAGCTTCTTTCATTTTACCGGAGGGTGCGGCCGAACGCGACGATGTGGGGACCTATTGCGCGGGAAGCGGCGGATGTCGTCCCGGAGAAAGATGGCGTCTTCAATATCGTCAACTGGCTGCTTGGAGTGGCGATGATTTACCTGCTGTTGTTCGGCACCGGCCACGTGGTGCTTGGCAACACGCTTCCGGGTTTGGCGCTCGGTGGAACCGGACTCGTTCTAGGCGGAGTAATCTACCAGCGGCTGAATGCGGCGGGGTGGAGAAGCTTCAGCACGTAATCGGCAGTGGCCGAGCGGTGATGCAAGCAGTCCCTGGAGTTCAATGAGAGCCGAAAATGAAGCCGCGGACCGTCTTTCTCGTATTTCTCGCATGCACGATTCTCTTCACGGTGCTGTTTATTCTCTTCATGCCCCAGCGCGCTGACGTTTTGTTTGTCAATGGCCGCGTGTACACGATGGACCGGAAAAACACTGTGGCTGAGGCGTTCGCCATCCGCGGCGACCGGATCGCAGGGGTCGGAACTCGTTCGGCCATGGAACGCTCCTTCCGGGCAGACCGGGTTGTCGACCTCGGGGGCAAGACGGTGCTGCCCGGATTCATCGACGCGCACGGTCACTTCCTCTCTTTGGGGCTGGCGCGCATGACCGTTGATTTGCTTGGCGCGGAAAGTGAGCAGCGCGGCGCCGAGCGTGTGGCAGAGCGCGTGCGGCATCTCAAGCCCGGACAATGGATTCGTGGACGCGGATGGGATCAGAACCTGTGGCCGGCGAAGACGTTCCCGTCGCACGAATCGCTCGACCGCGTTGCTCCGTCGCACCCCGTGTATCTTGCACGGGTGGACGGTCATGCGGCGTGGGTGAATACTTCAGCGCTGAAGCTGGCCGGCGTCACGTCCGCAACGCCCGACCCTCCGGGAGGAAAGATTGTCCGGGACCCCCGTGGAAATCCGACTGGCGTTCTCATCGACGCGGCAATGGATCTTGTACTGAGGCTGCTGCCGGAACCGACCGATGAGGAGATGCAGGAAGCGCTGCGTCGTGCTACGGAGGAACTCGTTTCGAAGGGAATCACGGGCATCCACGATATGGGGGAGGACGGACGGACAATCGAACTGATCATGCGCCTGATCGACCGGGGGCGCATGCCGCTGCGGATTTATGCAGCCATTGATGGACCGGGGGGAACG